>JGI20156J14371_10000305_pt1 | contig 43134 bp, 41 predicted proteins | sample COG_06_FD_14371 | JGI IMG/M metagenome (IMG submission 14371)
GCAACTGGGATCATGTAAACCAAAGAGTCAGTGAGTCACTATCCTTGGAGCAATGCTGGCAAAAAAGTTCGGAAGTGAAAGGTTATAAAATAACAACAAGTTCATCAGATTTTAGATGCATTGTTCATGATGCAAATGCTGAATTGACGGCAAGTATTGAAGGTAGTGTGGGTTATTTAAATCAATGTTTTGAATAAGCCTGAGCCTTTGAGGTTGCTCACCGGTTGCCCAGCTAGGTAAGTGATTTTTATCCTCTAGGGGGGCGGAGATTGATTTATGTAGTGCGCTGATTTTAATAAGATTTATGGTAGCTACGGGTGGACTTGAACCACCGACCCCAGCATTATGAATGCTGTGCTCTAACCAACTGAGCTACGTAGCCATAGAAAAACATCAAAGACCCTGACCTAGGGGCGCGCATTTTGGCTACAGATGCGGGATTTGTCAATAGCTTGCGGGAGCCTTTGTCGCCAAAGCAGGTGGTGGAGCGGTTGCGCTTTTTGATGTGAGGTTCGTCACACTTTAGTCAAATCTAGGTCTCGATTTTCTATAGTGTTAGGTGTGTCATTAACTGTATCGAAAACTGTCCCATAATGAGAAAAGCCTCTGACCGGGGTGTGTCAAAACTGTCTGGATCAACATGGTTTGCTATTGGTTAAGCCGAGATGTCCAGAAGTCTCTGTGTTTATACTAGGTGTTGATCTTAAAGACAGGCGGCAGTGGCGATAGGTGTCGGTCAGAGGTTCTTTTTTTGGGGCCGCTCTATTCTGGTCATGCCTTTAATCTTTTTAAGTTCTGCTTTAGCTCTGTTTTAGTCCTGTCACTCATTTGCGTTGATAGCTGACCCGATAAATCCTGCCGGCTAAATCATCTGAGATATAGAGATCCCCACTGCGGTTTTCAGCAATATCCACTGGCCGGCCGATAACGCCTTGGGGGCTGAGGAACCCAGTCATAAAGTCGCGACTATGGATCTCTCCCTGGTCGTTCCATTGCAAGGCAATCACTTTGTATCCATCTAAGCTTGAGCGGTTCCAGGAGCCATGCAGGGCGACCAGTGCGGATCTGTTGAACTGTTCAGGCAGAGTGTCAGTATGGTTGAGGAAGTGGATGCCGAGAGGTGCATTGTGCGGGTTAAATTTAAATGCCGGTGTTATCGCTGAGTCCAATAGATCGGGGCGCTGATCACCAAATTCGGGGTCGGGGACATTATCGCCGTGGTAGTACGGCCAGCCATAAAAGCCACCCTCGGTAATTAAATTAAGTTCGTCCGGTGGAAAGTCATCGCCGAGCATATCTCTGGCATTGACGGTGGCGAATAGTTCGCCAGACCAAGGCGCCCAGTCAAAGCCGATGCTATTGCGCAGTCCGCTGGCAAAAATAACCATATCCGTGCCGTCGAGTTCGGCGCGCAACATTGCCGAGTAACGCGGGTCTTCCGGTTCGCAGATATTGCATGGTGAGCCGACATTGATATGCAGCTTGCGATTAGGGGAAATGCCTAGTGCTTTAGCATTGTGCGAGCGGTGCGGGTGACCAAAGGGGAGGTCGGCGATCACTGTTTCAGGCGTGCCAATAAGCGCCCCTGTTTTATGATCAAAGCGGACTTTGCTGACTTTGTCGCGCTCGCTGAAGTAGAGCCAGTCGCCGTCAAAGGCTAACCCCTGAGGATCGTTAAGATCACTGATTAATACCTCTGTGGAATCGGCAATTCCATCGCTGTCGAGATCTCTTAGCACCGCTATCTGACCGATTTTAGTGAAACTGACAATAATATCCTGACTTTCGCTGACCAGCATAAAGCGCGGGCCATCGAGCTCTCCGGCAAACAGGTTGACGCTAAAGCCGTCTGCGAGTTCGAAGTTCGACGCTGCCATGTCGCTCGACGCCTGCGCTGTATTGAAACCGGTTACGGCGCTAATCATCACCCAGGAGCCAGTCAGTCCCCCTGGAATCTTCACGGCGATGATGCCGAGTCCAATAACGACAATAGCGCTCACAGAGATAACGAATTTTTTAAGCATGGCTATGTCCGCAAGTTATTTAGGGTTGACCTTACTCAGCGCTGTGGTCATGGAGCCACCGACAACAAGTATGGCGCCGAACAGGGTCAGCATCGTTACGGGTTCTACGACGAGCCCTGCGATGGGGATTAAATGCACTGTGCTAACGGTAATCAGTGGAGTAAGCGCTAAAATCGCACTCACTTTCGAGGCCTCGATATGCACCATTGCTTCGGCAAAGCTACCATAGGCAATAAGGGTGTTGAGGCCACAGAATATCAGCAGAGCCCATTGTACGGCGGAGAGCTGGGGCAGGGTGGAGAAGTCGGAAAAGGGTAAGAAGGCCAGCGTCCCTATCCAGTAAAATACCAGCATGGTTTCTTGAGAGGTCAATGCTTGCAGCAGAAATTTTTGCAGTATGGCGTAACCGGCCCAGAACACTGCTGCCAAAAAAATCATCATAATACCTATGCCATAGGCATTTTGGGCAATAAACACATCATAGAAACGCGGGTAAAAAAATAGTCCAAGACCCGAGACGAATGCGAGCACCCCCAGCCATTGACGCCTTGAAAGACGTTCGCCAAAGAGCCAGACGCCACTGAGCAATAGCAGCATGGGAGCCGCTTGGATCATCAGCTGAGCCGCTTCGGCGGTGGTTCTTTCTAGGCCGAGGATATACAGAGCATAATTTGCCACTAACAGCAGTCCGGCAGCGAGCAGCTGTAGGAGAAGCCGTGGTGATTGCGATCGACTGAGCATAGCCGCTTTTCCCGAGCGTCTACTGCGCAAAACGATGTAGGGCGTCAACAGCAGTGCCGCCAGAGCGAAGCGGAAAAATGTAGTGGTAATTGGATCCAGAGTTGCCATGACTCCTTTCAGAGCGATTGGCAGTACACCCCACAGGCTGGCGGTGGTCAGTGCCAGCAGAAGCCCCAGCTTCCAGCGCCCGGAAACCAGGCTCATAAGGGGCTAGACATTAAAGCGGAAGTGGATAACGTCGCCATCCTTGACGATATAGTCCTTGCCTTCCAAGCGCCACTTGCCGGCGTCTTTTGCTCCCTGCTCGCCATTGCCGGCGATGTAGTCGTCATAACCGATAATTTCGGCGCGGATAAACCCTTTCTCAAAATCGGTGTGGATTTTACCGGCGCTCTGCGGCGCAGTGGCGCCAACCGGGATGGTCCAGGCGCGAACTTCTTTCACGCCAGCGGTAAAGTAGGTCTGCAGGCCCAGCAAGTTGTAGCCTGCGCGAATTACCCGATTGAGCCCCGGTTCCTGCATACCCATCTCTTCGAGGAATTCGGCTTTTTCGTCATCTTCGAGTTCACTAATTTCCGCTTCGAGCTTATTGCAGATTGGCACCACGACCGAGCCTTCCGCTGCCGCTATTGCCATCACTGCGTCAAGGTAAGGGTTGTTTTCAAAGCCCTCTTCATCGACATTGGCGATATACATAGTCGGCTTCAACGTTAACAGGCTCAGTGGCTTGAGTACGGTTAGCTCTTCGTCAGTCAGTGCGAACGAACGCAGCGGCTTAGCTTCATTGAGGTGGGGAAGAATCTTTTCTGCTACTGCCTTCAAGGCAACGGCATCTTGGTCTTTGCCCTTGGCCGCTTTTGCTGCTCGCAGTATTGCCTTCTCGACACTTTCTAGATCAGCGAGGGCCAGCTCAGTATTAATGACATCGATATCGTCTGGTGGACTGATGGTGCCTTCCACATGAATCACGTTTTCATCATCGAAACAACGCACCACGTGCGCTATCGCGTCGGTCTCGCGAATAGTGGCGAGAAACTGGTTGCCCAGACCTTCACCTTTAGAGGCACCGGCTACCAGACCGGCAATATCGACAAATTCCATGCTGGTGGGAACGATGCGCTCAGGCTTAACGATCTCGGAGATTAAATCCTGGCGAGGATCGGGAATCGGCACAACACCCGTATTCGGCTCAATGGTGCAAAATGGGAAGTTTTCCGCGCTGATACCGGCTTTGGTCAATGCGTTAAACAGGGTTGATTTGCCCACATTAGGTAAGCCGACAATTCCGCAGTTAAAACCCATGGTAAATTCCTTGTGCTAGTGTCTAGCGTTACAGTTGCGCAGTATGCAGTGCAGTCATAGCGCGCTCCCACTGACCATTAAGGGCCAGAGGCAGGGTACGCAGTGCATCATCTATGCTATTTAAAATCAGTTGTTGGTCCGACGGCGAGGCTTTTTTCAACACATAGTCGGCTACCTGACGCGCATTACCCGGGTGGCCAATGCCAATTCTCAGGCGTGCAAAGTCTTTGTTGTTACCTAGGCTCTGAATAATATCCCGCAGGCCATTGTGGCCGCCATGACCGCCACCTTTCTTATAACGCGCCGCGCCGGGAGGCAGGTCGAGCTCATCGTGAACCACCAAAATCGCTTCTACAGGCACTTGGTAAAAGCGTGCCAGAGCCGCTACCGACTGACCACTGCGGTTCATAAATGTAGTCGGTATCAGCAGTCTTACATCGCGATTGTCGATAGTGATCTTGACAGTGTCACCAAAGAATTTCGCTTCGTGTTTCAGCTCGACGTGATGAGATTTTGCTAACTCCAGAACCAAGTCGACCCCGGCATTGTGACGCGTCCGTTCATAGTTTTGGCCGGGGTTTCCCAGCCCTACGATTAATTCTACGGGCGTATCCAATGTCAGGGCCTACTCAGGCGGGCAAGTTAAGGAAGATTACTCTTCGCTTGCCGCTCCATCTTCGCTAGATGCAGCCTCTGTGCCTTCGTCGTCAGCAGAAGCTGCTTTTGACTTATTCACAGTAACAACTGGCAGATCGTGGTCAGCGCCATGGCTCAGTGCAACACTCTCAACACCTTTAGGTAAAACAAGGTCAGAGATATGCAGTGTTTGACCAACTTCGACTGCCGACATATCAACTTCAATATACTCAGGCAGATCTTGCGGCAGGCAGGTAATGTCCAGTTCAGTCATGGTGTGGGCAATAATACCGCCACCCACTTTAACGCCGGCACAGATATCTTCGTTGATAAAGTGAATTGGTGCTTTGGTTTGCAGCTGAGTAGTCTTGTTTACGCGCAGGAAATCCATATGCAAGATAACGGGCTTGGCTGGATGACGCTGAACGTCTTTAAGAATCACATCTTCAGATGAACCATCTACGTCTAAGGCAATAATGTGTGAGTAAAACGCTTCGTTTTCCAGCGCCTTTACTACGTCTTTATGGTTTAGCTTGATCTGTGCTGGATCTTTCTTGCCACCATAAACAATTGCCGGTATTTCTGCAGCCAGACGACGCAGGCGGCGGCTCGCACCTTTCCCTGTATCCTCACGACCCTTCGCGTGTAATGTAAAATCAGTAGACATAATTGTCTCCTAGTTGTGCCGAGACAGACCGCGACCAGACCTGAAACGGAGTTTATTGCCTCGAAATAAGGCAGTTGCAACAGCGCAAGCTGTTAGTCGAACATTGCGCTGATAGATTCTTCATTGCTAATGCGACGCACGGACTCGCCGAGTAACTTACCCAGTGAAAGGGTGCGAATTTTGCCGCATTTTTTAGCATCATCGCGCAGTGGAATACTGTTGGTGACAACCAGTTCGTCTAACTGCGAGTTTTTAATATTATCGATTGCACTGCCGGATAACACCGCATGAGTGGCATAGGCGACAACCTTTGTCGCGCCATTTTTCTTCAGTGCTTCGGCGGCTTTACAAAGGGTGCCTGCGGTATCCACGATGTCGTCGACTAAAACACAGGTGCGACCATCCACTTCACCGATCAGGTTCATCACTTCACTCTGATTGGAAGACGGGCGGCGTTTATCAATAATGGCCAGATCACAGTCGAGTTGCTTGGCTACGGCTCGGGCACGCACCACACCGCCAACATCGGGTGAAACCACTTGCAGGTTAGAGTAGTTTTGACGTTCGATATCGCCGAGCAATACCGGCGCACCGTAGACATTATCAACCGTACAGTTGAAGAACCCCTGAATTTGTTCTGCGTGCAAGTCGACGGTCAGTACTCGATCGACGCCCGCATTAGAGAGCATGTCGGCGACAACTTTGGCGCTAATTGGCACGCGCACTGAACGCACGCGACGATCTTGGCGGGCGTAACCGAAGTAGGGCACAACCGCGGTAATACGGCCTGCAGAGGCCCGACGCAGTGCGTCGATCATGAATATCAGTTCCATTAGATGACGATTGGTCGGTGCGCAGGTCGGCTGAACGACAAATACATCATTGCCGCGGACATTCTCGCGGATCTCGATATTGATTTCACCGTCGGAAAATAGTGAGACACCTGCATTACCCAGTGGGATTCCCAATGTGCGGGCGATTTCGTTTGCTAGTTCCAGGTTTGCGTTCCCGGAGAAGACCATTAATCGTGCCACGTCATTTTTCCTGGTATTCATAATAAGATATGGCTGGGGCGGGAGGATTCGAACCTCCGAGTGTCGGGATCAAAACCCGATGCCTTAACCACTTGGCCACGCCCCAGTAAAAAACTCTCTCAATTGCTGATGCACTTGCGAGCGATTAACGCCTCGCGCGACAAATGCACTCCAGTGCTGTGGCACTTCGGCTAAAACCTTGTTGGCTTCAGCTTCACTTGCACAGCGGCAAAACACACTAGCTCCAGTCCCTGTCATCATTGGCTTGCCATAGTTCATAAGCCACTCAACCGCCTCTTTAACCTGCGGGTAGAGTTTTTCGACAATAGCCTGGCAGTCGTTCCTGTACTGCTCCTCTGAGAGGGCGCGTATTTTGATGGGTGGCGAGTGCCTTGTCAATTGAGGATGTGAAAAAATTTCTGCTGTTGGCACGCTGCAAGCGGGCGTAATAATTAAATACCAGCATTCGGCAATATCGAAGGCAGTCAGGCGATCACCAATACCTTCGGCGAAGGCGCTATAACCCTCGACAAATACGGGTACATCTGCACCCAGTCTGGCACCCATTTCTGCCAGTTCTGAGATTGACAAGCCACAGTGCCAGAGTGCATTGAGCCCCAACAGGGTCGTCGCTGCATTGCTACTGCCACCGCCGAGACCAGCGCCCATGGGTAATTTTTTGTCGAGAACAATCGAACAGCCCTGAGAACAGTTGGTTTTGTCTTGCAGGATCTTGGCTGCGCGGACGATTAAATTATCCGCTTCGTCAACGCCCTGAATCTGCGGAGATAATTTAATGGCTGGATTGTCAGTTACGGTAAATGTCAGCTGATCACCGCCATCTAACAATTGAAAGAGAGTCTGCAAATTGTGGTAGCCATCATCGCGCTGCCCTGTGATATGCAAAAACAGGTTGATTTTCGGCGGTGCCGAGAGGGTGATCGATGACATCATGGCCAGGTTATTCTTCTTCGAGAAAGCTCCAGCTCGATATTAGCAGCTTAAACGAGTAGCTCCTACCCTCACTAGATGTGTGGGTGCCGGTTATTTTGCCGGGCAAGTGACCGGCATCGGTCTGTTTAAAGTGACTGAAGGAAAGCTGCCAGCCGGCCTGGTCAAAACCACTGGCATAACCATCCGGGCTGGTGGCTAGTGCAGTGGCCAGCGGTTGTGATGGTGACGGCACACCGCGCGCCCACCAGCTGAGTGCACTGACTGGTAGAGGGACTCCTGTGAGTTGCTCGGCCAGTTGCTCAGGTGTCTGACGGTAAATCTTATCGTCATAGCGCATTTCGGCTAATTGACTATTGCCATCAATCTGCGCACTGCCGGCACCAAAGGGGCCAGAGAGTCGCAGTCGATAGTTGTTTTGTCGCTGCATCCAGTTCAGCGTTGCACTGCCACCGCTGTCTGGCGCGCGGAAGCCCAGCTTGCCGGCGAGAGTCCAGTCGTTGAGTTGCGATACTCGAGATTGGTAGGCTTGCCAACTGCCTGAGGGCAGTGGCTGCGGCTGCAAGGTGCAGGCGCCCAGAGTGATGATTGCTAGCAATAAGCTTGCTCTGATCACTGACTTTGCTCTGTATTAAATTCTTGGTGTTCAGTGCGCGGGTCCGCGCCGAGGCGTTGCATGGTGCTCTTAATGGTTCGATGGCCAGGTGTTTGAGTGAGACCTTGATTCCAGGTTTGCAGAGCCGCTTGCCGGTCGCCGAGAACCCACTGCACCTCGCCGAGGTGAGCGGCAACTTCCGGGTCGGGCATAATAGTCATGGCCTTCTCCAGATGGGGCAGCGCCTGTTCGGCCTCTCCCATGACAAATAGCACCCAGCCCATACTGTCGATAATGGCAGGATCTCCCGGGTTCAGTAGATAGGCACGCTTGATTAATGTGTAGGCTTCCTCAAGGCGATCGGTATGCAGAATCATGGTATAGCCGAGCGCATTAAGGGCTGTTGAGTTGTTTTCGTCCAGTGCCAGAAGGGCGCGCAGATCCTGCTCGGCGAGAGCAAAGTTGTTTTCAAGCTCCGCCACCATCGAACGCGCATAGAGCAATTGCGCGTCATTGGGATGCCTCTGCAAGGCACTACTGAGAATATTGAGCGCCTGTTCATTCTGGTTGTTGCTGACCAACAAGTTCGACTCCACTTGAATTAACGCGGCAGACTGGCCGGGCTGCTCTTTGCGTAATCGTTGCAGATAACGCTGTGCCGCATCAATATTAAATTGATAGGCCAACAAACTTGCTGCGCGCGATGCGGCAGAGAGGTAATTGCGACCAAACCTGACCTGCTGGTAGTGCTGTAGTGCAGTGGCAAAATTGCTATGGCGCTCAGCGATGGTTGCGAGATGAAAATGCGCATCTGCAGCCATACCTGGATCATTGGTCGCTTGCTGGAAGAGTGTCAGCGCCAGATCTTCATCGCCTTGGTTGAGGTAGAGCAGCGCGAGCAGAAAGTTTATTTGCTGATCATTGGCATTGTCTTTGCGCAACAGCTCAAACTGAACAATCGCCTGAGGTCGATCGATAAGGGTTAAAAAGCGCGCATACTGGAGTCGCACATTACGCTTCTCGGGGACGCGCCGCAGCGCATCTGCAAGCAGATCCGCGGCGGCATCAATATTATCCTGCTGATGTAGCACTTGAGCCAACAGCAGTAGGCCGCGCTCATTGTCTGGCAGCAGCGTTAAAAAATCTCTTGCTGTCTGCGCCGCGCTGTCGAGATCGCCGCTCTCGCGGTACAAAATTGCCGCGGCCAGTTCGGCTAAAGGTTGTTTTTCTGCACTTAGGGGTAGTGCTCGATAGGCTTCTATAAGCTCTGGAATAAGCGTTTTCTTGCGGCCTTCGCTGATTGCGGTGACCGCCAGAAAGGCCTCAATATCATTCTCGTTGCGATACAGCCAATAACCTTGCTGCAGCGCGTCAAAGGGTCTGTTATGGAGCGCATAGGCTTGCAGAGCAGCATGGTGAGCCAGCGGCTGATTTGGCTGTGCGTCTAGCCACAGCTCGGCTGTCTCCAAGATGGCGCCAGCATCACGCTGGTGGGAAGCGATACTGTTAGTCAATTGAATAATGCCGACATCGCGGGTCAGACGCGCCTGACTCAGATAGTTTTCCAGGGCAGTCTTAAACTGGCCGCGGGTCAGCGCAACATCAGCGACCAGCAGCTGGTAGAGAGCGTCTTCGGGGAAGGGCCTGCTCGTCAGGGCAACGCTCTGTGCTGATTCAGTTGCACCATTGGTTACCGCAGCAGGCTGAGACTGCTGTTCCATATTGGGTGCAGAGACGCAAGCTGTTAGCAGCAGAGATAGGCTAATAGCAGGGGGAACTATGCAGATAAGCTTGGCTAGTTTCATCATATTCTTTTTCGGGAAATACGTGGGTTATGACCATGATTTAGCTAAAAGATTAGGGCGCAATCCAACAATATCCTTTTTTTCGGGTATTTCTGATTATGCTGGCCAGACTGGTGTAAAATCTCTCGCCAGTCAGTTCGTCGAAAACTAAAGACCCTTGATTCTGAGTATAGACGCATAATTTAGCAAGCAGCAGAGAGACGAATAGCATAGTCACAATGGGTATTCTGGCATTTGGTATCAATCATACAACGGCTTCCGTGGATCTTCGCGGTCGCGTTGCTTTTGCCCCCGAAATGGTTGTCGAGTCTCTGCAACAGGCGCTCAATCAGCTTGGTGGTGGTGAAATTGCTCTGCTATCTACCTGTAATCGCACTGAAATCTATTTCCATGGTGAGGTCAGTGACGAGCAGTTACTCAGTTGGCTGGCTGAGCACAAAGGTCTGACCGTTGAGCAGTTGCGCGATTGCTACTATTGTTACCGTGACCAGCAGGCTGTGCGCCATATTATGTGCGTTGCCAGCGGGCTGGACTCGCTGGTGCTGGGTGAGCCGCAAATTTTTGGCCAGATCAAGTCAGCCTACGCCGTTGGCCGTGAGGCTGGGACGGTCTCAAGCTATCTTAATCAGGCCTTTCAGTGCGCGTTTGCCGCCGCCAAGCGCGTCCGCTCGGAGACGGCCATTGGTCAAAATCCAGTCTCTGTTGCCTACGCCTCAGTGAGTCTTGCCGAGCAGATTTTTGCCGATCTAAAACAGGCTCACGCATTATTGATTGGCGCAGGTGAGACCATTGAGCTGGTTGCGCGACATTTGCATGATAAGCAGATTGGCTCGATTACGGTTGCCAATCGAACGCTCAGTCGCGCCCAAGAGTTGGCTGCTGATTTTTCCGCCGAAGCTATTCTCTTGTCGGATATTCACGATCATCTACCGCAGGCGGACATTGTTATTTCATCCACCGCCAGCCAACTGCCAGTTCTCGGTAAAGGGGCTGTGGAATCGGCACTGAAAAAGCGTAAGCGCAAGCCGATCTTTATGGTTGATATTGCCGTGCCTCGCGACATTGAACCGGAAGTCGAAATGCTCGATGACGTTTATCTTTATACTGTGGATGATTTACAGGAAGTGATTCAGGACAATGTCCGCGCTCGGCAGAGCGCCGCCGATTTGGCACAGGGTATTATTGATCAGGAGGCGGACGGCTGGTCACGCCAGCAGCGTTCACTGGCGGCTGTCGATACCATTCGAGCTTTCCGTAACAGCGTTGAAAAAATCCGCGATGAAGAGGTTGGTAAGGCCATGCAGGCATTGCAACGAGGTCAGGACTCCGAATCAGTTATCGCCACGCTGGCACGCAACCTGACCAACAAGTTGATGCACAAACCGACCACCCGTCTCAAGCAGGCCGGTGAAGAGGGGCGCGATGATACTATTGATGCCACCAACGATCTGTTTGGTTTGGACAAAAAACGTTAGCGCCGCTCAAACCACAAACCTGTTAGATCCTCAAAAATTCAACTTTTACCGCGCTGAATCAGCGAATAAACCAAACATGGATATTTATGAAAGCATCAATTCTCTCGAAGTTAGATCATCTCTCTGAACGCTATGAAGAGGTTGGCGCGCTCCTCAGTGATGGCGACATTATCAGCGACCAAAATCGTTTTCGCGAGCTGTCAAAAGAGTATGCCGAACTTGAATCACTGGTTAAAACCTATCGCGGCTATCAGGCGGTCGCTGACAATATTGAAGAGGCTAAGCTGCTGCTCAAGGACGCCGACCCCGATATGCGCGACATGGCGGAAGAGGAAGTGCGCAGCGGCGAATCTCAGCGCGATCAGTTTGAGCTGGAGCTTCAAAAGCTACTGCTGCCCAAAGATGCCAAGGATTCGAGAAACGTCTTTCTCGAGATTCGCGCAGGAACTGGTGGTGATGAAGCGGCCATTTTTGCTGGCGATCTGTTTCGTATGTACAGTCGCTATGCTGAGACGCAACGCTGGAAGGTTGAGGTCATTAGCGAGAATAGCGGCGACCACGGCGGTTACAAAGAGATTATCGTCCGCATTGTCGGTCAGGGGGTCTACTCTAAACTCAAATTTGAGTCTGGTGCCCATCGCGTGCAGCGTGTTCCCGATACCGAATCACAAGGTCGAATCCACACCTCAGCTTGCACCGTTGCGGTGATGGCGGAAGCAGACGAGCAGGACGCTATTGAGATCAACAAAGGCGATCTGAGAGTGGATACCTTCCGCGCCTCGGGTTCAGGTGGTCAGCACGTCAACAAAACCGACTCAGCCATTCGCCTCACTCACTTGCCTACCGGTCTCGTCGTTGAATGTCAGGACGAGCGCTCGCAGCATAAAAATCGCGCCAAAGCGATGTCAGTTCTCCAGGCTCGATTAAATGCTGCCCAAGATGAAGCCGCCGCCAAGGAACAGTCCGATCAGCGCAAAAATCTGGTTGGTAGCGGCGATCGCTCAGAGCGTATCCGGACCTACAACTTTCCCCAAGGACGGGTCACGGATCATCGCATTAATCTGACACTGTACAAACTTGGCGAGGTGATGGAGGGTTCCCTCGATGAAGTGATTCAGCCTCTGGTCAGTGAGTTCCAGGCTGAGCAGCTGGCCAGTTTGTCCGACGGATGATTATTAGTCAGTTACTGCAATCTGCGGTTAAGGCCAATTATCGCAGCGAGTCGTCGCAACTGGATAGCGAATTATTGCTCTGTCACGTGTTGGGGGTGACGCGGAGTTTCTTAAAAACCTGGCCCGATCGACCCGTTAACAGTGCGCAGCTTGAGCAGTATGAAGCGCTGGTGCAGCGACGAGTTGAGGGTGAGCCAGTTGCCTATCTAATTGGCACTCAAGGATTTTGGAGTCTCGATTTAGCCGTCTCCGCAGCAACACTTATCCCGCGTCCGGAAACAGAGTTGCTAGTGGAGGTTGCGCTCGGTTTGTCGGTTCCCGAGCAGGCCAGCGTTCTCGATCTAGGGACAGGCACCGGCGCTATTGCACTGGCTCTGGCCACTGAGCGCAGTCAGTGGCAGATCTGTGCCGTCGACGTCGAATCAGACGCGGTGGCTCTGGCTGAGCGCAACCGTCAGCAACACCAGTTGGATAACGTGACTATCTTTGCCAGCAATTGGTTTGCAGCCATTCCCCAACAGCGCTTTGATATCATTGTTAGCAATCCGCCCTATATTGAAGCCAGCGACCCCCATCTTAGTCAGGGTGATGTGCGTTTTGAGCCCGCCTCAGCCCTGGTCTCTGGTAGTGAAGGGTTAGACGATTTGCGGCTGCTGTGCGCGCAGAGCGTGGCTTATCTAAGCGATGGCGGCTGGCTCTTGGTTGAACATGGTTTCGAACAGGGCGCGGCAGTACGTGAGCTGTTTGTTGAGGCCGGGTTTAGCTTGACTGAGACGCACCGCGATCTGAATGGTCTCGAGCGTTTGACTCTCGGTCGCTATAGAGTCGCCAACGCCTGAATTCTGCGCCGCGAGACGATATTCCAACGACTGATCAAGCCGACTCCGGCGCAGGATGCGCCGATTATGGTGCCTATCCAAAACCCATAGACGCCCAGTGGCTCTCCCCAGAAATCGGTCAGCGCCAGTGAGTAGGCGATAGGGAAGGCGATACCCCAAAAAGCCACGACCTGAATCAGCAGTGGCATGCGCACATCTTTATAGCCACGCAGTGCGCCACTGGCGGCCATTTGCAAACAGTCCACCGAGCCCAACGCGGCAGCGAAAAAGAACAGGTTGGTCGCAATCATCTGCACATTGGGATCTGGGCTAAACCAGCTGGCAAAATCGCTGCGCAAGCTGATTTTGACTGCCGCCATTATTAGCCCCAGCATAAACACCAGTTTGAAGCCCACCAGGCAAAAGCGCCGTGCCAGTCTTGGATCGCCGGCTCCCTCCGCATGCGAGACCTTAATAGTCAGTGCCTGAGCCATGCCTAGAGGAATCATAAATGCCAGTGAATCAATATTGATGGCGATAGCATGAGCGCCGACAACATCGGATCCGAGATGGGCGATCAGTAGCGGGATAATCGCGAAAAAGCTTATTTCGGCAGCAATATTTAAGGCGATAGGCACTCCCAGTCGCAAGATATTAACAATTGCTGCGACATTGGCGCGGGCAAACTCACTGTAGAGTTTTAACGCGCGCATGGTGTGTGAGCGCTGAGCGTAGATCGCCATGCAGATCAGCAGAAAGGTCATCACAATCGCGGTGGCCCAGGCAGCGCCTTCGGCACCCATGGCCGGAAGGCCAAACTTGCCGAACACCAGGGCATAGTCGAGAGCAATATTAAGGAAGAAAGCGGCGCCGTTAAACACCATAACCGGGCGGATATCGCCCATACCTTCGAAGGTGCTGCGAAAAGCAAAAAATGCCGGGAACATTAGACCAGTGATCAGAAAAGGCATTAGATAGCGGCGACCGATATCATAGACTTCGTAAGGTATATCCAAACGGCCGAGTATATAGATGCCAAAGAGTATGGCGCAGTTAACGATAAGACCCACTGGCACTGCTAGCCAGAGTGCCTGCTGAAACTGGAAGCGCACCAAATGCCGGTTGCCCGCACCCCAGTGGTTGCCGATAATCGGACTGTTGCCGATCATTATGCCTATTACAATGAGATTGATAATCGACCAGATGCTTCCGCCCAACTGCACCGCGGCGAGGGAGTCTGCGCCTACCTGACCGGCCATATAAATATCGGTCACGGTCATGCCAACCACCGCCACTTGCCCTAAAATTAGGGGGCCGGCGAGGGACCAGAGTAACGTTGCATTTTTTATAAATGCGGAGTGTTTGATATGGTTGGACAGCATTTTGGGCACAAATGGCTTTAATCGTTTATTCTCGTTGAATGACCATCGCAAAGCGAGTAAAAACGCAGCGTATTTGCGGAATATATGTTTGTTTTTGAGGCTTGGAATTTTTTCGCCGACCGGCGATCTAATTCGCCGCAGGAATAAATCCTAAAACAATCAAAGGAGTGATTAACATGCAGCGCTTGGTTTCCCTATACAACCTATTACTCTCAAAACTCAGCTATATTGACTGGCTTGGGCCCTTGGCTTTGCGCCTCTATCTGGCACCGGTGTTTATTGGTGTGGGCTTACATAAATTTGCTAACTGGGACGATATGGTTGCCTGGTTTGGCAACCCCGATTGGGGGCTGGGCCTGCCGCTACCCGGTTTAATGGTGCTGCTTGCCGCTAGCGCTGAATTGATTGGCGGCTTAGCCTTGCTGCTAGGTGTTGCCACCAGATTGGTGACAATTCCATTGATGTTTACCATGCTAGTGGCCGCTGGTACCGCCCACTGGAACAATGGTTGGTTTGCCATCGCACCAGGAGATCCGGATACCAGTACGGCGAAAGTCGTCGCCATGTTAGGTATACCGGCTGCCGAGCGAAGCCTTGAAAATAGTGTGGGTGTCGGCGAGCGGTTAGAGGCGGCACGATCGCTGCTGAAGCAGCATGGCAACTATAGTTGGCTGACCGAGAGGGGGGCTTTCGTGATTCTCAATAATGGAATTGAATTTGCCGCGACGTATTTCATTATGCTTTTGGTGCTTCTCTTTACCGGCGCTGGCCGTTGGTTTAGCCTCGATTACTGGCTGTCGAGGCGACTGCAGGGTATTCCGCGATAACTCTCTTGGCTGTCGGCTAGCCGTTGGGTTATTAAACTCAACGGCTAGCCGACAATTCTGCTACACTCGGCGCGAAAATATGTACACACGACGTTTAAGAACCATTCCATAAACGACAGTGTGTATTTAATCTGGTGTTAAATCACTGTCCAACATGCGTGCCAAACCTTGACTGAAAATATCTCTACATCGACCCCATCATCTGATAACGAAAAAAATAATTCTTCTGCTCGGGGCCCCAAGCGCCGTGGTCGCGGCCGTGGTCGTAATAGCAGCAAGGCATGGAGTGCCGATCAATTTGTCGTCGAAGTGCAAGAGGGCAAGGCCCGCTTTCATGATTTCGATCTGCCACTTCCGCTGCTGCGTGGTGTTCAGAGTGCCGGTTTTGAATACTGCACACCTATTCAGGGCGCATCGCTTCCGCATACATTACGCGGCCACGATATGGTCGGCAAGGCGCAGACTGGTACAGGTAAGACCGCCGCTTTTTTAATTAGTATTATCAGCGATCTACTAAAGTATCCGGTTGAAGATGAACGATATATTGGTGAAGCACGAGCGCTAATTTTGGCACCAACTCGTGAGTTGGCGATTCAGATTGGTGAAGATGCGGAACAGTTGGTGCAGCATACAGACCTCAAAGTGCACACCTTAGTCGGTGGCATGGACTATGCCAAACAGCTGCAAAAAATCAACCGCTCCCACTGTGATATTCTGGTCGGGACGCCAGGACGGCTGTTGGATTTTGCCAGCAATAAAGATGTTCACCTCGACCAGGTGGAAGTGCTGGTTATCGATGAAGCAGACCGTATGCTGGACATGGGTTTTATCCCGCAAGTGCGCCGCTTGGTGCGCTCAACGCCGCCCAAGGAAGATCGTCAAACACTGTTGTTTTCAGCAACCTTTACCGATGATGTGATGCGCCTATCTGAGCAGTGGACTGATAAGCCGGTCAAGCTTGAGATGGAGCCCGAGCGCGTCGCTACTGACACGGTAGAGCAGAAGATATTTATTACCACTGCCAGTGAAAAATTTGCCCTGCTGCAAAATATTCTCCGCAGTGAAGATGTTGATAGTGTGATGGTGTTTGCTAACCGTCGTGATATCTGTCGAACGCTGTATGAGCGTTTAAAGAAACAGGGTTTCAAGGTTGGATTAATAGCCGGTGACGTGCCGCAAAATCGGCGCATGAAAACACTCGAAGCGTTCAAGAATGGCGGCATAAAAGTAATGGTTGCCACTGATGTTGCAGGGCGCGGTATTCACGTTAATGGCGTCAGCCATGTGGTCAACTTTACGCTGCCAGAGGAGCCCGAAGATTATGTGCATCGTATCGGTCGCACGGGTCGCGCAGGGCAGACTGGTATCTCGATAAGCTTTGCCTGTGAAGATGATGCATTTTTACTCGAGCCGATTGAGAAACTGCTGGATATGAAATTATCCTGCACTATGCCAGATGAATCATTGCTGACTGAGGCACCAGCCCCGGCTCGCAAACCGCCCGTGGCCAAAAAAGAGGTTGTCAATAAGTCCGTTAAGGATACGCCGGCTCAAATGCAACAAGAGGCACAACAAGAGATTCAACTCGAGGCGCCGAAAGATATTAGGAAGGCGGTCGCAGCCGATGTGTCAGCAGAGCCGCAAGCCGTAGCAGAGCCGCAAGCCATGGCAGAGCAATCAGATCTCAGCCCCACCGAAGGTGGCGATGGCGCAGATCCAAAGCCTGCTAGCACTGCCGATTAACTCAGCTGGCGCAGCGCTCTGCTGCGCCATTATCATTCTGCACATCAGCATACTCTCGGCACCACAATAGGCTACCACCGATCACGCTGGCAGGTAACAGCAGCAGGTTGATCAGCGGAATGGCTGCTGCAACCAGCGCCGATAATCCAAAGCTCAGTGACAATAATCGCTGCTCTCGGGCGCGCTCTTTTACTTCTGCGAACATAATCTGATCGTTATCCGCCGGATAGTCAAAATACTGGATTGCCAGTGACCACGCTGCCCAACTGCCGGCAATCAACGGCGCGACAATATTGATTATCGGCATAAAGCTGACAACCAAAGTTACCAGAGTGACGCCCAGGGTTCGCGGTAGCATATAGCCGATGATCTGTATTTCGCGGCGAAAGCTGCGCCACGCTGTGGCCAATAGTGCGACGGTCGATGCGTGACTCCGAGCCCTATCACCGCGCTCAATTGCAATAACACGCTCAACGATAATTCCATAGAAAGGTGAGCCAAGAAAATTGGCGATCAGGGTAAAAGTAAAACCGTAAATCACCAGGGCCAGCAGGGCAAACAGCAGCCAGATAATCCACACTAACCACTGTAGCCATTCTGGCACTAGGCTGATCAACCAGTCTAGCCAGTCGCTGAGCCAAAGCCCCGCAGTCCAGGTTGCTGCGCTGAATAAGGCAATATTGATCAGTACTGGAAGTATTACCAGCCAGCGAATATCTGGATGCCAGAGCAGGTTAAACCCTTCTTTGATAAGGGCAGGAGTGGCAAATGGTGAGAGTGGTTTAGACATCGGGCTGTTACGCAGAGTGACGCATAATCCTCTGTTTCTGACGATCCCAGTCGCGCTCTTTATCGTCGTTGCGCTTATCGAAGTCAGCCTTGCCTTTAGCTAGCGCGATCTCCACCTTAATCAGGTGATTTTTCCAATACATGGCGGTGCAAACGCAGGTATGACCCTTTTGGTTAACGCCGGCCTCAAGTTTGTCGAGCTCGCGGCGATTGAGTAGCAGCTTACGCGAGCGGATAGGCTCGGTGACATAATGTGTCGAGGCGGTTGGCAGAGGCGTGATATTAGTGCCGATTAGCCAGGCCTCGCCATTTTGCAGTAACACATAAGTATCGGTTAGATTGACCTTTCCCTCGCGCAGGCTCTTCACTTCCCAGCCCATCAGCGCAATCCCAGCCTCAAATTTTTGTTCAAGGAAATAGTTGTGCTTCGCCTTCTTGTTGAGAGCGATGGTGCTGGATTGGGCTTTTGGTTTCTTTTTTGTCATAGCTGCCGATTATACGTCCGCTGGTCTATTTATCATAAACAAATGCGCAGCCATTAAACGCTTTTTAATTAGGATCACTTTGGCGATAGCGTTACAATTCTGTTTCAGATTTGAGGGTAGCTTATGGGCTTGCAACAAAAAGGCATACATGGGACTTGGTCTAGTCGCTGGACGTTTATTATGGCGGCCACCGGCTCAGCGGTGGGTCTTGGCAATATGTGGAAATTTCCCTATGTGGCCGGTAACAACGGTGGCGGCGCATTTGTGCTCGCCTACATCGCCTGTATTTTAGCCATTGGTGTTCCGGTGATGATGGCCGAAGTGGCCATTGGCCGCCGCGGCCGCCAGAGCCCGATCAACTCGATGCGCGAACTGGTCGCTGAGAGCGGTGTGCACTCCGCGTGGCGCCATATTGGTTGGCTCGGCGTTGTGGCGGGCATGCTGATTATTTCATTTTATGCAGTGATTGCTGGTTGGGCGCTGGATTATATCTTTGCCATGGCCTCCGGTGAGCTGCGCGGAGCCACTGGTGAAGTGGCCGCCGACGTCTTTGGCGCGCTGCTAGCCGATCCCACGCGCCTGGTGTTTTGGCAGACAATATTTCTGCTGCTCTGTGTTGGCGTTGTGGTCGGCGGTGTTAAAAAAGGTCTCGGTGTTGCCGTTGAAATCCTTATGCCACTGCTGTTCATTATGTTAGTTGTACTGCTCGGATTCAGCTTTTTCCGCGGTAACTTTCAGGCCGGCTGGGACTTCTTATTTACCGTTGATTTTGCAGCCTTAACCGGCCGCGGCATGCTCGAAGCCATGGGGCAGGCCTTCTTTACGCTGAGCATTGGTATGGGGGCGATTATGGCCTATGGCGCCTATATGCCGCAGAACGCGAACATTGGCAAAACCATTTTAACGGTGGCCTTTTTTGATAGTTTGGTGGCAATTATCTCGGGCTTGGTGATTTTTCCGATTGTCTTTGCGACGCCAGGTATCGAACCTAGCGCTGGCCCTGGCTTGATGTTTATCAGCCTGCCAGTGGCCTTTGGCAATATGCCCGGCGGACTGTTAATAGGCTCGGTGTTTTTTGTTCTGGTGACTATTGCGGCTTGGAGTTCGGCCATTTCGCTGCTTGAGCCCGGGGTTGCCTGGTTAATCGAATCGAAAAATATGACACGAATTCAGGCCAACCTGCTGGTTGCTAGTGGCACTTGGGTGTTGGGTTTGGGAAGTGTGTTCTCATTTAATATATGGGCCGATTCAACGGTCGCCGGATTTACTTTCTTCGACTTTTTGGACTTCCTGACATCCAATGTTATGTTGCCGCTGTCTGGACTGCTGATCGCGCTGTTTGTCGGCTTCGTGATGAAAGATCAATTTGTCGACGATGAGATGCAGGGCACGTCGCCATGGGTTATGCAGTGCTGGCGTTTTGTATTGAGATATTTGGCACCCGTGGCAATTGCCGCTGTGTTTGTCACCGGCATCTACGACAAGTTCTTTTCCTGAGGTCGAATTAAATGAGGTTGCTTTGAATAAGGTTCAGCGCTCGGCTCTGGTGATGCACTCTGATCAGTCGATGTTTGACTTGGTCAACGATGTCGCCAGTTATCCGCTGTTTATGGACGGCTGTCACGGCGCTAAAGTATTTGAGCAGAGCGACCAGACAATGGTGGCGCGACTCGATTTAAAGAAGGCTGGAGTCAAGACCAGTTTTATGACGAGGAATGCGTTGAGCGCACCAACCAGCATTGAAATGAATCTGGAAGATGGGCCCTTTAAACGTTTACGGGGGGTTTGGACCTTCAAGGCGCTCAGTGCAGAGGCTTGCAAAGTGAGTCTCGATTTGGAATTCGAATTTAACAGCATGGCATTGGGTATGGCGGCGTCCAGATTGTTTTCGAGTATGGCCAATGATCTTGTCGATTCGCTCTGCCGCCGCGCTGATCAAGTCTATGGGAATACAAATGACTGACAATAAAATGATTGTGGTGGAAGTGGTTTATGGGCTGCCTGAAAAACAAAAGTTAATTCAACTGAGCGTAGCTGAGGGTACCACGGCCTATCAAGCGGTTGAGCAGTCCGGCATTTTGCAAAGCTTTCCGGAGATTGATTTGACTGGCTGCAAAATGGGCATTTTCTCGCAGGTCTTGGGTACCAAGGGTTTGGCTGGGCCGCGTGAATATCTGCTGCAAGAGCGCGACCGAGTGGAGATTTACCGCCCCCTTATTGCTGATCCGAAGGAGGTGAGACGGCGCCGGGCCGAAGAGGCTAAGCTCAAGCAGCAGAAAGCAGATACTTAAATTGTCAGCTTAGGCTGCGGTTTGGCTTGTTAACCTTGCGCAGCTCTTTTTCCTGAAGGCGCTGTCTACTCCGAGCGGGGCTTTCTACTCCGAGCGGGGCTTTGGGGCCAACGCTGCACTGGGCAGATAGTCGCCGGTCATGCGCTCGAGTTTATCGTCATTATCGAAGAAAATGGTCACCTGCTCCTGAGTTTTTGTGCCCTCCGATGAAATACGACTGAAATAGTAGTCCCAGCGCGATTGGTCAAAGGTATCCGCCACTAAGGGGGTGCCGAGCACAAAACGAACTTGGGACTTGGTCATTCCAGGCCGCAGCTTATCAATCATTTCCTGATCGACGATATTGCCTTGCTGGATAGCGACTTTGTGTACCCCTGGGAATTTCAACCAGCTACAGCCTGTGGTAAGAAGCGATAAACTTATCAGACAAATCAGAAGTATTCGCATGTGTGGGGTTCCCGTTGGTTGTGCGAATGGGGATAATACCCAAAGCGACTAGCATAGAGAAGGGCTAAGCATGACTCTAGAAGATCAAGAACTAAAAAAAGTCGGCCTTAAGGTGACACTGCCGAGAATTAAGATCTTACAGATTCTCGAAAACTGCAGTGATCGCCATATGACGGCGGAAGATATTTACCAAGCTTTACGTGATTCTGACGGCGATGTTGGCATTGCCACGGTCTACCGTGTGTTGACTCAATTTGAGGCCGCTGGGTTGGTTGAGCGCCACAATTTTGACAATGGCCCGGCAATTTATGAGATCGATCGCGGTGAGCACCATGATCATATGGTCTGCACAGAAACCGGAAAGGTGATTGAATTTCACGATGCCGAAATAGAAAAGCTACAGGAACGCATCGCCGCGCAGAAGGGCTATGCATTGGTCGGCCACAGCTTGGTTCTCTATGTAAAACCAAAATAGGCTTAATCCGTTTGCCGCGCTGCGGTCTCTGATCGCGCTTTTTTCTCTGTCTAAAAAGAATAATAAAAGTAATGACTGACAACACTCTCAAACAAATTGAAACTTTTCTTAATGCCTGGGCAGATTTGATGTGGAGCACGCCGTTGGTGGTGTTGCTAGTCGGCGGCGGCCTATTTTTTATGATCTATTCACGCTTGCAGCCCTACAGATATTTTGGCCATGCCGTTGATCTGCTCCGTGGCAAGTACAGTGACCCCAATGACCCCGGGCATATTCCTCATTCGCAGGCGCTGGCCACGGCGCTCTCTGGCACTCTTGGTTTGGGCAATATTGCCGGCGTTGCGATTGCGATTAGCATTGGCGGCCCCGGTGCGGTGTTCTGGATGTGGGTCACCGCTATCGTTGGCGTGGCGACAAAGTTTTACACGGCGTCACTGTCCGTAATGTTTCGCGGTCACGACTCTCTTGGCGTTCTGCGCGGTGGACCCATGTACGTGATAATGCAGGGTATGGGTAAGCGCTGGTACCCACTGGCGGCGCTGTTTGCGGTGGCCTGTATGATTGGCGCACTGCCTATTTTCCAGGCCAATCAGTTTATTCAATTGCTGCGCGATAGTGTGGCGATCCCGGCGGGTTGGGCGACTAGCGAGCAGCATTTCACGTTTGATGTTATCGCCAGTGCAACGGTCGCGGCGCTAGTCACATTGGTGGTAATGGGACGCATTGAAAGAATTGGTCGTTTAACCGTGCGTCTGGTGCCGACCATGGTCATTCTCTATCTTGGTATGACCGCCGTTGTGCTCTATACCTACAGCAGTGATATTCCGGCGGTGTTTTTGCTGATTGTTACCGATGCCTTTACCGGCGAGGCGGCAGCGGGAGGGTCAGTCGGTGCGGCGATTATGATTGGTGTTCGCCGCGGCGCGTTCTCCAACGAAGCCGGCATTGGTACTGAGTCATTGGCGCATGGTGCGGTGAAGACGACACAGCCAATTAGAGAGGGCATAGTTGCCATGATTGGCCCAGTCGTCGATACCCTGCTTGTCTGCACCTGCACGGCGTTAATTATTTTATTGACTGGTGTGTGGCAGAGTGATGCCGGCCTCGAGGGTGTGACCTTGACCGCACGTGCAATTGAGCAGGTATTCCCGGTGACCGGAATCTATCTGCTGCTAATCATGGTGGGCTTATTGAGTTTTAGCACAATGGTGAGTATGTGGTTCTACGGCGTTAAGTGTGCAGGGTTCCTCTTTGGTGCCGAGCGCCAGCACTACTACACGCCGATCTATATCAGTTTGATCGTGGTCGGCGCGGTAGTCTCGATGGATATCGTCAATGGTTTGATTTTAGGCACCTATGCGACGATGGCAATTCCTACCATGATCTCAACCTTGGTTTTGGCACCCAAGGTCAATAGTGCTGCCAAAGAGTATTTCGCTAAATTGCGTCGCGAAAAACTCGCTGAAGCTGAGCTCGACTAAAGCAGTTTTTCGATATCCGCTGCAATCGCGTTGGGCTTGCGGATTGGCGCGTAGCGCTTGACCACATCACCTTGGCGATTGATCAAAAACTTGGTGAAGTTCCATTTAATGCTGCTGTTGAGCACGCCGCCTGCCTGGCTTTTTAGGAAAGCGTAGAGAGCGTGCTGACTTTTGCCATTGACATCTACCTTGCCCATTACTGGGAAACTGAGACCGTAGTTAAGCTGACAAAACTCCTGAACCTCGGCATTGGTCCCCGGCTCCTGAGCGCCAAACTGGTTGCAGGGCAGTGCCAGCACCACGAAGTCGCGATCGCTGTATTGATCATAGAGTTCCTGCAGCTGAGTGTACTGGGGTGTAAATCCACACTTGCTGGCGGTATTGACTATCAGCAGCACCTTGCCGCGATAATCTTCTAATGACATAGGTTTGCCGCTGCTATCTGCAACAGTAAAGTCATAAATTGATTGGTTGTTACTCATGAGTTTATTTTCTCGCTGTCTTATTGTTCTCAGTTGGGTCGCAATCTATTTGAAACAGTGTTCTGGTGCGGGAAACGTGCCGCTGCGCACGGCATTTCCATAGGCGGTTATGGCTTCCTGAATACTGACTTCATCAGCAAGGAAATTTTTCGAGAAGCGTGGCAGACGCTGCGAGATGCCGAGCATATCATGCAGTACCAACACCTGAGCGTCTGTATCCGGCCCCGCGCCAATGCCAACAACCGGAATTGCCAGGGCGTCAGAGAGCTGCTTGCCAAGGGCTGAAGGAACACACTCGACAACGATCAGTTCGGCACCAGCCTGTTCCAAGGCTTGGGCGTCGGCAATCATCTGTTCCGCGGCCTGATCCTCTTTGCCCTGTACTTTATATCCGCCTAATTTGTGCACAGACTGCGGGGTTAGACCGACATGACCGCAGACCGGAATGCCGCGTTCACTGAGCAGATGAACTGTATCTGCCAGCCATGCACCGCCCTCGAGTTTGACCATCTGTGCCCCCGCTTGCATCAATATTGCAGCATTATCCAGCGCCTGCATTTCTGTGGCGTAGGACATAAAGGGCATATCGGTGATCAACAGCGCACGATTGTTGCCGCGCTTAACGGCAGCAGTATGGTAGGCCATATCATCGATGGTCACGGGTATGGTGCTGTCACAGCCTTGAATCACATTGCCCAGCGAGTCGCCGACCAGGACGACTTCAATACCGGCATTCTCTATCAGCTTGGAGAAGGTAAAGTCGTAGGCAGTGATCACGGCGAATTTTTCACCATTGGCTTTCATGACTGCAAGATTGCTAATCGTTGTTGTTTTCATAGTGCTGATTTCGCCTCAATAGCGTGTCGATCGAGAGATTATAGCGGTTTTACTGGAGTGGGTGAGGATTGTAGTAATGCCGTCCGGAGCTGATCTGCAACATATAGGTGACGAGGTTGTGATAGTCGTGTTCACCATCAGCCAGATTGATCGCTTCGGTATTGACGATTAATAGCGGTGTGTCATCGTAGTAATAGAAAAATTGCGTGTAGGCGTCATTGAGTTGTTGCAGGTAGCCTGGTTCGATAGTTTTTTCACTGGCAGCACCGCGCCGTTGCACACGCTCGTAAAGCGTCTCCGTCGGCGCTTGTAAATAGACAACCAGATCGGGTTTGGGGAGATCGGTAATAATGTTGTCATACACATTTTGATAGAGACGAAACTCATCGTCATCCAGCGTTATTTTTGCAAACAGTGGATCTTTTTCGATTAGGAAATCCGAGATTCGTACCTGCTGGAAAATATCCCCCTGACGCAAATTCTCTAGTTTGCGCATGCGCTGAAAAAGAAAAAACAGTTGGGTCGGCAGCGCATTGCTGCGACGGTCTTGATAAAAGCGCTCGAGAAACGGGTTTTCCTCGGCATCCTCGAGAAGTGTTTCGTAGTTAAAGGAGTTGGCTAGGCGCTTGGCCAGCGTTGTTTTACCAATGCCAATTGGGCCTTCTATTGCAATGTATTGCGGGATTGAGACGGTAGATAGGTCGATATTAAATTCGCTGAGAATTGTTTGTTCCACTTTGCGCTCCAAAAAAACAGCGTTGCTATAGTGATCGAACTTTGTGATCGAATTTAGTGGTCTTTACAGATGACCGGACTCTAATTTGACGATACCTTGCTGAGAGCAGTTTGCCAATAGTTCGATGACGGTTTCTCCACTCGGTAGTGCCAAGTGACTATTGAGATCTGCCAGGGGAACCAGAACAAATGCGCGTTCAGTCATCAGTGCATGTGGGATGGTTAAACGCGGCGTATCGAGCACGAGATCATCGTAGAGCAGAATATCCAGATCCAGAGTTCGCGGGCCCCAGTGAACGCTGCGTTGACGATTTTGCTGATGCTCTATTGCTTGCAGTGCATCGAGTAGCGCCTCGGGCGATAAATCGGTACCGAGCTTTGCCGCCGAATTGATAAAGTCAGGTTGCTGTGGGCCAATGGGTGGTGTCTGATAGCGGCTTGAGACGGCGATTAAGTCAATATCGGCATGCAACGCCAGACTTTCAAGGGCGCTGTCTAGCTGCTTGTGAGGCTGATCCAGATTGCTGCCGAGGGCAATATAGACTTCAGCCATTAGCGAGCAGGGTCCGCCGCAGGTTTACCGCCGCTGCGTCGTCGCCGACGTTTTTTGGGTCCGCGGTCACTGGCCATAACCTCATCAGCCATGGTCTGGCGGTTTTCATGATCGGCCTGCTGATAGGCCGTCCACCATTCGCCGAGGCCACCGAGATCCTCACCTGCTTGCTCGCGCAGTAAAACAAAATCATAGGCTGCTCTAAACCGTGGATGCTCGACCAGGCGCTGGGCGCGAGTGCCGCCCCGGCGACGCAAGTGCAATTGTAAATCCCAGATCTCGCGCATGGGAATGGTGAAGCGCTTGGGGATAGCGGTGACCGGAATCTGGTTGACAATAATTTCCCCAGCCGCCTTGCTCAAGGCATAGGGGGGTGAGTTGCCATTTTTTTCGTAATTTCTAGCCAGTCTTTGCACCGCGGGCCAGAGTAGGGCGGCGTAAATAAAGGCCGGCGTCACGCGCTGTGAGGTTTCAATCCGTTTGTCGGTATTGATCAGTGCCTGAGACACCAGCTTCATCGGTATTCCCTGCTGATCGTTGAGCATGGGTGCCAGCTGGGGAACAATATAATCAAACAGGTTGTGCTCGACTAATAACTTAAATGTGTCTAAGCCCTGACCACTCATAAATAGTTTAAGTGTTTCGTCAAACAATCGTGGTGGCGAAACTTGCTGCAAATCCGCCGCGCGATGTTTCATCGGATTTGCGGTGTCAGAGTCTATGTTAAAACCAAGCTTTGCTGCGAATCGCGCCACCCTTAATAGCCGCACTGGGTCTTCGCGAAAGCGAGTTTCCGGGTCGCCAATAATACGAATTATCTGATCGTCTATATCGTCAAGACCATTGGTAAAATCATGGATGCTGTTGTCACTGGGATCGTAGTAGAGCGCATTGACGGTCAGGTCGCGGCGCGAGGCATCCTCCTCTACGGAGCCAAATACATTGTCTCGCGTAAGCATTCCGCTGTCCGTCTGCTGGCGATGATTTTTACCGCTTGTCTGGCTGCTATTGGATCTAAACGTCGTGACTTCGATTATCTCGCGGCCAAACTGAACATGAACGATTTGAAAGCGTCGGCCAATAATTCGTGAGCGGCGAAACAGTTCTTTGACTTCCCAGGGCTTAGCGCTGGTTGCTACGTCAAAGTCCTTAGGCTTTAAGCCAATCAGCAGGTCGCGTACACAGCCGCCCACTATATAGGCTTCAAATCCAGCTTTTTGTAAAACGTCGATAACTTTAAAGGCATCACGATTGATCATTTCTGGAGACAGGCTGTGTTCTCCATCACCAAAGACACGGCGACCTGTAGAGCGATGGGAGGCTTTATCTCTTTTGAAAAATCTACTTATGCGGTCCAGCATTAAGTGGGTGCCGATTAGGTTGTTATAAGAACCGAGAGTTTAACAGAGGAAAGATGTCGACGGGAGACTAAAGCAATGTCCCAGGTGAGTTTGGTGATAACAGCAATTAGGCTCTATTCAGAATGAAATAAGGGGTTGCCCTAAGGCAGCCCCCCTCAATGGTCCTTCAGTACGCACTTTAGATCAAAATCTAGAGCCGACCGGACACTCTTTTTACATCCATCCAAGAATTATTATTATTATTTTTTATTATTATGATCAAAGCCAAAAGCTCCGAGGGACGATTGTAAACAATTACTCTATTCATTCAAAGAAAAGTACCTTTGGGCTATTTTCCTTGGCAAAAGTATTACTTTTCGAAACACTTCGTCAGTCGTTGACCAGCTCATCACCCTTTTTCCGGCTAATACCCAGTTTGTTGCGCCGCTCCCAGAGACTCTTGCGACTTATTCCAAGCTTTTTAGCAAGATCTGTTTCGCTCATATTTTCCTGGTTTTCCAATACAAAACGAGTGAAATAGTCCTCCAGAGACAGGCCCGCTGGAGCATCGTCAACTTGATTGATTGATAAAGTGCTGCGAACTGAATCTGACTCCTGATAGGGATTTAAGGGCAGATCACAGAGGCCAAGTTGTTCCGCGTCAATCGGTTTATCTTCAGAGGCCAGTATCGCCGCCTGCTGTAGAGTATTTTTAAGCTGTAGCAGGTTGCCCGGCCAGTGGTAGTTGGCCAGTGCTTTTCTGCCGTCTTCGCTCAATTCCCGATGGCTATCACTAAGCTGGGCCAGTATCGCGTTTGCTATCAGCGGAATATCCTCGCTGCGCTGTCTCAGGGGCGGCATGGTTATGCTGACAACATTAATCTGGTAGTAGAGATCTTTGCGAAACAGACCACCCTGACAGAGCTGTTCCAGATCTTGGTCAGTAGAGCAGATAAAACTGCAGTTGCTGCGCTGTATGTGTCTCAGGAGATGGGGCTGTAGTGACAGGGGTAACTCGCCAATATTGTTGAGAAAAACAGTAACTGAGAGATCGCTCGTGCCGAGCTGAGTGACCAGCTCACTCTCTTTGATACCCGCGCAATCAATACTGATAAATGCCTTGTCACTGCATTTTCTGGTGTTGTGTATCGCCATGGCAACGGCAGATTTGCCACTGCCGGTTTCTCCCTGAATTAATATAGGCAGGTCTGAAGCTGCGACCTTGGAGATCAGGCGAGTCACTTTCTTGATCGCTTCACTCGAGCCTAACAAGGATGGCGTCTGCAGCGAGATCGTGGCTGTCGTAGCCTTTTTCTGTGATGCATTGAGAATGCGCCGCACGGCAACCATCATCTCGTCGTGATCAAAGGGTTTGGAAATATAGTCGACAGCGCCCTGGCGCATAGTATCCACGGCGGAGCGCAAGCTGGCATAGCTGGTCATGATCAAAACTGGCACCGGAGCGACCATTTTGATGAGATCCGTTCCCAGTTGTCCCGGCAGGCGAAGGTCGCTGATGATCAGCGAAAAGTTGTCAAGCACAAAGGTCTCACGAGCCGCCTTGATACTCACCGCTTCACAGACGCCGTAGCCATGTCGCTCAAGCAACTTGCACAAAGACTTACGGATGATCTCTTCGTCTTCGACAATCAAGATCTGATTTGTTTTCGGCATATTACTCATAGGTGGTTTGGGTTGTCACTGTGGGATTTTGTATTGTTACCCTGAAGCATGCTCGACACAAGTCGCCAGGGCCGTTTAATCGCTGTGCAAGTTGAAAACGAGCTCGACGGTTGTCCCGCAATCGCTGTTAATCGCCGGACTTGTCAGGCTGATCTCACCACCGAGATTTTTGACTAGATTAAACACCACCCAAAGCCCCAGTCCGGTGCCTTCCCCGGGCTCTTTTGAGGTCACGAAGGGTTCGAATATACGGTCCTCTATACTGCTGTGAATACCACTACCACGGTCGCTGACCATGATTGTCAACGACTGATCTTGGCGCTTGGCACTGATCTCAATTGGGCTGTTATCAGGCGACGCATCGCGGGCGTTGCTTAAAAGATTGACAAATATCTGCACCAGTTGACGGTGGTCACCGGCAACATGCAGAGTAGCATCGAGCGTGCAGATAAATTGCTCTCTGTATTGCGGCTTGGTCAGACTGAGCAGTTGTATGGCTTCTTCCACGACATCGCGCGCGCACACTGACTGCAATTGGTTGTTATAGGCCTGATCACCGCGAGAGAAATTGATCAACGATTGAACGATCACGTTGATACGGTCAGTCTGAGAGAGAATAAGCTGTGCAGAGTTTGCTATTTCAGCGGCTTCTGTCTCATGCTGCAAATTCTGCGCGATACAGGCAATTCCGGTTACCGGATTGCCTATCTCATGGGCAACACCTGCGGCCAGCCGGCCCACTGACGCCAAGCGTTCATTGCTAATGTAATTTTGCGTCAAGAGCACTGATTGGGTCTGATCTTCAACCAGCAGTATCAAATCATGATCGCTGCTGTTATCGACAGACTTTTGCAGGCTAAACCAGTGGGTTTTTCCTGCCAATTCCAGTTCCAGACTGTCTTTACTCCAGTCGTCTTCATTTAAAAATGTTGCGATGGCTGAACGCCAGGGCTCCGGCAGGTCATTGATGAGACTACCGGCGGCCATATCCCCGTCAATGCCGGTGTAATGCGCCATCGTGCTATTCCATTTAATAATCTCGCCGCCCTGTCCTAAAGCAATAATGCCAATCGGCAGGTTGTCGAGAATTTCGCGGTGATGCATACGCAGCTTATTCAGCTCGCTGGCGATACCAGTAAGTCGGTCCCCTTGAATGGCGAGTACAGATTCGATCAGATAGATATCATCGGGCTCCTGACGCGCGGGTGTCAGCAGCGGCAGTGCCTCCTCCATAATTCTATAAGCAGCGAGCACACCAAAGCGCAGTGTCAGAGCCGAGTTCAATCTGTCGCGAATTTTCCGTAGCGCCGCTGGTTTAGTCTCGCTGCCATCGAGCTCGAGACTGCTGAGTGCTCGATCGATCTCCCCGTCAGCTTCGTCACCGAGCAAGCTGCGTAAGCTGAGCCGCATTTGTTCCACTGAGTTGTGACGGAGCTGGACACGGGCAGGGATATAGATATTGTCGACCATGCAGAGTCTGGCAAATGACTCCTGTTCTCTGTCCATGTGGCTGAGTATGGAAAAAACGGTGCAGAGGACAATATTCACCATGAGTGCTTCAAAGGCCCATATTTCCCAACTTTGCATACCAAAAGTCAGGATAGTCTCGGTTCCAGGGAGCTTCCAACTCCAGTCGCCAAATAGCATCGGCAGTGCCAGTGTCACCAACCATATTGACAGCCCGCCAAGCAGTCCGGCAATAAATCCATTGCGATTGATTTTCGGCAGATAAATCGAGGCCAACATGCCGGGCGTCAGTTGAGCCAGTCCAGCAAAGCCGACGAGGTATAAGTCGGTGATGCTGCGTGATTTGATAATGGGGCTGAGCAGCGCGCAGGCAATAATGAGTCCGGTTGAAATGGCCAGCAGGCGAAGATCGATCCAACGGCTTAAGTTTGGCTGTTGATGGAATACTTTAGTCGGCAAGACAGTGCTGTTGAGCACCATTTTGGCGAGCATGGTCGACATATTGCAGAGCAGCGCAATGGCCGCCAGAACAATGCTCGCAGCACCAAGTCCTGCTGCGACTGGATGTTGAGTGAAAGCTGGAATTGCAAACAGATAGTCTTGTAGAGGCGATGCCGATTGCACGGCAATACCAGACCACAGTAGCGGGAAGATTGGAATGCTCGCCAATAACATCAGTAGAGGGTATGCCCAAGCGGTAACGCTGGCTTGGTTGTCGGAGATATGCTCTGAGATGACAATGCTAAAATTGACCGGTAGCGCGAAGCTTGCCGCGAGAAAAATAACAAAGAGGCTGTAGGAGGAATCCATTCGTTGCACAATCAATCTCTGACCACTACTGACAACCCACTGATTCATTTCTCCAATACCACCAAAAATCGAAGTGACAGAAGCCAGTGCAGAGGTGGTTAATGCTAACAGCATTAGCAGTCCTGCCGCCGCCATTACCCAGCGCAGATTTCGCGCCATGCCATGTTTAATTGCACTCCAGTTAATGATGATAATGGTGGAAACAATACCTAACCTAAACAACCATTTGTTGCCATCAAAAAGAAAATCATGCACAGAAGAGAGTGCTAAGTACTGTGCCAGAAATAGGGGAACTGTGGCTATTAGCAGAGCACTGCAGGCAATTATCCCAACAGTTTTACCGCGAAAACGAAAGGTCAGGAAATCGATCAGTGAGGCAAAGCGGATAATCTCATTGAGCCTGCGGATCGGGTAAAAAATCAGCGGTGAGAAGAGAAACACCATGGTAAAGGCAAACAGTGCTAACAGTGCGCTAAAACCATAGCGGCCGGCCATCTCGATAGTGCCTGTGGCAAGCAGCGCTCCAGTACCAGCAAATAGGGCCAGCACCAAAATCAGGTTGCGGCTGTTGGCGCCACCGTATCTGGACAGCAGATATGAGCAGAGTACGCCGGCAATTATGAACCCAAACGCAATGGTCGCTACATCAAGATTCATCGGTTTTCCTGTGGCGCTGCAGAATATAGGCGGCGAAGACGATCAGTGCCCAGACTACAAACGGTCTAAACCAACTACCTTGAGGTTCTATTGCCCATCTTGATGCCAAGGGCACAGCGACGCTGCTGAGAAAGATTAAAACGGCAACCAATCGGTAGTTAAGCATTTGCGGACTCGTCGGTAAGACATAACGGTGTGATAACGGCGATGGTATGCAAGCTTGCCCGGCAAAGCAAACCTGCCTTCTGATTAGACGTAACTAGGTGCTGCAACCGCCATTTTGGTGGGGATGTTAGCGATTGACCAATTGACTGTTGCCCAGTTGAGGATATTGTCGACACTGTCGCTTTGTAGCTCACTCGGGGGTGCCTGTTGCAGCCATTTGAGAGCTTGCCACAGGCTCTTTGATTCACTGCCGGAGATGACTGCTGGTGCATGATTTTGTTTGCTGAGCTTTTGTCCCTCAGCATTGATCGCTAGGGGTACATGAGCGTACTGCATTGGCGCTGTGTCGGCACTGAAGAAGCCTAAACAGCGTTGCAAGTAGAGCTGTCGAGGAGTGGAGTCGAGCAAGTCTGCACCGCGGATAATATGGCTAACCCTCTGAAAATAGTCGTCGACCGTTACAGCAAGTTGATAAGAGATTAAGCCATCGCGGCGTTTGATAACAAAGTCGCCAACGTCGCTGTCGAGATTTTGTCTGTAAGGCCCCATGATCAAATCATCGAAAGTGATTTCTGAATCACTATCGCGGTCAGGTAGTCGCAGACGAATAGCTGATTCAGAGGAGACCTCGCGCTGGCGACAGTGACCATCGTAAAGGCCACCGAGCTCGGCGATACGTTGACGATTGCAGTCACAGGTGTAGGTCAAACCGTCATCTTGCAGCTGCGTCAATGCCGCTCGATAGGCTTCATCGCGCTGGCTTTGATAGAGTAAATCACCATCCCACCACAGACCGTGAGACTCGAGTTGCTTGAGAATGGTTGTGGTAGCGCCGCTGAGTTCGCGAGGTGGGTCTAAATCTTCAATTCTGACCAGCCATTTGCCATGATGATGGCGCGCATCGAGGAAACTGGCCAGTGCCAAACCAATGAGCCAAAATGCAGAGGTCCGGTCGGAGAGGGTGCAAAGCGGCCAATATAGGCTGAGGGTTTCATCGATTTACCCGTTGCAGTGCGCGGGGACGTCACTGACTGACTGCAGGACAGAAAAGCAAAAGAGCGTCAGCCTGATTACCTAGGCGCTTAATATTACGCACTTAATATTCGTCACTGAATACTGAACAGTGGCTGAGCCGACGGCTAATTAGCCGCCGGTTATCTGCTTTTCTTTGATTTCATCGAGCGTTTTGCAGTCAACACAGAGGTCGGCGGTCGGGCGCGCTTCAAGTCTGCGAATGCCGATATCAACACCGCACTGATCGCAGAAGCCATAATCGTCTTCTTCGACACGCACAAGCGTTTTGTCGATCTTCTTGATCAATTTACGCTCGCGGTCACGGGTGCGCAATTCGAGGCTGAATTCTTCTTCTTGAGTAGCACGGTCGGCAGGATCAGGAAAATTTGCCGCTTCATCCTTCATGTGCATCACGGTGCGGTCCACTTCTTCCATCAACTCACTGCGCCATGCCTTGAGAATCTCTTTAAAGTGTTCGCGCTGCTTTTCATTCATGTACTCTTCATTTTTCTTCTCCACATAGGGGGAAAGACCATGAAGTGTTTTCGATCCGCTAGCATCTGACTTTGATGCAGGCTTAGATTTTTTTGTTACTGTTGCCATCCCTAAAGTCCACAGTTAAATTTCAGAGCCCAAAATACAGGACGTGCGTTTATAGAGATATTGGGCCAATTTTTCAAGTGAAATTTACCTTTGGTCGTCATATAAACGTTTTTCGCTACATCTATGGTCAATTAGCGAGCAATTAGGGTTAAAATCGTTGAACGCTAATGTTGATGTTGAAATGAAAGCACAGGTTTATCCATGGCCACTTTTTAACATTCTATATTCATAACATAATTGACAAACATTGCCACTTTAAGACTGAAAATAATTCGATGGAAATTACTCCTCCGCTGTTACGCGGTACCTTTGTTAAACGTTATAAACGCTTCTTTACCGATATCCGCACGGCAGATGGTGAGCTGATCACCGTCCACTGTGCCAATACCGGCTCAATGCAAAACTGTCAGGTGGAAGGCTCTGCTTGTTGGTACTCACTGTCGAATAATCCCAAACGCAAGTTGGCTGGTACCTTGGAAATTGTCACCAGCGCATTTGGTAATTTGGCCGGGGTCAATACCGCTAGACCTAATCATCTGGTGAGAGATGCTATCGAGAACGATCGTGTTCCGCAGTTGCGCGGTTACACTGCTATCCGCAGTGAGGTCCGCTATGGCGACGAGAAAAGTCGTATCGACCTGTTGCTCGAAGGTGAGGCTGGATGCTGCTACGTTGAGGTCAAAAATGTGACCCTGGATTGCGGCAGTGGCAGGGCACAGTTTCCCGATGCGGTGACGTCCCGTGGGGCCAAACATTTGCGTGAACTGATGGCCATGGTGGCTGAGGGCCACCGAGCCGTTCTATTTTTTTGCGTGCAGTTGAGTGGTGTCGATGAGGTTTCTATCGCCGCTCATATTGATCCCCTCTACGCCGAGACTTTATCCAAAGCGTTGGCCGTCGGCGTTGAGGTGGTCGCCTGGCAAGCGGATCTGGCCGACAATGACATTAGCTTGCAGCGTCCGTTGCGATTGGTACTCTAATCGAGATCGCGCAGTGCGGCGGCGCGCAAGTTGACCAATGGGGCAGGTAAAGGTTGGTCTGCAGCGATAAAATACTGATCGTCTTGCTGTTTTAAAACTATTTTTGACAAGTGATCGCCCACGCAGGGGCCGCCGATACATTCGCCGTTATCAATCTGAAATAGCGCACCATGAGCTGAGCACTGCAGTAGTGCGCCATCCAGATCGAGAAACTTTCCTGGCATCCAATTGAGCGGAATACCCATATGCGGACAGCTATTCCAATAGGCGTAGAGTTGGTTGTCCTCGCGAATGGCGAATAGTTTGCGTTCATCAATCTCAAACTCAATACTTTGCAACTCGTCGAGGTCGCTGAGTCGACAGAGAAAATAGTCGCGCTCGACTAAACTAATTTGCTGTTGTGTACTATTGTCCAAAGCGCAGCGCCTCGATTCGTTCTTCCAGAGGTGGGTGGGTCATAAACAGTCTCGACGAGCGCTGTTTCCAGCCAGAAGAAATACCAAAAGCAGTCATTGTGTCAGGCATCTGGTTTTCGACATGGGCTGTGGTCTCCTGCTGTAGCTTGCGTAACGCATTGATCATAGCGCTGCGGCCAGCCAGTGAGGCGCCAGCGGCATCGGCGCGAAATTCACGACGACGCGAGAACCACATAACGACAGTGGAAGCGAGAATGCCGAGAAATATTTCTGCGACAATTGTGGTAATCCAATAGCCCATCCCTAAACCGCGTTCATTTTTAAGCACCACCCGATCGACAAAAAAGCCAATAATGCGCGCAAAAAACATGACGAACGTATTTACCACACCCTGAACCAGGCTCAAGGTTATCATGTCGCCGTTGGCAACATGGCCTATTTCATGGGCTAACACGGCGCGAGCCTCATCGCGATCAAAGCGTTGCAACAGCCCTGCACTCACCGCAACCAGCGCGTTATTTCTATTCCATCCGGTGGCGAAGGCATTGGACTGTTGGGCGGGAAAGATACCGACTTGCGGCATTCCGATTCCCGCTTTGCCAGCTAGATCTGACACTGTTTGCAGCAACCAGCGCTCATCTTCACTCTGCGGTTGCTGGATGATTTTTGTTCCGGTCGACCTTTTAGCCATAAATTTGGACAGCAGCAGTGAGACAAATGAACCGAGAAACCCAAACACGGCGCAGAATATCAGCAGTGACTGTAAATTTAGATCGACACCATTGTCGGCGAGTATGCCACTGACACCTAACAGGCTCAGGGAAATGCTGGCAACGACAATAATTGCCAGATTGGTAACAAGAAACAAACCTATCCTAAACACGTGTAACACCTCTTTTGCTTGATTGTTGGTCAATCTACTACTTTAAATGAGTTGTGGGCGAACTCGCTATTTTCAATGCTGATAACCAGTTTATCCCAAAGTATTTCGCCAGGGGGCTATGAGGAGAAATAAATCCCCCTTTACTTATCGGTTGTTGCGCAGGTATAAACACCACCATGCATGATCATCTCAATACCGACACCAAACAGCTAACAGGCAGCTCTCACACACATCTTGTGGAGTGGTCTGTCAGCGATGGCCAAAAAGCGCCTTCGTCGACCACTTTCCTGGTCCATGCTGCTGCAGCGGAACCTCTCTTAGAGCTCCGCCAGCTCGCAGCCGAACAGGGCTTTGATCTGCAATTGTGTAGCAGTTTTCGCAGCTTTGATCGCCAGTTAAAAATTTGGAATGACAAGATGCTCGGTCTGCGTCCGGTCTATGCTGATAATGGCGTCCGTCTCGATTTAACACTATTGACTGAGTGGCAACAGGTGCAGGCGGTTATGCGTTGGTCTGCGCTCCCCGGTGCCTCGCGACATCATTGGGGCACAGATTTTGATATCTATGATGCCGCTGCGGTGGATGCCAGTTACCGGGTTCAGCTGGTCCCCGAGGAAGTCGATGGCGGTGGCGTCTTTGCGCCGTTACACGACTGGCTCGACACTGTGTTTGAGGCTGAGACCGCAGTTGAATTGATCAGCGGCGGTGATTTTTATCGGCCCTATGCAAAAGACTGGGGCGGCATTGCGCCCGAGCGCTGGCATATCAGTTATCGGCCAGTGGCAGACGTCTATGCGGCACAATTAACGGTTGATGTGCTCGCTGAGCGATTAGCAACGGCCGATATTGTTTACAAAGAGGTCGTGCTCGAGCATCTGGATGAGCTGTATCAGCGTTATATTCGAGTCCATGGCTAATGCATAAACAGGAAAGACGATAGATGATTGCGAACGACCCGCTGTGGCAAACAATTTGTGCTGAGGCGCGCGACGCCGTGGTTCAGGATCCGCTGATGAGCGAGTTTTTTGCGGCCGCGATTCTCCGTCACCAAAGTCTCCCGCAAGCACTGTGTTTTAATCTGTCGCAACCGCTGCACAGCTCAGTGGTTTCCGCTGAGGTTGTCGCCACAGTGATTGCCGAGGCAATGCAATCTGATGCGTCGATCTGTGACGCAGCTAGCACGGATATCAATGCGAGCTTTGAACGCGACCCGGCTTGCGAGAACCATTTTATGCCTATACTTTACTTCAAAGGTTTTCAGGCATTGCAGTTACATCGGGTGTCGCATTGGTTATGGCTGCAGGGGCGTACTGTTTTAGCGCTGTATTTCCAAAGTCAGATATCCGACGTGTTTGCAGTCGATATTCATCCCGGCGCTAGGTTAGGTTGTGGAATTATGATTGATCACGCCACTGGGCTGGTCATTGGCGAAACGGCGATAGTGGGCGACAACGTGTCCATTTTGCATTCAGTGACATTGGGAGGTACTGGATGTGTTAGCGGCAGTCGGCATCCAACAATTGGCAATGGTGTGATGATTTCTGCAGGCGCTAAAATACTCGGCAATGTTTTGGTGGGAGACGGCGTGAAAGTCGGTGCCGGCAGTCTGGTACTTGAATCTGTACCCGCCCATGTCACCGTAGCGGGGGTGCCGGCCAAAATTGTCGGCGCGCCAAGAGAGGCAGAGCCAGCTCTCGAGATGAATCAGAATCTGAGTGACAGTCCTGATTAAATAATGCTTCGTTAGCTTGCTGGTCAGTCCGTCGCTCTTTAACCATAAAGCAAACAGGACGTTGAACTATGACCGACAGGGACAAAGATATTCTTCATGCTGGTAGTGTCACGGCAGCCGATAGGTTTGATCTGTTATTTCGAGGTGATATTGTACCCGGCAACAGATTGGATGAGGTAAAGCGACGTGTTGCAGAGCGTTTTAAATTAGATGCCGCCGCCGCAGATCAACTGTTTTCAGGGTCCGTGATGCGCATGAAACGCGGCGTCGACAAAGTCACGGCAGAACGCATACTTCAGCAGCTATCCGAGGTTGGCGCTATCGCTACGATTGTCGCCAATACAACGGAGCCGACAACCCAAGAGCGAGCGCATAATCAGCCACTATCTATGGCTCCGCTGGGTGCCTATGTGAGCGATGCCGTTGATCAGGTCGAGGCCGGCGCATTGCCAGTGTATCCGCTGGATCAATTGGTGTTAGAGCCGGTTGGCAGCAATATGATTGAAGCCTCTGAGTTACCGCCTATTGAGCCGCTGGATCTGGATACCTCAGGTCTAGCTTTGGAGTAGATTTTGCTTGGAGAGTCTGTTGCTAGAGGCAGATTGCCACTAGATGTTGAATCTGCTTCTCGAGCAGAAGTTGTCGCCCCTCAGGGAATCCCTGCAGTATGAAACAGTCCTCTTTAAAGGGTAGAAAGCGGGCAATAGATGACAGTTGCTCAATATCAAACTCCGCAGATTGCACTGCAATCGCGCCTTCCTGTAGTTCATTAGCCAGACTTGCTGCCGAGGTTTTCAGTGTGTCGAGTCCTTCATGATGACGGAACAATGGAGTAGCCGGCAGGTTTTGGCTGCACAGTGTCCAGCAAATTTCCAGATCGACGCCGATCTCTTGCGAGAGCCGCTCAAGTAGTTGTTGCAGAGAATAGACTGCCATTAGGCAGATCAGCAGATGTTGCTTTGACAGCTGCGTCGAGCGGATGTAAAAATTGATGTGGCCATTACCCCCCTCTATGCGCTGGCCACCATATAGCTCCAGAGTCCGCAGTGTGCAGTAGTCAATTTTTTCGAAAAGCTGGGTGATATTCTGACGATTGAGCTGGCTTTCAAGGCGGCGGCGATTTTTGATCGTCGCGGTAATCAGTGAGCAATAATAGTCAGCATCGGAGATTTCCTCATCGGTACTTTTTGACAGTAGCGGTTGCAGGCGAAGTTCAAGGGCGGCTATTTCATCGCCCGGTGTTTCAGAACTGCCTGGCAGCCGATTGGTCATCAGACGCAGGCGTCGAGATAGTTCTTCCGCATAGCGATAGCAGCCATAAGTGCTGAGAAGTGTAAAAAGCGCCCACAATAACATCCAGTTGCCGACAGCTCGACTAAAGCGCTGATTGATGGGTTGGCTGTCAACACTGATGAGGACTCTACCCGCCTGAGTATCTTGAAGGGCGATATCATGGCTGAAGTGAATCGCAATTGCGCTGTCGGGTGATGCCTTTTTACTCTGCGCAATGAGCTGGCCATCGACATCATAGACGCTGGCATTGAGAATTATTTTGTCTTCGGTGACCTTTTGCAATGCCGCCTGAATGCTGATGGTGTCACTATTGAATAACGGAGCGCGCACCAGTTCGGCAAGCTGATTGATGGTAAGCTTGCCTTTTTCCTGGACAGTTTTCTGGCTGAGTGCGCTGGCGTGGCTATATAGCAGTGCCCAACTGAGCAGGCCAAACAGAAGACACAGAGACACTACCACCGCGGGCAATTTTTTAGCCATGGAATATTGGCGATGCATCCCGAAGTCCTTGAGCAGCGTCTGATTGAAATTTATTTGCCGCGTATTCTATCCTATTCCCTCGGCTTTTATATAATAGCCGCCTTAAAAATAACTATGGCCGAACTCTGTGAAAGATATATTACTGATAAATGTGTCGGGGCAAGATAAGCCTGGTGTGACAAGTGTTGTTACAGAAGTGCTGTCGAGCTTTGAGGTCACTGTGCTGGATATCGGTCAGGCGGTCATCCACGATCAGCTCAACCTCGGTATCCTCGCCGCGGTGCCGCGGAGCGAAGATTCTGAGGCGCTAATCAATGGCGTGAAAAGCAGTCTTCTGGCCCTCGAGATGCAGGTGATATTCTCGCCAATCACGGAGCAACGCTATCAGCACTGGGTTGAACAGCAGGGTAAGTCGCGTTACATCGTAACGCTACTGGCGCGCAAGATTGACGCCCAACATCTGGCGGCAGTCGCCAAGGTAACCAGTGAGTACGGGCTTAATATTGATAAAATTGTGCGTCTGTCTGGTCGCATCAAACTCAATGAAAGTGGGCAGCTGGGGCGTGCCTGTGTCGAATTCTCCGTGCGCGGCGAGCCCAAGGATGCGGTGCAGTTTAAGAGTGCACTGCTGGAATTGGCCAGTACCTACGATATTGACATCGCCTATCAGGAGGATAATATTTTTCGTCGCAATCGCCGCCTGGTGGTGTTCGATATGGACTCGACGCTGATTGATGCTGAAGTCATTGATGAGCTGGCCCATGAGGCTGGTGTTGGTGATCAGGTCGCTGCGATTACTGAAGCTGCGATGCAGGGTGAGCTCGATTTTAAGGAAAGTTTCACTCAGCGCATGGCGCTGCTCAAAGGGCTAGATGCCAGCGTCCTGCAGTCGGTGGCGGAGCGTCTTACATTGAATGAGGGAGCCGAGCATCTTATATCCACGCTCAAGAAGTTAGGTTATAAAACAGCAATTGTCTCTGGTGGCTTTACCTTCTTTGGTGAGTATTTACAGCAGCGTTTGGGGGTTGATTATGTCTACGCCAATCAGTTAGATATTGAGCATGGTATGGTCACTGGCTTGGTATCTGGCGAGATTATTGATGGTCAGCGCAAGGCGGAGTTGTTGCGTCAGATTGCTCAGCGGGAAGGTTTAAAACTGCAACAAGTTATCGCGGTGGGTGATGGTGCCAATGATTTGCCGATGCTGAGTATCGCCGGTCTCGGTATTGCCTTCCGCGCCAAGCCTTTGGTTAAGGCATCGGCAAAGCAGTCAATTTCTAATCTCGGTTTGGATGGCATTCTCTATCTGCTGGGCTATAGCGATAAGGACACTCTTGTGCTTGATTAGCATCCGCTCTGGTCGTGTGCGCCTGATTAGGTGCTACCTATTTATCGGCGGATTGGACGGCGATTTAAAGGCCCTCTGAGAAATCGTAGTCCATTGAAAATGACGGCCGGTGGACATAGTGGCCCTGAATATAGCGCACACCTTGCTGCCAAAGTGTCGGCATAATCGTGGCTTTCTCTACAAATGGTACGATGACATCGACACCTGTTCCAGTCATACCTCCCATGATTTTCTGAAAATCTTCTTTACCCTGACCGCCGGTGGCGAGCTTTTCAACGATCGTTCGGTCGACTTTAACAAAGTCAGCTTTAATTCGCTGCAGCGTTTTAAGCGGGTTGATAGCGAGACCAAAGTTACTGATGGCGACCTGTCCCTGAGACTTTTTCATCTGCTCGCAGAACGCCGCTGCCTGATTCAGATAACGTACTGCATCTATTTCGCGGAATTGGAAAATCAATGCATTAGCGGGCAATTTAGACTCGTTCAAGGCTTTTTGTAGCCAGGGTAAAAAATCGCTATCGGCAAATGATTTGGCGCTGACATTGAGAAATAACTGGGTCTCAGGGTTGGTTTTAAGTTTCTCGGTCAAAGAGCTTAGAGCCTGACCAATTACCCATCGATCAACTTCTGCGGCTATCTCGGATTTAAATAGATTGCTGATAAAGTCCTCGGGTATTTCACTTGCCGGGACACTCTCATTGATACCTAATATGACTTCGTAGTACTCCCTGCCACTGCCTCCATCAATCAAGGCCACGATGGGTTGGTAGCGAATAGAAAAGGCATCCTTGCTAAGCAGACTTTTGGCAGTGATCACTACCGCCTCACCGGTTGATATCTCCTCGGAGTGAATGTCGGGAATATAAAATCTGACACCATTGCCCACTTGATTTTCCCCACGTAAGGCAGAAATTGCCTCGTCGCTGCGCTCAAGGGCGCGCTCAACAGAAGAAACATTTTCATTGAGAACCGTGATGCCGATTGAGCTGGTCAGTGAAAAACTCTCATCGTCCAGATCAAATACTTTTTGACTGATTTGGTGAGCAATATTGCCTCCTATGTCGACTACTTTTTCCTCTGTCGTCTCGGGCAGCACAATGATAAAACGGTTTTCTGAAATCCTGCCGCAGTCAAGATTGTGGTCAAATAGTTGCACGACAAACACCACCAGTGCATGGGCGAGTTTTTCGGCTTTGGCAATACCGAGGTCCTCTTTTAGCTGGCTAAAACGATCTACTTGCATCTCTAACAGCATGCAATCTTGTCCACTGTGGACTGAACGGCTAATTCCGCGGCTAATCAGCTCATAGACAAAGTTGGGCTGAATGGCACTGTATTCAGCTTTCTTTTGCTCTTCACTATGGGCCATGGTTGCTTCGAAAAGTTTGTCTTTGTTGATGGTAAACTGCAGAGCCGGTTCACTATCATATTGAATCTGATGGATCTCGAGGAAGGCATCTATCTCGTTGTCACTGGCATCTTGCGTTTTTACAACTGCTTCGAAAGGCATGATTTCATCGGATAAATCCAGAGGCACCATGTAAGCCTTGAGTTTTTCACGATCTCGAGCGGCGATGTTGTCTATAACCGGTAGGCAGAGCATCTCATCTGGATTGGCAAAACCAAAGATAGTGGCGCAGGCATCATTGACATAGACGTAAGTGCCCTCCTTGACAATTGCAATTGGAAATCGGGAAATATCCATCAGGTGGTGAGCGCGCTTTTCGGCTAGTGCCAGTTTGCGCTCCAATTCCCGCGATTGGCGACGTTCTTGAATCCCTTGTAATGATCGCTCGACAACCTTGATTAAATGTTGGTCTTGATCTTCTACTACCACGTCAACCGCGCCAAACCGCAACCCTTCGACAAGACTTTTTGGGTCATATTTAGGGCTAATTAAGATGACCGGCACATCTCTCTCCGCGCGGCGTATGCGTCGGAAAATATTTTGTGTGGGAATCGTGGTGTAATTTTGTCCGGCCAGCAAAAGATCCCAATTGCGCATGGAGATATATTTCTGCAGCTGTTCTTCGGTTGTCACCAATTGTGCCTCGACCAGAAAGTCGGCGCTGCGCAAAATACTAATAAAGCGATTGGCCTCATCATTTGATTTATCGACGATTAGAATATGCAGTGGTTCATCGGGGCGCATAAAAGTGTTCATCCTTGATTTTTTGCATAATTCAATAAAAGGTTATTTTGAAATGCGACAGATGTTCAGTGGTTTCAAGTTCTTCGCCTAATAATGCTGTGCTGTTTTTCACCGGCGTGACAATAAAGATTTTGCAGCCTTCAGTGTAGCGCAGAGGCGGGCACAACAATGTGACGCCTTCGCTGAGATCTCTAGTCTTTGAAAGAATGATGGATTGTAAAAACTGGCAGTCTGAATTCGGCCCACGCGGAGTAATGCGAATAGCTGCCGGCGTACAGTAGCGAGCCGGAAATTGCACGCCACAAATGGTGTTGAGTGAGGGGGAAATATGCTTCCAGCGGACAATACCCGCCATCCATTGATT
>JGI20156J14371_10000307_pt1 | contig 42944 bp, 29 predicted proteins | sample COG_06_FD_14371 | JGI IMG/M metagenome (IMG submission 14371)
TCTACCAAATCATACTCATCCATCCTTTTGCTAAGTTTTTTATTGTCTTCTAAAACCTTTAATACTTTTCCTTTCTTATTATTTAACGTAAAGGTATGGGGACGATTTGCATCTGAGTGGGTATTTATAAAATACTGAAAGTCGGAGCTGAAATCAGCCTCGTTAGTTCCTTTTAAAGTAGATATTTGATTTAATTGATTTGTTTTTAAATTCAAAGAATAAATTTCTTTATCGGCAGGGGTTTTCTTTGCAGCTTGAAAATAAATGGTCTGATCCTTAGAATTATATCCGTAAACATTGGTAACATCCCATTCACCAGAAGTTAGTTTTCTCTCTTTATTATTAGAATAATTTATTAAGTATATATGGTTAAATCCATCTTTTTCACTAGTCCAAATAAACTCATCTTTATTTATAAAAAAAGTATTATCATGTATGTCAATGTAAGTAGAACTAGTCTCACTGTAAACTTTGTTGATATTAACTCCACTATTTGGATTGTTTTGATTATTAAATTCTCCTGAAAGAAGCTCTAATTTATTTTGAAGCCTATTCATTTTAAACACAATAAGTTCATTGTTACCCTTGGACCAGATTATTCTTGGAATATAGATGTCAGGATTTTTTCCAATATCAAAATCGAAAGTTTTTAAATTGTCTAAATCAAAAACTTTGACCGCAATTAAAGAATTGTCCTCTCCTGCTTTGGGATATTTGAACTTATACTGAGAAGGATATAAATTACCATACATCTCCATTTCAAACTGTTTTACATCTCTCTCATCAAATACATAATAAGCTATTTTAGAACCATCAGGAGACCAGAAAAAACCTTTATGAATACTGAATTCCTCTTCATAAACCCAGTCCGTTGCACCATTTATTAACTTATTAATTTCACCATTATTGGTAATTGGAATTTCTATAGTATCTGATAAATATTTATAATATATATTGTTGTCTCTAACATATGCAACTTTTCTATTATCTGGTGAAAAACTAGCCAAACGCTGTTTTCCTAAGGTAGAATCTGCAAGAGGTTTTAATATGTTTTTCTCTATATCGTATAGATAGTAATATGATTTTGAAGATCTTCTATATATAGACTCTTTAGAGTTAAATAAAAGCAACCAGTTTTGGTCATTGCTTAATTTATAATCTGAAAACTCAAATTTATTAAAGGAAATATTTGAAAATAATGTAGCTACCTTTTTATTTGACTTATAATCGTATTTAACAATTTCAGTCTTAAATTCGTCCTGTTCTATGGATGTATAGTAATTACCGTCTTTAGATGGGTTAATTCCTTTAATAGTCTTGGGATAAAAAGTACCAGATGCCCATATAAGTTCATTGCTTAATTGACTTGAAATAGTAATAAAAGTTCCAAAAAAAATAAAAAAAAGTAATCTAGTTTTCATAATATTATTTGTAGTAAAATTAATTGTTTTTCTTTAAATACTTTAAAACTGAATTAATATGGCTTTTCATATTTAAGGATGATCTATAGATAAATAATATTTCTTTGTTTTTATCGATCAAAAATGTAATTCTTCCTGGTGAAAGACCAAAAAAGTCTTTAGGAAGTTTCAATTCTTTTCTAAGCCTAGAATTATTATCACTCAATAACTTAAATGGCAAGTTGTAATTATTTTTAAATTTTTCATGGCTGTTTTTATTGTCACTACTAAGTCCAATAATTTCACAATCAAATGTTTTAAAGTCTTGGTAAAAATCTTTAAAATAACATGCTTGTTTGGTACAACCAGGTGTTTCATCTTTTGGATAAAAGTACAATATCATGTAAGAGTTGGTGAAATCTCTTTTTAAATCAAATTCATCTCCATTTTCATCATTTAATATGAAATCTGGAAAAACATCTCCGATATCTACATTCATTAGCTAAAATTGAGGGCATTCAACAACTCTAAATTTAGAATTATGGACCCGTTTTTCTGGTAAATCAATTGAAAAAGATATTTCATGAGAGCCCAAAGAAGATGTGGTAAGATTTGAAATATTAAAATCGTAAGAGTAACCAAATCTCATTTTATTTTTTTCGACTCCTATAACAACTACAAATGCGTCTTGTGGAGAAAAGTTCTCACTATTTGCATCTAAAAATCTTGTATGCCTATACCAAAATCCCAAGTCAAATATCCCATCCACAAAATAAGTTCCGAAATTGTATCTTTTTAGATTAGATTGAAGATCAATTACAAATTCTGGAGAAAAAAATAATTCTTTATGAAAAAGACCATTTTGGAGAACTTTAATTTTGTAGCCACCATGGAAAGAGGATCGAATAGGAATCTTATTAAGAGCATTGTTGTCTGTAATATTGTAAAAAAATGTCTCGTTAGGTTTATTTAAATGATCGAAAGAAGCACCTAAAAAAAGATTTTTACTAAATAGTATAAATCCAGAAGAAAAGTCAATGTATAATCCATTATTACCTTGAGGTTGTTGTGTCGAGTTTACAACACCTTGTGATGGATCTATCTGGTCCCCCCAAATAACATTACCCCAATCTAAACTCTTTTGTACAAAAGAAGCTTTTAAACCAAAATTGATAGTCCATTTCTTATTTAAAATAGCTTGATACGAATACATAGTAGAAAAAGCAGTAGTATTTAAGGATCCATTTCCTGTTTTATCATGTAAGAGTTGAAATCCAACTCCACCATGTAGTTTGTCTGAGAATTGATCGTATTCAATATTATAGGTTACAAAAGCATTATTTATTTCTGGCCATTGATTTCTGTAAGTTGTATGAAATCTTGGACTAAGATCTCTTCCTGCAAGAGCAGGATTTAATTGTAGAGCATTGGAAAAAAACTGAGTAAATAAAGGATCTTGGCCCTGAATATTTACAATGGGAAGTAGTAATAATATTAAATATATTTTTTTTAACAACTTTTTAATTTAATTATCTAACTAATGCAACTGAGCCACTTTTGACTAATTTCTGTTCAACCCCGTATTTACTTGTTTTAATTTTGTAAACATAAGTTCCTGTAGGTAAATTTTTTCCTTTAAATGTTCCGTCCCAGCCATTGCTTAAGTCAAGGGACTTATAAACCATTTGTCCCCACCGATTAAAGATTTCTATTTTAAAATCTATCATTCCTTGACCTGAAATTTTAAAAAAATCATTTATTCCATCACCGTCAGGACTAAATGCATTAGGGGAATATAATGCATATGGTTTTTCAACAACAACAGCATTTGAAATGCTTTCAATTGGATTGTTTTGATTTCTTAAAGCCACAACTCTATATATATTTAAGTTTTCATCGTAATTTAATTCACTTCTATCTTGAGCATAAATTATATTCACAATACTTAAAATTAAAATTAGAAGTATTGATCTATGTAAATTAATAAGATTAAAAGAGACAGAATTCATAAATTTCACTAAACTAATTATAATTATTCATTAATAATAATTTCATTTTCTGTATTATCAAGAGTCCTAAATAATTCCCAGTTTCCTGAAGAATTTAATTTTTGAATTTCGTATTTGTTTGGGTTATCAATCCATCCATTATAAAAATTCCAATTTAACTTGGTTCTAAAATTATCTAGTCTGTCAAATTCCAATAATATTGAATTTCCAAGATTAGAGTTTGTCGAATTTGTGTTGCATATATTTCTATTTACCACAACATAATCATATTGATTTTTAACAACATCTACAAACTCATCTAAGTAACTTCTTATAGAACTATCTAGTGTTGTGATTAGTTCAAAATCATTGCCGTTTTCAGAGCGATAAACTAAATGATTTGTTAAAGGATTTAAAGGCAATCCCTCTGACAACCATTCAGTATAAATATTTTCGTTAGCAACAACAGTTGATCTTATTACTTCTGCATTAGAAAGTCTAGTTGTGTCATAAACTGGAAGAGAATCTTGCAATATAAGTTCTGATATACAATTTAACTGGTTACTTGCTATAACCTTAACTTTGTAGAATCCAGTATCTAATATAAAATAAGGCTCATTAAAATTTTGATAATATAGACTATCGTTAATATACCAAGCAAAATCTTCGTTTGGTAAGTTATTTGATAAATTATCTACTACCAACTGATATCCTACACAAGGTAGGTTTTGAATTAATGAAATATTTATATCTGGTTTGGGAAGAATTGTAAAAGAAAGAGTATCTCCGCTTGGGCAGTTTCCATCTATTGTATAAAAAATATCATATACTCCATCCTCCAAAGTATCAGAGATAAACCAACCTGATAAAGAGTCAGAATAGGGAAGACCAGACCAATAACCAATACTAGAAGTGGCTGAAAATTGAATAGAATCTAATCCTTCACAAAAACTAGCAGTAGGATTAATTTCAGCTTGAATAAAATCAAATATTTCAAGACTTAAGGTGTCTTCATCTGGACAAGTTCCACTTAAAGTATAAGTAAAGTCGTAAATACCATTTCCTAAAATACTTATGTCTACAAGCCCAGAAGAAGAATTTATAGACGGACCATTCCAAATCCCACCGGATTGTAAAGTATTTAATGTAATAGCATCTAAATTGTCACAAATGATGCCTGGACTTAAAATAGTTGCATCATTATTTTGAATAATTTGAATTTGATAACTTCCAGTATCTCTACAGTTGTTGCTATTTTCAGTAATATACTGGTAAGAATAAGAATTTGGAGGTAGATTATTGGTAATTAATCCAGAAAGTGAATCTACACTTTGACCTATCCAAAAACCACCAGAATTTAAGACATTAGGAGATAATATTGTAGAGTTTTCACAATAATTTGTATCATTGCTTAAAACTAAAGCGTCTACAGGTGTATCAATAAAAATAGTTATACTATCCATACTAGTACAAATACTATCATGATTTAAATAGACCAAAGAAGAATCGTTAATCAATAAAGGGTTAAAAGTACCTAAAGAGACATCTACTATTCCAATTCCTGACCAAGTTAATTCATTGTAAATACTACTATTTAAAGAATTTAAATTTACTATTCCCTGATTAGAACAAAGAATTCCTGGATCTAGAATAGAAACATCAGGAATTAAATGCCCAATTATATTTATTATAGATGTATCAAAACAAGTGTTATTACTATTTCCAGCAATATATTGTAATGGATTAGAGCCAATTAAGTTGGCAATAATTGTTGGAGAAATATCATTATATGTTTGAGAAGCATAAGTCCATTGGTGGGTATTAGAAAATATAGAGTTATTGGTAATTGAAAAGGATTTACCAATACATAAATTGGTGTCAGAGATTTGATAACTCAATATTGGTGAGACATCTACAGTAATTATTTCAGATGAGGTAAATGCCACTTGACATCCTGCAGAATCCTCTCCAACCAAAGATATTTGGTAAGAACCTGGATTAGAATAGGTATAACTAGGACTTTGTAAATTTGATGTAGCACCATCTCCAAAATTGTATAAATAATTGGATGTATTTGAAGAATTATTAGTAATTGAAATTGTTAAGGAATCGCATCCAAAAACCTGATCGATATCAAAATCTAATACTGGTCCAGGAATGTAAACTAAGTTGTTGATTATTAAAGTATCTGCACATCCAAAATTATCTGAAGAAATTAGCGAAACATTATAGTATCCTCCTGTGGTGTAGCTATGTGCAGGATTTTCAATAGTAGAATTCAAATTATCTCCAAAATCCCAATTATAATTTGATGCTCCTGAACTTAAGTTGGTAAATGAAGTTACCACAGGAGGACAGTTTCCGTTACTTACATGAGAGAAATCTGCGATAACTTGCTTTACTTCAATATAGTTGATTAAAATTGTAGTATCAATACACCCTTGGCCATCGGATGCGATTAATTTAACATCATAAAACCCAGGAGATTGATATATATGAGAGGGTACGGAATCTGAAGATATATTTCCATCTCCAAAATCCCATTGAAAAGAATTCACAATTTCACTAACAGGATTAAAGGTGATATTTGTACCAGCACATAAAATAGTGTCACTAGCTATAAATTTTGCATTAAAATTGTTAACAATGGCTTTTTTTATTGAGTCTACACACCCATTATTATCTGTTATATTTAACTGAACACTATCAAAAGGGAAATTAATAAATTGTTGGGTAGGATTTTGAGAATTACTTAAAAATCCATTATTAAAATCCCAATCCCAAGAGATAGGATTAATTGAGGAATCTTGAAAAACTACATCTATTGGAACACAATTGTTTAAAAGTGTATAATTAAATTCAGCTTTTGCTTCGTTAACTAAAATTGTATCTGAGCTAAAACTACTAGTACATCCTCTGTCAGAAACATTTAATGAAATTTGTTGGTTTCCAGAATAGTTCATTACTATCCATGCTGAATCTGAACTGCTGGATGTAGCACCTCCAGACCAATTATAATTAGAATATGTACTATTATTTGCCTCAAAATAAATGCTATCTGTTTTGCAAATGGGATTTGGAAATGTAGGTGTAAAAGTGGCGTCAGGTTCTAATATTAGAATTGAATCTAATTGAACTTCTCTAACACATCCCATATTATCTAATAAAAGAGTAGGAGTAAACCAACCCGATTGCTGGTAAACATGGAAAATACTGGTGTCTGGCCCCAAAAAGGAGCCATCTTTCATATCCCAAGTATGGATAGGATCGTCTTTAACCGAACATTCAATTTTAATGAATCCTCCAAAACAAGCAAATGAATCTTGCTCAATTAATGCTAAAGGATGGTATAAAAATATATTTTGTTGAGATTCAGATTCACATCCATTTTGATCTGTTATTTTCAAACTCAATAAACTAATAGAATCATTTAATTGAAGAGTCAAACTATCAGAAAAGTTATTGGATATTACAGTAGAATCAAGACTCCATTCCCATGTAGTTGCAGCAGATGAATTGTTGCTAAAAGTGTAGGTGTTGTAATTACAAAATTCATTTTTGTTCAATGAAAAACTTGGATCCAAATCGTTTTGATCTATGAAATTATTAATAATTAAAGTATCTGAAGTTCCATTTTGATAATAAGCAACATGTAAAATATTGAAAACTCCAGGTGTTGAATAATAATGGGATGGATTTTTTTCAGTAGAACTTTGACCATCTCCAAATTCCCATTCCCATGAAGAAGCAGTTGTAAATGGAGAATTCATATTCACATTTCTAAAACCACAGGTTTGGTTAATTGGGTTCTGTATTGGCATTTGACAAATTACTGTATTTGGATAATTGCAATCAAATACTGCAGTGTAATACTCAAAATTACTACAGCCAATATCAGATATTGATTCATAAGTTATTACATAAGATTGAGACGGTATATAGTTATGAGAAACATTAGGAGTGTTATAAATTGTCCCATCCCCCATATTCCACTGGTGTTGTATTGCTCCAACAGTATTATTGGTAATATTAATACTTCCATCATTACAATTTGAATTTATGGTAGCATCAACATTTAAATTGTCTATTTGTAAAAATGCAAAATTATTCAAATCGTATTTGCAACCATTTGGAGCATCTGTAAATAATGAAATATTATAGGTCCCGGATTGAGTATATGTATGAGAAACATTGGATCCAGTATCTAAATCACCGTCCCCAAAATCCCAGTTCCAGAAATTAACACCAATATTGTAAACATCTGTATTAAAAATATAAGGAGAACATGCAATAATTGTATCCATTGTAAATATATCTACATCTTCTTTCTTAACAATTATATAATCATCTTTGACCAAGGTATCTATACAACTATTGGTGTCGTTTGCATAAAAAGTTACCGAATAATTCCCTTCAAAATCGTACGTATGATCAGGGTTTTCATCTGTTGAATAGGTACTATCTCCAAAATCCCAGTAGTAAGTATCTGCATTGGAAGTACTTAAAAAATTCACTTCTAAGGAGGCGCAACCTTCATTAACAGATGCTATAAAATCTATTTCAGATACACCAGATAAAACAGTATCCATATTAATATTGTTTTGGCAATTATTACTATCAGTTATTGTAAGTGTTGGGTTAAATGTTCCATTATCATTGTATGTGTGGGATACACTGTTTGAGTTAGCGCTAAAATATCCATCACCGAAATCAATATAAAAAGTGTTAGAAACAGAAGTATTCACATCGAATTGAACATCCAAAGGTGGGCATCCAGAAAAATTAGACATATTGAAGGTCCCAATTGGAGCATTGCTTAAATTTATTGAATTTGGAAATTGTACATCTTGAATACATCCATTATTACTTTCAATAGTAGCAATAGGATAATATACACCATTACTTGTATATTGATTATTAGCAGATGCAGTTCCAGATATTATATTTCCATCGTCAAAATCCCAAGTTATATTTTGAATATTATTGGAAGGTGATATAGTGAAATTAACATCTAAAGGAGGGCATCCAGAAAGAATATCTGAGGAAAAAGAGTAATCTTCTTTTGGAAAGATATTTATCGTATCTAAGTTAAAAGAGTCTACACATCCATTTATCGTTGTAGCAATAACACTTGGAGCAAATAGTCCAGTTGAATTATAGGAATGCTGAATATTAGAATTAGAAGATATAGAATCAAGTCCATCTCCAAAAAACCATTCCCAATTTGAAATAACAGAATTGAATGAACTACCAGAAAAAGTGAAATTATAGGAACTATCGCAAGTTAAATTTGAATCAATAAATGCATTTAATAATGGAGTAGGATTGATTACTAAGGGGCCTATAGTACTATCATTGGAACAACCAAAACTATTATATACTACTAAGGTAACTGGGTAATTACCAGAAATAGGATAACTGTAAGTTGGATTAACTGAATTTGTAGTATCTCCATTTCCAAAATCCCAAATACTGGATGTGTAACCTATACTTGTATTTGTAAAGTCAATAAAATTATCATTTTCACAATTACTTAAAATATTGAAACTAAAACTTGCAGAAGGTTTGTCTAAAACATGGATATAGTTTATTGAAATAATTGAATCTGAGACAGTAGCACCATTTGCAACTAATTTAATCGTATAAAACCCTGGATTTATAAAAGTAGCAGAGGGATTATTTAAAATAGATGTAGAGCCATTATTAAAGTCCCAGAAAAAAGAGATGCTATTTGTTGAAGTATTGGTAAAGTTAACAACTAGAGGAGAGCAACCAACTGTAACATCGGCATTGAAGGAGGCATTAACTTGAGCAAAAAAGTTATTTATTTTAAAAAAAATTAAAATTAAAATTAATAACCTATATTTCATTTAAGCACTGAGTATTGTTACAGTGTTAAAAATAAAACAATCATTTTAATAAATACCGTAACTTTTTATTTTTTTATTAATTATTCTACTGTACTTATCGTTTTTATCATACCATAGTTTTTTATCAAAGTCGTAATTTAAATACGCTACTGGAAGATCGAAAATACCTTTGTCTTTATCCTGAACATTCCATTTGTCTTTTTCAACCAAATTCATTGTTAGATCAAAATAAGGAATTCTTTTAGTTTCATTAGGGACATTGGTATTGAACGCAATTCTTTTTATGTAATGTTTGTTATCTAGGCATTCAAACTCTATTAAAATTTTATGGTTCATTTCTAAATGAAGATTGTATTTACCATTATTAGAGTTAATAGTATCTATGACTCCATCGTCATGGACAACTCTTATCCTTACATCATGAACTTTTCCAGATGTATTTAATGTTTGTCCTTTAATATGAAGTCTGTGATCTTCTGTAGAATAATTTAAAATTTCTTCTTTATTAGATTTTGCATTTTGACTAAAAAGAGCAAAAGGAAATAAAATTAAGAATAGAGATTTAATGATTTTTTTAATATAGGTCAAATTTTAGTTTTTAAAGTTAAATATAAAATAAAATTCATAATGTAAATTTCATTTTAACACTGAGTATTTTTCAAGTGCTAAAAATAAAACAATCATTTGATAAAAAAACTGATAATTAAGATATAAATACTTTAAAAATTCTAAATTAGAACAATTATGAAAGAAAAACAACCCAGTTTAATAATAGCACTTGTTCCTATGATTTTATTAATAACGCTTCTTTCAATTAATGTTTCCTTGTTTGGAGATAATACAATTTCAGGTTCTAATCAATTAACATTACTTATCTCTGCTGCTTGTGCAGCTTTATTGGGTTTGTCATATAATATAAAATATAAAGATATGTTGAAGGGTGCTGTAGATAGCATATCCTCTGCTATGGGTGCATTAATAATATTATTACTTATTGGTTCTCTAGCTGGAACTTGGATGATGAGTGGAATTGTTCCTTCCATGATTTACTTTGGTCTTAAACTACTAAGTCCAACTATTTTTTTAGTTGCTGCATGTATTATATGTTCTATTGTTTCATTGGCTACTGGAAGTAGTTGGTCAACTATTGCTACTATTGGAATTGCAATGTTAGGAATTGGAAATGCTCTTGGAATTCCAGAGGGTTTAACCGGTGGAGCTATTATATCTGGATCCTATTTTGGAGATAAAATGTCACCATTATCAGACACAACAAATTTAGCTCCTGCAATGGCTGGTACAGATTTAATAAGCCATATTAAATATATGATGTTAACCACCATACCTTCCATTACAATAACTTTGATTATATTTTTAATTATTGGTTTAAATTTAGATACACAAGTTGGACAACTTAATCAAGTAGATTCACTTCAAAAGGCTCTATTTTCAAGTTTTAATATTAGTTTATGGACTTTTATTGTGCCAGCAGCTGTCCTATTTATGATAATAAAAAAGGTTCCAGCTATACCTGCACTACTTTTTGGCTCAATCGCTGGTGGTATTTACGGAGCTATATTTCAACCTGATATCATCCAAGAAATTTCAGGGAACTTATCTAATTCAGGCTTTCAATACATAAAGAATTCTTATATAGCAATTATTAATTCTATGACAATTGATGTAAACATTCAAACCAGCAATATCGCTGTTAATGATTTGATTTCCACTTCTGGTATGTCTGGTATGCTCAATACAATATGGCTTATTATTTGTGCTATGAGCTTTGGAGGAATAATGGAAAAAACAGGTTTTTTAAATAAAATAACTAGTTCTCTTTTAGAATTTGTGAGTTCTCAAAAATCTCTTTTTCTCACTACTACTGGAACCTGCATGTTTTTAAATGTTACGGCTTCAGACCAATATTTAGCAATCGTAGTTCCAGGTAGAATGTTTGCTAGTTCGTTTAAAAAGTATGGTTTAGATCCTAAGAATTTAAGTAGAACACTTGAAGATACAGCTACGGTTACCTCACCACTAGTTCCATGGAACACTTGTGGGGCTACTCATGCTGGTGTTTTGGGAATATCTACATTTATTTACTTGCCCTATTGTTTTTTCAATTTAATTAGTCCAATTATGACACTTATTTTTGCTTATGGAAATATTAAAATAGCCAAATTAAGTACTGATAAAGTTACTAATTAACCTGTGAAAATGGTGAACTCCCATTTCCATTTTTGGCGAAAATCTTCCGCTTTTATAGTATCTAGACTTAACTCCTTTTTGTACATTCTCAACAATTTCTTCATCTTGTTTTTCAACCTTATCTAAAATAGATCCAGCTCCAGATTCTCTTTTGCTTTCATCCCAAACATAGGTTCTAAACTCTACTTTAGTTAGATTAGGTTTTAAAGGTTTTACTATATTAACAGAAAGTCCCCAGGGGTAGAAATTAAACATCATATTTGGAAATATCCAGAAATAATAAGCTGCAATATTTTTTCCAAAATCTAATGAATTTTCTGGAAGATCGAAACATGTTTGTTCAGAATCACTTTCTGCTAACTGAAGATTTGAATAAGTGAAAACCTCAGTTTGATAATCTTCATAATTGATAACCTTATTTAGTTCTTTATGTACAAATGGAATGTGAAAACCTTCTAAATAATTGTCACAATACAATGCCCAATTGGCATTTACAAAATAGTCTTTTGAACTTCCAGAATCAAATTGAAATTTTTCAATTGGCATCCAACCAATTCTTTTTTCCATATCCTGGATTAAAGAATTAAAATTGATTTTTGGATTAAGGGAGCAAAATAAAAACTGTCTCCATCTATTTAATGGAATTTCAGATAAGTTGTCTTGTTTTAAAGGAAAGTTTTTTACTTCCTTAAATTCTGGCATAAAGATAAATTCTCCATTACAATTAAATCTTCTACCATGGTATTTACAAGTAATTTCTTTAGATTCACAAGCCTTGTCTATTAAAATATTCCCTCTATGAGTACAAACATTTGAATAACATTTAAAACCATGGTTGTTGTTATTGACAACAAAAAGAGGTTCAGAGATAAATTCATCTAAAAAGACAAAAGGTTTTTTAAAATTAGCTTGAGATAGATGTGAATTATCACCAATAAGTTGCCATGATTTAGCAAAAATATTTTCTTTTGAATTTTCAAACTCATTATGGGAGCTGTAAAAATCTCCGCTTAACGTGTTGGCATATTTAATATTTTCATCTATTGTATCCATTTTAAAGAAGATTTAAATTGATTATTAATTTAATGATAATTTATGTAAACTAAAATTTAAATTTTTAACTAGTTTAATAAGTTGTCAAATAATTGTTTTATTATTAAAAAAAAACATATAAATTTAAAATCAAATTTGTCAAACATTAACCTTCTTATTTTATGAAAAAACTTATACTAATTTTAAATATAATTCTAATTAACTACTGCGCTTCTGGTCAGTATTTAGACAAAGATTTTAACGATTTAAGTCTCACGTCAGGGGGCTGGACAACACAAATAATTATTGATACTACCAATTGGTTTGTTGATTCTTTTGGAGGAGATGATTTTGTTAAAGTAACAAATTACAGTAATAGTCAAAATGTCCCATCTAATACTTGGCTTATTTCTCCAGCTGTTGACTTATCTTCAGCAACTCAGCCAATGTTAAGTTTTGAAACTATTATGAAATGGCCAGGATCAGCGTTAGTATTGCATATTTCTACAGATTATAATGGAACTAGTAATCCTACACAGCAAGGTACTTGGACAGATATTACAGCTTTAGCTACATGGGATGTTGACAATACAACTTGGGGAAGTTGGACTCCATCTGGCGATGTAGATTTAACTAGTTATATTTCTAGTACAACTTACATAGCATATGAATATTTAGGTTCTGCAAATTCTGGAAGTACATGGGAAATTGACAATATAAAAATTACTGAAGGTTCAGCACCACCACCGCCACCACCAGGTATAGACACCGTATCAATTTACGACATTCAGTTTAACAATAATACTAACGGAGCATCCAACTACGAAGGATCTCAAGTCTACACAGGTGGAATTGTAACTGCTGTTAGAGACGATAGTTCATTTTACTTAACTAGCGGTTCTGGAGCTTGGAGCGGTGTATATGTTTATTCTAACGATTATTTACTATTCGAGGGAGATTCTGTTGTTTTAGATGCTGAAGTAGATGAGTATTATGAACTAACAGAACTTAAAAATGTAACTAACCTTCAAGTAATAAGTTCAGGAAATATTTTTTCTCCAAATTACTGCAACACTGCAGCAGCAGATTCAGAAGAGTTTGAAGGTTGTTACGTAGAAGTTTCTAATGCAATATGCAACAATGATAATGCAGGCTTTGGGGAATGGATAGTTAATGACGGTTCTGGAGATTTAATAATTGATGATTTATTTTATGCATTTACTCCCATATTAAATCAAAGCTATACTGTTAGTGGTGTAGTAACCTTTAGTTATAGTGCCTTTAAATTACTTCCAAGAAATGGATCTGATGTTGCGGGTTTTATTTCTGTAAATGAAACTACTGAAAATGTCTTCTACATGTATCCTAACCCTCTTAATCAAAGTAATTTAAATATTACTCTTCAAAATAATAGCAATGTAAGCCTATTTAATTTGTCTGGTCAATTAATAAAAACTTATCAATTAAAATCTGGTAATAACTCTGTGAATTTAGACTTCTTAAATAAGGGATTATATATGATTAAATGTAATTCAAGGACTTACACTATAGCTAAAACTTAACATTGCATAAATTATTTGTATTTAGTTTATTCTTCTTTTTAGGAAGTTTTACTATAGCCCAAAATGCTTCTTTAATAGGTTTTATTGTTGATTCTGAAGATGATGAACCATTAATTGGTGCATCTGTAAAAGTCATTGGTCAAAATATTGGAAGTGTTACTGATTTAAACGGAAAATTTAAAATCATTAATTTATCGGAAGGTGAATATTCTGTTTCAATAAGCTATGTTGGTTATATAGACAAAGAACTCAAGATTAATATTAAAAGGGGAATTAATAGTGTCAATACCATTAGATTAAAGACCTCCAATCTTGACTTAAAGGAATTAGAAGTAATAGCCGATATAGTTAAAGAAAGAGTAACTCCAGTTGCAGCAACTACCATTTCTGCAAAATACATTCAAGAAAACTTAGGAAATCAGGAATTCCCTGAAATACTTAGAAATACACCATCTGTATATGTAACCAAAGAGGGTGGAGGGTTTGGTGACTCAAGAATTAATGTCCGTGGGTTTGAACAAAATAATATTGCCGTAATGGTAAATGGAGTTCCAGTAAACGATATGGAGTCTGGTTGGGTTTATTGGTCAAATTGGTCAGGACTAGCAGATGTTACCAATAAAATGCAAATTCAGAGGGGTTTGGGAGCATCTAAACTTGCAATTCCTGCAGTGGGAGGAACTATTAATATACTCACCAATGCGGCTGAATTTAAAAAAGGTGGTAATGTAAGTTCTTCCATTGGAAATGATGGCTATACAAAATATATAGCTTCTTTATCCTCAGGACTTAGCGAAAAAGGATTTGCCGCCACTATGCAACTTACTTATAACAAAGGGAATGGATATATCCAAGGAACTGACTTTAAAGCTTATTCTTATTTTCTTTCCTCTACATACAATATAAATAAGAAACATAGAGTTTCTGCAACAATAATTGGAGCACCACAAGTACATAATAGAAGAACTATTCATAATTTTTACGATTCTGTGAGTTTAGCAACCTTTAGATGTCCTGAAAATGACTCGTTAGATGAAATATCTAAAGGGATAAAATTCAATCCAGGTTGGGGAATGTTAAACGGAGAAGTTTTTTCTTGGAGAAAGAACTTTTACCATAAACCAAAAGCTTTTATTAACCATTACTGGAATTTTTCAGAGTATACCAAATTAAAGACTGCTGCATATTTTTCTTTAGGCAATGGAGGTGGAACATCTGCTAGAGGAAGGGGATTACAAAATGATAATATTGAAGGATTTAGTGGATACGATTCATTTCAAGGTTTTGGAGTTGGCATTCATGACTCATCAGGACAAGTAATGTTTGATAGTATTATTGCCTATAATAATGGAGAATATGTAGCTGCTTTTGGTGGATATAATGAACAAGCAGATACTGTAAGAGATTATCCTGGTGGAAATTCTTTATTGGGAGATGGTTGGATTAGATCTGCATCAATGAATAGACACATTTGGTATGGAATTATTTCCACATTTGAGCATAATTTTAATGAAAACTTAAGCTTTGTTGCAGGTGTTGATGCTAGATATTATGTTGGACAACATTACAGAAAAGTAGAAAATCTACTTGGAAATAATACTTATCTATCTTCAAAAAATCTAAATAATCCAGAAAATTTCATTGATTACGAAACAGGCTCATCCTATGGTTCTTTTTCTGAGAACTCGCATTTGAGCAATAATACCATTCAATACCACAACGATGGAATTGTTAAATGGCTTGGTGGATTTACTCAAATAGAATATTCTTCGGAAAAATTTTCTGTTTTTTCTTCACTTTCTTTATCTAATCAAGGCTTTAAAAGAGTAGATCATTTTAATTATTTAGACGATGATACTTTACAGACTACCAACTGGCAAATATTTAACGGAGGAACTTTAAAGGCTGGTTTAAATTACAATCTTTCTAAAAATAGTAGATTATTTTTCAATGCAGGTTATTTTTCAAAACAACCTATTTTTAACACTATTTTTTTAAGATATAGAAACATAATAAACGAGACAGCAAAAAACCAAACTGTTGAAGCATACGAGATTGGATATAGTTTTTTCAAAGGAGATTTTGATTTGGATATAAACGCTTATTATACAGAATGGGCCAATAGACAATTTACTAGAAATATGTTTTTAGACAATCAAGATGTTCTATACGTTTTTGACAATATTTCTCAAACTCACCAAGGAGTTGAAATGGAATTTAATTTAAAACTTTCAAAGAAATATTCTCTTACTGGAATGGTTTCGATTGGAGATTGGATATATACTTCCAATTTTAATGCAACTGGAACTGTTTTAGATTTATACGGAAATCCTACAGAAGACGTTCAAGATTCTGTTTTAATCCTATATGGAAATGGATTAAAGGTGGGAGATGCTGCACAACATACATATAGTCTTACCTTTAAATATAAACCTCTAAGAGGGTTGTCAATTAATGCAACCTATTATGTTGCAGATCAATTATATGCACCATATAATATATTTGAAGATCAATTTTATCAAGAAGGTGGTCAAGTAACCAAACTACCTATTTATGGTATTGCTAGACTTGGTGTTTTTTACAGAAAGAAAATTGATGATAAAACTGTTTCTTTAAGATTAAATATTAATAATTTGTTAAATACATTATATATTGCAGAACTGAATACCAATTCACTAAATTCCGATGGAGAATTATATACTCCTGATCAAGTAGAATTTTATACAAAAAATAAAGGATACTATGGGTTTGGAAGAACTTGGAATTTTGGTATTAAACTTAGTTTTTAAAATCTTATCCTATTGTTTAGAATCGCCTCTATATTATTACTGTTTAGTTCAATTCTATATTCTTATTCTCAAAATGCCAGTTACCAAATAAATGGAAATGCATCGTCAACTAATATTACAGACAGAAATGGAACTGTAAGTTGTAAATGTTTTGAGCTGACTCCTAATTATTTTATAAGTCCAAGTGGAGGTGTTGGATCTGTATGGAATAAAAATAAAATAGACCTAAATAATAGTTTTGTTTTAGAATTCGATGTCTATCTCGGTTCTAGTGATGGTGGAGCTGACGGAATAGCGTTTGGATTGCAACAGTCAAGTTCTTCTGTGGGAGTTGCTGGAAATGGTATGGGATTGGGAACAATAAATCCATCACTTGGAGTTTACTTAGATACTTATCAAAATTCAGATTTAAATGATCCTGCTGGTGATCATATATCTATTCAAAAAAACGGGGATGTTACCCACAACAGTTCTAACGAATTAGCTGGACCAATGACAGTATCTAATCTTGAAGACAATTCGTTCAAAAGATTTAAAATAGAGTGGAATTCTACGACACAAGTTTTCAATGTCTATTTGGTAAATATGTTTACACCAATTTTATCTCATACAGGAGATATAATTAACAATATATTTTCTGGAGACCCGCTAGTCTATTGGGGTTTTACTGGAGCAACAGGTGGAAGTTTTAACCAACAAAAATTTTGTACCAATACCGATTTAGAATCTCCAGAATTCTCTAGCTGTCCAACAGATATCACAATATCATTAGATGGTAATAATTGTAGTTCTATTTATGCTTTCACAACTCCCACTGCAATAGATAATTGTGGTTCTACCAATACAGTTCAAACATCTGGTCTTCCTAGTGGTAGTTTGTTTCCAATAGGTGTTACTACCAATACTTGGGTAAGTACAGATTTGGCTGGAAATACTGCTACATGTTCTTTTGATGTTACTGTTAGTGGTATTGATAGTGATGGCGATAATATTACTGACCTTTGTGATATAGATGATGATAATGATGGGATTCTGGATAGTGAAGAATGTACTATTGTGGATATTACACCAATTTCTGGAACTACTACAGACTCTCAAGTCTTAGGACTTGCCAATTCATATAATGGTTCTTCAGCAGGAACTCCCTTTTCTAAAAATAATTTTACTGAAACCCCAATCAGTGATATCAAATATTTTTTTGCAAATCAACCTAATATTGTAAGTAGTTTTCTTATTTATAATAATGCAGGAGGTGATTTGACAGATGGTCAAAGTATAGGAAATATTGGTACAATTAATGTATATTCTCAATCAGGATCAATTCTGTTAACAGTTTTAAATGTAGATATTCCTGAAGGAGTTGCAGGAAATCCATTTGTCTTAAATCTTGGAAGTGATTTAATAGACGTAGGAAGAATTGACTTATTTTCTATTAATCCTCAACCAGGTGGATTATCTGGAATAGCTTGGAGGGAGGTTTCATTAAGAGGTTGTTATAGAGATTCTGATAATGATGGTATTCAGGATAAAAACGACTTGGATAGCGATAATGACGGAATATACGATATCACAGAGGGAGGTGATGGAGCAGCTGATATAAATAACGATGGTAGAATAGATACTAACGATTCGGGGTTTATAGATTCTGACAACAATGGAATGGATGACAATGCAGAACTTACTTCAGAATTAGATAGTGATAATGACAATACTAAAGATTTTTTAGATTTAGATAGCGATAACGATGGATGTTACGATGTAATTGAAGCAGGATATACAGACAGTAACTTAGATGGAATATTGGGACCAGCAACTACAACTTTTGACACAGATGGAAAAGTTACTAGTGGAATAGATGGTTATACACCACCTTTAGATACAGATGCCAACAGTATTTATGACTTTACAGAAGTTGGACCTAGTCAAGTATCCAATGAAACAACAACTGCATGTGTTACCTATTTTTGGAATGGGGTAACTTATAGTAATTCCGGAACTTATACATTTTCATCTACCAATATTAAAGGGTGTGATAGTATTGCAACATTAAATTTAACAATTATCAGTCCAGTAAATGGAGATACCAATGCCTTAGTTTGTGATAGCTTACTTTGGTATGGAACATGGTACAATTCAACTGGAGCTTATACTCATATTTTAACGGCAGCAAATGGATGTGACAGTGTCGTTACTTTAAATTTGGATGTAAACGATTATATTGATCCAAGTATAACTTGTCCAAACAATCAAACAGACTTTTACAATAGTAGCTGTGGTTTTTCTCTTTTAGATTACACTTCATTGGCTATAGTAGCTGATAATTGTAACTATCCTCTTTCAATAACACAACTTCCTAGTCCTGGATCAAATGTTAGCAATAATACTGCTATTACTTTAACAGTTACAGATAACTATAACAATAGCTCCTCATGTCCATTTAGTTTAACCTTAAGTGATTCTATATCCCCTTCAATTATTTGCCCTTCAGATACAGTCCAATATTACACCAATAATTGTGGTTATACCATTCCCAATTATACATCCTTATTGAATGTAACAGATAATTGTGATCTAACACCAACTATTACTCAATCGCCTCCAACTGGAGCATTAGTTAGTTCTGATACAGTTATTACCTTAACCGCAACAGACGATTCAGGTAATTCTTCCAATTGTTCCTACAACCTTACATTATTAGACACTATAAAACCAATAATAAATTGTTTTGGAGATACTTCTGAGTATTACGACAACAATTGCTTATTTACTTTAGGCGATTATACTAACAGAGTAGTTATAAATGATAATTGTGATGCTAATCCAACAGTCACTCAATCTCCTGCAATTGGGTCTATAATTAGTACAGATACAACAATAACTCTATTTGTAACAGATGCTTCTAATAATATTTCCTCTTGTAATTTTAATCTTATTTTATTAGACTCTATAAATCCTACCATCGCTTGTTTTGGGGATACTTCAGACTATTACGATAACAATTGCTTGTTTTCTGTTATTGATTATAAAAGTAGGGTAGTTGTTTTTGATAATTGTGACACTAGCTTTACTATTTCTCAGTCTCCTACTGTGGGATCCATTGTAAATGCAGATACACTAATAACTCTTACCGTTACAGATTTATCTGGGAATAGTAGTAGTTGTAGTTTTAATTTAAACCTTTTAGATACTATAAATCCAGTAATATCCTGTCTTGGTGATACATTAGATTATTTCAATGGTAACTGTTTATTTGTACTTGGAGATTATTCCAATAGAGTTTTAATAAATGATAATTGTGATAATAACCCAACTATTGTTCAGGCTCCATCTCCAGGTGTTTTCCTAATTTCAGATACAATTATTACACTAACTGTCACAGATTTATCTAACAATTCTTCTTCTTGTAGTTTTACACTTAATCTATTTGACTCCATTCAACCAGTTCTTACATGTCCTTTAGATGTAACTGATTATTACGATTCTAATTGTGAATTTATTATTCCTGATTATATACCTTCAACAACTTCGTCAGATAATTGTGATGGTAATCCAATCTTGACTCAATCACCAGTTTCAGGAACTGTTATTTATAACGATACAGTTATTACAATTACTTCCTCCGACAATAGTGGTAATTTTAATATGTGTACTTTTAATTTAACAATTTTAGATAGCATAAATCCAACAGTTAATTGCATTCCATCACAAACATTATATTTAGATACTGCTTGTAACTATCTATTGCCAAACTATATAGACTCTATTTCAACTTCGGATAATTGTGATACAAACTTAGTAATAACTCAATTTCCTGTTTCTGGTTCTATTATAAACTCTGATACAATTGTTATAATATCTATTTTCGATAGTTCCGGAAATAATACCACTTGTGAAATTCCTATTTTTCTTTTAGATACAATTAACCCAGTTATAAGTTGTCCAAATAATACTGTTATAGATAATGATCCATTACAATGTGGTGCAATTTTTTCTTACTCAACACCCTTAGGAATTGATAATTGTTTAAGCACAACAACTTTAACTTCAGGCTTACCAGATAGTTCTTTTTTTCCTGTAGGTGTAACTACCAATGTATATAGAGTAACAGATACAGCAGGAAATTTTTCTACTTGTAGTTTTTATGTTTTGGTAAATGATGTTGAATTACCAACCATAACTTGTCCTAGTGATACTATTGAACCTTATGACCAAAACTGTGAGTTTATAGTTCCTGATTATGCTAACTTATTAATATTTGCAGATAATTGTGGAATTGAAATTATCGATCAAATACCAGCAGTAGGTACAATAGTTGATTATGATTTTAATACCTTTTTTACAATTACAGATTCATCTGGGAATTCCAATGCATGTAGCTATAATGTTTCTCTATATGATTTAGATGTTCCTGAAATAATATGTCCAAGCGATCAAGATTTAATGTTGGATGAAAACTGTGTTGTATTAATACCAGATTTTTCCAACGATTTACAAGTTGGGGCATTATGCTCAAGCTCAAAAACAATCTATCAATCTCCGAGTGCTGATACCTTGATAGATTTTATTGGAGTTCAAAATATTACATTTAATGTATTTGATACTCTTGGAAATGTAGAAACTTGCAGTTTTAATTTGAATATTATAAATAATGACATCAATAATTGTTATCAGTTATTTATTCCTACAGTTTTTTCGCCTGATGGTGATGGTATAAACGATATATTCCAAGCCTATGGTTTAGATAAAGTAGGATTAGAAATAGAAATCTATAATAGGTGGGGACAAATGGTTCACAAAACTGATTTAAATAGCCTTAATTGGGATGGGACTTTTATGGGTGAAAAACTTCCAAACGAGACTTACGTATATAGAGTTTTCTTTCAAGATGGCAGTCTAAAAATAGACGGTACTATTTCTATAGTTAGATAATAAAATAAATTTTCTATTTCTATAAGATTATTTAGAATCAAATTTAGAAAACACTTTTAATAAAGCTTACCTTATATAGTTTATATTTTTATATAAATTAATTATAAATTCTACACAATTATAACAAGAAAAAATATCAGTTTTAATTGGTAATTTCAAATTAATAAATTAAAAGTTAAAAAATTTAGCAAAAAAAAAGCCCTCCGAAGAGAGCTTTAATTCTTTTTAAAAGAAATATTATTTAATTCTTCTTTCTGCGTTTCTTACACCTGCAGCATAACCACATTTGTAACCTTCACAATCTCCTTGTGCAACACAGTTAGGAACATCAGCAGAAGAAATTTTTTCTCCAGTAGCTTTAGAAAAAGCTTTAATGTATCCTTCTTTCCAACCTTTACAGTAATCAGCATCTGGTTTTTTAGAATTAATTTCAGTATTCATTCCAGATTCTGAAACTTCACCTTTTTCACCTTTAGTAGAAGTTCTATTATTAGTAGCTTTTTCAGCTTTTGATGTATTCACAGCAGAAGAAGATGCAGCTCTATTATTAGTAGCCTTTTCAGCTTTTGATGTATTTACAGCAGATGAAGCAGCAGCTCTATTATTAGTAGCTTTTTCAGCTTTTGATGTATTTACAGCAGATGAAGAAGCAGCTCTATTATTAGAAACTTTTTCAGCTTTTGATGTATTCACAGCAGATGAAGATGAAGCTCTATTATTAGAAACTTTTTCAGCTTTTGATGTATTCACAGCAGAAGAAGCAGCAGCTCTATTGTTAGTAGCTTTTTCTGGTCTAGCTGTATTTACATTTGAAGAAGCAGCAGCTCTATTTGAAGAAGGACCTACTGGCTTAGCACCTTTAACAGGGCTTACTTTAGAAACAACTGGAGCTGGTTTAGTAGATGTTTTTCCAACTGGTTTAACATTTGGTTTAACATTTGGCTTCATATTAGGCTTGGCTTCGTTTGAAGAAACTGAAGTTGGTGCCTTAGAAGACATAGGAGTTTTTTTACTTGGCTTACCTTCCTGTGCAAAAGTAGCAGAGAATGCAAATAAAATTGATGTAGCAATTATTAATTTTTTCATTTTGTTTTGTTTTTTAAATCTTACGCAATTTACTTAAAAAGTGATATGTTTCTTTGTGTGAAGTTGCATTTTTGACAAAAGCATTAATATTAATGACGAAATCACTAAATTGTATTATGAATTTTTAAATTTGTATAGATTAAACTCAAATTATATATAAATTATACCTAAAATGATGCAATTTGAATTAAAAAACCTAGTTTTTTTTATATCATTTAATTTGTTTTTTATTGTTTCACTAGCTCAAAATAGCCAAGAAAACATAGATTATATGGAGCAAAAGGAAATTGAGCTTACTAATGATTCTAGTTATTGGGACAATCATTCTGTTTTTTACTTTGGGTTTAATAGACTAAGACTTTATAATTGGGCTGCGGGTGGAATGAATTATTCTGAATTACATGGTTTAGCAAATTTGAGATTCGACTATCGACACAATAAATTCCACTGGAATAATTTTATAAACGTTCAATTTGGAGTTATTAAATCCAGCTATGGAAACGATGGTCTTTGGCTTAAAAACGATGACGTAATTGAATTAAGGTCTAAATTTTCTAGGAGAACCAATCATTTGTGGGATTATTCTTTTCTTATTGATGTTAGAACACAGTTCACCTATGGATATTATACAGAAATTGATAGAGCAAATAATAACTATATGGACAATTTCCTATCTCCTATATATCCAATAGCAGGTTTAGGGTTGGATTACCACGCTAGTAACCATTTAACTGTGGATGTATCTCCATTTACTGTTAAATCTACCATTGTAAAAGACGATTCGCTTTCTAAAATTGGTGTTTTTGGCCTACAACCTGGAGAAAATTTCAGAACGGAAGCGGGGTTATATCTTAATCTTCTATATACCCATGATAGTATATTCAATATTAAAAATTTACATTTTATGTCAGATATTACTCTTTTTGGCAATTATTTAGAAAGTCCTGGCAATATAGATTTAGTTGCTGAGTTTATAACCTCTTACCATTTTAATAACTTTTTTAAAAATAAAGAAAGTGGTTTTAGTTTAACTTTTCAAGGTTGGTTAATTTATGACCACGATGTTAAAATCCCACAATACAATAAAAACGGAATAGATCCAGTATACCTAACTAGACCTGAAGGGCAATTAGATCCTGTAACTGGAGATAATCATTACTTTTTTGACTACAACGACCCTAATGCGCTAAATTACAATATTGGATATGTTGAAAATGGAATTGAAGACGGATTTCTTGAACCTGATCAAGGGGATTACCAAGGTTACAAAGTAATTAAAACAGGTGCGGCCCTACAATTTATGGAATATTGGATGTTGGGGATTTCGTTTACTTTTTAAATCAAATCTTTACTTTCCTAGGATATTTCCTGCCATTCAAAAATTTACCAATAAAAGTATTTCTTACAAAGTAGTGGTAAGTACTAAAACAAATAATAGTAGTTATAATTGTTACTATTAAGAATTTAAAGGTGGAAGGAATGTTCCAGGTAACAATAAAACAAGGTATTAAATAACAAAATTCTATATGGGTAAGATATATCCAATAAGAAGAGTCTGAAATATATTTCGCTCTTGATGAAAAATTACTAAAATATCTAATAAATATTCCGGTGATACCAAAAATAAGTAACCAAGTAATTACAGACTTTAAAATAACCATTTGAAAATAATTTAATATAATAGTATTAAAGAATAAAAAAGTAAATAGTAAAGTGCCTGAAAGAAAATATATCCAATCAAAACTTTTAAAAGAATCCAATAGTTTTTTTGATCTAAATAATAACCAACCAACAGCATAAAAAGAACTGTAGTATAATATGATTAAAGGATTGGGTAGCAGAGTTATTCTTGGCTCAGATGGAAAAGAATTAGGCATAAAAAAATTGGACAAATAGGAGGGCATTAAATCTCCAATAATATTCATTATAGTATATATAGAAAAAGTGAAAAAAGAAAAAACAACAATTTTTAAAATTGGATATTTTAAAACCTTCCTTAAATATTTATCAAAATATTTTCCTATGCTTAAAAATTTGGATAAAAAGATAATTAATCCAGTAAATAGAAATGTTATTATAATCAGGTAATATAAAAACCAAAAATGCCCAATAAATGGTTTTAATGAAGGGAAGGATAAAAGATCGGGGAGAAAATTAAGTTTTATAATAGAATATTCTTTCGTGAGTTTAAAAAAAGGACCAAGGAAGGTTTCAAAAACTAAAAATGGAAACAGAATTCTTGAAATTCTATTTTTAATCATTTGCCGAGGTGATTTTTCGTAATAAAGTAAGGATGCAAAAAAACCAGCTACTAAAAAAAATACTTGTATTCGAAAAGAATGAATGAATTCTACAATGAATCCATTAGAAATATGGCTATTAAGTGGGTCTTTTAGTTGAAAAATACCTAATCTGGTATCCATATCTAATGGAGAATAGGTTACAGCAGAATGTAAAACTATTCCAAGTATCATCATTACTGCTCTTAGAGAATCTAAGGAATGAATTCTTTTATTGTTTTGTAATTTACTTAAACCCAATCTATTGAGACTTCAAATGTATATACCTTATATATTTATATAAACTAAAACTTTTTTAAAGTATGTAAATTAAAATGAATTGAGGAAAATATTTAGCAATTAGTTTTTAAATAAAATCAAAAAAGAATGTTTGTAAATAATTATAATTTCTACTTTATAAAAAATCTAATAAAAGTTTAATTAAATATTTCATAATTTATAAGCTATTGTAATTTTAAGTAGTTAGTTTGCTTAAAGATTAAACTTGCATGAAAAAAACCTATGTTAAAGCAAAAGAGGAAAAAACTCGTTTGCATCCAAGAAATAAGAACAGAAATAGGTACGACCTATCTGCATTAGTTACACTAAATCCTGAATTAAAAAAATATATTATTCCAAATAAATATGGAGGCATGTCAATAGAGTTTTCTAACCCAATTGCAGTTAGAATACTAAACAAGTCTTTATTAAACCATTATTATGGAATTAAAAACTGGGATTTTCCTGAAGATAATCTATGTCCTCCAATTCCAGGAAGAGCAGATTATATTCATCATATTGCAGATTTATTAGCTGAAAATAATTTTGGTAAGATTCCTAAAGGAGATAAGATAACTTGTTTAGATATTGGAATGGGAGCGAGTTGTATTTATCCAATTATTGGAAATACAGAGTACAATTGGAAATTTATTGCATCAGATATTGATCTAAAGTCGATTAACTCTGCAAGAAAAATAATTGAATCAAATGATATTATTAAAAGTAAAATAGAGTGTAGGCTTCAAAAGAATAAAAATTCAATCTTTAAAAATATAGTCAAAAAGGAAGATAAAATTGATCTAATTATATGCAACCCACCATTCCATTCTTCAAAAGAAGATGCGCAGAAATCTACCTTAAGAAAATTAAGAAATTTATCTGATAAGAAAGTGAAAAAAAACCATGTTAAGTTTGCAGGGGCAAATAATGAAATAATTTTTGAGGGAGGTGAAATTAAATTTATTGAAAACATTGTAAATGAAAGCAAGTTATATTCTAATAACTGTTATTGGTTTTCTACTTTGGTTTCTAAACAATCTAACTTAAAAAAAACTTATAAATTGATTGATAGAAATGGAGCATATTTTGTAAAAACAATCCCAATGGGAACAGGAAATAAATCTAGTAGAATTGTTGCTTGGACTTATTTATCCAAAGAAGCTCAAAATAAATGGAGAGACGAAAGGTGGCAATAAATCTACTGTAGATATAATGTCAATTATTTCTCGTAAATTAAAACAATGATAAAAAACTTATTTATAATTCCTTTGTTCTTATTAGTTTCTAGCCCTTTAAAAGCTACTGTTCATGAAATACTTGTATGGGATGGGTATATGCAATTTTTGCCAAGCAATTTAACATCTGTACAACTCGGAGACACTATTGAGTGGCATCCACTGGATATTCCAACAATGGTACATACAATAACGTCAACCAACATTCCACTTGGTGCAACTCCTTTTGACCAAATTTGGCAAGCTCCTTTAGATACTTTCTTTCGTTATATTCCCACAAAAATCGGAACTCATGAATATGTTTGTACTCCTCACATAGCTAATGGAATGATAGGAAATTTTACTGTGGAAGACATAAATTTATCAATTACTAATAATCCATTTAGTTTTAAACCTGCTGTATTCCCAAATCCTAGCAATGATTATATTCAATTTAGTTCAGAATTTAACAACTTAGAATTTTTCATATATGAATTATCTGGGAGGCTAGTTATTAGTGGAATTTCTTCTTTTAATTTTGATATCTCAAAATTAAACTCTGGAATATACTATTTGGTTATAGCTGCTAGTGAACCAGAGAAAATCAAACTCATAATTAAATAAATTATTGACAAACCAACATTTGAGCCATAAAATAAACTTATTACAAATAAATTGGGAATTTTGAAGATCCAAAAAATTCTTAATCACAAAGATCATCGTCCCTGGAAACTCCCCGATGAAAAGTGGAAATTCTACCAAGAGTGGAATAATGCCATTTTTTTTCACTTTAAAGTAGATTTAGAAGAATTAAAAAAACATGTGCCTAAAGAATTAGAAATAGATCTTTTTCAAGGGGAATCTTGGGTTTCTGTAGTTGCTTTTACTATGGAGGAAATTAGACCAAAAAATATTCCTGCATTTTCTCCTATTTCAAATTTTCATGAAATAAATATTAGAACCTATGTAAAAAAGAATAATAAAACTGGCGTTTACTTTTTAAGTATTGAAGGAGGAACAAAATTATCTTGTAAAATAGCAAAATACATTTCAGATTTGCCCTATAGATATTCATTAATAGAGCGTTCATCTAAATATTATTCATCTATTAATTTAAAATTCAAAGACGAACTATGTTTTGAGTTTGAAATTGGCAAACAAATAGAGCAAAAGTCTGAACTTGACAATTGGTTAACAGAAAGATATGCACTTTTTCAAGAAACCGATAATTACATTAATGAGTATGAAATTCACCATTTGCCATGGTTGGTTAATGATGTAGAGGTAAAAAGTCTTAAATGTTTTTATCCAAGATTTAAGAACTTATTGAACAATAAACCAGACAAAATGCAGTATTCTAAGGGAGTTAAGGTTGTAGCGTGGGGAAAAAATAGAATTAAAAAGTAATTTTTTTTTAACTAATTAAAATCCTTCATCAGAATTTTATTGCAAATTTACATTCCTACAAATCCTAAACAATAGTGGCTAAGGTAAGACCAATTGTAAATATTGACAATAAACCCGAATTTCATTTAGAAAATGAATTGTTTCAAAACGAGGTACTTCGTCCTATTTTAAAAATGCAACACGATATAACTTTAAAGGTATTTTTTAATCATATTAATAATTTAGGAATTGTTTGGAAAGACCTAAAGAAAAGCAAAAAAAATCAATGTGTTGAAAATCAGCTATCTAAGAATATTCAATTTAAAAATTTAGTCATAGGAATTGTTGTTGGACAGTTTAACGAACTAGAAATAAATAAATATTTATTAAACTCTAGAGAATACAACAAAAGAATTCTTCAAATGACTATTCAAAGAATAGTTTCTACAATTAATTAATATAAATATTACCAGAAAAATTTTATGAAAAAAACACCTGATAAACCATCTGCTGAAGCAAAAGCACTTTCTTTATTTTTAATGGCTTACAAAACAAAAGACCCTGTTTATAAAGAAAAATCTAAACGAATAAATAGACTTTGGAGTTTGGTTAAGTACGGAGAGATGAGAAAAGAAGAATACGTCTTAGAGTTGGAAAAAATGATAAAATCATGTGGTGGATATTTAGAAATAGTAGAAAAGACTGTTCAATACTATATAGACAAAACAGGAGAATGGAAATTGGAAGGGGACGATAAATATTGTCAAGACGCCAAGAAATTTGCAGATAAAATTTTGAATAAGTGATTCTATCATTAACTCCCTATATCCTAAATACATTTATCTATAAATAATGGGTTTTAATATTGTACTTGTAGAACCTGAAATACCTATGAATACTGGAAATATAGGAAGATTGAGTTTGGCTTCCGGATCGGCTCTTCATTTGGTAAAACCATTTGGGTTTGAATTAGATGACAAACGTCTTAAAAGAGCAGGATTAGACTATTGGAAGCATATTTCTGTAAATATTTATGAAAATATTGAAGAATTTTTTTTAAAAAATAAAGATGCAAACATGGTATATTTTTCTAGCTCTGCAACCAAAAATTATACTACTATTAATTTTCAAGACAATATGTTTTTCTTATTTGGAAAGGAATCGGTAGGGCTGTCCAAGGAAATAACCGTTAAAAATTTAGATAACCTTTATAAGATTCCTATTTACTCCAAACACGTTAGAAGCTTGAATTTAGCAAACGCAGTGAGTATAGTAGTATATGAGGCATTGAGAAATCTTAAATAATATTATTAGTTTTATTAAAAAACTTTGAAAGAAATAAAAAATCAAATAAAGGACTTTAGTCATAAAATAACTTTTGAATCTTTAGGAAAGTTTGTCGACTCTATTGATTTTGATAACTTAAATTATCAAGATTACATCTTAAATCCAGAATCTGAGGGTGACTATGGGAGAAATATTCTAGAATTAAATCCTTTTGAATGTGTTTTAATAAACTGGCCTGCTGGTGTTGAAAGTAGTGTTCACCATCACCAGGGTCTTTTTGGACACGTATTGGTTTTGGAGGGAGAATTAGATAATATCACTTACAGAGAAGAAAACCATAAACTTATTGAATTTAAGTCTGAAAAGTATATTTCAAAAGGAATTATGCCGGAAGAAGATGGAGTGATTCACAAACTTGCCAATAGAAATCTTGAAAAAAGAGCAATTACCCTTCATTTTTACTATCCCGCAATAGAAAGTTTTGAAGGAATGAGGATTTTTAATTTAGAAACTGGAAGTATTGGAATACTAAGTGAGCATGCCAAAACTGCAAAATGGAACGATAACAATAACCAGTTTAAGGAAATTGAACAGAATGCATTTAAATACCAGTCAATTGAGGAATTAAACAACGATAAATCTCATTTAATACAGAATATTTTTCCTAAACCCGATTCGGATAGTATTAACTCGATGAACAGTAGATATTTTAGTGAGCAGGCTCAAAAATATGACTTTTCTGATTTTAATCTTCCATCTAGAAAGGCTTATATTTATTCTGTAGATAATTTAATTTCTTCAGACCTTGCTAAAAATAAAACTACCAAGCATTTAGATATAGCAATTGGAACTGGAAGAAGAGCTATTCGCATTAGAGAATTAAGTGGATTGAATTATGAAATTGTTGGGGTAGAAATAAGCGAAGAAATGTGTAAAATTGCCAACTCTAGAGGCTTAAGAACCTATCATCAAGATTGGGCTAATAACGACAGTCATACAGGTGAGATGTTTGAATCTGCTACTTTTCTTTATGCTTTTGGCCATATTGCTAACAGAAAAAACAGAATAAAATCCTTAAAAAAAATCAATTCCTATTTAAAGGAAGGATCTCCATTTTATATAGATCTTTTTAGTCTTAATAATAATAACGAATGGGGCCCTCTCACATTGAAAGCTTATCAAGAGAATAATTTGGGAAAACATGGCTATGAAAAAGGAGACGTGTTTTATAAAAAAAGAGGATTTAGCGAACTTGCTTTTCTTCATTATTTTGAATTCAATGAGATCAAGTCTTTATTAGCCAATACTGGTTTTAGGATAGAATGGGTTAAATATATAGGTTATTCCAAAAATCCAGGACAGATTGTCGATTCAGAAAGGGAAGGTAATTTCCTTATTAAAGCAATTAAGATTATTAAGCAGGAATAAAAGATTGAATTAACAATACGTAAAATTAAATCATAAATAAAAATCCAATTATGAGACTAAATATGTTTACTTTATTAACTGTTATTTTCTTTAGTTGTGGAAAAGAAGGCTGTACAGATCCTTTGGCAACCAATTATGATATTAGTGCCAACAAAGAAGACAATTCTTGCAACTATTGTTACACAGATCAAGTTTTGGATAATTCAAGGGGAGAATGTGATCAAACATTGAATTTCAATTCCCTTTACAACGAAACTGTTCAAGGAAACAGTAGAATTATAACTGCTAATAGTATTCCGAACCACGACGTTGGACTTTTTGGTCCTTTCATGGGAAGTTTAAATCCTAACTCTATAAGTCCTCAAAACGAAAGTTATACAATACCCTTAAGTCCTTTAGAAGTAAATGAATTCACCTCCCTTTTAGGAACATCAGGAACTGATCTTGGACCTCAATATTCCTTTGGAATATTATTTAATGGCGTGGAATTGGATCCGGTAGCTGCTGAACCATTTCCACATGAGGGAATGAATAGTTCAAATGCAAATTGGGTATGGAATTTAGAGGCTTTAAATGTTAATCTTGGAGTGGATTGTAATAATGCACATGTTCAACCTAACGGAAAATACCATTATCATGGAACCCCAACTAGTTATTTAAATTCATTAAACGCTTCTTCTAGTACAATGACACTTATCGGATATGCAGCTGATGGTTTTCCAATTTATTATAAATATGCTTATTCGTTGGCTAACAATTCATCTTCTGATTTATCGATAATGACTTCTAGTTATCAATTAAAATCTGGTAATAGACCAGGAGATGGAATTACTTCACCTTGTGATACATTTAACGGTATATATTCAAACGATTATGAATATGTTTATGGACTAGGCACTTTGGATGAGGCCAACGGAAGAAATGGTGTAACTCCTGAGTATCCAAACGGCACTTATTACTATGTAATTACAGATGAATTCCCAAGTATCCCTAGATATCTTCGGGGAACACCTTCTCAAGATTTCAAAATAGGACAATAAAAAATTGAAAAATATACTTTTATTATTATCAAATGGTTTTGAAATTTTAGAAGCAAGCGCCTTTATAGATGTTATGGGCTGGAACTATGAAGAAGGAGATAATTCTACAATGCTATACAGTTGTGGCCTTAGAAAAAAGATAAATAGCTCTTTTAATCAGAAATTCAAAGTGAATTGTCTAGTAAATGAAGTTGATGTTGATTCATTTGATGCATTAGTTGTTCCAGGTGGATTTAAAAATTATGGATATTATGAAGATGCTTATAATATTGAATTTTTAAACTTAATTCGTGAATTTAGATCTAAAAATAAAACAATTGCTAGCGTATGTGTTGGGGCACTTCCACTTGCAAAAAGTGGTGTTTTAAAAAATAAAAATGCTACAACCTATAATCAAGCTGAATATAGACAATCACTAAAAAACAATGGAGTTGTTGTTTCCAATGAAGAAATAGTAGTAGATGATAATTTAATTACATCAAATGGACCTTCTACAGCTATTGAAGTTGCATTTATATTACTTGAAAGATTAACATCGATAGAAAACACCTTACAAGTTAGAAGGTTGATGGGGTTTTAAGTTATTAATAATACCTTTTTAATTTATAACTAAAGTATTGTATGTCAACATTATAAATATTTATTTGATAATATTAATATTTGAATAATTCACATAATGAATTATTAATAAAAACAAATGTGACACCCTATTGTCATCCATTTTATTTGTTTTGATTAAAACTTTCTAAATATTTTTATAGAAAAAAATTCACGCTATAAAAACTTTTTTTAGCTTTTGGAAACTTATTTTGTCCTTTTAAAAGATTAACATCAATAGAAAGGACATTACAAGTTAGAAATATGATGGTGTTTAAGATATTAAAAAAAAAATTAAATAATATCTTTTATTTCAGATTCAAAGTACTGCTTATCATTACTTTAACTAATTTTTATTTCAAATTTTAAAATACTTTTAGATGTTATTTTAGTTTAATTATTTTTTTGATAATGTTAATATTTAATTTAAAAACAAGTGGTTGTATTTAATTCATACTAAAAAAGATAAGAAAAGAGCTCTAGAAATCTTTAACGATGCATTTATTGATTCCCTTGGCATAATGTGGGTTTTAAAAAGGAAAACTTTAAATTCTAAAAAGTTGACCATAAAAGTACTTTTTCATGAGGGAATTGATAAGAAAGGAGCCTATTTAACAGAGGATAAAAATGGAGCTCTTTTATTTTTTGATAATAACAATACAAGAACTAGTTTAAATAATATTATCAGAAAAATTTGGCTAGTTATTATCTATGCTGGTTTTGTTAATGCATACAGATTAATTAAATACAGAGAATTAATTTCTGCTACAAGACCAAAAGGAGTTCTTGTAGGTTTTTTAGTTGCAACAGATCAAAATATGATTGGCAACGCAGCTGCTTTCGAAATTAAAAATCAAATGTTTGAAATAGCTAAGAATTTAAAAAAAACTATATGTTTAGAAACAAGTATTCCTAGAGTAAGAAGGTTATACAAATTAAGTGGCTATACAGAGTATGCAGAAATAAAACATCCTTATGAAGATTTAACAATTTGGTTTTTCAAAAAAGAATATTAAATGTCAAATACTAATCAGAAAATATTTTTCAAAAAAGAAAGTGACTCTTTTTATAAAGAACTTAAAGAAGAGATAGAAAATTACTTTGTAGAAAAGAACATGAATAAATATGCTAATAATTTTATGTATTTTAAAATGATCTTTTTTTTTCTAATTTATATTGGAAGTTATTCTACAATTTTTTATTGTCCGAACACCTATTATTTAATAATTAATTATTCATTTATTGGAATATGGGGAGTTTTTCTGGGGTTAAATATTGGACACGATGCAGCTCATAATGCTATTTTTAAAACAAAAAAGTATAACAAATTATTAGTTCATGTTTTTGATTTACTAGGGACTAATTCCTATAATTGGAAAAATAGACATGTTGGAGCACATCACCTTTATCCAAATGTTATGAATATGGATTCGGATATTCAACAGACCAATGTCGTGAAAATATTTCCAAGCGATAAACATAAGTCTTTTCATTTTATACAATATCTATATATGCCTTTCTTATATATGATTTATATTTTCAGATGGGTAGTTTACAGAGATTTTAAAGATGTTTTTTCTTCAAATATTGGCGGTTATGATAATTCTAAATACCCTATTATAGAAGTAATTAAAATGCTGTTATTTAAGTTTATTTACTTGTTTTCATTTATTATATTACCATGGTTAATACTAAAACTTCCTTTTTACTATTTTTTGCTTCTTTTTTTATTATTAACTGTATTTGCAAGCCTGTGTATCACCATGGTACTTTTGAGCACACATGTTGGAGAAGATGCCAACTTTCCAGAACCTGATAAAAATGGAGAAATGCCACATAGTTGGTCACATCATCATCTAATAACAGCAGGGGATTTTTCTACCAATAGCTTTGTTATTACTCATCTTTTTGGAGGGTTTAACCACCATGTTATACATCATTTATTTCAAAATATTTGTCATATACATTACCCAGAATTAACTAAAATTTTAATAAGAATTTCCAAAAAACACGGTTTGAAGTATCGATTTAAAAAATATTTGACTGCTGCAGTTTTATCACATTTCAAGCTTCTTTATAAAAATAGAAAAGCATATAATTAGAACTCTATATTTAGTTAACAACGATGAAGGATAGAAACAAAAGTATAATAAGGTCTACTTTGAAATTTGGTAAAGAAAAAGTGAAATTAAGTTGGTTTCATACAATTTCTTCCATTTTTCTTTTGGTGTGTTTTATTACTCTAACAATGATTACCCCCATTTTATGGATTAGATGTATTTGCTCTATGGGAATAACAATTATGATTGTAAGAACTTTTATAATATACCACGACTATCTTCATGGCACAATTCTAAGAAAATCTAAATTTGCCAAAGTATTATTTTTTATTTATGGTTTGTATGTATTAGCACCTATTAATGTATGGAAGAGAACCCACAATTATCACCATAGAAATAATGGTAAATTTTTTAAACCAAGTATTGGTTCTTACCCTATTTATTCGAAAGCGAAATTTAAAAGAAGCTCTAGAAAAGAAAAGATTAGTTATTTACTTATTAGACACCCTTTAGTTATGTTTTTTGGTTATCTATTCACTTTCATTTATGGAATGTGTTTGTATCCATTCATTTCCAATCCTAAAAAATATTTTGATTCCCTTTTATCAATTCTAATTCACTCATTATATATTTTTTTGCTCTATTATTTTTTTGATTTTAAACGAGTACTCTTAGTTGTTATTCTCCCTCATTTTATTTCTTCTGCTTTAGGGGCATATTTGTTTTATGCACAGCACAACTTTCCAGAAGCAAAATATAAAAATGATCAAGAATGGAGTTATGAATTTTCTGCTTTAGAATCTTCAAGCTATTTGAAAATGAATAAGGTCATGGAATGGATAACTGGAAATATTGGATACCACCATATTCACCATTTAAATCCATCTATACCATTTTACAGATTGCCAGAAACTATGAGAGCTGTAAAGTCTTTACAAAATCCAAAAACAACTTCCTTAAGGATAAAAGATATAATTAGCTGTTTAAAACTAAGGGTTTGGAATGAAGAACTAAATAAAATGAGTTCTTTGAATGAATGAATTTTAATGTCTTTAAGAATTAGAAAGTTGATATAATTTTAGGTTAGTTTTTTTTAATAATATTTCTTTTTTTGGGGTAAATTGTAGAAAAATCACAAAATGAAAATTACCAATTTTATATATCTTCTATTTTTTACTTCAATATTAATCATTGGATGTAATAGCAAAACTGACTTAAATCCCGATGGAGAAGAAAAGCAGGACAATATAGTTTCCAAATTCTTACGTGATGTAGAGTCATTAGAAAGCGATACCAATACAAATCCAATAGTTGCTTTCAAAGAATTGGCCGAAGAAATCGCAGAAGATAAAATAATTCTTTCCAAAAAAAATATTAAAAAAGTATTAATAAAGTCTAAAGAATTCTCTAATTGTGTAATTATAACTGGCAACCATACCATTGTTAGAATTATAAGTTTTGACAATTGTCAACAGTCGGGTTCTTGGAAAGCTTGTATGCCTGCAGTAGAAGGATACATCAAAAAAGGAAAGTTAAACTTGAAGAAAGACTTTATGAATAATGTTATTGGAATACCTGACAAACAAGAAAGAGTAGCTTATTTTTTTAATAATGATGAAAAACACCTAGAAGATGAAGTAGATTCTTTAAAAACATCAAATAATCACCCCACTAGAAAAAATATTCAACTAAAAGGAATTTCTTGGGAGAAATTTATCCAAATGCCAAAAAACGAATTATCTATTTTCTCAGGAATTGTCTATGAAATTTACAACAACGATAAATTAAAATTAGAAAACACCTATAAAAGTGGAAAGGTAAATTCTAGTAAAGAATGGTATGAAAACGGGAATATTAAATCACTAACTAAATTCGATTATAATGAAGATGATGAACAAAGAATTGATGGAAAAATTTGGAATGAAAATGGGCAATTGATATACAGTATTTACACTTCTCCCTTTGACTTTCATCATGAATGTTGGGATAACAATGGTGATAAAATTGACTATAAAGATTGTAAGCGACCTTACGAAACGAAAATATACCCTCCTTCACTAAATGAAGAAACTAATACAAAACAACCAAATTATTATATATGTTACAACGAAAACAATAATGAGAATTTAAAATTATGGATAGGTTTTGATGAAAAAGCTAAAGCTTCTAAAGTAAAATACAAGGGAATGAATCTCGATATGGACTTGGTTTTTGTAAAGGAAGTAGATGAAAATGAAGGTGGAGCATATCCAGTATTGGCAGAATATTACAACGAAATCTATGAAGAAGAAGTAAATGGGGTCTATAAATTAACAAAGTCGGGTAATTGGTATTATGCAGATTACAAAAGAAAAAGTGATAATAAACAGTTTAAATTTACCATAGACAATAAATCAAATAATTTCAGTGATAAACCATGTTTTTAAAGTTCAATCTTAAAAAACTAATTGTTCTAAATCAATGAATAGAGTAGTAGCAATATTTTTTCTTTTAAGTGTATGTAATTTTTATTCACAGCATACTTTTTCAATTGTTGCTGTCGATACTTTGACTGGTGAAATTGGTAGTGCTGGAGCTACCTGTGGAGATAGTATTATTTGGCCTGGAACCCCTGGTGCTTATATAATTTCTGATATATTACCTGGTGTTGGAGCCATTCATACTCAAGCATTATGGACAGCTTCTAACCAAGTAAATGCTCGTGTACAAATGCAACAAGGAGGTTCTCCCAACCAGATTATTTCTTGGCTGGTTGCACATGATGTCCAAAACAATCCTCAGTCAAGACAATATGGTGTGGTAGATTATCATAATGGATCTTCTAGATCAGCTGCTTTTACAGGAACGAGTTGTTTCGACTACAAAAATCATATTTTGGGACCTAACTATGCAATACAAGGAAATATATTACTAGGACAGCAGATATTAGACTCTATGGAGTATTATTTTCTAAATACTAGTGGATGTTTGCCAGAAAAGTTAATGGCAGCTATGAACGGTGCTAAAGTTATAGGAGCAGATACTAGATGTATGGTGGAAGGAACCAGTTCCTTATCAGCTTTTTTAAGAATGGCTCTTCCAACAGATAGCTATAATAATTTGTTTTTAGACATTAATGTTGCAGGAACACCTCCAAATATAGAGCCTATTGATGTTTTAGAAACTAAATACAACCAGTGGAAGAATAGTCACATTTCCTATTGTGATTCTGTTTCAAGTACTGAAATTTTCCAGAAAAAAGGTGTTGAGATTCATCCAAATCCCACTAATGATTTTATAACTATTAGTAATGTTGAAGAATCAAAAAAAATAGAACTATTTAGTTTAAATGGTAAATTTTTAGAAACTGCTACTAGCAATAATGTAAGCCTAAGAAGTTATCCTGAAGGTATTTATATACTAAAAGTAACCTTTAATGATAGAGTGGAGGAGATTAAAGTGATAAAAAAGTAATGTTTCTATTTTAAGACGATTAGTTGAAATTATATTTAATAAATGAATAGAGTAGTAGTGATATTTTTTCTTTTAAGCATATCCAACTTATTTTCCCAATCAAAACAAGTGTCAACAAACCAGACAAAAGGAAAAAATATATTCCAAATAGATTGCTCCATAAGAGCATTGGAATTAGAAAATGACTCTACATGTTGGTTTGCAGGAAGTAAAAATAAATTTGGATATACCAATGATTATGGTAAAACATGGAAAGAGAATGTTATTAAATACGATACGTTTAATTTAGAGTTTAGATCTATTTCTGTTACCACCAATTCTATATTTATTTTATCAGTAGCAAGTCCTACCTTATTATTTAAAATTAATAAAAAGACACTTAATTACAAATTGGTTTATAAGGAAACTAATGAAAAAGCTTTTTACGATTCTATGCAATTTTGGGACGATAAAAATGGAATTGCAGTTGGCGATCCAACAGCAAATTGTATGAGTATTGTATTAACCAAGGATGGTGGGAATTCATGGAAAAAAATAGCATGTGAAAATTTACCATCATCTAAAGAAGGAGAAGCCGCTTTTGCGGCAAGTAATACCAATATAAGTTTGGTAGATCAAAAAGCTTTTATCGCTACAGGAGGAAAAGAAGCTAATGTATTAGTAGGAACTGACTACGGGAAAAGTTGGAAAAAATATAAGACACCCATAATACAAGGTGAAAAAATGACAGGAATTTTCTCTATGGATAATCTATCTATCGATACTGCAATAATAGCTGGTGGTGATTGGTCTGCAAAACAAAAAACAGATAATGCAATGGCAATTACGAAAGATGGTGGGAATAGTTGGCAATTAATAGAAAATAATCCTGGATATTCCAGTTGTGTTCAATTCATTCCAAAAACAAAAAATATCGTTGCATGTAGTACAACAGGGATATATTACAGTAATAATTTTGCTGAATCTTGGGGAAAAGTGAGTGAAGAAGGCTATTATACTTTTCGGATTTCTAAAAATGGGTCGTATTTATACTTTTCTAGGGAAAATAAGTTAATGAATGTGGATATAGCTACTTTGTTAAGTAATTAATAATATTTATATTATTGAGTTGTAAACTCGCTATGAAATTCTTACAATTAATATATATATAATTGTCAACACAAACTACGATCAATAAAACCTAATCTCTTAAATTGATTTGGATTATATTATAATAGAGAATCTAATCTAGATTTTTAACTTGCTGAGATCGTTTAGAAATAAACGCTAGTACATTTAATAATTGTTTCTCACAATACACGTTTGTTATATTTAAAAAGATACTTTCCATATATGTCTTATAATTAATACGATGTTAACAGCTCTTAGTCCTGTTAATTATGTTAGAGAAGCAAAGTGTTACGGACACTTTTGCTTCTACAATAAAGATCAAATATTTGATATAAAAAAAGTAATATTTTTTATTTTGGTGCGTAAGAAAGAGTAAATCGTTGTAGTCCAAGACATTACGTCCGATTCTTTACACTTTAAGAGTCTCAAAATGAGACTAGGCTTGGGGTGTTACTATAAAACCCAAGGCAGTATTTAAATATATATTTGAAATATCATTTTTTTCTTACATTTAGGTTAAAACTTATTATATGAAAAAAATATTAATTTCAATATTTTTATTCACTTTCCAGATTGCTAAATCTCAAAAAATAATTGAAATGAAGCAAGAGGGAGGTATATATACAATCCCATGTAAAGTAAATGACTTAAAACTTAGATTTATTTTTGATACTGGAGCTTCAAATGTATCTATGTCACTTTCTGAAATTTTATTCATGTTAAAGAATGATTATATTTCCGATGAAGATATTTATGGAGTAAGTAAAGCTCAATTAGCTAATGGAGATATAGTAGAAAATACAGAAGTATTACTCAAAAAAGTAGAAATTGGTGGTATTATTTTAAATGATGTTAAAGCAAATATAATTCATGAATTACAAGCTCCATTACTCCTTGGCCAATCCGCTATTAAAAAGCTAGGTCCCTATAAAATTGAGGGTTCAAAATTAACAATTTTAAATGCTTTTTCGACAAATGATAATATCTATAATATATCGGAAATAGTTGTTCCAAAATATAATTGGAAAGAAAAAAAATATTCGAACAATGGTATTTACTTGTTAAAATCTACAATGGAGCCTTTTACAGGAAAGGTAAAAAAAGTTAAAAATAATGTAATTGTTGAAGAGTTTGAAATATTAAATGGAAAAAACAATGGCGTTTCAATTAGTAGACATGATAATGGAAAATTATCTCATAAATCAAATTATACCAATGGCAAAATTGAAGGAGAAGTAAAATATTGGGATAAAAATGGTCAATTGAATAGTTTATATAATTGGTCCAATGACAAAAAAAATGGTACATCATCAAGATGGGACAAAAATGGGCAATTGATAAGATTAGATAATTGGTCCAATAATAATAAAAATGGTATTTGTAAAAGTTGGTTTAAGCATGGTCAATTAGAAAGTGAAGAACAATATTTAAATGGTATGCTTACATATTCAAAAAAATGGTATAATAAAGATTATATTAAAAGAGATCCTGGAAATGAACAACTTGAAAAACATGTAATTATTAATGATTCAATTATACAATTTAAAGAATGGCATCCAAACGGACAAATAAAAATCAATACAAACTTCAACAAAAAATTGCTTGAAAAAAGTAAAAGAACTAAAGGTATTTTGTATGGTAATGGAACTGACTTTAGACATCTCATTACTTATTACTCAACTGGTAAAACAATTGTATACAATAAGAACGGAAATATTGATGAAATTTATTATTTCAAAGATTCATTAATTTGGAAAGAAAAATTTGAAGAATTATCAGGATGGTTAACAATTTATAACGATAAATTTATTAAATCTGAGAAAACATATTTTGGAAAAGGACAAAAAGATGGATTTGATTATAACGATTTTGCATTAAAAAAATATGAATACTTCTTAGTTAATAGAAAGAATAGAGAACAAAAGAATCAAATCATAAACAGAACATATTATCCTTCTGGCCAGATAAAAGAACAAATAACTTATTGGCCTTACAATGTAGGTCCTGATAAGCCTACTACAAAAATAATTGCTCAGATTAGAAAATATAAAGAAAATGAAAATGGGTTAAAAGAAAATTTAATTCGTGATAGATCTGTTAATGTTTATGAAATTATTGATAAATTAAAAAATTCTAACTATTCAAAGTATAATTCTTCAAAACTTGAGATTTTAACTTATAGTTCTCTCCACTATAATAATGGTAAGATTAAAAGAAAAGTGACATTTAATCCAGAGACCTTAACTGAAAAATTAAATTACTATAATTACAATGGTAATATTGTTTATGAAGCAGAAATCAAATATCTGAATAATTCAGAATCTCGTGATGAAGTACCTTTATTTGGAGAAAACATAGGATATATTCCCCCTATATTTATCCCATTGCGGGACTCTAGATCTGTTAGAGTTCATAGTCATTGTAAATTAAGATTTGTTATTTTATGGCAAAAAACTTATGATAGTAATGGAGATTTAATTGCTAATTATGGTCCTACACAAGAAAATGATAAATGTGGATACTCAGAATCATATGTTTTTTTTAAAGATCATTTTAAAAATTTTTCAAAATGGGACAGATTTAATTGGGAATTTAAAGGATTAAATTAAATGAAAATAATCTAACTTAAAACTTATTTACTAATATTAATTCTTTCTGTTCTTTTAGCAATTGGTGTGTTTATAATTAAAATTTAATTTTTTTAAATTTAGCTTTAATTGATATATAATACTTTTAAAAGTTTTAGATATTTTTTTTTATAACCCATAATATTTCAACTCTTATGGAATAAATTCTAATCATTATAAATAAAGAATTTAATGGAGTAGTGGTAGTTAAAAAAAAATTGAAAGCCAAACTATTTTATTTACTCATTCATTGTAAAGTTCATGCAAGTTTTTGAAAAAATCTCCAGACTCTTAGCTAGTATTTTTCCAAAAAAACTTGACAACCATTCCTAAATAAAATGAATTAAGAACTTTCTCTTTTTCTTTTTTTCGGTTTTTCTTTTTCTCTTTTGTTTATGGGTTTAAAAAATTATATTTGAGATAAGGGAAATAAACGTATTACGTTTATCCCTTCGTTAGGTTTAATTAATGAGTAAACTAAAAGACTTCATACAGAAGAAGATGAGTATGTCTCACATCTATCAGCCAGTAATGATAAAAGTACTGCTGGAAAATGGAGGTAGTGCTGATAAGAAAACTATTGCTCAAAATATTTTGAGTTATGACTTTTCACAAGTTGAATATTATGAGGGTATTACCAACAATATGGTTGGGCGTGTTCTTAGGAAAAACGAGGTAGTTTTAAAGGACAAAAATAACTATGAATTAAAATTATATGAGGATTTATCATCAACTGAAATTTCTGAACTTATTGCTCTCTGTGATCTAAAGATTAATGAATACATCAAAAAAAGAGGGACTAAAATATGGGAGCATAGAAGAAGAAATAGGAAAGCTGTCCCAGGATCCACAAGATACCAAGTATTAAAACGAGCTGATGGAAGATGCGAATTGTGTGGTATATCTAAAGAGGAAAAAGCTCTAGAAGTTGACCATATTGTCCCGAAAAATAATGGAGGAGAAGATTCAATAGATAATTACCAAGCATTATGTTTTTCGTGTAATGCAAACAAACGGGATACAGATGATACAGATTTTAGAAATCTTAATGTGAAATACAAAACAAGACAATCTGATTGTATTTTCTGCAATATATCAAGAAAGATAGTTGCTAAAAATGAATTGTCAATTGCTTTCTATGATAAGTTTCCTGTCACTTCAAAACATGTATTAATAATACCTAAACGGCATTGTATAGATTATTTTGAACTTTCTCAACCTGAAATTAATGCAATGAATAGATTGACTCATGTTTTAAAAGAACAACTTAAAAGTGAGGACTCAAATATATCAGGTTTTAATATTGGATTTAATTCGGGT
>JGI20156J14371_10000320_pt1 | contig 42062 bp, 35 predicted proteins | sample COG_06_FD_14371 | JGI IMG/M metagenome (IMG submission 14371)
TATCTAAAGTTCCTCCAGTGTGACCAAGTCCACGACCAGACACCATTGGAACAAACCCTCCACAAGCCGCTAAGGCTGGTGCCAAAAGCAATGAAACACAATCACCAACACCCCCGGTGGAGTGCTTGTCAATTATGGGCCCAGACAAATTCCAATCTAATTTTCTTCCACTATCGCGCATGGACTTTGTGAGATCAATCCGTTCTCTAACACTCATACCTTTTATAAATGTTGCCATCGCAAAAGCAGCTATCTGCCCTTCTGAAATTTGATCTCGAATCATCTCCATAACAAACCAAGAAATTTCCTTATGCGTAAGTTCATGACCATCACGTTTTCGCCGAATAACTTCTTGAGCCAACATAATTATTATTCCCAAACAGTAGCAAGTTTTATAACTTATATCTTGAAATATCGAAATTATTTCAAATATTAAGGTACGTTTTATCAAACGAAAATGGTAAAAGTTCATCCATTGACAATGTCTTCTTAATTCCAGTCTGCGTGGCAAGGTGTATACGGGTTTCCGACTTAGAAAATTCCGATAGTTTTTGTCTGCACCCCCCACACGGAACGATGAGTTGAGTGCCTTTTGATACAACTAGTACCTCCGAAATCACCAGGCATCCTCCTGATACCATAGACGATATAGCCCCCGCCTCAGCACATAAACCTTGAGGATAGGCTGCATTCTCAACGTTACATCCAAAATAAAATTTGTTTTTCGTTGACAAAATCGCCACGCCTACTGGAAATTTTGAATAGGGTACATACGCATTTTTCATAGCAGCAACTGCTAATTTAAGAAGCATTTTATTTCCTTTTATAGTCACTATTGGAACTATAGAACTCAAATCTTACTAGAGTTTTTGGGATAACCAATAGTTTTTAACATTTCACATATTTCGTCAATTATAATGGGATCGTCAATAGTGGCTGGAGGCTTAAATACCTCGCCATTCGCTATTTTTGCTATTGTTGACCGAAGTATTTTTCCAGATCGAGTTTTAGGAAGTCGGTCAACCACAACAGCTAATTTAAAGGCCGCTACAGGACCTATTTGATTTCGAACAGCAGTCATAACTTCATTGCTTATTTCCTCGTGAGGTCGATTAACACCAGCATTTAAACATAACAAGCCCAGTGGCAACTGCCCTTTTAAACTGTCATTAATCCCAACGACGGCACACTCAGCCACATCACTGTGACCCGATAAAACCTCTTCCATAGCTCCCGTAGATAAACGATGGCCAGCAACATTAATCACATCATCAGTTCGGGCCATGATAAAGACGTAACCGTCCTCATCAATCAGACCTGCATCACCTGTCTCATAATAGCCTGGAAAAGTTGTTAGATATGACTTTAGGTATCGTTCATCAGCATTCCAAAGAGTTGGAAGAGATCCAGGTGGAAGTGGTAACTTCACAACAATTGATCCCAATTGATTCGGACCCAGTTTTTTGCCTTCGGCATCTAATACATCGATGTCGTAGCCCGGCAATGGAACAGTAGGTGATCCTATTTTTATAGGTAGCTTTTCTATACCGATAGGATTTCCAACCATACCAAAACCAGTTTCAGTTTGCCACCAATGATCGATAACTGGAACATTTAGCTTTTCTCGAGCCCAAAGTATAGTATCGGGATCAGCTCGCTCACCTGCAAGAAAAAGCGACTTTAAGCTTTTTATTTGATATTTTTTTAAAAAATTGCCCTTTGGATCAACTCTTTTTATTGCTCGAAAAGCCGTCGGAGCAGTAAACAAGCAGTTAACAGCGTGTTCAGATATAACACGCCAAAATGTGCCTGCATCTGGAGTTCCAACTGGCTTACCCTCAAACAGCACAGTTGTATTTCCGTTTAATAGTGGCGCGTAACAAATATATGAATGTCCTACAACCCAACCAACATCGGAGGCCGCCCAAAACACGTCATCAGGAGTAACCCCGTATAAGTTTTTCATTGTCCATATTAAGCTAACCATGTGACCACCGGAGGGTCGAACCACTCCCTTCGGCTGGCCGGTAGTACCAGACGTATAAAGAATATAAAGAGGATCCGAACCTTTTATTGGTGTGCACTCACAACCATAAGATGCGTCTTGAAATTCATTCCAATCATAATCCCGACCTTTAATGAGAATAGCCGTACATTCGGGTCGCTGTAATATTACACAAAATTTAGGCGAATGTTTAGCTAATGAAATCGCGTCATCTAAAAGAGGTTTGTATTCAACAACCTTAGTTGGTTCGATACCACACGAACCTGCTAAGATTGCCGTTGGCGTTGCATCATCGATCCGAACTGCCAATTCTGCTGCTGCAAAACCTCCAAAAACCACCGAATGCACTGCACCAATCCTTGCACAAGCTAACATGGCTATAATAGCCTCCAGTACCATTGGCATATATATTATAACCCTGTCCCCTTTCTTGACACCCTTCAACTTTAACGCACCGCCAAGTAATGATACTTTATTTTTAAGCTCCTCAAACGTAAGACTCTTTTTTGAATTAGTTACAGGACTATCGTAAATTATAGCTGTCTTTTGTCCTAACCCAGCCAATACGTGCCTATCAACCGAGTTATAACAGGTATTGGCTTTACCGTCCTCAAACCAATGAAAAAAGGGCGGTGTAGAGTCACTGAGCGCTTTTTTTGGAAAAACCTTCCAGTCGACAGCTTTGGCCAGTTCCATCCAAAACTTCTCTGGATCGGCCTTCCAAGATTTATAAACATCAGCATAAGACATAGAGCCCTCCAAATATTTAAAAATTCTCCCGGTAAATAAAAATTTTACCCATATTCATTCACTGGCGTTCCTGCCAAAGTTGCGATATTCAGTAACCCACGGGCAGTTATAGAAGAGGTTACTATATGAGCTTTGTTCCCCATACCCATTAAAATTGGCCCCACTTCAATTGCGTCTGCGCACATCTTTAATATATTTCTTACGCCACTGGCAGCATCTGTATTCGGAAAAATAAGTACATTTGCAGCTCCCTCAAGCCTACAATTTGGCATTATACGTTTCCGCAATTCTGGATCAAGGGCCGCATCTGAATGCATCTCGCCATCATATATGAAATCACGTGGATTGCTATCCAAAATATCTAACGCTGCTCTCATCCGTAGGCCAGATCCACTGTTTAAGTTTCCAAATTGTGAGTGTGAACAAAGCGCAATTTTAGGCTCCACACCAAATCGACGAGTGTGCCGAGCCGCTGAAATAACAGTGTTTGCAATCTGCTCTGCTGAAGGCTCAGCATGTATCTGAGTATCGGCAACAAAAAGTGGCCCACTCTCCAAAATCAACATTGATAATGCTCCTGAAGGATACAGCTCATGGTGGCCTAAAACATTCTTAATATATTTTAAATGCCATAAGTATTGACCAAAGCTACCGCAAATTAAGCTATCTGCTTCACCCCGACTAACCATAATCGAAGCAATAGCAGTTGTATTAGTTCTCATAACCGATCGAGCGAGATCAGGAGTGACACCATGTCTTTGCATCAACAAATGGTACGATTCCCAATAATCTCGGAATCGATCATCATTTTCAGGATTAACCAGTTGAAAATCTTTTCCAGCAGAAATTGGTAATCCATACTTTTGAATTCGACTATTTACGACCTTCGGCCTACCTATCAAAATCGGAATGTCATTGGTTTCCTCCACTAAGGCAAGGGCAGCCCTTAGCACCCGTTGATCTTCGCCCTCTGCAAACACAATTTTTCTCGATATTTTCTTTGCTGCCGCAAAAGCGGGTCGCATAATAATTGACGTCTTATGTACAGAACTCTCCAATTTTACTCTATAGTCTGAAAGACTTTTTATCGGACGAGTGGCAACTCCACTATCCATAGCCGCCTTAGCAACCGCAGTTGCAACGACAGGAAGTAGTCTGGGGTCAAAAGGCTTAGGTATTAAATAATCCTTTCCAAATTTAAGGTTTTCACTGCTGTAGACTGCCGCTGTTTCTGCGGTTGAATGCAACCGAGCTAATTCAGCAATTGCTTCCACACAGGCGATCTTCATCATATCATTTATCTGGGTTGCACCAACATCAAGAGCTCCTCGAAAGATAAAAGGGAAACACAGTACATTATTTACTTGGTTTGGATAATCAGATCGACCAGTAGCTATGATAGCATCTTTTGATACCTGCCGGACAGCTTCTGGAAGGATCTCTGGGTCTGGATTTGCCAACGCAAAAATAATGGGCTTGGCATCCATTCTCAAAACCATATCAGCCGTAAGCACCCCCGGGACAGAAACGCCAAGAAATAAATCTGCCCCGTCAATACAGTCTGAGAGGGTTTTTAACTTTGAAGTTTGAGCAAAGGCAGCCCGTTGTGTATTGGGATCATTAGATATTTTTGTAACAAGACCTTCTTTATCGCAGAGCCAGATTTTTTCTTTTTTACATCCTAATTTAAGCAACATATTCAAACAGGCGATTCCAGCAGATCCTCCACCAGAGGCTACTACCTTGATATCTTCAATTTTTTTATCATTTATTCTTAATGCATTGAGTACCGCTGCGCCAACCACAATTGCGGTACCATGTTGATCATCATGGAAAACAGGAATATTCATCGATTTTTGACATAACTCTTCGACTCGAAAACACTCTGGAGCTTTTATATCCTCAAGATTTATTGCACCAAATGTTGGCTCTAATGCGGTAACAATCTTAGCTAACTTATCTGGATCATCTTCGTTTAGTTCAATATCAAAACAATCAATATTCGCAAATTTTTTAAAGAGCACCGCCTTACCCTCCATAACAGGTTTTGAAGCGAGAGCACCAATATTACCAAGACCAAGAACTGCTGATCCGTTCGAAACAACTGCAACTAAATTTGATCGTGAAGTATATAGAGCTGCATCGACTGGGTTTTTGCTTATTTCAATGCAAGCCTCTGCAACACCTGGAGAATATGCTCGAGCTAAATCGCGTTGATTGGCCAAAGGCTTTGTTGCCCGAATTTCNAATTTTCCAGGGCGTGGAAACTGGTGGTAATCAAGNGCCGCTTGCTTGGAGGTTCCACGAGTCATTTTTGTCATAACGATTTCCAATATTTTCACCTTAAATTTAGTTTAATATTAAATTAAATTAAAGGTTGCGAGTTTTTTTGTATCAATTCTAAAATATTTCTTGCTGCTTTTGGGATATTTGTTCCAGGACCAAAAATTGCTTTGACACCCTTTTTATATAAAAAGTCATAATCTTTGGCTGGAATAACACCTCCACAAATAACTATTATTTCACTTGCATTAAGTTCAGTAAGCTTTTTTATTAAAAGCGGTGCTAGGGTCTTGTGCCCTGCGGCTTGGCTAGAAATTCCTATCACATGGACATCGTTATCAACAGCGTCTTGGGCGGCTTCATCAGGGGTTTGAAATAGTGGACCAACATCTACATCAAAGCCCATATCAGCAAAAGCAGTGGCGATTACCTTTGCTCCCCTATCATGACCATCTTGTCCCATTTTTACAACAAGCATTCGGGGTCGTCGTCCTTCTTCCTCCGAAAACCTCTCCATATCCTCTTTTATGCTCTCAAAACCTTCGTCTCCCGCATAAGCAGCTCCATAAACACCAGAAAGTGTTCTTACTTCAGCTCGATGCCTACCATAAACCTCTTCCATAGCCGAAGAAATTTCACCAACAGTGGCTCTAGCCCGTGCTGCAACAATAGCGGCTTCTAAAAGGTTTCCCGTTTTATTTTGAGCCAAAGTTTGAATATTTTTCAGAGCCCTGTCACACCGGTCACTATCTCTGTCTTCCTTTACCTTGGTTAAACGAGCTATTTGAGATTCTCGCACACTTTCATTATCAACATCAAGAACATCAACTTCATCCTTGTGCTCAGGTTGATACTTATTGACACCAACTATAATTTCCTCACCTTTGTCAATTGAAGCCTGTCTATTTGCTGCGGACTCTTCAATCTGTAGTTTTGGCATACCAGACTCTACAGCCCGAGTCATTCCACCAAGTTCATCAACCTCTTTGATTAAAGCTGAAGCTTTTTCAATCAATTCATTTGTTAAATTTTCTACGTAATAACTGCCTGCCAATGGATCAATAACGTTAGCAACTCCAGTTTCCTCTTGTAAAATAATTTGAGTATTCCGAGCTATCCTCGCAGAAAATTCTGTTGGAAGTCCCATAGCTTCATCTAGTGCATTTGTATGTAAGCTCTGAGTTCCTCCAAGAACCGCAGACATAGCTTCGTAAGCTGTTCGAATAACATTATTATAAGGATCTTGCTCTTGAAGGCTCACCCCTGAAGTTTGACAATGTGTTCTTAAAACAGATGAAGATTGCTTCTTTGGTGAAAACTCTTTCATTATTCCATGCCAAAGGACCCGAGCTGCTCGTAACTTTGCAGCCTCCATAAAGAAATTCATCCCAATGGCGAAAAAGAAGGATAACCTTCCAGCAAATTCATCAACATCGAGCCCCGCATTGATTGCCGCCCTCACGTATTCCTTACCGTCAGCCAAGGTAAACGCCAATTCTTGCACCAAATTAGCGCCAGCCTCTTGCATGTGATAGCCAGAGATCGAAATAGAATTAAATTTAGGCATGTTTTTGCTTGTAAAGGATATTATATCTGAAACTATCCGCATAGATGGTTCTGGTGGATAAATATATGTATTTCGAACCATGAACTCTTTAAGAATATCATTTTGAATCGTACCTGTAAGCTTGCTAACGTCTACGCCTTGCTCCTCACCTGCCACAATAAAATTTGCTAGTATTGGTATAACTGCGCCATTCATCGTCATAGATACGGACATTTCATCCAGTGGAATGCCATCAAACAATATTTTCATATCTTCTACGCTATCGATTGCAACCCCAGCCTTACCAACGTCACCTTTAACTCTTTCATGATCACTATCATAACCTCGATGCGTTGCTAAGTCGAAAGCCACAGAAACACCTTTCTGTCCCGCGGCAAGATTCTTTCTATAAAATTTATTGCTCTCTTCCGCAGTTGAAAAGCCCGCGTATTGACGAATTGTCCAGTTACGGCCAGGGTACATGGTGGCTTTTGGACCTCGCATGTAAGGAGCCATACCAGGAAATCCACTGACATGCCTATGATTAGAAATATCATCTTGGGTATATAAAGGCTTTATATTTATGCCCTCAGGTGTCTTCCATACTAGATCATCAAGTTTACGAGTTTTGAGTTCTTTCTGAGCTCGCCTCTCCCACTCCTTCCTATCATCCATACTCGTTCATCTCCTGATAATTACTCAAATTCCATGATAACATCATCCACTCCTAAGGAGTCACCAATATTCTTATTTATAAATTTCACAACACTATTTTTTTCAGCTTTGAGAACATTTTCCATTTTCATAGCCTCAACAGTGCATAATTCTTGCCCCATTATAACACGATCGCCAATAGCCACTGCTAAACCTACCAATAAACCAGGCATAGGGCAGAGAACCAGCTTAGAAACATCCTCCGGTAATATTTCTACCATAAATTTAGCCAACTCAGCTACTCTTGGTCGCCGCACATATACCCTTATTTTATAGCCCCTAAAGCTAAAAATAAATGACTCTCGCTCAATCCTGATTTTTGATTTTATTTTCACCTCACCAATAGTCGCCTGAACCATTGATTGTCCCGGAGACCAATCAATTTCTACGCACAGTCTGTTATGAGAGGAATCATTAAAAACAAATATTTTTTCATCAGTTCGACAAAAAATTAACTCAATTTCGTTATCACCAACCTCTGCTACTTTGTGCAAAAATTTATGCTTTGATTCTGAAGCCCCTATCAAAAGGTTTGGGGTCTCTCGCACTATAGAAATTTCTAAAATACAAGCAGCCAGCATCGATAAATTTTTTGAAAGTTCATAATCCGGTATCAGATAATCAAATCCATCTGGAAACTGCTCGGATATAAAAGCCGTTGAAAAATTACCCTCCTCAAATTTAGTATTCTCCATAACAACCGATAAAAAAGGTAAGTTCGTTTCGACACCACTAATATCAAAATCATCCAAAGCAACCCGCATCCCTTCAATTGCAGCTTTCCTGTCAACGGCCCAAACACATAACTTAGCAATCATTGGGTCATAATAAATCGATACATTTGAACCTTCATATACTCCAGCATCATTTCTTAACTTAAATAATTTATTGTCGAGTTCAGTGGGGGGTGCATACTTTGATAGCCGACCTACGGAAGGGAGAAAATTTCTAAACGGATCTTCTGCATATATTCGGCTCTCAATTGCCCACCCTTTAATTTTTATATCTTCTTGCCTTAAACAAACATATTGGTTGGCTGCTACCTTTATCATTTCTTCAACGAGGTCAACACCATAAACCAGCTCAGTTACAGGGTGTTCAACTTGAAGTCGTGTATTCATTTCTAAGAAAAAAAAGTCCTCATTAGGGTCAACAATAAATTCAACAGTCCCAGCTGAATAATAGTTTACTGATTTCGCTAAAGCTACTGCCTGTTCACCCATTTTTTTTCTCACACTCGCACTAAGAAATGGACTTGGAGCTTCCTCAATTATTTTTTGATTTCTTCTTTGAATTGAACACTCTCGCTCTCCAAAAAACAAATAATTCCCAAAAGTATCACCCAGAATTTGAATTTCTATGTGCCGTGGTTGGGTAATATACTTTTCTATAAATATTCTATTATCCCCAAAACTTTTCTCAGCTTCGTTTTGCGACGAACCAAAGCCTTCCAAAACTTCATCGGCTCCAAAGGCGACCCTCATTCCTTTTCCACCACCACCAGCGGACGCTTTTATCATTACGGGATAGCCAATATCATTAGAGATTTTTACAGCTTCCTGACCATTTTTCACTTCACCAAGAAACCCTGGAACTGTTGACACTCCAGCTTCCATTGCAATTTTTTTTGATGTGATTTTATCACCCATTGCTTCGATGGCACTCGCTGGAGGACCAATAAAAGTAATGCCAGCATCACACAAAGCCTTACAGAATTTTGCATTTTCAGAAAGAAACCCATAGCCAGGGTGCACTGCATCAGCACCAGTTAATTCACAGGCGCTAATGATTTTATCAATTGCAAGATAGGAGTCTTTTGCCTCTGGCAACCCTATATTTATCGACTCATCAGCCATTTGAACATGTAGGGAATTCCTATCAATATCAGAAAAAACAGCAACTGTTTTGATACCTAATCTCGCACATGTCTTAATTACTCGACATGCAATCTCTCCTCTATTAGCGATAAGAATCTTTTTAAACATTTTTACACTATTGTCTTTGCTTAATTACCGACACTGTTCCTCAAGTTTCTATGAGCATTGCTTTTCAAGAGCGAGCTTACAACAACCCCTAGNTGAGGCATTACAAGACCGTCCTGGTAAAGAACAAACGTGACCTCCATATTCATTATATCTAATCCTATAAAAGGTATAAAGCCTTTTATTTTTTTGCACCGGCGCCAAATATGTTGTCTCATTCCGCGCAAGTACCAGACTTTTTGTTTTGGAATCTGGGGTAACGTTTCCTTAAAAACAAATGCTTTTTTTCCTTTAATATTATATTTATTGGGCCCATGCCAATAAAAATTTCCAACTTTCCAGGTCGAAAATTTTCCAGTCGTTTTCCGCCATTCTAAACGACTTGAAGCAGCAGATTCTATTTCAAAAAAGTTCATTTAATTAAACTAGGAAAAGAAACGTGAATGAGATCAATATTTAATTGCAGGAGTGCTTCATAACTGTACGGGTCAAATGGATCCATTGCGGGTATTACTTCTCTACCAAAAAACCAACTCAACCTTCCCGCGTCAAGACATCCCCTCTCAAAGGGCTCCTCTCCAAAATAACTAATAGCTTGCTCTAGAAAAGCTTTGTCTGCTCTTTGATCGGCAGGCTTTCTATCTTTAAACCGTTCTCGCTCAATAAGCTTTGTTGCACCCTTTGGATTAGCTCTCCGAATAGTAAACTGATAATCAGTTCCAGGCATTCTAGATGGGAATCCCTTGTATTTAAGCACTTTCAACTACCTCAATAATTCACAATGGAATATTATCATGTTTTTTCCAAGGGTTAGTAAGTTTTTTTCCTCTAAGGCTCTTAAATGCTCTTAAAACTCTTTTGCGAGTACTCCGTGGCATTATTACTTCATCAATAAAACCGTTTTCTGCTGCAATAAAAGGATTAGCAAACCGGTCTTCATAAGATTGTGTTAGATCATCTATTTTAGCACTATCATTACGCTCAGACCGATAAATGATTTCAACAGCACCTTTTGCTCCCATTACCGCAATTTCTGCTGTGGGCCATGCATAATTAAAGTCACCTCTCAAATGTTTTGAAGACATAACATCATAAGCACCCCCATACGCTTTCCTTGTGATGACTGTAACTTTTGGAACAGTCGCCTCTCCGTATGCGAACAATAATTTAGCACCATGTTTTATCACTCCACCATGTTCTTGAGTTACCCCCGGCAAAAACCCAGGAACATCAACCAAAGTAAGTATTGGAATATCAAAGGCATCACAAAACCTTATGAATCGTGCTGCTTTTCTGGAGCTATCGATATCTAGACAGCCCGCTAGGACAAGAGGCTGGTTGGCTACAACACCTACTGAATGACCATCAAGACGCAAGAATCCAATTATAATATTCTTTGCAAACTCAGACTGAACCTCAAAAAAATCTCGCTCGTCCGCAATTTTTAATATCAACTCGAGCATATCATAGGGAGTACTGGCGTTATCGGGTATTAACGTATCTAGGCTAGTTTCAATTCTATCAGCTTTATCAAAGGATTTTATAACAGGAGGTTTTTCTCGATTGCTCAATGGCAAAAAGCTAAAAAAGCGTCTTATTTGGTTAAGTGCCTCAATATCATTATCAAAAGCTCCATCGGCAATTGAGGATTTACTAGTATGAGTTTTAGCTCCACCAAGTGTCTCAGCGGTTACTATTTCATTCGTCACAGTTTTTACGACATCGGGACCAGTCACGAACATGTAGCTAGTATTTCTTACCATATATATAAAATCAGTTATTGCAGGTGAGTATACAGCTCCGCCAGCACAAGGTCCCATTATGACACTTATTTGAGGAACTACTCCTGACGCTAAGATATTCCTTTTAAATACCTCGGCATAGCCGGCAAGAGATGCTACTCCTTCTTGAATTCTAGCTCCACCACTATCATTCAAACCAATAATAGGGGCACCATTCTGCATCGCCATATCCATGACTTTACAAATTTTCTTAGCATGCGTTTCAGATAATGACCCTCCAAGAACCGTAAAGTCTTGGCTAAACACATAAACTAACCTGGCATCAATTGTTCCCCACCCAGTAATTACGCCATCTCCTGGAAATTTTTTCTCCTCCATCCCAAAGTCGATACATCTGTGTGCAACGAACATGTCAAACTCTTCAAAAGAGTCTTCATCAAGTAAAACCTCGAGACGCTCTCGAGCAGTAAGCTTTCCTTTTTCATGCTGTGCTTGGATACGCGACTTGCCACCACCTAGTCTCGCCTTAGCCCGCCGTGCCTCTAATTCTTTTAATATTTCTTTCATTTTTTCCTTTTAACACTTACACCTCTCCCCAATTTAACAAAATCCGTAAGAAACCTCTAGTGTTATTATTTTAAACAGTATCCTGATAAATATGGACAACAAAATCCTGTGGCTAAAATAGTAAACCGTTGATTGGTTTGCTAATTGACCAAATATTAAGCAGATCTTCAAAAAAACCTATTTACAAAATCAAAAATGCTAAACACTTTTTTCATATAAAGAACAGGCTTTGTTTAACCACAAAAAAACTTTTAAAATTTCAAATAAAATTCATTCTTTGTTAGATAAAAACAAAAACTTATTAGAGAAGATTCAAAGTCTCTTCTGAGATATTGAAGTTGGCAGTCACATTTTGTACGTCATCATCATCTTCTAATGCATCAATAAGCTTTAATATTTTTTCTGCCTCTTCTAAGCCTAACTCAGTGGTAGTTTGTGGTCGCCAAATTAATTTAGAGCTAATTGACTCGCCAAATTGTAATTCCAGAGCATTAGACACATTATTTAAATCACCATCCGTACAAAAAATATTATGCTCTTCTTGAGAACTCTCCACATCTATGGCACCAGATTCAATTGCCGCCTCAAGCATTTCATCTGCATCAGTGATACCTCCTGGAAAGGTTATGAAACCTACTCTATCAAACATGAACGACACTGACCCCGTTTCACCAAGATTTCCACCAAATTTACTAAATATTGAACGCACGTTAGATGCCGTTCTATTTCGATTATCAGTCATAGTTTCAACAATCACAGCGACACCACCAGTACCATAACCCTCATAACGAATTTCATCATAATCTTGAGCATCACCAGACTCACTCTTCTTAATGGCCCGCTCAATTACATCTTTAGGAACCGAATTAGTTTTTGCTTCTTTTACGGCTAACCTCAGTCTTGGATTTTTTTCAGGGTCTGGCTCTCCCATTTTTGCGGCAACGGTTATCTCTTTTGATAGTTTTGAAAATAACTTAGATCTGACGGCATCTTGCCGGCCTTTTCTATGTTGGATATTAGCCCATTTAGAATGTCCTGCCATTGCTACTCCTTAGCTTGTTGAAGCGTCACTATATCCAAAAAAGCAACCTGAGGACAAGTATGCAATAAATGCTATTTAGGTTGATATTTTCTTTTGCACGTCAAGGTAAGAACTTTTTTCTTCTAAAACTCCACCAATGCGAACAGATTGCACTCTCCTTACAAGGCCTGTGGTTGCAACCTCAGCAAAAACCCCACACAGTGTAGCAACTCCTTTTGCAGGAACAAACCGGCCTTTACTCATTCCTGTCACAAACCTTTGCATCGGTTCGACTTTATCCATGCCTATCACACTATTGTAATCTCCACACATTCCAGCATCGGACTGATAAGCAGTTCCTTTATCTAAAATCTGCAGGTCAGACGTTGGAACATGAGTATGGGTTCCCACTACAAGGGTGGCACGACCATCACACCAATGGCCGATAGCCATCTTTTCTGATGTCGCCTCAGCATGTATATCTACAATCAAAGCCGCACATGTCTTTCCAATTTGTGCATTATTTAAAATTGTGTCTAAACCGGCAAAGGGATCAGAAAAATTTTTTTTCATAAAAACTTGGCCCAAAACCTGGGTCACCAGGACTTTTTCTCCAGATTGGGTTAGAAAGACGCCAAAACCTTTACCCGGTGCAGTATTTGCGAAATTGATTGGTCTTAGTATCCTAGGCTCCTGCTGAATAAAAGTTAGCATCTCTCGTTGATCAAACGAGTGATCCCCTAAAGTAATACAATCAACACCGTGGTTCAAAATTTGTTTCGCATGCTCAATACTAAGACCAACACCCGACGTAGCATTTTCAGCATTAACTACAACAAAATCAAGCTTCCAGTCTATTCGAAGGCTCGGCAAAATTTTAGCCAAGGCATCTCTGCCACTCCGGCCCATCACATCACCAAGAAATAAAATATTCATCGTTGTTCACTAGACTGAATGTATTTAAATTTCAAGGGATCACAATTCACTTGCCAAAAAAAGTTATCCCACGTTCAGTAACAACTGTATCAAGCGATTTATCATATGCACCTTTTGGTAAAAATTTTTGTGATAGTTGTTTTGAGTACCCACAGCCCATCGACAAAATCGACTTGCGCTTAGAGAGGTAGTCGATTGTTCTATCATAAAATCCTCCTCCATAGCCTAATCTGAATCCGTTTGAGTCAAAACTTAGCATTGGACATAGAATTAAGTCTGGCTCTATAGTTTCCTCAGAAACTGGGATCAATACATTGAACTTTCCAGTCACTAATTTTGAACCCTCATTCCAAACTTTAAATTGAAGTGGGTTATCCTCTGAAATTATAATAGGCAGACATATCTTTTTCCCAAGTCTTCTTAACTTCATTATAGCTGGTCCCAGATCAAGCTCAGTCTTTATAGGCATATAGACCGCAATGACACTGAGTTTTGTATGTTTTAATAAAAATCTTTCAATATGAACACTGACCTTCTGGGAGGCCTCATAACCAATTTTATCATGAATGATTTGGCGTTGAATTTTCGCTTGTTTTCTCGCAACTGTTTTTAACGCAGTTAAGGACAATATATTCAATTTTCTTAAACTCATATTTTTTTAAATACACATTTAAGTGACAGAACCAGAATATCCGTGAAGAGGTCTAATCCTTGAGAGCCTGGAAAACCAGGTGGGCGCCAGTTACAAAAGACCACAGTCTTACGCAGAGCCAGCTCCCTTTCAAGAACTTAAGGCCACTAGGATGTAGTTCTTGCACAAAATCACCAGAACTGCCACGTCGAGAGCATATACAAAGAAAGATTATTAAACAGCTAAAATTTCAAAAATATCATAAATTTTTATTTTCCAATAATCGCCCGGGCTCGATGGGCCGCAAATTTGATCTCTTCAGCAATTTCATCTGCTTCATCAGGGGTAAAATCCATCGGGACTTCCATATTGCTTGTAGCCAAGAAAAGTCTAACCATACCCAAGGAGGTTGGCCCAATTTGCAAATCTGCACTAACATCAGTTTCGCTGTTAATAGTCATTTCACTTTATCCTAATCTAAGTTTTTGTTAAATTACGCTACGNTATTCTATAAGATCTTTCAATTAGACTATTTTAGAAGACACTCACCTATTGCCTTAAGTTTACAACTATTGATTAAAGTAATAATTTCTTAATCTCATGCTGCACAGTTGCAGAGATACAGCTTACCAATCAGCTTAACACCACATCGGTTTTTATATATTCTATCGTGCGCAAAGTTTATTAAGTGGATAAAAAAATTATCGGGAAGTTCATATTGTACCGCCACAATGGCTTTTAGAGTTTATCTGCCTCCTCTACCCTTCAGCCTTTAGAGCGTTAATAACTTTATTTAGAGCAATCGAGGTCGTCATTCCCATCTGGGATTCCTAACCTGATTTTGGTAAAATTTATTTATGGTGAAAGATATTGTAACTTTTGCTAAATCAAAGTGCAAAAGCCAAAAGCTAAAATAGTATTAAAAAAGTTACGAAATGACGGGCAGTTTCCAAGCAGTAGTCCAATCAAATATAGATAAAGTTATTTAATTAAATGTAATTATTGTTTCTAATTATACTTACTTAAACTCAGTTTTCAGCTTGAGTTCAAAAGTAATATACCGTATCGATTAAATAGTGCCGATGTAGCTCAGTAGGTTAGAGCGCTAGATTGTGGATCTAGAGGTCCCCCGTTCGAGCCGGGGCATCGGTACCAAGTTTAACTACTTGGATTAAACAGCGATACAAATTGCGAGATAAAATAACCCATAGTTTAATTAGATAAGTGATTTTCGTAATATGAATAGAATAACAAACTTACCCTCGACCAATGAATTGCAAAAAATTGATGCTGCTCATCATATTCACCCATTTAGTGATATGGCTGAATTAAACGAACAAGGTTCTAGAGTTATTGTTAAAGGGAATGGTATTTATCTGTACGATAACGATGGAGCAAAGTTTGTTGACGCGATGTCTGGCTTATGGTGCGTAAACATTGGTTACGGTAGAACTGAACTAGCTGATGTAGCGGCAAAACAAATGAAAGAGTTACCTTTCTATAATACGTTTTTTGGAACCACGCATCCGCCTGTTGTGGCCTTATCTGAAAAAATAGCCTCTGTTGCTCCAACGCACCTTAACCATGTGTTTTTTTCATCATCAGGCTCCGAGGCCAATGATACAAATATTCGGTTGGTTCGTCATTATTGGGCCAGCTACGGCAAACCTAACAAAAAAATAATTATTTCGCGGTTGAACGCGTACCATGGATCATCACTTGGATCAGCAAGTTTAGGCGGAATGAAGTCAATGCACTCCCAAGGAGGCATGCCAATTCCAGATATTCTACATATTAATCAACCCTATTGGTACGCCGAAGGTGCAGATATTTCACCAGATGAGTTTGGAGTCCTAAGAGCTAAAGAACTTGAGAATAAAATACTGGAAGTAGGTGCAGAACAAATTGCAGCGTTTATAGCTGAACCAATTCAGGGAGCAGGAGGTGTAATAATACCCCCCGAAACATACTGGCCCGAAATCCAGCGGATCTGCAGCGAACATAGTATATTATTAATAGCTGACGAAGTGATATGCGGTTTTGGAAGAACTGGGAATTGGTTTGGTTCGGATACACTTTCGATAAAACCAGATATTATGACTATTGCAAAAGGTCTCTCATCTGGCTACCAGCCCATTGGAGGTAGTATTGTATCCGACAGCATTGTATCTGTTTTAGAAGCACAAGGCGGAGAATTCTATCATGGCTACACATATTCCGGCCATCCAGTGGCGGCAGCCGTGGCGATGGAAAATATTAGGATACTGCAGGAAGAAAAAATAATTGAAACCGTTAGAGATAAGACTGCACCATATCTGAAAAAGAAATGGGCAGACCTGGCTACGCACCCATTGGTGGGCGAGGCGAGATCCCTAGGGATGCTTGGCGCGCTTGAGCTAAGTCCTGCACCAAAAATTAGAGCTCCTTTTAAGGCTCAAGAAGGAACCATAGGCCTTATCACGCGTAATATTTGTATAAAAAACGGTTTAATTATGAGACATGTATATGATAAAATGATCATTTCGCCGCCGTTGATTATAAACGAGGAGGAGATTGACAACTTAGTTTCATTAGTGTGGAAATGCTTGGACGAATCCTTCAGCAAAATTGAAGAAGACGGCTTGATGCAAATTGGAACTCGCCAAATAAAATATTAACAGATTTCGACCAGAACAAATTAAGTCGAGAAAGATAACTGATGCCAAAGATTAATGGAAATGAAATTAGGCCAAATAATGTGTTGGAGCATAATGCCGGCCTATGGGTCGTAGCCAAAGTATCGCATGTAAAACCGGGAAAAGGCGGAGCATTTGCGCAAGTAGAAATGAAAAATCTTCGTAATGGTTCAAAACTTAACGAAAGGTTTAGATCAGCGGATAAAGTTGAAAAAGTACGCCTAGAGCAAAAAGATCAACAATTTTTGTATGAAACTGATGGAATGTTAACGTTTATGGATAGTGAAACTTATGAGCAAATAGAACTACCATCAGATATTTTGGGCGATAAAAAAGCTTTCTTACAGGATGGTATGATAATTAAAATAGAGTACCACGAAGCAGAGGCCCTAAATGCCACTTTACCCGATAAAGTGTTATGTGTTGTTATTGAGACTGAACCAGTAGTCAAAGGTCAGACGGCAGCGAATAGTTTTAAACCGGCTCTTTTAGATAATAATCTAAAAATCAACGTTCCTCCTTTTATAGGACAAAATGAAAAAATCATAGTGTCGACCGACACTATGGAATATATAGAACGAGCATAATGCAAACAATAATTTTGAGACCCATATAGAATGAGCCAAGCGAGCGCAAACCTTAACATAATGATAAAAGCTGCTCGCAGAGCATCAAGAGGTCTCCTACGAGACTTTGGTGAAGTAGAAAACCTGCAGGTATCGTCAAAAGCAGCAGGTGATTTTGTGACAAAAGCTGATATAAAAGCCGAGGAAATAATTTATGAAGAACTAAGCGAGGCTAGGCCTAATTATGGCTGGCTTGGTGAAGAAAGTCAGGAAAAAAAAGGACGTGACCCCACGCGACGTTGGATAGTCGATCCCTTAGATGGTACTTCAAATTTTCTCCATGGTATCCCCCACTGGGGAATATCTATTGGGCTTGAGTATAAAAAGGAGATAATCGCGGGTGTAATCTATGATCCGATCAAAGATGAGATGTTCACGTCAGAAAAAGGCCAAGGTGCCTGGCTTAATGACCGAAGACTCCGAGTTTCAGATAGAACTAACATGATAGAGATGTTATTTGCTACTGGTATGCCATTTGCTCAAAAACAGGGTCTTCAGGAGACACTTACCGAATTAGCTAAATTAATGCCAAAGTGTGCCGGTGTGAGGCGACAAGGAGCTGCTGCTCTTGATTTAGCATACGTGGCGGCCGGAAGATTAGATGGATATTGGGAGAGAGGTCTTAACGCTTGGGATATAGCAGCCGGGTTATTGATTGCACGTGAAGCGGGTGCTCTAGTGGAAGGGTTTAATCATCCTTTAGAAACGCCGCTAGAATCTGGCTCCCTGATTTGTGCTAATAATTTAGTATTTAAGAATTTTGCAAAAATACTAAGAGACTAATTAAAACTTTTTTAGAAATTCAAGGTTAGCCTCTCCCACTCTTAACGGCGTGTCAATGTATCTGAACTTTAAATATGCGATTGCAAAGTTTTCATGACGCGTAAACAGGCTTCCTGCGACTTTTTCCTCACTCATAATTTCCATACACGAGTCCCCTATTATACCGCTAATTCTAACCTTAACAAAACCTTTCTGAAGCTCTGTCTTATGTCTCATCCGAGCAGTGACTTCTTGTCCGACATAGCATCCTTTAGTAAAACTCACACCTGAAAGCCTTTCAAAGCCTGCTTCTAATATGAATGTTTTGTCCACAAGTAATTCTACATTCGTCTCTGGGATACAAAGTTCAACTCGAAGCTTCTCATACATGTTTACCGGCAATTCAACTGCTTCAGAAGGTATATCGTTACCAAGAAAATATTGTCTCCATCCTAATTTCGCATCACGTGGATCAAAAAATGCCCCATTTGGTGCAATAGAACCCCCAACACATACAATACCATCGGTTAGCTCAACATCAACGCGTAATCGCAATTTGTAGATATTCAGGCGTTTAATAAAGTGTTCTGCAGACTGATGAAAAATATCAATTAAAAAAGTATTATCTGTCTTTTTTATAACAAAAAAATCATTGAGATATTTACCTTGAGGCGTCAACAACGCGGCATAAATCAAACAGGTTTCAGAGTTACCCAAGTCATTTGTGACTAGGTTCTGTAGAAACTTAAAAGCGTCAGGACCTGAAACACTGACTAATACTCTTTCTTTCAAAATGTATAATTGATCATCAAGCATTTATCCACCCGTTAGTTACTGAAGGTTTCCTACTCATAAGTGACTCCACTAATTATTTTTTTCAAATAGCTGCGAATTCACTAACTCGCGATAATAAGAGCCATTACTTAATAACTCTTTATGACTGCCTACTTCGACTATTACACCAGACTTTAATACTAAAATCCTGTCAGCATTCATTATTGTTGAAAGCCTATGTGCCACCACAATTGTTGTTCTTCCATAAGCAAGCTTATCAAGTGCACTTTCTATAACCTTCTCTGATTTCGAGTCCAAAGAGGATGTAGGCTCATCAAGAATTAATATAGGTTTATCGCGAAAAAGGGCCCTAGCTATCAAAATTCGTTGCCGTTGTCCTCCAGATATATTAGCGCCCCGTGGCCCAACATGAGTATCAAGACCGTTGGGAAAATTTGGCAAAAATTCTTCAACAAAAGAATCCGATAGTACCTCATTTAATTCACTATCACTTTTAAGTTTAGATCCCATTATGATATTTGAACGTATTGTATTATCAAATAATGAACTTTCCTGACTCACGACTGAGATAAGATTTCTTAACTCCTTTAAGCCTAACATCTTCGTATCAATACCCCCAATAAAAATATTTCCAGTTGAGGGGTCGATTAATCGGGGGATTAAATTTAAAATAGTGGTTTTTCCTGCTCCTGATGCACCTACAATAGCTAAGAGTTTTCCAGGATCGCACTTAAAACTTATATCAGATAAAATACTTTTTTTTCCATAATAGAACGAAACATTTTCAAAACTAATATTTAATTTAGAACTAATTTGAGTTATTGGCGTAGGGGCTTCCAATTGTGTTATCGTAGAGTTCTCAGAAAAAATGCAATAAAGTTTATCTAGACTGGCCATAGCTACCTGAGAACAACCGGCAACATTACTTAACCTTCTCAAAGGTTCAAAGATGAGAGCCATAGCAGTAAAAAAGCTCATAAATTCTCCAACAGTTTTTTGACCAGAAATTATCTCCCTTCCACCAAAAACCATAACGGCAAAAAAACCAAACGCAGCAACCAAGTCTATTATTGCGGGCATGCCAGCCATGCCACTTTCCATCCTAAATTTTATTTTACGAGTAACCTCAAGAACTTTCTCAAAACGTTTACTCTCAAACACTTCAGCGTTATTCAGCTTGATGGCATTTATTCCATGGAAAATCTCATCTAATTGGGTCGTATTCTCTCCATCGGCATTCCGGCTTTTCATAGCCGTTAGACGGATCCATTTTTGTAAAATTAATATTGGAATGATTAAAAGTGGGGCCCCCACGAATGCTAGTAAAGCCCAGGTCCAATCAATTATCACAGCTACCATTATCAAAGAAACAAACGCTACTCCATCCCTTCCAATTGTCATTAATACTAATGATAGCATTTCAACTATCTTTTGAGTATCCCCTCGGACACGCTCAATTAAGAGACCTGGAGCATTTTTAGAAAAAAAATCATTGCCAAGATTTAGCATATGAATAACAATGTTATACTGCACCTTCTTAGAAATTTTTTGCCCTGCACTGGATAATAATAGTCTTTGCACGAAACCACTGAGAGCCCTGAGCGAAAAAATTAAAAAAATAAAAAATCCAACAAATAGGGTATCATCATTCGATCCAGACATGAAAACATTATCAAAGAGCATCTTCACTGAATAAGACAAAATCCCCATCATGGAGCCTTCTACCGTCATAAAGATTAAAGCAAAAAATAGAACACCAGAATAAGGTCTTACATATTGACGCATAAACCAAGAGATTAAAGTTGACTTATTTGTTTCTATCCCATGTTTTAACGTTGATTTATTTTCCATAAGTCATTTCATCTTGGTATTTTAAAAATGTGATGTGTTTTTCGATAAGCCGAAAAACCTTTAGTTAGATCATCAATCTCATACTCATTAACGAGCCAATCTTTAAATTTTATGCCGGTGGCATGAAACGCCAATCGATACTGCATCAACATGAAATCTAGTATACCAGCAGTCCAGCCTCCTAAATGCAGGTATCGTAGGGAGAGTTGTTTTTGTGCAACTTCTATTGGTGCGTTTAAGATATAAATGAAGTAAAGTGCCGCACCTAAACCAGCTCGATCTGAACCTGACTTACAATGCATTAAAAATGGTACCTTTATGGATTTAAAAAGGGCCTCCAACTCTATCAATGCCTCTTTGGGAGGTAATTTAGTAGCAAAAAGACGAAAGTTGATTAAGTTTATATTATTTTTTTTACAGGCGTCTTTTTCTAAAAAGTAGGCTCCTTGGTTAGTTTTTCCTCGAAAGTTAATAATAGTTTTTATACCTTTTTCACCCCAGAATTTAATTCTTCTCGGTGACGGTTGATTTGAACGAAATACATTTTTGTCAATCTCATAGTCATTGTGATAAAACTGCCTCAAAACTTCATGGTCCATCCAGTAGGCATGTTTTATTGCTGACTTCCTTAGCAAATCAGTCTTCAAGCCATCAGCAAATTGTCTCCGCCAATTGAGATCAAACTCATTAAACTTTTTCTTTAAATTGTTCAAATTACAACCCTTGTGTTTAAAACTTTTTATGTGCATCTCCAAACAAGAATAAACTTTCAAATGTAATAGTACAGTCCATTGAATTATTACAATGTTTTAATGTAAGCTAATAAATAATAATTGGATACAAATCTGATTTTTTATCTAGAACCGAACACTTAATTATACAGAAAGATTCTAAAATGTCTTTAGCACAGGGCCGAACTCATCTGGCTACTCCTGGTCCATCCATCATCCCTGACAAAGTTCTTGAAGCAATGCATAGAGCTGCACCAAATATATATGAGGGAGAGATTATAGAAATAACTGAAAGTGTTCTCAAAGATCTTACCAGTTTTGCAAAAACTTCAGGAGATGCCATTTTATACGTTGCTAATGGCCACGGTGCTTGGGAAGCAGCTGTCGCTAATTTATTTGACCCAGGCGATACAGTTTTAGTTATGGCAACTGGACAGTTTGGTTTAGGTTGGGCAGACTTGTGCAAGAAAATGAACCTAAATGTTATTTTAGTTGATTTTGGTTTTGAAAAATCTGTCGACCATGAAAAACTAACGACTACTCTAAAAAATGACCCTTATTACAAAATTAAAGGTATTTTTACCGTCCAAACTGACACGGCAAGCTCTGTACTAAACAATATCAAGTCTATCGCTCACACAATAGATACTTGCAACCATCCAGCATTATTTCTGGTCGATAGTATTGCCTGCTTTGGTTGCGATCGATTTGAGATGGATGAATGGGGTGTTGATATAATGGTTACAGCCTGTCAGAAAGGCTTAATGACACCGCCAGGTATAAGTTACTGCTTCGTTGGGAATAAAGCAAAAAAATTGTCAAAACTAAAAATAAACGTACCCCCCTACTGGGACTGGAAACCGCGCATGAACCCTAAGATATTTTATGAACGGTTTTTTGGAACGGCTCCAACCCATCATATTTTTGGGCAAAGAGCAGCATTGGATATGATGATCAGCGAAGGAAGAGAAAATATTTTTCGTCGCCATAAAGTGCTTGCGGGAGCTGTCTGGGCAGCATTAGAAAAGTGGGGAGAAGAAAATACAATTAAACCAAACATTAAGAAACAAATGCAGCGATCTACCGCCGTAACAACTGTTAGGGCCGACGGCTACGATCTCACTCCCCTCAGACAATGGTTGGAATTGAATACGGGCCTTGTCTTGGGAATTGGATTAGGGTTTTCTGGTTCAAAATATTTAGATGGAAAGTCGGTTTTCAGGATTGCCCACATGGGTCATCTCAACCCAGTAATGCTACTGGGAGCGCTAACCTCAATTGAGGCCGGTTTCTTAGCTTGTAAAATACCTTATGGTAAGGGTGGAGCAGGAGCCTCAGCTCAGTTTATAGCGAGAAATGCTTACTAAATCATAAACTACTCAAAATAACTGGAAGCTTTTGTCTTAACAATTCAATATCCTCAGGCTTACCCACAGAAATACGAATACATCTATTTTGAGGTTCAAAAAACGGCATTCGAACAAAAATTTTCTCATCAATCAATCCATTTAGAACAGCTTTTGCAAACTTAGTGTCTCGACCACAGTCTATAGCAACAAAATTTGTACACGAAGGTATAGTTTTTAACCCACACTCTGAGGCTAATTCAACTATCCCTTCTTTCGAGATTTCAACTTTTTTAACAACACTTGCCAAATACTCTTGATCTTCCAAAGCAACTATTGCTGCTCTTTGAGCCAGTAAATTAATACCAAAATGGTTCCTTATTTTTTCAAAGGACTTTATTAGGTCAGCAGGCCCGATAGCATACCCAATTCGAATTCCCGCTAACCCATAACCTTTTGAAAATGTTCGCATTCTTATAACTTTTGGATTTTCTGGATCAATATCAGGGAGTTCATCTTTTGGTGCAAACTCTGAATAAGCTTCATCAAGACAAAGAAGAGCATTTTCTGGAAGGTTTTCAACCATCCTTTCAATAGTAGCCCTAGAATGGAAAGTACCCATAGGATTGTCTGGATTAGCAAGGTAGATCAAAGAGGCAGTTGTCTTTTCTGCTTCTCTTAGTAAGCCCTCAACATTTTCATAATCATTTTTGTAAGGAACAAGAATCAGGTGTCCACCAAAACCAGAGACGTGATAATTAAAAGTGGGGTAAGCACCTTTTGATGTAACCACACGAACATCTGGATTTACAAGTAAACGACAGAGGTACCCCAACAAACCGTCAATTCCTTCACCAACAACAATATTTTCTGACTTGATCGCTAAGTGTGCAGAAATACTAACCTTCAAATCATGGCTTTCAGGGTCAGCGTACATCCAAACGTCGTCTGCTGACTGTTTTATTGCTTCTAAAACTTTCGGTGATGGACCAAAATTACTCTCATTCGCACCAAGCCTGGCCAAAAACTTCATATTGTTATTTCGCTCCTGCGCTTCAGGACCAACGAAAGGAACCGATGACGGCAAACCCTCTATAACCTTAGAATATTTAACCATCAGCTTTCAACTGCTTTCAATCGATCCAAAGCACCAGATAATTTTTTCTGCTCCTTGCTTAATTCCTCTAGCCTAATCTTGACTTCGTTAATTACTGTCTCTGGAGCCTTAGTAATGAATTTTTCATTAACTAGCTTTGCCGTTAGCATAGTCACTTCTTTTTCAGTTTTCTCAATTGTTTTAAATAATCGAGCTTTTTCTGACGGTAAGTCAATCAAATCAGAAATAGGTAGGGCAAATTCACCCCCCTCTAGTGTAATAGTAACTATTCCGCTTAAATGCTGCTCACTAGAGCTAATAGAAGATAGCCTTGCTAACCGCTCAATTAAAATTCTATTTTTTTCAATAACTTTTTTAAACTTCTCGTCTAACTTGATTATCACTAGTGGAATCTTCGCTCCTGCGGGTACCCCTAACTCAGATTTAACGGAACGAATTTGTTCGATAAGACTTATAATCCATTCCATTTCATTATCAGCTGAAGTATTGACGAGATCTTGCTCAGTGTACTCGGGCCAGTCAGAGACAATCAACATTTTATCCCTATCTTCTATTGCACCCCATAATTCTTCAGTAATAAAAGGCATCAAAGGGTGAAGCACAATCAAACATTGATCAAGAGCCCACGCCATCGTCTCTTGAGTCTCCTTACGAGAAGCACTGCCCTCAAGGTTTAATAGGGGCTTAGAAAATTCAACATACCAATCACAGAATTTTCCCCAGACATGAGTATATGCAATCGAAGCGGCGTCATTGAATCGATAAGAGGATAATGCCTTATCAAAAGTTACCTTAAAACGAGCTGTCTCACCTACAATCCATTGATTAAGTGTCTCCTTTACAGTGGTCGGATCGAATTCACTTACGGGCCGGCAGTCATTCATCTCTGCAAAACGTGCAGCGTTCCACATTTTTGTTCCAAAGTTTCGATAACCGGCAATTCGACTATTAGAAAGTTTCAGATCGCGTCCCATAGCAGCCATCGCTGTGAGCGTAAACCTAACTGCATCCGTTCCATATTCATCAATTAAATCAAGGGGGTCCATTACGTTACCCTTCGATTTTGACATTTTTTTTCCTTTTTCGTCACGAACCAATGCATGTACGTAGACTGTATGGAAAGGAACTTCGTTAACTACTGCTAATTGCATCATCATCATTCTTGCGACCCAAAAGAAAATAATATCAAATCCTGTCACAAGAACACTGGTTGGGAAGTATTTAGACAGTTCAGGCGTCTTTTTAGGCCATCCTAGAGTTCCAATCGGCCACAAGCCGGAAGAAAACCAAGTGTCTAATACATCAGGGTCCCGTTTTAGGGGTTTTCCATCCGCCATGAGAGCCGCTTCAGTCTCAGACATAGCACAATATTCTTTACCGTCTTCATCATACCAGATCGGTATTTGATGACCCCACCATAGCTGACGAGAAACGCACCATGGTTCTATGTTTTCTAACCAGTTAAAATATACCTTTGCATCCTGCTCTGGCAAAATTCTTGTTTTTCCACTTTTCACTGCATCAATGGCAGGCTGAACTATTTGTTTAGTGTCAACAAACCACTGGTTTGTTAATAAAGGCTCAATCGCTACATTTGATCGATCACCATGCGGTACCATGTGTTTTTCTGTATCAATACCGTCCAGCCATCCACCAGCCTCCGCTTCAGAAACAATAGTTTTTCGAGCATCATACCTATCAACTTTATCCATAGCGAAGACAATTTTCTCAGGTGCAGAATTTTCTAAAAAATCTTTATTACCTTCAATTAAAACCCTAGCTTTCGTATCAAATACATTTATCACCCGAAGACCATTGCGCTTTCCAACATCCCAGTCATTAAAGTCATGTGCTGGAGTGATTTTAACTGCGCCAGTACCCTTGTTTGGGTCTGCATAGTGATCCTGTACGATAGGAATAGATCGATTTACAAGAGGCAATATAACAGTTTTTCCAACAAGACTTTCATACCGCTCATCAGACTCATTAACTGCTACACCTGAGTCACCGAGCATAGTTTCTGGTCGAGTCGTGGCAACAACTATATAGTCACGAGTTTCATAAGCTACTGCCTTATTGTCATCATCAAATTTAATAGGATGCTCATAAGTAGCTCCATTTTCTAATTTATATCTAAACTTCCATAAAAAACCTGCTTGCTCAATTTGTTCAACCTCCAAATCTGAAATAGCCGTTTCCAGAAGTGGGTCCCAATTTACCAACCGTTTCCCTCTATATATTAGTCCTTTATTATATAGCTCTATAAAAACCTTTAAAACGGCATCATGAAAGCCCGGGTCCATTGTGAATCGATTGCGTTCCCAATCACAAGAAGCTCCAAGCCTCTTCAACTGTCTAATGATTGTATCCCCAGATTTCTCTTTCCACTCCCAGATCTTTTTTAAAAACTCTTCGCGCCCCAATTCTGATCTGCTTGGTCCACCTTCCTCTACTAATTGCCTCTCAACTACCATCTGAGTTGCAATACCAGCGTGATCTTGCCCTGGTTGCCAAAGAGTGTCAAAGCCACGCATTCGATGCCAACGAATTAAAATGTCCTGTAAAGTATTATTAAAAGCATGGCCCATATGCAGACTACCGGTAACATTTGGTGGTGGGATCATTATACAGAAACTTTTAGCACCAGGCTTTGCATTTTCTCCAGCCCTAAACGCTCCACTTTTTTCCCATCGTTCAAAAATTTCTTTTTCACTGTCAGTTGGTGAAAAGTTTTTGTTCATTCCCATTGGTTGTTCCTTAAGATTGATAAAGCCCCAATTTGACATAAAGACTTGTTATCAATCTTATACCTTGCAAATAAATTAGTTAAAAGGAGGAAAATTGATACTTTACTTAGCTAATTAACAATTAGAGCGAATCTTCTAATTACATAAATAAGTAGAATTAAGCTCATTTCACCTGTGGTATGTGCATGATGAGAAGACCATTCTTAACTTAGTCTTCTTGGTAATATAACATTAAAACGAACCACACTTCTTAGAAAAGTAATCTGAACTCGAAAAAGCTTAATTTCTTCCACTCTCAATCTTTTTGAATTTTGGAAATCTCATGTTTTACAATATTTTGGATTAAACACTTTAACGTAGCAAAATCTTCAGGCATTGGGGCATCAAATACTGGGGACCCGTTTTTAACTAATAAATCTTCCCCAAGTTCCAAGACTCCATCAGAATTTTTTTTCTTTATCTTCGCTCGTTTGTGCCTCTCCTTGTTTAACGAGGTTCCAATTTCTTGCAGAATTTGCTTGGTGGAGAGACCTAAGTTCTGGTCCCCTGGGCTTACTTCACCTTTATTATCACGCTCTCTTTTCAATAAATGATCCTTCTTTTCCAAACATTTCAAAGTGCAGTTTACTTAAAGAATAAGTTACAGGGTAGATATAATGCTTCAGCAGCACAGCAAAAAATTACACTTTTAGAAATGTATCATTCAAAATTATTACTGAGACACTACCTCTAATCCTAATGCAGAAGGGGTTAGAGTACCCGTCTGTAAAAGAAGGCGGTAAGCAGCGGCTAAACGCTCACTCCTAGCAGTCTCAAGATTTGTTTTTGTATCCAGTAGATCTTGTTCAGCGTTCAATACATCAAGCGTAGTTCGAGAGCCCAGGCGGGCTTCCTCTAGAATGCCCTTATAAGCAAGTTCCATCGCTTCAACTTCTCGCACCCTAGCAGTAATAACGGTTGTTGACACCTCAAAGTCTGACCAAGCCAACATGACCGACTGTGCAATCGCTAAGCGTGATATCTCAGAATTAGTCATGGTTAAAGCTAACTCGGACTGCGCTTGCCTCTCACCACTTTTAATAGATCCACCACTATAAATTGGGATAGAAGCAACAACCCCAAAATCAAAATTTGAGAAGTCAGACTGAAAAGCTCTTTTCCCTCCCGATAATGAGGTGGCAAAGTTTAACGTTGGAAGATTTTTTGACCTAGCAGCGTCTAGAAGAGCTTGCGCTCTCTTTTCCCGAAATAGATTCACTTTCAAAGTAGGATTAAAGCTTATAGCTAGACCTTTTGCTTCTACTAGAGTCTTTGGTAACATCGGAAGTCTTATATTTACATCTAATCCAGTTGGTGGCATGCCAACAGCCGTTTCAAAAATGCTATTAGCTATATCCAATGCTCCCTGCCTCGAGGCGAGAACACTAGTTGCTGACTCCAATGCTGCGGTCGCCTGAGCCACATCAGTTCTTGTCAACTCACCAAGCTCGTATCTGCTAGTTGTTGCGTTTAATTGTTGGCTTAGAACAAGCCCATTTTTTTTACTTAAGTCAACTAACCGGCTATTTCGCAGTACATTTAAATAAGCGATAATTGAGTCATAAATTATCCTCTGCCTAATGCCCTGTAACCCTGCCTTTAAGGCCTCGACACGATAACTCTCAGCAGCAATTTGATGATTCGTCATATACCCGTCGTATAACATATATCTTGCAGTAATGCTTGCAGAGTAACCGTCATCATTGCCATCATTTTTTAAATCCCAAACTTGTTCGCTTGAAACGTTTGCGGAAAGGACCGGTTTCTTCTTAGATAAGATTTGTTTAATTACCTCTGATTGCATCTCGAGGTCTTTTTCAGCAGCTATGATTTGAACATTCGTGCGCAAGGTAAGATCTAATATTTCAGTTAAACCTATTGCCAATACTTGTTTACTCGAAAAAAAAAGCGCCAACACTATTAATATTGTTCGAATTTTAAAGATATTAGTCATCAAGTTTCCTATGCTATTTCAATAATTTTTTAAAATACAAATTGAGTTTTAAGTTTAAAATCTTGCAAAAGTGGGGCAAAGGCATTAAACCCAAACCGCCAATTTATTCCGTCTGCTGTTTTAAAACCAAGTCGACACTCTCCGTTAGAGTTATTCCTAAAAATTGCAACTATACGGCCACCTAGTTTCAATTGCTCACTTATTTGATCAGGGACGTATTCAATCCCTCCCTCGATAATAATGGCATCATAAAGTCCAAATTTACTTGCCCCATCGGCTAGGTTGCCCGAGCAAACTATTACATTATCAATTGATTGTTCTGCTAAAATCCTTTCTGCCTCTTTTGCAAAAATTAATTCTTCAGTTAGTACAATTGCTTGAGCGAAATATGATATAAGACATGCTCCATATCCGTACGCTCCACCAATATCTAGCACTAACTCTGAATCCGTTATATTAAGCAGGTTCAGCATCTTAGCTACGATTCTTGGATCAAGTGAATAGCGGTCTGGTGCTATTTGAAGTGTGTCACCCGCATAAGCTAATTCTCTAAGTTTTCCTGGAAAAAACTCTTCTCGTGGAACCTTTAACATTGTCTCTATAATATTATAGTGAGTAACATCAGCAGGGCGTATCTGACAATCAACCATTGCAATCCTCGCAGTTTCAAAATCAGTTTTACTCATTTAATCGCCTTCATTTAGAAAAAGTAATTACTATACTGTAAAATAGTCATACTAAATATTTTGTAGAATTTAAAGAATCAGTACTTACCAATGATTAATGAATGTTTAACACCTCAGAACTCCTGATGCCAAATTTTTTATCTGATCTTGTAAATTACGTCTAAGATGTTAAGAACGAAGTTATGGCCTGATGGCAGAGTGGTTATGCACCGGATTGCAAATCCGTTTACAGCGGTTCGATTCCGCTTCAGGCCTCCAACGAATTACTTAAACTATCCCATGGTAACTAAATATTTTCATTGAATTCATTCAAGAGACTTTTTTTTACTTTATCCTTTATACTTGGCGGTAAAGGAAACTCGAATAGTAAAACAACAATAGTCGACAGCCAAATTACGAAAAATATTAATTGCCAGCTGACACTTAAATTTAAAAATTTAACAAAAACCCACCACAACATAATCGTTGGGAAAAGTGCAATTAAGCAAGCAGATAAGATCAACCACCACTTAAAAGTGATATAGTAGGCAATACTTACCTCAGCTAGTAGAAAATAATACAATATTTTTTTTTTAGTTTTCTTTTCATTTGTTATAAAATCCAGAAACATTGTCACCAACAGTTATTGAACCAGATGAGACAACTTTACAGTAGACACCAAAATCTTTATGGCCAAAGTTTTCCTGAAGTGCCGATAGCGTATCAGCATCGCGTATACCCGTTTTTTCATTAGTCTTTGTAGCATTGCACCTTTTAATTGGTTCAACAATCTTCAATTTAGCACCTCCAACATTGATTGTCTTTCCAATCCAATCAAGTTCTGCCCAAGGCTTCAAACCATCAATCCAAATATTTCCTCTAAACCGCCTTGGATGCAGGTTTACATCCATTCTTTTAGATAAATCACCCAAAGAGGAAGTAGAGTTGACCGAAATTGATGGGTAATCAGTATCGGTCATCCCTCGATCGGGAACCTTACATAGCCCAATTGGTTGGGGAGCATTTTTAGGACAAATAGGCTTTACCCAATCTATAAATTGCTTGCGCTGTGACGGATCATTTAAATCAAGACGAATGTTAGGGAGCTTGGGGTGATAAAAGCTTATCGTATCGTCTGACTCATTTATGTTAGTGCTTACAGCAGCGAATAAAGGTGCTATTGAGCACCTCAAAAAGACCTGTGATGGCGCCCACACAGGATTAACCATATCAAACCTACTATTTTCATAAGTCAAAGCCCAAACTCTGTCACCCGGCAAGGTTTTATTTATTTCGATTGAAAGTGTGTCAACATTTTCAGCACCGAGACTTTTGACTGGATGTCGCCATATCTGATTTAAAAGAGCTGTCATTTACCATCCTTTAGTTGTGTTTGAAGAGTAACACCTTACAAGGCAACACTACCTGCAGTAAGATTAAACTAAATATAACCGAAGCCTTCTAGCTAAAGTTCACTACAATTTACAGATATCATTAGCGGCAGATTGAATTGCATTTTCTGTTAAAATAAAATCGTCTGACGAAAGAACCGAAGAGACATAGACTTTACCAGGAGGCTTAAAGATGCCGTTAGCTCGGAGGCTTGCATTAAAATGCTGATAAAAATTGCTATCCGCAGAAATATAATCGCGATAATTCTTTATATTTTTATTTGTAAAAACCACATCAAAAAGAGTATCGTCACCTAAAATTTTATAATCAATTCCAGTTGGCTCTAAATACTTTTCAAATAATGCCTTAAGTCTCTTTCCATCTTCACGCATCTTTTTATGCAAGTTTTCCCGTCTTAATATTTCCATAGTTTTAAGACCAGCAACGCACGCCACCGGATTTCCAGAAAGGGTTCCAAGTTGCATTAAAAAGCCCTCTTCACCTACTTTTGATTTATCAAAATGTTGCATTATCTCCGCACTTCCAACAATAGCGGCCAAAGGAAACCCACCTCCAATAACTTTTCCCAATGTGCAGATATCTGGAGTTACTTGATAATGCTCCTGAGCACCACCATAGGCAAACCTAAATCCAGTTACTATTTCATCAAATATTAACAATATACCATTTTGATCGCATTGCTTCCTCAACTCATTTAAGAAGCCACCGCTCGGTGGGATAAGTCTTTGCAGAGGCTCTACAATAATTGCTGCCACCTCACCCTGATGCTCTGCTATCAAAGATTTCACAAACTCTGCATCGTTAAATGGCGACACTAAAACTTCTGATTGAACTGATACTGGTATACCAGCACTATCAGGTACCGCTTGTGGAAAATTTGTAAGTTTTTGTGGTGCTAAGCTCATTTGTGCCTCTGCACTCATACCATGATAACCACCTTCAAACTTAATTATTTTATTTTTTCCAGTATATGCTCTAGCCAGCCGAATAGCATACATGTCAGCTTCGCCACCCGAAGACACATACCTGACCTGCTCTGCACATTTTACCGCACTACAAATTTCTTCAGCAAGTTCTACACCGAGTATATTATTTGTAAAAAACGTCATTCCTTTTGGTAGTTGCTCAATAACTGCCTCAAGAACCTCAGGATGACCATGGCCCAAAAGCATAGGTCCAGAACTAATTAAATAATCAACATATTCTTTTCTATTCTCATCCCAAAGTCGCGACCCTTTACCTTCGCTTATGAATATCGACGGATCAAAGTTACCAAAACCACCTCCTGGCAACACATGAGCCGCCCTCTCCATCCATTCTTTTTGAGAATTTAGCCTAAGCAAAACTTAGCCTCCTCCATTTTATAGAAAGTACGTTTTAAAGTCCGTAACGTTAGTCTAAAATTATACATCTATAAAATGCAATATCTTTTTAAGCTATTACAATTATTCTTAACCTGTGGGAACAATTAAAATTAAATTACTTCAGAGCACTGGTCATGAATTGGGTTAACCTTCTAGTAAAGCTAGCCAAATCCAAAGGCATTTGTCCTTCCATGATTTTAGCTTGGTCAAGCAATAAAAATGATGCATCCTTTATTAGCTCTTTCTTTTTATTCCCCAGTTTATTTAATTTTAGAATTAATTCGTGACTTTCATTCAGTTCTAAAATTTTTGGAGCCCCTGTGAAGTCTTTGTCATGCATCTTCATTATACGCTCCATTTGAACGTCCATTCCAACCTCGTCAGCTACCAAACAGCTTGGGCTTTCAACNAGCTTATTAGAAAGACGAACAGCACTCACATTTTCACCTAGCTCAGCCTTGATTAACTCAAGAAGCTTTGAGAAGTCAGCTGCTTTACTTTCTTTCTCTTCTGTTTCGTCTTTCTTACCATCCTTAATTTCATCATCAAATTTTGTAAGATCTATTGAACCTTTAGTAATCGAAGCAAATTTTTTCTCTTCAAACTCAGGAACCATCTGAAGCCAGAAAGTATCAATAGGATCCACAAAAAATAGCACTTCGATATCTTTAGCCTTTAATCCCTCCAAATGAGGGCTTGTCTTTGCTCTATCCAACGTATCAGCGGATATATAAAATATTTCGTCTTGGTTTTTGTGCATCCGTTCTAAATATTCTGATATAAAAATTGGACCCTCTGATTTAGAAGAATAGAACTTTGAAAGTTCTAAAATATTCTTTTTATTATCAGTGTCTTCATAAATACCTTCTTTAAACGCTTGTCCGAATTCATTCCAAAACGTATTATATTTCTCAGCATTCTTATCTTTGATTTTTTTAAGCTCATTGATGACTCTTTTAACTAAAGACTTAGATATTCTTTTGAGGGCCGGGTTATGTTGCAACATCTCTCGGCTTACATTTAAGTCAAGATCCGGTGTGTCAATAATTCCATATACAAATCTCAGCCACTTTGGTAAAATATCTTCACAATTATCTGTAATGAATACTCTGTTCGCATACAGTTTTAACTTTGAATTACGCTCAGCCGTAAAAAGATCAAATGGGCGCTTGTCGGGTATAAAAAGGAGGTTCGTGTACGAGACAGTACCCTCAGCTTTACTATGAATAGTTAGAAACGGCTCTCCATACCCTGCTCCTATGTGCCGAAAAAATTCGTTATATTGGTCTTCTGAAATATCCTTTTTATTCCTAGTCCACAATGCTGATGCACTATTGATTGCTTTCTTCTCTTTTCCAATTCCAGCAGCAAAATCTATGGGATAAGATATATGATCTGAGTACTTTTTTGTTACAAAACTCAGTCTTGTTTCATCTAAAAATTCTTTTGCAGACGACTTTAAACTTAATGTTATACTCGTACCTATCTCAGCATTATCGATTTTATTTATTTCGTATCCACTAGTGCCATCCGAGCTCCACGTGAAAGAATCGTTCGATCCTGCTTTTCTACTTATGACTGTGACACTATCGGCCACCATAAAGGAGGAGTAAAATCCAACGCCAAACTGTCCTATCAAGCTCATGTCAGAGTCTTTTTTATTTTCAGCCTTTTTCTCAAGCTCTGCCAAAAATTCACCAGTCCCAGAGCGAGCAATAGTTCCCAAAGACTTTATTAAGTCTTCCTCATTCATCCCAATCCCATTATCCGAAATAGTCAGACTTTTATTTTTTTTATCTAGTAATATTGATATCTTATATTCATTATTTTCTGCACCCAACTTGGCATCTGTTTGTGACAAAAACCGTCGTTTGTCCAGGGCATCAGAACTGTTCGAAATCAACTCCCTCAGGAATATTTCTTTTTCTGAATATAAAGAATTAATTACTATATTCAAAACCCGACCCGTATCCGCTTCAAACGATTTTTTCATATCAACTACACTCCTTTGATAAATGCCTTTACTTTTATTTAGTCAAACCTTTTGGATTTTCAATTCCTTGGGACATTTATTATTTCTTCCAACTACTTTTTCCTTTTTAATACATACTCATTTAATACATACTCAGCAGTAATTAGAAATAGTGGCTTTACGTTGTTAATAACTAAAAGTTCTCAAGGCAATCTTGCCAACACCTATTGAACCATCGGAACAGAAAAATCAATGGCTAAATTTTGTCAGAATAAATCAAAGCTAGTTTGATCCAAAAGCGAATAAACCCTGCTCAAATAGTAAACATTTATCGTTTTTTTCTCTCTATTATCTTTATTATAAGACAATCAATCTGGTTAGGTTGTTTGGAATGGCTCAATTTATGATTTACGTTTAGTTTAAGCCCCCATTTAAATTATGATAAAATTAACGGGTTAATAATAGAAACCATATTCTTAATATGGTTATGTGTCCCCAAAAAAGTTGCCAAAGTTGTACAATGATGTAAACCTAAAGCAACCCGTAGTCGAACTGGGAAATTAGGCATGTTTGATAGTTTTTAGGAAATACAGCAACCATATGACCAGATAGCCTGACTAGCCATAATTATATTAAAAAGCGGTGCCGATTGTATATTTAGCCTCATGCTTATTTAAAAGAATTTAATCAAATCTAATCTATTATCTCATTTAAAAAAAATTAAAAATACAAGTTACCATTTTTCTGTTACCCTGGAACATTACTTGATAAAATTATGCGGTCACAACAGTGAGAATAATAGTAGACAAAGTTAAGTAAAAAAAGGTTGTACTTGTTTGCTAATATGAAAAAAATTTTTAAATCAGTTAAAGTATTGTTTTATTGGCTTTCTCATGAAAATGGACCTTGGATGGCAATATTAACTTTATTGCTTGGAGTTACACTATTAGGGATAATGGGTGCATTTATAAAACACCTTGGAGACTCCTACAGCCCAACTTTTCTAGCCGTTGCTCGTAATATCTTTGGCTTTATACCTGTAATAATTATTTTGGCTTTTACTAAAAGAACTTCGCCGGTATTTTTTGTACCAAGAAAAAATATCATGCTTCTTCTTATCAGAGGCGGAAGTATCGCTCTGGCACAATTTTGTTTTTATTTGGCCTTATTAAAGCTAGAATTTGCAACAGCATCGACTTTAGTTTTTGCAGGCCCACTGTTTTTGACTGCATTATCAGTTCCCATCTTAAAGGCTAATGTTGGCAGATGGCGTTGGCTAGCAGTAATAATTGGTTTTCTTGGTGTCACTTTGATTATGGGAGTTGGTCGCGATTTATTTAATATTTATGCACTTCTGCCCCTGGGAGCTGCTTTTGGTTACGCCCTATCCAGTGTAATTGTTAAGCTGTTTGAAAAGGATATACAAACAGCTACCATTCAGCTTCACACTCAAGGTATCACCCTATTAGCAGCTATAGTTTTACTAATAGTATTTTCCGGCTACAATCCTTTGCTTTCCATAAAAGATTTTTTTCTTNTTGCAGTTATGGGTGTCGGTGGGGGCTGTGGAGTAATTTGTTTGATTTCAGCATACCGAATGACTGAACCCTACATAATTGCCCCATTTGAATACTTCGGAATTCCATTATCTGTTTACCTTGGCTGGGCTTTTTTTGAAGAGTTTCCACTTTCAAGTTTATTTCCTGGCGTTTTTTTCATTGTTGGAGCTGGTGCTTTAATAATTTGGCGAGAAGAAAAAAACAAACGCTCTGCCGAAAAACTATAATTCTTCAAAATTATTATCACGCCCAATGAATTCAAATTTACATACATTCGCAAATGACTTTTTATCATCTAAATTATTTAATTGGTTATATATAGGCACAGAGATGATTTCAAAATTCTTTATGACATTTTCGCATTGCAAATTGGTGAATAGTGTCTGGAACCCCATATCCTCAAAATGCTCTAAATTAACACCTAAAAGACATCGGGATCCAATTGTGCATAAACCCAAGGTCTTTCTAAGAACATCCGGTCCCAAATGACCCAAAGTAAAACTGCCACTACTCACTAACGCAGAATATTTTTCCTTTGGATACTCGTTTTCATTTTCTAAATCTAAGCAAATTAATTTTTGATAAACTTTTTTCTTTTCTGCTTCTACCAACATTCCTTCTGAAATATCAAAACCATCAATAATCCAATTAGTTTCTCGTAATTGCTCGCCTATTAATCCAGTGCCGCAACCTATATCAGCTAAATTGATATTGTTTGATCCAATCCAGTTTTTCATTAATCCAGCGATTAGCTCAGGGTATATATAGCTTGTCTTATTAGCAAAATCTTGTTCATAAGTTTTAGCCCAACTATCATAATAGTTGCGGTGATCAGAACTAGTTAAAAGATTATATGCTTCATCTCTACTAAAGTTCGCCATAACAATTGCCTACTGAAAAATTATTAGGTTTGGGATAAGCCCAACAAATATTTAAAAATTGACCTATTTTTCTTTCTCCGCTTTACTAATAAAGTACATTATTTTTTGAGTTTATCACCAAAAAAAAAAGTATCGTCATTAGAAACATCTACGAGAGAGGATAAGTAATTGCAAAAGCAATATTCAGCTAAAGAGATGTTGGACAAACTTGTCTCTTTTAAAACAGTTTCTCTAGATTCAAATCTTGAAATGATAAATTTCATACAAGATTACTTGAACAGTTATGGTATAGATAGCCACCTAGTATTTAATAACTTAAAAACTAAAGCAAACCTCTATGCTCAAATTGGACCTAATGTAGAAGGTGGCATATTACTATCTGGGCATACTGATGTTGTTCCAATTGAAGGGCAAAGCTGGACTTCAGATCCTTTTCGTTTGATTGAAAAAAATGGCCGCCTTTACGGTCGTGGAAGCTGCGACATGAAGGGGTTTAATGCTCTTATTTTGGCCGCTATCCCAACTATGATGAAGGTAAAATTGCAGAAACCAATCCAAATAGCGTTTTCATATGATGAAGAGGTTGGTTGCTTAGGCGCTCCGGCGATGATAAACAAGATTCGAGTTACACTTCCAAAAGCAGCAGCCGTCATCGTCGGAGAGCCAACGATGATGAATACAGTCAACGGTCATAAAACATCGATTGGTCTGAAGACACATGTTAGAGGGTTTGAAGTGCATTCCAGTCTCATGCATAATGGAGTGTCTGCAGTGATGAATGCTGGAAAGCTTGTCAGTTGGGTCAGCGAACAAACTGAAAAAAACAAAGCTATGAAGGTACAAGAAGAAAACAGAAAGTTTGAGCCTCCCTTCACGACACTCCATGTTGGCGTAATCAATGGAGGTACCGCGGGAAATATTACAGCCAAGGACTGTAGGTTTTCTTTGGACATTAGGTGTTTACCATCCGAAAGTAGTAAAGCTTGGGTAAAGAAATACGAAGAATACGCAGAAATAGTAGAAGCTCAGATGCAAACTACTAACACTAAATCGTATATAAATATTGAAAAGGCTCATTTTGTTCCAGGATTACAACCTGAGGTTAATGGATTTGCAGAAGCGTTAGTCAGACAAATAACTCGTCAAAATAATACAGAAATGGTTTCCTACGGCACTGAAGCAGGGCAATTTCAAGAAGCGGGTTACTCAACCATTATATGTGGTCCCGGATCAATAAAACAGGCCCATCAGGCAAACGAGTATATAGACGTCTTACAGTTGAAGAAAGGAGAGCTGTTTATTTCAGAGTTAATAAAGTCTGTCTGCTAATATAAAAATTTAAATTACTTCATGGTTACTGATAATTAATATTGACCAAATTCAGCTAATGTTAAAGTCCCCCAAGAACTCTTAAATTTCAAAGCTAGAATAGGGGATATATTTCACCATGTCACCTTTTAATATTTTATCCTCATTGTCCATAAGCTCCAATAAGCCTGTCGACCAACTCAAACTAGAGATTCGACCTGAGCCCTCAGAAGGAAAAATCTCTGCATTACCATCTTGTGATAACCTAGCACGTAAATACTCACGTCTTCCAATTTTTTTTTGCTTATCAAATCCAGATGGAACTAAATAGCCTTGTGGGTTGATCCAGCCATGCCCGGCTAAAAGCCCTAAAGCAGGCCTAGCAAAAATTAACGAGCAAATCAGGGCAGCTACTGGATTGCCTGGAAGACCAAATATTGGGATTCCTTTCCAAAGGCCAAGGGCTAGCGGTCGACCCGGTTTTATGGCAATACGCCAGTTCTCCAGCTGGCCTTCAGATTTAATTAACCTTGATACATGATCTTCATCACCAGCTGATACACCTCCCGATATAATAATTGCATCGACTGATTTTCTTGCCTCGTTTAAAACATTTCGCGTTGCATCCAAATCATCATTAATTATTCCAAAATCAGAAACTTCATACCCCCAATTTGCAATTAATGATAAAAGCATCGGTCTATTACTATCAAAAATCCTACCAGGCTTCGATTGCTCAAAAGAAATTGTTTGAGCATCCAACAACTCATTTCCAGTTGAAATAACTCCTACTCTCAGGATTGAGAATACGTTTAGGGTTGCATTACCAGTGGCTGCTAAAAGCGCTAGGTCTTGAGGCCTTAACTTGTGACCCTTAGAAAATATTTGTTCCCCTTCGTAAACATCTTCTCCAGATTTTCGAGTATTTGCACCTGCTTTGAGAGAAACATCAAAAGTAATTGAAAAATTATCGATTTGATCAATATCTTCGTCCAATAAAACTGTATCCACTCCCTCAGGCAAGATAGCACCAGTAAGAATTCTTAGTGCGCTTCCCTCTGGAACCTTTCCAAAAAACGGTGCTCCTGCCGCGGCTACGCCAGGCATAACTTTAAGCTTGCTAACCTTTGTTTTGGCTGGGCCACAAAACCCGTAACCATCAACAGCAGCGTTTGAATAAGGAGGGTTACTTAAGATTGCATTAACTGGGCTCGCAAGTATCCTACCCAGAGCATGCGTAGTAGAAATAATTTCAATCCCCTTAATATTTGACAGACCCCTTTTTAGTTGCTCAATAGCTTTTTCTACAGGTGTCCAAGACACACCCCTCGGGAGAGCAAAGCAATCATTTCGTAATCGATTATCTTGCGTCACTTAAGATCCACCTCTTTTAAAATAAAGTTTGCAATCTCACTAGTATCATCAAGATCAAATATTGGTAAATTTAAGTTTGGGTGCGTGGTATTACTAGCAAGGGCAATAATGTCGTTAGCACTTTGCACCAAAGGAATATTATTATTTTCAATTCTATAGGCTTCCATTTTTAAGCCGTATTCATTTTTAAATCCCTCGATGAGCACTAAATCAACTGGTGATAATTTTGATAGTAGCTCGTTCAGATTTGGCTCTGAAGAATCTCGTAGTTCATGCATGAGTGCCCACCTATTCTCAGAGGATAACAGGACTTCCATTGCCCCTGCTTGCCGGTGCCTAAAACTATCTTTTCCCATTTGATCAATATCAAAGGTATGATGGGCATGTTTAATGGTAGAAACTGAAAAGCCCTTTAAGGAAATTTCAGTCACTAAGCGCTCTACCAGTCCAGTTTTTCCAGAGTTTTTCCAACCAACAATTCCAAAAGTTTTCATCAGGCCTCTAAATTAATTCTTTTCTTAGCAAAATTGTAATCGGCATGAGTATTCACGTTAAAGAATGGGTCATGTTCTCCACTTTCAAAAAGAACATCTATATGCCCATGTAGCTCAGTCCAGATTACAACTTTTCTAATTCCAACATTTAACGAATCTTTGAGGTTATTCCGAAGACTAACAGGCCACAAGCCAAAGGTTGGATGACGGTTAATCTTGTGCATACCAAATGGCTGGGTGGCAGCAAGTGCTATTGGTGCACTTGAGTTAGAAACTGCAGAGCAAAGATCCCTTGCAAGAGTTTTTGGAAAAAATGGTGTATCCGCAGCAACAGTAATTATCCTTTGAAAGCCATTTTTTTCTGCCCACTCCAAACCAGATAGAACTCCGGCCAATGGACCCAAAAAGCCATCCGTTTGATCCTGAATCACAGGAGTACCAAACCTAGAAAATCTTTGTGGATCCCCATTTGCGTTCAGTACAATTGTTGCTACTTGAGGTGACAACCGCTCAATTACATGCTCTAAAATTGTTTTATTACCTAGGAGTTTTAAACTCTTATCGCCACCTCCCATGCGCGATGACAGCCCTCCGGCAAGGATTACTCCAGCAATATCTACGGATTTGTTGTAAACTTTCAATTAATCTTGTACCTCAGATCTCATATTAGTATTAACTCCTACTTTAACTTAAAGTCAAAGATAAGTCGCTGTTCCCCACTAAGGCAACAAAATCGTTGCCCCTTCATTCGACCAATCAACGTCATGTTTAACTTCTTAGCGAGTTCCACACCCCAGGCCGTAAAACCAGATCTAGAAATTAAAATAGGGATACCCATATGAGCAGTTTTAATTACCATTTCAGAGGTTAAACGACCAGTAGTGTAGAGTATTTTATCATCTGCTTTAATACCCTCAGAAATCATCCAACCAGAAATTTTATCGACTGCATTGTGCCTTCCTACATCCTCCATGTAACATATAGGCTCAGACTTTTTACAAAGAACGGTTCCATGTATTGCACCTACTTTAAGATACAAGCTGTCTGTGCGACTAATCTTTGTTGCCAAGCTATACATCCAGGATGTTGTTATTTTTGAGTCAGGAAGTGATATATCATCAAGGCCTTCCATCATATCACCAAAAACTGTTCCGATGGCACATCCACTGGTCCGAGTCTTTTTTTGGAGTTTAGCTTCAAAATCAGTATGCCGATCAGTCCTTACCACAACCACGTCAAGTTCCGGGTCAAACTCAACCGAGAGCAGTTCGTCTTCCTGCTTAAGCATCCTTTGATTATAGAGAAATCCTATTGCTAAGTACTCAGGGTAATCACCAATAGTCATTGCAGTGACAACTTCTTGGGAATTTAGGTAAATAGTAAGCGGTTGTTCTTCGATGACGTCTAAAGTAGTTTTTACTCCATTATGATCAATTCCGCTGACTTGCCCAAACAAATTAGTATTAGAGATATTTGGTGATAATAAGTAGTCTTTGCTAGAAAATCTTGTTGGCATTTTATTTCCAGTTTTAGTTATGAAAACGTCTAGCGCTTAGAACAATAAATTTCAAATAATTTCGAAAATTTGGATGTATTTTGAGAAATAAATTTATTTTCTATAATTTAAAAACGATAGTTTTTATCTATCAGACGACTGAAATAATATCTTGTTCGGTTCAAAATTAAATGTTATCGCAAGATAGCCATAAAAGCGAAAGTAAAAATGACAGTTCAAAAAGAAATTGGAATTTGGAAGTCTGGGTCTGGCAAAGGCAAAAAGACCCCTCGAGGCCGCCAAGCACAAAATTTTCACCTAGAAGAAATATCAAAACTGTTGGGAGATAAACCGAGGAGAAAAGACCTCCTCATAGAGTTTTTACACCTCATTCAAGATAAGTTCGGCTGCATCAATTTTGAACATGTTAGTGCTCTAGCAGAAGAATTAAAATTAGCACAGGCAGAAATCTACGAAGTTGCCACTTTTTATGCTCATTTCGACGTAATAAAAGAGGGCGAACTTCCACCACCACCCACTACTATTAGAGTATGCGACTCCTTGTCTTGTGAGTTAAATGGGGCTCAATCTTTACTAAATTCAATTTTAGGTGCTACAAATTCTTCAGAAGTTCGGGTACTTCGTGCTCCGTGTATGGGACGATGCGATACNGCTCCCGTATTAGAGATTGGGCATAATCATATAGATAACGCAACT
>JGI20156J14371_10000321_pt1 | contig 42044 bp, 62 predicted proteins | sample COG_06_FD_14371 | JGI IMG/M metagenome (IMG submission 14371)
TAAATCATCAAATACTTTAGATGAAACGTAGCCAGCTAACAGATAGCCAATGTATTCATCTTCAAAAACTATTTCCGTTTCTCCAAAGGTGTAAATGTCTGGATATAGTTTCTCCCCGTTCATTGTTAGATTGTGATCTTCAATTAGTTTTGCAAATAAGTTTTGCACTATTTCTTTTGTTGGTTTTTTCATATTTTTGTATTGTTAAGGTTGCCCCCATTTCTGGGGGCTTTGATTTCTGTTAGACTTCTAGTTCCCAAAGATTGTCTTCTAATTCTTGCGCTGCTTCTATGACTGAGTGAGGCACTTTCTTTTCTGCTAATGTTCCGTGGTTATCTATGCAACCTGTATCTTCTGCCAGAGCAAGAGAGCCGTAATACTTCCCGCATCTTGACTCTAGGTAAAGATGATACTTTTCTCCGTCATGCTCCGCTTCGATTTTCCAGCCGTTGTTTAGTGTCTTATTAATTGTCTTCATTTTGGTAGTAGTGTTTTTGGTTTTGAATGTTGCCCCCTTTCGGGGGCTGATTGTTATTTAGATTGCTTCAACTTGTGATGCGTGAAAGAGAGCGTATTGTTTGGGGTAAATAAAAGATTCTTCTTTGGTTTTCTTTTCTACCTTTAACCAAGTGATTCCGTAGCCGAAAGACTTTTGCCCTTTGGAAACTTGAAACCCTGCTTTCTTCCAGCCAGCGTAAGTTTTGCAATCTACATAAGGCGTTCCAGTTAGGTTAGCTTGTGCCATTTGCTCTTTGCAAAAAGCGTATCCTGTAGCGGAGAAGTTTAAGCCGTGAGCTTTACAGATTGCTTCCGCTTCGCTGATCTGATCAGCCGTTAGGGAGTTTTTAATTTCGCTCCACTCCTTGCGAAGTTTTGCGGAGTGTTCTTGCTTGGTTAGTTTAGTTGCTGTTTTCATTGTAGTAGTGTTTTTGGTTTTGGTTGCGGTTGCGGTTGCTCCCGCTGATGATTAAAATCTACAGGACTAATTGAAAAAAGGCTAGCACTAAATCAATAAATCTTCGTCTTTTACCAAAGAAGCCCCGCAAACCCTTTGTTTATAAGGATCTGCGAGGCTGTTTTTTTTCATCTACTACAATGAATGAACTGTTTTTAAGGTCAAATGACCTGCTTTTTAGGTCATGATTCCCAATTACTGCATGGTTTTGTGCTTACATAGTAAACACCATAGGAGTCTGACAGTTGATATTCTGATTTTAGGCGTTCCGCTTCTGTTATGTTAGAAACTTCATCTACAGTTTCAGCATAAGTTCCGCTAACCTTTCTGTTAATGTATAACGTCATTGTTAGTAGCCTCCTGTTAGATGAATAATTAATGCTTCTCCGTCTGCCTCAAACTGCAAGCCGTCTTTAACGCATTGGTAGATTGATCTGTGAAACGCTTCCCTGCTATCGTGTTTTATTGTCATGCTAAGAAATGTTAGAGATGAATTGTTTTCCGTCTTCTGTTATTGAAACGCTAACGCTTCGCCTGTCTGGAACATTACGGATTCTTTTTACAAATCTCTGCATCTCTAATCCATCTACGGCATTTGTTAGATTAACTCTGCTCATAAAATCGCTTGTTAGTTCTTTTAGTGTGCAAGTTTCTTTTTCTAGTAGTGTCTCCAAGATATAAATTTGCCTTGGGTTTAATCCGCTTCTAATTATGTTTTCTGTTTTCATGATTTTTTTAGATAGATCCGCAAATTGTTCCTAGCCAATAGCAAAGAGCCAGAACTATTAGAAATCCTATTTGTGATAAACAATCCAGATTTTTCATTAGTCAATTTCTGGGTTAGCCCATTCCATGCGCTCGTTAAATTCTTCTTCTTTTCTTGCCTTGATCTCGTAAGCCATTTCCTTTTCCATGTCTTCTTTAAATGCGATCATGTCATTATGCGTTAAGCTATGCAACTTGGCATAAGCCAGATCTAATTCTGTTAGTTTTGCTGTAGTGTTCATATTTTTAAGTTCGCCCCCTTTCGGGGGCTTGGTTGTTTATCTGTTTAAGATTCTTTTTGCTGTGAAGTCTGATCCTCTCATGTAGTCCATAAGCACTTTCATTTTTTGGGAAATTTGTTCTCTAGTCCATGAATCATCTTTTACCATTTGGGCTAAATGAGATAGCTCTGAAATGCTTCTATCCGTGCATCCTTGCAGCAATCCTATTGCTGCTGATTCTGGATAATGTAGCTCTGCAATTTCTTCATCCGTCCAAGGCTCATAGGTTTTGGGATTAATACCCTGCTCAACTGCGATTCTTTGCGCTGATTTAATTGGTTTCATATTTGTAGTAGTGTTAAGGTTGCCCCCCGTAGGGGGCTTGGTTTTTTTAGCTGCTAGTGACCATTACTCCAGCGTTCTGGATAGCCTTTCTTCCCTTGTCAGTCTTTGGAACATAGTTCTCTGTAAAGTGAATAGTATCATCTTTAACATAAACCAATTCAAATCCTTGGTTGCTGATGCACCCAGAAAATGGGGAATACTTGTTAAGTAGTTTGATGTCGCACTGATACTCGTAATAAACTTCCCCTTGCTCCGTGGCGTATGCTACTTCTACTTCTTGGTCTAGCTCATTAAGGTCACGTAGGGCTAGGCTCTTGTTATAGCTTAGATCCATGCCAGCGTGTTTTACTGCTTCTGATACTGATGCAAATGCGGTTACTGTTTTAGTTTTCATGTTTGTAGTAGTGTTTTTGGTTTTGGTTGCGGTTGCGTTTGCTCCCGCTGATGATTAGAAACTACTGAATGAATTGATAAATAACAAGCATTGATTCAATAAATCTTCAAGTTTCCTTATTCTATAAGGGTTAATGTGGCATATTTTTTCTGTTCTATCGCTCAAGAATTGGCTGTTAGATGCTTTTTTAGCTCTGTTACGGCTGTTTTCATCTTTGGATTCTTTTCCATAGCTTGCTTTATGCGTTTAATGGCGTGTAATACTGTAGCGTGATTCCTATTGCTAAAAAACATTCCTACTTTAGCTAGACTTAAAGTTGTTAGATCATAGCAAAGATACATTGCAACTTGTCTAACAAAAGCATCTGGTTGTTGCCTTCCTTTTCCTGTTAGATTTTTTGGATTAAGCCCCCAAAGTTTTGCGGTTGCATTGGTTATTGTTTCGGCTGTTAGATTTCCAGATGGGAGAAATTTTTCGTAGTTCATTATTCAAATCTCTGCATCGCTCCGTTCAATCTCAAATCCAAAGTTTTGTTTCTCTCTCCGTTTCTGTTCTTAGCTACGAAAATGTTTTCTGAATCATCTCCAATATTTAAAAGAACATCCGCATCATGCCCAATGGCTCTGCTCTCTCTAACTTTTCCATCATCATTCAACTGGCTTGCTGTTATGACGGGGCATTTATATTTCTTGGCTAGCTGCTTTAGTGTTCTTGTTACCTCTGCAACTTGTTCATGCCTTGGTTTATCTTTGGAGTTCATCAAGGAAACCAACTGAATGTAATCAACAACGATTAAATCTATTCGCTTTCCAGAGTCTTGAACTTGCTGTGATTTTGTTGCTATGCTTTCCAAGCTGATAGAATCCGTATCACAAATTGTTAGACAGTCTGAGGCTATTACGTCTTCAATATAATCTCTCAGTTTGATGATGTCGTTTTTGATTAAAGGAAGATGGCTTGTAGCCAGTATTTTTCCCATGTCTATTCTGAGGGTGTTTGCAGCAAGCCTAGCGTGTATTCTACTAGCCTCTGTCTCCAAGCTAAAGAGCAAGACGTTCTTTCCTAGCCCTAGAAAGTGAGCCATAATCTGGAACATCAAAACAGTTTTGCCACCGCTCGTTTGCGCTCCTACTACCCAAAGCTCATTTTCTGACAACCCGCCCGTGATTTGATCCAGTTCTAAAATCCCGCTTGGCACTCCCGCTTGCGATTTGTCAGAGTGAATAGTTCTTAGCATATCGCTAAATTCTTCCGCTCCCTGCTTTGCTGATTTCCAGCCAGCCTCATTTTCTAAAATAGAAAGGATGCCTTGTGTTAGATTTTTGGATGCATCCGCTATTTCTTCGGCTGTTAATCCCTCTCCTAATCCATGCAGTGCTTCATTCAATCCGATATGCGCAAATCTTGTCGCATACATATTTTTTAAGATCTTGAGATGCTGCTTTAAAATTTCGCCTCCCTGCCATTCACATCTAACAAGTGATATATCATGAGATAGCTCGCTTCCGTTAGATTGCCCTTTGACTTGATCAGAAAACTCTAGTGATTCTATTTCGTTTATTCTTCCTTCATCCTTGAAGCTGTTAGCCATTCTCCAAATCATCTTTGGTAAATGGTTATGAAAATAATCGGCTGTAATGCCTTCCGCTTTTAGATGGTTAATATATTTCTCTGGATTGTTTAAAACTGATGAAGCAACGTAAGCTTCGCTGATGCTGTTAGTGAAATTCATTAAATCAATTTAAGCCTTTTGTATTCTAAACGCATCAAGTTTAGAGCAACTGTTAGTTTCTCTTTTGCTTGCTCTGGCTTCGTTTCGTGAATTTCTTTAATCTCCTTAAATAAGGATTCTATCTTTTGGTGTATTTCGTTCTGTTTATCGTTCATATCTTTCTTAGGTTTCTTTGTCTTTCTTCATCCTTGGCAGTGGCATAGGATGTCTTTGTGTTTTGATTTTCTTTTGTTGGAAATAATCCAGCCCAAGAGTTTTTAATTGATTGCTCAATTCTTGCAATGGATTCTTTTTCGGTTAGNTCTTCAAGCTCCTTAAACTGTCTCTTAATTGTTGTATGAGTTAAAGGTTTTTTTATCTCTTTTCTGTGCTGAATCCAATCAGCCCAAGTTTCTTTGAATGAACTAGATTTGTGGGGAAGCTCAACACTCTTATTTAATTCTTTTAATTCATTTAATTCTTTTAATTCATTGTTTGTTTTCACTTTGATTTCACTTTGATTTCGTTTGCGTTTCACTTGCGTTTCACTTGCGTTTCGAGTTGTTTGATAAGTCTCATATTTACAGACTCTTAGGTGTTTCGATTTAGGTGACACTAATTGATCAACCATTTTCTGCTTTTCCAAAAGTCCAAGGAATCTAACAACTTTGCTTTTATTCCATTTCCAGCGATCAGCCCAAGTTCCAATAGAGTTGACAGACTCTCCCCTTTTGCAAGTTATCACTGTATCACCTATTAAAAAACTCCGCTCTGAATGATTACATTCCATGAGAATATCAAGCCATGCCTCTGCTTTGCTGAATACCCTTTTCTCTTGCCATAGCCAATGATCTCCAAGGCTTCTATGTATTAGGATGAATCCTTTGTTCTTTCTTTCTTCGTTCATGATTGCTTGAGCTTTCTAGGGCATTATTCAATCTCTGAGAAGTTCATTCTGCAATTATTTTTTAGCCCAATAGCCGTAAACCATCCGCTCTTCCTCCGTCATTGTAATTATAGTTCATTGTGTAGTAGTGTTAGTGTTTTTAGATTTATGTAACGTGTGACGTTACGAATTATTTTTTCCATCCCATTGCGTGAATTGTGTCTTCATTAGCATCCTCTATGCCTCCCTTGATGTCCTCTATCAAAGCTTCGATGATGGTTGCTCTTGTTTGATTCCAAGGCTTGAATGAATACCACTCCATAACAATGCTGTTAGTGTCCGTGTTAGTCCAAGCTTTCCAATCTGGAGCATAGACATAAATTGCCCCGCCTTCTTCCGTTAGATCCTCATCCCATGTTGCCCCTTCTGGAAGTAGCTTCTCTAGTGATTTAATGTTTTTCATTTTGTGGTAGTGTTTTTGGTTTACGTTAGATTGCTATAACGTGTCACGTTATGCTTTGAATACAGCCTTGATATCTACCACCCTTCTTGAGTCTCTTTTCCTTGAGGCTGTATCAATAACAGTATTCCCGTTTTGGTCTAAGGCTAACAAGTGTCCTGTTACTGAAACAAAGTAAACAGTTCCAACTGGATCGTTAAGCTTCTGGATGCTTTTGCGTATGCCTCCAACTGTTGCTCTTTTTGGTATGTAAGATTTACGGCTTCTAACAGCAAATCCAAATCTGCGAAGTATGCCATGAGTAGCAGAGTTGCCCGTTCTAGTTGTCCAAGTGGATTGATATTGATCTGGGCTGATCCCTACATAAGCAAGGCAAGCTGAAACGCAAACTCCCTTGAATGATTTCTTTCTAACTACGTGCTGGTTAAGGTAGCTAACTCCATTAACTTGTCGTGTTCTTTGTGCTGTAATTGTCATTGTTGTAGTAGTGTTTTTGGTTTCTGTTAGTAATTCAATTTTAGCAAAGATGATCTCCCATGCTTGCCCTTCCTAGTGTTCCTAATTGGTCGCAATAGGCTTTCCATTCATTTTGAAATTCTCCCTCTTGGAATTTATCCTCTAAGATGTCTTGCGCATCCCAATAAGCTTGTGAACATGTTGCCGCTTCCCAGCTAGCCCCGTTTTCAAGCTTATTCCTTACAGTGTTTTTGCGCCTCTCAAATTTCAAGATTGCAGCAATGGCTTTCTTGTTAGCAATTGAAGCATTTTTAATGTCTGCTTCAACTTCGCTTTTTAGTGTGATCCAATTCATGGTAGTAGTGTTGGTTGTTTGTTTGGTTGCGGTCGTTCCCGCTGATGATTAAAACTTAGCCATAAGATTAATAAAAGGCTAGCACTAAATCAAAGTGATTGCATTTCCCCTTATAGAATAAGGCTTTGCATAGCATCTTTTTTTTAGGCTAGCCCTTTGTTAGATACAAATTAGGTAAAAATCTGTTCGCATTTCATTGCTCCCTTATACATGAAGAATCGCAAAAAGCACCCGCCCAAAGGCTTCGGAGGTCGCTCGTTTAAGTTATGAAAATCGTAACCATCTGGATCATATTCTTGCTTGTAAGTTGGCAAGGCAATGTGAACTTGATCCTTCAAACTTCTTTGCCCTTGTTCGCTGATAATTTCTTGAACTTGAGTTAATGCCCACCGCTCATGAATGTGACCAGCAACAACCATATCCGCTTGGGGTAAATATGTCGATCTTCTGTTGGCTTTGATCGTTCCCTTTGTTACAGGTCCTCCCCCTCCCGCTCCGTGATGATAAGCCATTTTTTGAGTGTGACTTCTGCCACCATAAATCCCCCTAAAGAAAACCCATCCACCGATTCCACCCGTAACAATGTTAGAGCCTCCAAATCTCATGCGCTCACAAAATCTTTCTATTACGTCTGTATCATTATTGCGGAGGTTAGAAATCTCATGGTTGCCTCTTGAAGCAAAGCAAAAATGATCCTTGTAGGGTTTCATCCAATCGGCTGATTTGTTTACCACTTGATCCAAGTAGTTATCTTCATCTAAATCACGCCTCATTCCGCTACGGCTTCTACGTGGATCATAACGCCCTTGCATGAGGCAAAACAGATCTCCAAAAGCCATAATTGGAGCATCTCGTTTTACAGCCTCATCAAAATCACGCTTCAACAAATTAAGATCCGCATGAGCATTATCCCAATGCCAATCTGAGGTTAGGAGAACGTATTGCTCCCATCCTTTTTCTACAGGTCTATCTGGCACGTTCATTGTTAGAAGTGCCACATCATTCATCTTATTAATCTTCCAGTTTTTGCTCATAAGTTTAGTTTGTTTTTAAATTCTAAATTACGGCTTAAAATCTGTTTGTGTATCAAACGTGATACAAATATTAACATCAAAATTCTATTTCATCTCTAACATCAATTAATCTAACCTCCCACTTCATCGCCTTGCCTCCCCTCTTCACTTTCAGCTTTCTCCAGCCGTGAATGTGAACTTGCCAGCCAGCCCTTAAAATTTTCTCTAAGTTCTCACTGGCTAACATTTTCTTCAATCTAGCAGAAACTCCAGATCCAGAAGTCGTCTGGACGGCTAAAGTCTCCCCGTCTTTAATTGCTAGAACGTCTATAATGCCAAATAGATCATGCCTACGCTTCGTGAAGCTACACCACCTCTCTACAACCTGTGCTGTATAGCCCTCGTCTCTGAGTAGCTTTAAAGTTCTTTGCGTGGGGCTACTCATAAAATTCTTTCTGCAATGCCTCTTTCCATTGCAACATCATTTGTTAGATACTTCAATGCTAGATTTACATCGGTCTTTAGAACTTGGTGAAAGTTTTTGCCCTCTACGCCTTCAAATTTAAGCATCTCTTTACTTTTTATTTTCCCGCATCCTTCATCTTTACCAAAAAGCCCTAGCTGCTTGCAAGCGTTCTCAGAACTACAGTAACTTGGGTAGCTATCCCCAAACATGTAAATCTGTGAAAGGTCAACAAACTGATCTGTTAGGTAGCCTCTTGTATTGACTACAGCATGAGGAACTAAAACGCCAAGCTTCCAGCTTCTAACAATAATATGCCTTGGATCAAAACATTCCTTATTGTTAGATCCGCTCCAATAGCACCAAGGATTATGACTTGTTCTAAAGTATCCCCAAAACATTTCTAAAATTTCTTCTTCTGCAACTTCGCAAAGGACTTGCACCTCCCTAGATTGTGCCTTGTTTAATCCTATAGCGCAAATCTTGCTGGTATGAGGATTTAAAGCTGCCTTGTCTAACAGACTTTGCTTGTATCCTTTTTCTGCAGCTTCAAGTTTCGCTTCTATCTTTTCGGGGTCTTTTAAGTTCCCAAGTTTTACGTCACTTGAGTTAAAAGGCTTTGCGAATTTCAGAATGTCATCATCTGAATAAGGTGCGGTTTCTATGTCGAAAATATTTGTTTCCATGTCTTTAAAAAATAATAAGCCCCCCACCCAAAAAGAACGATAATTTTAGGAGGGGGGCAGTTTTTGTACACTACTACAAATTATTAAAAGGGGATTTCTTCGATCTCTTCAACGTCTGCTTCTAACCCTGCGCTTGTTGGAGCTTCAACCTTGCCAGCTATCCAATCTGGAAGCTTGCTGAAAGCCTCTGGATCATGGTTGTAAGGATCATAAATTACAGGCGTTGCTTCTGGCTCAATTTTTTCTTTGCTTTCTGATGGCTCAACATCTGCAATATTAGCATAAATCCTTGATCCGTCTGCAGAGGTTTGATGCTTAATCTTGAGCATACAAGAAACGCCTAACAGCTTTTTAAGATCGAATCCCTGTAATTCTTCTTGGGTAAATTCTCGATCTCTCCAGCTTTCTAACAGCAAACGCAAAGAGGCTTTAGGAGCTAGAGAGCAAGTGAATGTTCTGCTGATTTGCGCTCTGCCTTCTTGTGTCTCTCCGTCTTTTGTCCACTCTCTAACAATAGAGGGGATTTCCCAAGTAACAATAACTTGGTTTTTTACACCATAGCTTGTTTCTTGTTCTCCAATTCCTGCAATAGTTACGCAAATTGCCTCATGCCTTCCTTTTGCGATTGGCTCGTAATCATTGCTCTTGCTACTATTTTCTTTTATAATCATCGGTTTTTATTTTTGTTGTTTATGCCTTTTAGCGTTTTGCTTTTCGGCTTGTCGCATCATTGCGATGCCCCAAGTTTTAGATTACTTTCGTGAAAAGATAAAGCTTCAAATAGCATTAAACAAAATAAAGCCATGATTGCCACTTTCTTTTTTACATGCAATCCACCATATAAGGCGCAAATCACTTGGTCTAAATTGGTTATGATTTGCGGATCACTTTCTACAGTAGCAAAAATAGGAACATCATCACCATAAGAGCAAACCATTACCACTCTATTATCCAATGAGATTTCTATCCCGTGAGGCTTGGGATTCATTGTTAGCTCTGGATCTTCTTCAGCCGTGTAAGAATACATTACCAATGCTTGTGATTAGCCTCAAAATATTTTTCGTCTGCCTCTCGCTTTAAATCCTCCAAGTTTTTTTTATTAACCTCGGAAAAGATCCAACTAACAAAAGCACAACAAAGACTAAAAATCATCAATGCGAATAAGAAATAAAGCCAAATTGTTACGGGTAGAGGCATATTAATATTTTGGTTTTCTGTTAGGAACTTGTCTTCCCCCAGCAATCATTTCGTAAGATGAAAAAGACTGCATGAATTTATCCGTAGTCATTTCTTCGCTTTCACATTTAATGATTGTAGGCTGAACATAAGAGGAAGGTCTGCTCCAAAATTCAGCAAGTCTTTCTTGCGGAGTTAGTTGCTCGCTTTCGCTGTTACATTTATGAGGCATGGCTATTAAAATGCAAACAAAAAATCAAAGGTTGTTAGAGAATCAATCTCCTTCACGCCTGTTTAAACTTTTAGAAAGCTTATAGATAACATCTGAAAGCTTCTCATAGGATGCTGTATGTTCTAACCTTGCCAATCTCCTATCTTCCCGCTCATCTTTTAAAATCTCTTTTACTGTTTGTGTATGTTCCTTGTCTTGTGCTTTTAAGTGCCATTGGAAAGTTCCAATCAAAATAAATAATGCTGCAAAGATCATGCCAAGCAATCCCCCAGCTTCATTCCATGTTTCTAAATTAAGCTGCGAGGTTGCTAAAAATGTTAGGGCTATCATATTCCAAGATGAGTTTCTATTTTTGTAAGGCGTTCTTCAACTGTTAGAGATTTTTCTGAGTCGTAATGCTCATTTACTAAAGACAAAAACCATTCCTTTTCTATCAAAGATCCGCAACAAGTTTTATTTGTTGTAGGATCATCACGATGAAAAAGAACGGTTTGATTGTCTGCTTTAAGGTGCATTTTTTTAAGCAAAATTGCAACTGTTAAAGCTGTTAGTTTAACTACCTCTAAACCTCTCCCCGTTTTAGGATCATCGCTTTCGTAATTGCCTAACATTTCGATTCCTATTGAATCCTTGTTAAAGCTCTTAGCGTGAACACCTCGCTTGTATAAACTACTCAAACCAAAGATTGCTTTTTCATCTGTAAACAAGTGAGGTCCTGCTGACCACCCCAGAATATTTTTGTAGTGGTTTCTTAGGTTTTCTAAATGTTGCGTTTTCCAGCCGTTAGGGCGGTCTGCTAGATTGGGCGAGTAAGTATGGTGAACAGTAACAGATTTAGCCCAAGAGTTAATAGGTATTTGCTCAATATACAATTCAAACTCTGCAGGATTCCACGCCATCCCTGTAAGCTCAAAGCCCATTACTTGCTAGTTGTTGGATCTACAAAAAACTTAATGCCTCCCTTTGCGCTATATTCGGCTTCTAAGCCGTCTTGCATCTTGATCCCTATACTGAACGGCAAAGTGCCATTAGAACAGCTTACAAGCCCTAAAGAGATAAAAACGGATACGATAACTAACCCAACTCCACCCTTCATTTTCTCAATGATGGGTTTGCCGTATTTTGTGATTGCCCAAGTAGCGGAAGTGACAACTGCTAGAGCAATCCATTCGATTGCTTCGCTTGCTCCTTCCATTGGAAGATCGTATTTTTCGACAATGTAAAAAACTGCAATAACGATGCAGTGCCTTGCGTATGATAATAGTGGATTCATAATTTTATTTTTGTTGTTAGAGTTATCTTCCTTTTTTAGTTACTTTGCAATACCAGCCGTGAACATCTACTGTTAGATCATCTGCTGAACTAAGAATAAATTGCGCTGGATTTGTGATGGTGTTTGAGTTTCTCATGTAGATTCCATTGTATCTGATAACCGCAACCGCCCCAGCCGTTTTATGTTCTTGGTTTACTACGAATGGAACTGTAAAAGCTGTTCCTCCTTGCCCTAGCTCCATATCAATAGAAAAAGTTTGGTTTACTACAGAAGTAGTTACCTCAAGATCTAACCGAATATCAATCATGTCTCCGATATTTAATTCAGCAAAACCAAATCTGTTAGTTGCCGTGTTCCAGACATCAGTAACTTCTGTATCTGGCAAGTTTTTGTAGGTTTCTACTCCCGCCCCGTTATTGTTTAATGCTATCGGAGTTCCTCCCGTTAGAGATTGCGGGGCTAGTGTGTTTCTATAATCAAAAATGCCAAAATCCCACAAGTCTGTGATTCCGATTGTTGATGATTCCATTTTTTGAACTCCCAAGTTTGGAACGCCATTAGGAATGATAAATTTGTCTGCTGTTAGTGCCATGTTTTTAGTCTGTGTTTAATGTTACTTGATCTCCAAATTCGTCTTCTTCTAAATCAATTAGAATGTTAGCTGTTGGGGATTCGCTATCTGATAAGGTTGTAGGTGCATCTACTCTAACAGAGATTGTAGTTTTTTGTCCAGTATCACTTCCTGTAATGGTCGCTGCTACAGAAAGCATTACTTCTTCTTCTTCAATGTCATGATCTGCTGAAAGAGTAAAGCTAGATGTCGTGCTGCTAGAGTTGTTAGATATTTGGATGAAGGTTTCTCCGTCTAACGAATACTCAACTAAATAGCTTATAGCCCCCACTGCAGCATCCCAAGAAAAGGTTACAAGTCTGGTTGTTTCGTTGTAGCTTGTTTGCTGCAGATTGGTGACAATAGGCGCAACTGGAATTGGATCTAAAGGCTCGTAATAAATTGGCGGGGCTTGGTCTGCATCTTTTTCAAATCTACCAAAGTTTTCAACTACACATTCAATAGTCATCTTGTCATAGCTGTTAGAAANGACTTTGTTTATTTTGCACAAATAGCCGTCATCTTCCAGAGGTCCGAAAATGTATATTGGATTTTGGTGTTTTTGCTCATCTATAGGAATTAAAAGCGGGTCTATCTGAACTAACGGATTTGCTAATTCAACTTGGTATTCTTCTCCCGCAACTGCCACCACCTCAAAAGGTCCGTATGACTCCCCATTCTTTTTTCTAAATATAATTGTGTGAGTTGCCCCTATTGAGAAAACTGGTATTTCTGATAATGTGAAGATGCGGTTATTGTCTATCGCCTTTACATATCCATCTTGCCCGTTTTCTGAAACATCAGTGCAAACTTTTATAACATCTCCATAGGTCAAAGCGATTCCAGAATAATCAGTTTCAAATTTAATCTGCTGCCTATTGTAATACTCACTTGCCCAAAGATAATTTGTTAGCTTCTGCGCTTGATCTCTATTTGTTACGCCAGAGAGATTAATGGTTTTTGGATTTGATGCTGTTTGCGTTCCTATTGTGGCAACTACAGTTTCATTAGTCCAAGTTTCATGATCTAAATAGGTAGCCTTTAATCCGTCATTGAGATCATTATTCCAAATTCTTCTTGTTAGTTTCAAGCTTCCTTCAAGTATATTTTCTCTGTTGAAAATTGCTACAGGAATATTGCTTGGAATATCACGAATTACGCTGATCTTTCCCCCTACCATTATCGGAGTGCATCGGCAAACGAAACAACACATTTTAATAGCGTTCCAGACAGTCATTGATTTTGTAAATGACCAATCAAAAGTTTCTCCCGCTGCTTTCGCTTGAGCTACAGCGAACCTAATTGCGGGGATATCCATAAGCTCTTGCTCTCGCCCTTCCATTCTGCCTCCCCAATCGGCTCTTAAAATACTTGTCATTGCCCAAATGGGATTTCTTGTTTCATCTGGGGCAAATTCTGCAGCCCCTACCCAATCCGTAGCAAAGTCAGAAGTTAGAACTCTTACATTTCTTGTGCATAAAACTGTTACCTTGTTAGCTTGCGTGTTTTGAGAGGCTAAAGTTTCCATTGAGAACCAAGGGAAATCAAAATAAGTCAAATTTGTGTTGGCAGTTGCATCGACATTCCCTCTGTATCCTTTGCATAAATCCCAATTATAAGAATTATTTCCTTTGCCGTCTGTTATTTCTTTATTTGTTCTAATGCCTCTTATCTCCCATCTTGCTGCATAGGGGGCATTTGCATAAAGAGTAAATCTTTGCGCTTGTGCGGTTTGGAAGCTTCTTGAATAGCTTGTAAGAGTAGCCCACCCTCCAACTGGATTGCTGTCTTTATCAATTTCTCTTATCTCAAATCTAACCCCAAAACTAACAGAACGCATCTTTCCTTCTTTGTTCATTCTATATCCACCATTTGGCAGACTTATATCATTTGCGATTTGCTGAATGGTAGTGTTAGGCGGGTTGATTTTGAAAGGTCCTACATAGCCAGTATAACCATTTTGGTTAGATGCTATCATTTGTATGCTGTTAACCTGTCTGCAAAGACTTATATTATTATGACCATGACGAGTAAGCCTTGAGTTTGGACTGTTACCAAAAATCCCAAGTGTATCATACAAAACATTATCGTTATCCTCTGTTCTCGCATCATCTAACAAAACAACTTCTTGCTCCCATTCTGCAGGGTAGGGCGGGTTTCCAGAAAAGTAATAAACCCCATGACCTAACGTAAACCTTTGGTATAGATATTGATTATTGTCCTTATACAAGGTGTAAGGTTGCATTATGTATGAAGGATAAACTTTGTTAGTTCCAAAATTATCTTCAATAGGTTGATTCAGTCTTGCTTGGTTTTTTTGTCCATCAATACTAAACACTGGATCTCCGCTTTCTGGAGTATCTTGTGCTGCGGGGCTAACAAGAAACAAAACTGCAATCACTAACAGAATTACAACAATAGCTATTATTATCGTTATCGGTTCTCCTATGTTTACGATGAAACAAATCTTATCATTCTCTTCTAATTCAACCTCCCCCCATTCTTCTCTTAATGGGTGAAATCTGTCTTCTCCCCTCATCAAAACGCACATCCAAGGAGTTTCCTCCCATTCTCCTAGCATCTTGTTAGCACACTCTAACAGCGTTCCTTCTGCCTTGTAATTAATGCACCTAGTTGCGTGTGGATCTTGTGCGTCTTCTGTTATTGTTACTAAAGCCATTCTAAAAAAGTTCCTTTAATTGATCTTGTTAATTCTGCTCTTTTTAGTGGCTCGTAAACCACACCAAGTTTCCCTACACAATGCAAAACGCTTTTGGTTTCGGGGAAATAAACTCCCGTATGAATTGCAAAGTTTCCTCTTTTAAAAGAAACAACGCAAAAATCTTTTGGGTCTTTTACCTCCTTTAGATATTTGCCTTTTATTTCTTCGGTCGCAGCGTTTTTTGCTTTGTTAGTTGTTCTCGTTATATACTCGAAAGGCTTGGGGGTTTCAATTCCTAACTCCTTGTAAAAATACCAGACAAGCCCCCAACAGTCAAAGCCATTACGATTAAGCCCACCAGACAAATACTTGCAACCTATAAGGCTAATTATTAAGGGCTGGGAAATCTTCGATGGTATAGAGTTTGGATGGATATTTTGCATTAACTAATGATCTGAAGGTTGCCCTTGCATTAATCTGGAAAGGGGTGATTTGCACTCCAAGAACTTCAACTGTTAGAGGTGGATCGTTTTGAGGTAATGGATAACCATTATAGTGAGTGTCTGGATTGTAGCCTAAATTATTTTCTCCTAAATAAATCCTGTAAACTAAACTTATTGGGGCTGTGCTTTCTACTGGAACGCTTTTTAGAAACTTGGAGGCTTTCCCGTCAATGTTAGGGAAGGCAACATTAACAAAGCTAACTCCGTCACTGTTTGATTGTGGCAGAGAAAGACTGAAAGAACCCGCTTCATAAATAACCTTTAGATCATACGATGCAGGATCAGCCCAAGCTGTTAGAGGCTCTCTGTCATTGACTATATTTATAGAACCCCCCGTTGGGTGATAAATACTAACAGTTTCTAAAATTGGTATGTCTCTGTGATTTAGAGAGCCAACTTCTTTTAGTGCTTCCGTATAACTTGTGTTCATGGCTTAAAATTCTAAATTTATATTATGCTGCCCAAACAAAATTATTAGCCAAGGCTGTTTCTTCAACATAAGCAGTATCTTGCTCCCCCTCTTGACTTGTAGTGCCACCAGATGAAGAACCCGCATTGATTGTGCTAGTTATTGTGTAAGTTGTCGAGGTAGAAGCCGTCACAGTGTGCAAGCCGTCATAATCCGAAACGGAAGCCCCCGCAATCACTGTATAATCTCCTGCAGTTAATCCATGACTAACAGAAGTGGTAACTGTGAAATCTGTAGCTGTGCTTGTTATTGATGATATGCCAATATCAGTTCTGGATCTTGCAGGAAATAAAGCGTTAGAGTTCCAGCAAGGGTTTCCAGAAACTCTTATTTTATTAGCTCCATAAGTAGAATCCCCATATAAATTATCAACTACTGCTTTCAATGCACTCATATCCAAAGCGGAATTTGTCCAGTTGCAAGTAGCTCTAAACGGAAAGGGACTGTCTCCAAGAATATTTATTGTTGTTAGTGAAGGGTTAGAGTGAAAATCAATATTTCCTCTGCCGTGATTAACTGCGACATTTGGGCAGCCGTTTATTGTGACAGTTGTTAGAGCCGCATTACCAGATATTTCAAGATCTGGGTCTGAGCTTGTAGAAGTGTCAGAATAAAATTCATATTCGCTAAGATCTATTGCAGCAAGAGCATCGTTATTTTGCATTTTACACCTTCTAAGGCTGCATTTTGAAAGACTAGGAGCGGGGGTTGTTTCAAAGTTTGAAAGTAAGGTGTTTGAGTTAATTTCTAAACCCACTGTTCCGCTAACCCAACCCAGCATTGTAGCGTTATCCTCAAGCTCTAAAATAAGGTTTGCCATTTTGCTAATGCCCGTCATTCGTATTTGTCGAAAATTATCTTTTATTGGGTATCGAAAAGTGCCGTTAATCTCTGGCATATTCCAATTAGGGCAAGTTGTAAAATCCATCACTCGCCAATAATGCTTTGGGTGAGATGCAACTGGATTAAACTCAGAAAGAAGAGGGGAGTTAGAGAAAGATACATAATCCAAAACCTGCGATGGCTTCGGGGCTGGATTTGAGTTTGATATGTTAGCGTAAGCATTAACAACAAAAGTTTCCTGTTGTGTTGTTATGGGCAGGGTCTTTGTCGGAATAAATGAGTTGGTTGTTAGACCAATAGTGCCATCCCAAAACTGGTAAGCTACTGGCACAGTATTATCAACTGTTCTCAACTGCATTTTCAGCGTAGTTGCTGAAGAAAGCCCAGTATTGTTGACAAACTTTGCTACAATGGTATCTTCCTCTCCCGCTATTGTTAGTTCGCCTACGTCAATCAAGTTTCCTAACTCTAACTCATTTATGGTTTCAACCTCGTAAAACTCTATACTTGCTTGAACGGCTACTGATCCTATGCTTCTATACTTGTAAGTAAAATCAGAAACAAATTTAACTTGGCATTGTGTTAGAACTTGTGCGCCTCCTACTGGCAAATCAATTAAAAACCAATCATTTCCGTTTTTTAGATAGTGCTTCCAGACTCCTTTAAAGATTTGAAATTGCTCTTTTAAGAATGAAAAAGCAACTGTGCCTTCTTCTAAAGGTGTTGACCATCTATTCCTTTGCACAGTCCTTCCAGACTCCATTTTTTTGCGAAGATTCTGGCTCTTGTTTTTTACGCTTAAAGTTGCAGGATTAGGCAGGGTTGTATCATTCCAATTAATCATATTATTTTCTATTTAATCCGTAGTTAGTTTCCAATGCTGGAACAAAATCACCGCCTCCTTCTCTGGCTTCGTTTGTTAATTCAATCTTAGCTTGTGCTACTGCTTGCTCAACAATTATCTTAAAGTTGCCTTCCTCGTCTTGCTCTACTTCTCCCTCTAACTGAACAGGGGCATTGTTTACTATTGTAACATTGCCTCCGCTTTTACCTCCCGCTATTGGGTTGTTAGCTTGAGCGAAAAGATTTCTTTGCTGAGTCTTGTTTAGAATCATTTCCCCGCTATTAACTCTGCCTGTTAGCTGGTCACCTCCAAATGAAGAACCGCCAACAATACCGCCTTGCTGGTATGCTGGGGGCTGTTGAGATTTTATCTGCGCCACTTGAGCCAATCCGAAAGCAATGCTTCCCGCTGCAGCTATGTAGTTGAATGGCGGGGGAATGGTAGCCATAGCCTTAGTGGCACTTTGAAAAGTGTTTACTGTAGCCTCTGCGATTGCAAAAGCTTGTTGCGCTTTAAATCCCTTTTTGCCAAATGCCTTAGCAAGTGCGCTCATGCCTCCAAAAAGCTCTTTTGTAGCATCAAGCTTTTGATTCATTTCCTCTCTTGCAATCGCTTTTCTTACCTCTACTCCGTCTGCATCAATTTTATTTATTAACTCGTTTTTTTGCTCATGAGTTAGCCTTGTAGATTCGTCTATAAGGGTTCTCTTTTCTTCTTCATGAATAGCAAGCAACTCTAATTCCGTTGCGTATTGCCTACTAATCATTTCAACTTGTGAGTTAATCCTTTCCTCGTCTTGTTCTGCGCTTGAAGTGCTAGTTGCTTTTTCTTTGTCTGGCTCTATGTCTTTATTGAATAGATCAGTTGCTCTTTGCAAATAAAGGGCTTCTTCCTCTGGATCAAATTCGCCTTTTTGAATTTGTGTTACTGTATTGGTATAGTTGATGGAGGCTCTTTCTTCTTTTGTTGCAAGCTGCCCTCTAATTGATTCCCTGTTTACTAAAGCTGCGCTTTTCCCTGCCTCTGCAGTTTGCTGTTTTAGGATGCCTAATTGATTTTCTAAAAGGTTTTTTATTGCTTGCTCTGCAGCGGTTAGCTCTTCTTTTTGCGCCAATAGATCATCAAAAGCAGTAAGCTTCTTTTCAAGAAGTGCTATGTTTTTATCGGTGTTTTCATTTAAAATTGCATCAACCCTAATCTGTGCGCTGCCAAGCTCTAAGGCTCTTTCTCCTATCTTTATTGCTTCCGCATTATATCTAACAACATCGCCAAATAAAGTTGCGTATATTTGCCCAAAAGCCTTAACCCTTCCTTCTATTTCTGCGTAAGACTGTTTAAGTTTTTCTGTCTCAGCTTTCCATTCTTCAGTAGTGATTTTAGAATCTTTTAGAAGTTGGTTGAGTCTTTCAACTTCAACCGCAATTTTAAATTGCTCTTGTTTAATCTGCCCTCCTGCACCTCCTATTCTTTTATAAACACCAAGTTGGATTTCTAACTGTTTTGTTGCCTCTACTTCTTCAGCAACTCTATTTCTTGCGCTTTTAAGATTTGCAAGATCAGATAGCCCTTTCTTGTATTCAGCTAGAGTTATTTTGCCCCTATTTAGGTTGTCAGCCATTATCTTTAAAGATGCTGAAACCTTTTCAATGTCTGCATCTAACGCATCTAACCCCTCTTGCCCTCCGTAGCCTTGGGTTATTTCTCTCTGCATTGCTAATGCCTTTTCAGCCTTTAAAACTCTCGCTGCAATTTCTATTTGCTTTGCCCCTGCCAATGCTCTTTTATCTGCTGAATCTTTTATAGCTGCGCTATACCTTGCTAAATCTAACGCTCCGTCATCTAGTGTTTTGCCAAAGTTTTTAACTTGCTGCTCTGCGCCTTGACCTAAGAAAATAAACCTTCCAACAATAGCGGGGAATTGCTGCAAAGCTTCCACGTAAGCACTGAAAATTTCTGGATCGGCTACTATGTCTGCTAGTCTTGCAATAGATCCAGAAAGCCCTTCGTTAGCTCCTGTAGCTTGGTTTGCGTTTTCAGCAAAAATCAAAAACGAGTTGCCAAGCTTCTTAAATGAAGTTCCTAAAGTTTCCCCTGCTATTTTAGAAGCTGCTGCCGTATCTCCAGAAGCCTTGCCAACTTCCTCAATAGCCTTTTTTGTTTCTCCTAATTTAGCCCCCGTAATGGCTGCTGTTAGGCTGTATGCCTCAATAGATCTTAGAGCCTTTACTAGAACTTGATCACTTCCACTTGCAGCCAATCTAACTTGCTCTAAAGCTCCCGCTAATCCTTCTTGCTCAATTAAAGCTCTGCCACCCTCAACGCCTAACTTCTCATAGATTGCAGCCATCGTTTCAGATGGATTCAATAGTGCTACAACTGCAGCTTTAACTTGTGTGAAACTCTCAGCCGTTTTAACCCCCTGCTTTGTAGTTGCTGCAGTAATGCCTAACAGTTCCTCTAGGCTAACTCCCGCTGTAGCTGCTGTAGCGGATGCTCTGGCAAGGCTCTTGGCTAATTGTGGAATGTTTGTCTTGCCTAGCTTTACTGTTCTAAATAATTGGTCACTTACTTTTTCAGCTTCGCTAGCTGATTTTCCATAACTGTTTAATGCAGTTGTTAGAAGGTCTGTAGAAGATCCAATATCTGCCAAACCGCCTTGCGCTAATTGCGCTGCAACTCTAACAAATTTATCAACTTCGCCAGTAGGAACTCCCGCTGAAATTGCTTGGTAAAAACCTTGCGCTGCCTCTGTAGCATCAACCCCTAATGCTTGAGCTATTCCAAGAGCTTTAAGCCTTAGACCATCCATTTCTTTTCCGCTAACCCCCGCAATGGTTTGCACTTCCTTCATGGCTACATTAAACTTTAGCCACTGTGCTGTAGTTTTTGCAATCGTTACCCCAACTGCAGTAACTCCAATAGCCATAGCCCCAATGGCAAGCCTAGAAGCCGTTGCCCCCGCTCCTACTTTATCAAGCGATGATTTCCCGCTAGTGCCTAAAGTGTTTAGCTTTGCTCTGGCTTCGTTTATACCAGTCGAATCAACTGTTAGTCTTAATCTTGCTACGTCTTCAATCATGTAAACTATTCAGTTGGATTTGGTCTATAATTCTAATTGCTTTAATTTCAAAATTGCTTAGTTCAATTCCTGTTAGGTTTGACCAGCAAGCAATCTCATTAAAGTCTATAGCCTTATCTGTTTTTAATTCTTGGTAATATTGTAAAATATATAATAGGCGATCTGGTAACGGCTTTAATTCTTCTAACTCTTTTGGCTTAACTCCTGTAGTTTTCCAAACTTGCTTTAGGTGTTCTACTTGGCTTGTGCTACTGCCTTCTGGTCTTTTTTGGAGCTTAAATTGTTCTTCTGCAAATCGCTCGATTCGTCTAAGCTCCTTTTGATAAAATTTTTCCTTCTTGCGGATGCTGCATCAATTTCTTGAGCTAAAACAGGCGCATCTTTTAGGAGCTTAATTGCGTTAGCCTTTGTGCATTTGTAAGGAGTGCCATCATCATTTTTAAAGCTCCACCCAATGATAAGACAAGCCAACAAATCCAAGCTCAATTTCTCAGTTTCAAGAATTGATTGTAAAGAGTCATCAGCTTCTTCTTGCTCATGTATTGCAACAATCTTTTTTCTGAATTTAGATTGTGCCTTTTTAAATGAAATTGAATCAGTGCTTTTGATTTTGATCCAATGTTTTGTTTTGTTTCCTTCAACGTCTGTTAGAGGGATCTTAACCCCTTCTTCTGCTAGTTTCGCTGTGGCGAATCCTTCTAGGTCTTTCATGTTTTTGTTTTAATTAGTGTGCGTGATTATCGCTAGGGAATACGCACCCCTCCCAGCATGAGGCAGAAAAGAATTAAACTGCCGAGCGATCTATTTGTATGTTAGATAATACTGTTGTATCATCAACCAGTGCTTGGAATGGCACTGCAAGGGTGATTGCACCCGCTCCGCTCACATCGGGGTTAGCCCCTCCTGTATAAGTGATGCGAGGAATCAAAAATTCATATTTGTTAGTTCCATCGTTAAGTTCAAACTCAAGGCTTGATTCTGTCTCGTTAATGAACTTTTCAACCTGTTGGGCGTTCTCAAAATACATGGTTGCTTGTCCTGTTAGGGTGGAACGTCCGATAGTTGGATATTCAGTTAGATCTGATCCAACTACGTTGCGAGGCTCAAGCCCATTTTCAAGAGTCAGAGTAAGTTCCGTAATGATTGAAATAACAGAGCCGTCTACTTTAACAGATCCAGTAAATCCGTTGAAAGGACAGTTTGCGCTAGTTGTCCCTAGGGTTGATCCTGCTGGCTCTGTCTGGTTTACTGACATATCACGCCCAATAGTTCCAAAAGAGCCTGTGAGAGTGCCTACGGGGGCTACAGTTAGGTTAAGAGTGTTATACTCTACTCCCGTGTAAATATAGTAAGGCTTATCCGCTGCAAGCTGATCTGAGAAATGGCGCATTAAGCTAAAGCTTCTGCGAGTAACTCCACCCTTCAAGCGGTCAATATCAGTGCCGCCTCCGTCAACTTCCCAAGTGCCTAACAGAACAGCTTCTAGCTCTTCGTCATAAGATCCATAGGAAATTTCAAAGCCAATATCTCCAGCTACGGCTTTGACCCCGTGCTTGGCACATTTGATTTGGCGATCTTCTCTTAGCTCTTCGCTAACAGTGATATCTTTCGACATTCCAAGACTAACAGCCGTATGGCGTAGCTTTTTGAATGAAGGAGTTGCGGGTGTTACCCCGTAAGTTGATTCCTCTACAGAGTAAAGGGCATGGCGTGAAGCATCTGACATAATATTTTTTGTGTTTGGTGTTTAGTTAATTGTGCGTGTTAAGCGAGAATACCAGATCACCGACACAGGCACTCGAAAAAAGTTGTTAGCAATAAATCCATCCGTTCTGCCACAGTTGCGAATAACAACCTCCTGCCCACTATAAACAAAACGCCTACCCGCTGTAAAGTAACTTCTGAGTTTGTCGGTTATATCTAACGCTTCCTTCTCGCCCTTGCCTGTTGGAACGTAAATGTCTAACTGAAGTATTCCCTCTAAGTCATCTTCTCCACCATCTCCAAGCGTTATAACTTCTGGAACATCTGGCAAATATGTTAGACCAATCCAGACGTTATTTTTATCTGGCTCTTGTGGGCTGTTTTCAGTGATGATTTTATAAGTCCAGCCTTCCGCTGTGCTTAAATCCATGAAAGCTTTTACTAATGCTGATCTAACTAATGAACTCATAATTTAAATTTGCTTTTGTCTCGCCATTTTTCTAAGAATCTTCTTTGCTCTAAGAGCATTTTTTCTCATCATTCCCTTTGTGGCTTTTCTGCTGAATCCGCTAGCAGTTACCTTTTCAGTAGGTCCATTCCATTGTCCATACTCTGCAACTTTAGCATAAGGCAAGTTGTTAGTCATATGAACAGAATCACCAAACTTCCCAAGCTTGTTTAGGATTTTGCCTTTTGTTGCTGTGCCGTTTTTATCCTTACTGCTTAAAGTTCCATCTAGCGTTTTATTTACTGAAGTTCTCCAGTTGCCCCGCAGCCTCCCCGTATCTACTGGAGTATCATCTATCACTTGGGAGAACAGCTTGATAATTGTTCCCCTTCTAATGCGGTCAACTTCTTTAGCTGACTTGTTAGAAAAGTTTATTATGTCACTTTGAAAGCTCATGATTTATGGTGCATCGTTTGGTCTGTAAACTGAGCTATCATAACCATCGCTGTTTCCTGCCTTGTCTAGCCTATCATCATCGTTAGTTAAGTAATGATGCTCTAACCCGCTTTGAACATCTGTGCCAGCAACTAGATCGTTTATTTCTGATTGTGATAAAGCCTTTGAATAAATTCTAAAATCGCAAATCCTCCCATTTAAATACAAATCTGGATCATTAACAACTGATCTAGCTCCTACAAAAATATCTGTAGAATTGCTGTAATTAGACATTGTTGCCGAAGACATATCTCCGTCATCAGTTGCGTCTAAAGTTTCTTGAACCCCATCAAGGTAAACGCTCATTCCTGCTTGCGTAGTGATGCCAACCACATGAACCCAATCAGTCAACCCATTTGCCTGTGCTGTTGTTGTCTTAGCTCTCCCTTGGTTTCCAGTCTCAATGTAGCCGAGAGTCATTTTTCCATCACTACCTAAGAAAAAAGAAACTCTTGTTACACTAGGACCACTTGCACTTTGCGCAGCAAAAATCATTTCTGAACTTGCTGGATTCCCGTCAATAAACTTAACCCAAAATGCAAAGGTGTGACTTGATTGGAAGATTGATTCCATAGCAGAATCCTGTCTAACTGTAAAAAAATCACTACCATTACACAATAAATACCTGTTTCCAAATACAGGGTTACTTGGTAGAGGTGGAACGCTTGTGGAGGTTGACAGACTTACTGTGTCTGCCCCGCCTAAGTTGTTAGAGCTTTGATCTTCTACTGAATCAACATCTGTCAGCCAATGCCCGACAAGACCAGATTGAACATCGGTTTCTTGATAAAGGTCAGTTATCTCCTGTGAAGACAGAACCCTATCATAAACTCTACAATCTGCCATTTTGCCTTCTGAAAAATATCTCACTCCAGCGTTTTCGTTCGCTATTCCTATTGCTGGATTAGAGTTTGTATTTTCCATTGCCACATAACTAGCACTCGTAAAGGCTTGAGTAACTGTCATTGGAACTCCACCTATACTAAAGAAGCACCCTTGGTTAGCTGTAGCCCCGCCTCTTCCATCGTATGTAGCAACAAAGTGAGTCCAAATTCCTATTCTTGAGGAAAGATTAAATGCGCTTTTTATTCCTTGGTAACTCGTTGTGCCTTCCGAATTATCTGCTAATATCAAAATCAAAAAACCATTACCATCAGTGGTAAATATGTATTCAATATTAGAATTGCCAGCATTTACATAATCATACTTTGTAAAAATACGGAATCTGCTCATATCTTCTATCTTAACCCAGCAAGATATTGAAAAAGGCGAGTCGTTTGTTCCATCACCAAACGTCAATAAATTAGTGTCTGGAATAATGATTGCCTCTTTATGTAGCTGATTAAAACTCCTAGAGGAATTGCCAAAGGGAACGCCCCCAGCCCCTTGAAATCCTTTTCTTTTATGTGATAAATATGAACTCATTATTTTTAAGATGGGCTATCAGTTGAGTAAGTAGAACCATTGTTAGTTCCATCATTTGTTCCCGCATGATCTAAAACGTCATCGCTGTTAGTTAGCCATTGACCAATTAGGTTAGTTCTATCTGTTGTGCCATTGTAGATGTCTAGGATTTGAGAAGCTGTTAGGTCAGTATCGTAGATGCGAACATCTGCATATTTCCCGTCTGCATAGGTTGTAGCGTATCTTCCAATGTAAACATTATTAGCTGTGTTTACATCCATAGCTCCGTAGCCTGCAGATCCAAAATCCGCATTGTCAACTTGAACGCCATTTACATATAACTTTAAACCCAACCTAAAGTTTTCTCCCCCGCTTCCGTCATAGGTAGCTGATACGTGTAGCCATTCATTCTCTGGTAGTGGGGTTGTGTATTCTCTACCTCTAAATACTCCACCATCTATTAAATAGATATTTAAGTTGCCCCCAGCATCAGTAGCTAAAAGCCATTCTCTATCAGAGCCTATACCATTATCCTTACCCAATACTCTAAATGTTGAATTATCATCAATTTTCAACCATGTGCTGAGAGAAAAAGGTTCGTCATTGTTTCCATCTGAAAAACTAAACTCAGTGGAGTTACCTAAATTGACATGATCACTAACACCATCAAAGTCACGGCTTGCTTGCCTAGATGGAACTAGATCCATAGGAGGGTTATCATACGAGTAAGTAGAACCAAAGTTAGTGCCGTCATTAGTTCCAGCCTTGTCTTCTACGTCATCGTTATCTGTTAGCCAATGTCCTGCAAGATTTGTTTGAACATCTGTGCCAGAGTAAATGTCAGAAACTTGGGAAGCTGTTAGGTCAGTATCGTAATATCTAACATCTGCAATCTTGCCGTCTTGAAAAAAGTTTGCGTTGGTTAACGCATTATAAGCTCCAATAACTACGCTTGCGGTTGATGTCGTTATTGTCCCGTCAAATGCAGTGGTGTTTTCTAAGTTCCCGTTTATATAGATTTTTATTTCGCTTCCGTCAACTGTAGCTGCAAGATGAAACCATTCACCAACTGAAGCATCGGTTGTAGAGGTGCAAATAATATTTGTATTGTTGGTTTGCCTTATAAGAAATCTAACATCTGTTTCCCCTGTAAACAAAACCCAACTTATGCCCCCACCCCCACTGCCAGAGTCAAATTTTGAGATTACACCCTTTCCAAAACTAGCATCTGTTGTTTCTTTTTTAATCCAAGATGAAACACTAAACACTGTGTCTCCGCTAAATATATTTCCAAGATCAACATAATCATTAACACCATCAAAGCTACGGCTTGCACTGCCAAACTCTACAGGTGGTGAGGGGTTATCATATGAATACTTTGATCCGTAGTTAGTGCCGTGATTTGTTCCCGCAGCATCTAGCAAGTTGTCTGCATCTGTTAGCCAGTGACCTACAAGATTTGTTTGAACATCTGTGCCAGCGTATAGGTCAGAAACTTGGGAAGCTGTTAGGTCAGTATCATAGATTCTAACATCTGCCATTTTCCCATTAATGTGATTTAACGGAGTTGTTGGGTTAGTCAAAAAACCTAACCCTAATTCGTTTGCGGCGTTTCCAGTGGCAGTATGTTGATAGTTGTAACTCCCTATAAATGTCCCGTCTCTATAAGCTGAAATAGTAGATCCATCTGAACTCAACGCCCAATGATGCCAGCCAGAATCGGGAACGCAATTATCAATTTTTAAGTCATCTAATTGTGCTTGATTGGCATTGTATATAATAAATCGTATTCCGTTAGGCTGAGTCCCCGTCCTGTTGTCAAGCTGAAGTAAAAACCCCCTGCTGTTTCCAGCGTAATTGTTAGCGACCAATGCCCCAGCATTATTAGTGTTATACTCGTCCCATTTAGCCCATAACGTGATAGTAAAAACCTTGCTTATATGAATAAAGTTAAAGCTGCTTGTTGTGCCTATAGAATCAACATTATCATCAACACCATCAAAGCTACGGCTTCGATTTCCAAAGCCGTCAAATGTTAGAGCCTCGCCCCCGTGAATATATGGATTGATTATATCCATTAAATCATTCCGTCTGGATCAACTGCAGGAGGAACGTAATTAAATAGCTCGTAGCAGTGGAGTCCATAGAGAACCATGTCAGCATGGAATTGCTCAACTGTTAGACCAATGGAAGCCCCTAGAACATCTTTAACAACTAGAGCTTGTTCGCTAGGCATTTGGGTTTCATTAACCAANGTAAGCATACGAGTAAATGCGTTTTGTGCATCAACCGCAACATCGTATTTGATAGTTGTGTTAGGGCTTAAAAAATGNGCTGGAATTTTAGCATCAATTTCATCTTGTGTTAGNTCGACAACTTCAAAGCTTTGAATTGTTGCAGTCTCGTTAGCCACATCGTAATTAACGGGAAGCCTTTTGATTTTCTGAGTTGAAGAATCATAGCTTGGCTGTGCCTCTTTAACTTCAATAAGCCACTTAATATTATCAGCCAAGAAAGGAATCATTTCTGAAGTATCGTTAGATCCCCACTTGAGTCCTGTCATTGGTTTCCCGCTGCCGTCTTTTAGAGGTGCGGAGGTGTTTGTATCATAGACAGTAAACCTGTCAGATTCTTGGATTGGATATGTGATAGCCATTTTTGTTTTTTGTTAGTTTTTAATCCCATGAGATAAGCAAATCGCAATGCAATCCCGCTCCCCCCGCTGTAGTTGTATCTACTTCAAATTCAAATTTATCTCCAGCATTAAAAGTAGTTGGATTAGTTGTTAGAACCGCTGGAGTCGCTGCAGTGGAAGTATCCGTTTGTGCATCATCAATAGTTATAGCAGTTGAGAAAATTGTAGTTCCTGTTTTATGAACGTCTAGTGCTAATGCGCTTCCGTTAGTTGCGCTTGCTGCCCCCGCTGCAACTGCATGAACTTTACCCTTTGCGGGGGCATACCAAGTATTTTTAATGCCAATAGTTGCATCTGCAGTTTCATTCCCTAGCTTCCAGCTATACCAGTTTTGTAATAGGCTGTTAGAATACTTTAAACGGATGCCAAGTAGCCTTGCATCTTGCGAAGCTGCAGTAGCTCCCGCTGCTGCTCTTGCAATCTCAAGGTGTAGAATATCGCCATCTTCAGCACTACCGCCCACTGTGATAGACGAGGCTGTGATTTGGTGTATGTCTCCATCTGCAATGATAGGATCGTCTAGCGTTGCTGTAGGGGCAGGGAAAGCTACATCCCAAGCATCATCATTACCCCCAGCTTGCGAAGCCACCTCCCATTTGACATTTTCTCCGATTGTCCCGCCTGTGATTGTCCAATAAAGTTCTACATCAATTACGCCTTTATCCCATTGAGGGGGCATTGCAATTTTAGCATATAGAGTTTCTCCCGTTGCTACGTTATACCAGTCAACTGAGTTGTTAGTTCCGTTATCAGTTCCAGTGCTTGCGTCTGCCTCCCCGTCTTTGGCTAGCATCGCTCCCGCATCAATATAAACGGAAGTTTCCGCTGTTAAAGCACTGCCACCACCTCCAGCGTTGTCATCTACATATTTCTTAGTTGCTGGATGAAAGTTTGCTGAAGGAGTGAATGAAATTGTATTATCTAACTCTAACACATTAGCTTTTGTTGCTAGTGCTGAAAGATCTTGGTCACCTGTATTTGTTCCAGTGATTGCGTCTAGCTTGGTTTTATCACCATCCACGAAAGCACCCTCCAAGGGTTTGACTTGCAGCCCCGACAAATCTTGATCTCCTGTATTTGTTCCCGTGACACCATCAAGCTTTGTCTTGTCTCCGTCTACAAATGCTCCTTCTGTTAGGATATTTTGTAAGCCAGATAAATCTTGATCTCCTGTATTTGTTCCAGTGATTGCGTCTAGCTTTGTCTTGTCACCATCTGCAAATGCGCCTTCTGTTAGAATTGGTTGCAATCCAGAAAGGTCTTGGTCACCTGTATTAGTTCCCGTTACTCCGTCTAGCTTGGTCTTGTCTCCATCGACAAAAGCACCTTCTGTTAGAATTGTTTGCAATCCAGACAAGTCTTGGTCACCTGTGTTTGTTCCCGTGATTGCTGTTAGCTTGCTTTCTTGTGCCGTAGTGAAAGAAGCCGTTGTATTATCCAATACGGAATCTTGAGCTTGAACAGTTGCCCCAATGTCGGAAGGTTGCAAAGCTGAATCTGCTTTCCCGCCTTGAACTGAAGTTGCAAAATCTCCAGTGTTAGAAGTTGCTGCAGAGCCTAACCCTAGCTCTGTTCTTGCTGCTGAATCATCATCTGACTTCATGAAGTCATCAATGTCTTGGGATACTGTATAATTTGGCATTAGATTTTTTGTTAGATTGTTGGTGATAGGTAGTATTCGCCCAAGGCATTTAGATAGAAGCTAATTCCATCTGGCTGTAAATATCCGTTGTCTATTTCTAGTGAAACATTACCTAAGAACATTATCCCTAGTTTGTAAATCACATCAGTTCCAGACGGGGCTAGTTTGCTTACCCCAAAGGCAAGCCATTCTTTGTTCCCGAAAGTTACCTTATCGTTTATTTCTGGAACAAATTGAGATCCTACAGTTGAGAGCAAAACAGTTTTAGTATTACCTAAAATCTTTTCTTCATCTAAGGAGTTATCGTAAATTGTTTTTGATTTGCTGAATACAGCACCATTCAAAGTTTGAACTAGAGATTGTGTTAGAATAGTTTCAGCCGTGATAGGATCATATGATTCTATTTCTCTTCTTACAGTGATTGCTTGCCCCTTGTCCTTCAAAAGAACATTGGCTGTATTTGCTAATCCTGTATAAAACTCTGACATTGTTAGACTCTTGTGCTTATAAGATGCCCACTAGACAACCCGCTTTTAAGCAGATCTTTTAGGAAGGAATTAACAGTTGTAAATGTAGGTCTAGCAACATTGATTCCTTTCTCTGAATATTGCACTTCTACAACGTCAACTTTTTCTTTAATAACTTCTTTGCCGTTTCCTGTTGGCTGCAAGTCTATATTAACAGCTTCATAAGTTAGCTGTGATTGCGCTTGCTTTAATTTATAAGGTATTTGTGACTCTGAAAATAGAACCCCCTGCAAATATAAATCACGCCTTGGGAACTCCGCTGATTGCGGAGGGTTTGCGTGATTGCCTTTGTAGTCTAACGATTCTAAATAATCGAAAGCTTTAACTATTAAAACCTCCACCTCTGAATCACTAGAGGGAAGGATTAAACTCCTAAGAGAAGCAAAGGCTCTAGCCTCTGCAACTGTTATGTAAGAATTGGCATTATCCACGCCCGTTCCATCTTCAATAATTAAAGCCATCTGTTAGTTATCGTTTGCGCTTACTAGAGCGTTCAATTACTGGCTGTGATTGCTTCTTCATGCCTTGCTGAATTTGCTCGAAAGATACTCTTTCCCCCGCAATATTTCCATCAGCATTTAGCCCGTCAACTTTAGCTTTTTTGCCTTCAGTCTTTGAAGCTTTCTTCGCTGCTTTTTTCTTTGGAGCTTCTTGCTTGTCGCTAGGAGTCCATGCTTTGTTTTTATCTGACATAATATTTTTCGGTTTCTGTTAGTTAAGAGGGCGGGGAGCGAACCGTAAACACTCCCCGCCCAAACCTTAACAAAGGGTTTAGCCGTTTGTAACAAGGAAAGCAATAGGGATGCTCTTGCGATCAAATACCCGTGTCCAGTTTCCTGCAGTGCGAAGCTCTGCAAGAGTTGGAGACTCACTAGCTACAGAAGCAGAAGTGAAGTTGTATCCACTTGGGTGGATCAACCATGTATTGCGCTCCCAAAGAGTTTCAAGACCAGAGCCAACACCTTTTGCTGGATCACGATCTACCTCAACTGGAACTGCAGGTGTTCCCATTCCGTATCCAATAGCACCTTCACCGAAAAGCATGGTGGTGTATTTGAAACCAGAAGTTCCACCAGCGATTACAGGCATAGAGTCATCAATGACAACACGCTTACCGAGGTAGCTAGGAATATTAAGAGTGCCAGAGGAATCAGCTACAAAGTCGATGTCATCAAGGTTGACGAGACGCTTATAAACTGCAGAGTGAAGTGCGATTACTCCAGTAGATCCGAAAGAATCTCCAAGGGTGAAAGCTGCTTCAACTACTGCAGAACGTCCGATAAGGTTAGCTGCAGTTGCGTTAGCTCCGTCTTCAATGGCAATATCATTTACCATGTCAGAACTGTTAGCTGCTACGTTACCCGCTTGGATACCTTCAGCACAAGCAAGAAGGCGTTTCTGCCAAGAGCGCATCCAATAGCGATCAGTGCGGTCACGGATGCGTCGCATAGGATCAGAGCCAGCGATTTCACCGACAAGATCTTTGGCTGCCCAGCCGTTATTAAGATAAGCTACACGGGCAGTTTGCTTGCCAGAGGTTAGCTTGTAAGGAGTTGCATCGTTGTCAGTAGTATCACCAATGTTAGGTTCATCAGTTGCGAGGTCATTCCAATGTGGAATCTCTACAACATTGCCACCGCTGTTAGCCTGTTGACCTAGCACGGGGTTAGTTACTGCAATGCCGCCTTCGATGAAAGCGGTTTTTTCGGGGCTATCGTTAGCCACGTAGTCAAGATAGACTTGTGGAATGATAGCATCAGATAGTTGGACGTTAGCCATAATGTTTTATTAGTTAGTTTTGATTTTTGTTAGATCATTGAGCAAGTGTTTGCTCTTGATCACGAAGTTTGCGATAGTCATCTGGAGAGTCCTTATATAAAGATACTCTATCAGCTTCCGACATATCGCTGAATTTCTTAGAAGCACCGCTTCCATTACCGCTACCGATTGCACCGCTCCCACTAGCATTACTACCCACGATAATAGAGGAAAATTTCTCGTTGGCAACAAATTCTTTTTTTAGCTCATCAACTGTTAGAGCGGATGGCTTCCCATCACGATCTAAAACTCTTGTCGTTGCTTTTCCGTCAACTATCTCAGTTGTTAGTCTAGCAGAAATTGCCCCGCTCATAAGATCGGGAACTGTTGAAATTTCGTTAGCGATTTTGGAAGCTACGTTGTCAACTAGCATAGAACGTAAAGAACCTTCTGCATCGTTGATTCTACCAGTATATTCCTTCTCGCTTTTCTCAAGCTTCTCTTTGTAAGAACGCTCTAAAGCATCCACATCATCCTTACTAACAGCACCCTTGCGGAGATCAATAATTTCATCCTCTTTAAGTGTTAGTTGGTCTTTGATTTCTTTAAGCTCTGATTCTACTTTTTGCCGTCTTTCTTTCTCATGCTCTTTAGCACGTTTCAAAGCTCCAGTATCTTCTAAGCCGTCAACTGTTAGCTCATAGCCATTTGCACCCTGCTTGTATTCGGATTTAATAGCATCATCTAACAATTCGTATTCTTCTGCATTTACGTTTAATTTCATAGGTTTATTTTCCTTGTTTGGTTTTTGTTTTTTGTTCTGTTGGCAACTTGCCAGAGATTGTTTTCTTTCCAAAGATTCTATCATAGCCCTTACGATAACTTTCGTTAGAGGCTTTGCTGATTAACAGATCATTGGTTACGCTGTTCTTTGCTGTATTACTTAATTCCATTACTTTAACATCATTGCTCTTTTTTCTCTCATCTGATCTAACGATAAGGGTTTGAAATTCTTATCAAGATTCAGCTTTGCGAATTGCTCAGAGTTTAAAGTTCCGTCATTTAGCCAAGTCGTTTTTTGCTTTCCGATTGCTGATCTTTGAAAGTCTTTAGGCTGGGTTTTTAGCCAATCGTAATAAGTCTGCTTTGCTGGAACTTCCCCGCCTAGTGCTGATCTTGTAGCCCCCTTATCTAAATCGCCTAAACCTAAAGCCTCATCTAACACAAAGTTAATTGTTGATCTGCAATTAATGTGAATAGGGGGCATAGGTCCACGCCCCATTTCAAACTCTAAGCCGTCTAGGCTTCTGCATCTTTGCGTTGTCCTCCCGTCTAATGTGGAACGCCATTTGTATGCTTTAACTATATCCTTGTTAGCCTCCCAAGTCTGCATCCTAGCAGTAGCACTAACATGTTGCACCGCTGTTCTGATTACTGCTTGTGCTTGTCTTGTTTGCAAAGAGGTTAGCCCGTCTTTGAAATTGTTTGCCCTTGTGCCTCTGATTAGTTGCGTCATCTGGCTTAGAGTTTGCCCCTCCTTGTATCCCTTGCGAATAACTCCGCTGACTTGTGTTACCCTTGTCCTAGACCAGTTCTTTATAAATGGCTCTAGCAGTTCGCCAGTTGCGCTAATAGGTGAAGCTATAGCTGCAGCATAAGCCAAGTTTGCTGCCGAGGCTGCATTGCCAGTAACTAAAAAAGAGTTGATAGTTTGACGTTCAAAAATCGCATCATCCTTTGCCAACTTCCGCAGATCTTTATCAAGATCCTTTACGATTGCAGCTTGGTATTTTTTATTTAGCTTTGTTACGTTGCTAATCAAAAGATTTAATTCCTTTTTTGTTAGCTGATCTAACGAATCAACTCCAAGCCTGTTAGCTGCAGCCAACAAATCAGCCTCAAACTTTTTCGCTAATACACGATAGTCTTTTGCTTTTCCAGCTTTGAGCCTCTCAAGCATCACTTGATGCCGAGTTGCTATGTCTGTAATAGATCTAGCCATTCTCTACATCATCAACCTCATCATCAATCTGATCCAGCCCATCTAATGCGCTTGCGTCAATAATATCTCTAGCTTCATCGTTAGCCAGTTCTGCAATGGAAGCTTTCTTTAGATTATCTCTAAGCTCATCCCATGTTAGAACATCGTTTTGCCAGAGTGAAAGTAATGCTCCTTGCTCTTGCGGATTAAGTGTATGATTTACAAAATCTGTATGCAGTGAGAAATCAACTTCTCCACTTGTTCCGACAAACTCCATGCACCATTTAAGAGCCGTTCTGAAAGCCTCGGCTGTATTGTTAGCTGCAGAAGCTAAAACGCTTGTTTCAGATGCGTTATCCATTCCCGCTTCCGTTGCTGTTCTTTGGACATTTTTATTCTCTACGAGCTTTGCCCCTAACGCCACCATTTGACGTTCCTTTGTATCCATCGCCTCTTTGGGCATAGAGTTAGCAGAGGCTTGCACAAGCCCCATAGAACCGCCTTCTGGCAGTGGCACGGCTGATCTTGAGCCTAAGTGAACTTGCCCCTTCAAAACATCATCAACCCATGACTGATCTAAGCCCGTCATGTATGGCGTAGGCTGTCCAACAATGTAGCAAGCTTCCTCGTAATCTGCGGAGTTCCTAAAGTGTGCCAGATTCAAAACTGATAGATCGTAAAGCGGGGGAAGATCTGGGGTTTCGTCATTGTTTTCCCATCCGATAAACTGGAAAGGGATTTCTGTTAGTGGAGAGCCTTGCGCACTTGTCGGAGTGTATTCTTCAACTAAGCCATAAGCCCCGCTTCCTTGTGCCGTGCTTCTCCTGTAGATCTGCACTTGATAGATCCCCTCTACCAATCTTAGAACACGGAATTGCTCTACAATTTCCTCTTTAAATCCATCGTCACTATCTACATAAGTTTCTGATAGAACAATTAGTGTTAGACGATTTTTTGCACCTTGTCTTTCGCTTCTCCAGTTAATAATTGATGGTGCGTTGTAATGAAGAATATTAGGTCTTATTGATCCATCTAACTGATCTTGCCTTGTCGCTGTGCCTTCAACTGTAGGGTAATCAACAAACAATCCAGCCCTTCCGTTAGCCAAGACGCATCCTAGGACGCATTTGCTTTGTTGCACAAGTGAAACTCCAGAGCCATCAGAATCTTCTATGATTGAATCTAACAATGGTGGAACTTCTACAACTGGATCTTTTGAAAATACTTGTCCAACTAATCCAGATAAAGTTCTAGCTGTTACGTTGTAAAATACAGCCCTTGTTAGATACTGATTGTAACGAGTCTCATTTTCCGCACTAACGTCAGAGGGGTTAGGCTTTGGCAAGTAGATGTCTTTCTTCTTCTTTACTTGTCGCTCTCCCTTAATGCAGTCATTTACTTGATCCCATGAAGGTTTTAATTCTTCATAGAGCGGGTGTTGGTGGTCAACTTCTGGCATAAAATTATATTTGTTAGGTAACGTGAGTTATCTTAATGTTTGTAGCTGATCTAACATTTCCGTGCAAGACTCTATAACGGATTTCATCATAAGCATGATCATCAGCCCCCTTTAAAACATCCTCTGGATTGTTAGGGTCACGCCTCATTATAGGCAGAGTAGCTATCGTTGCCAAGCAATTATTCATGAAGTAGATAGAAGCCCCCTCTCCATCTATTGCAGCCCTCATCCTACTTCTGATTAAATCGAGTCCGACAATCCTTGATCCCGCACTCTTGTTAGATTTAAGCCAAGTCACTTTTTCATCTGCCATCTTCTTGGCTATAGTGTCAGCGTTTTTTTCTATTACGTTAGATATTTGATTATCTGCAGCCCCAGCGTAAACTTTGCCAGCTATCCAGCCTAGTTCTAACAACTGCTTTTCCATTTCCACTATCCCTCTGGCTATCTCTTTTGCAGTTAAAGCAAGCCCCTTGTTAGTGCCTACCTTGTCAGCACCATACCACTCAGCTATCCTTATGAGAGTTCCTTTGGGTGGGCAGAAAGTAGTGCCGTCTTCTAACTCCGCTTCTTCCCCGTTAGCCTCTGCCCACCATCCCACAGAAAAAGGAGTAGAACTTCCCCAATCAAAAGAGCGATCTAACCGCCAAGAGAAAGGGATTTTAAATCTTGGTATTACGTGAACATCAGAACGCCACAAATCATCTAACGCCCCACCCGCTACAATGTTCCAATCTCCGTTTAGCATCGCCTTAACCAAGTCTGGAGAACCAAGCCCTTCTAAGTTGCCAGAGTATTCTTCATAATCAAGAGTAGGATTATCTGTTAGAAGTGCTGGAATGTATTGCCTTCGCATAGCCCCCTCTTTCTTTTCCATTCTAACAATAGACTTGTAAGGCGCATTATCTACAAAAGTATTTTTAACCCAACTATGCCCTATACCTCCTGGATTTGAGCCACAAAAAATTCTTGGGAACATGCCCTTGTGTTTTTCTGGAAGTGTTAGAGAGCCTACCCTACAACGCCCCCTTAAATATCTGTAAATTGATTCACTGAAGTGTGTAAGCTCGTCAATCATCAAGACATGAATTTCAGCACCTTGATATTTGAATTTGTCCTTTTCATGTTGGCAGTGACAAAGCCAAATCTTAGAGCCGTTCCAGAATATAACTACATTTTTAGATGCGTTGTAACTGCAAAGCCCTAGCCCAATCCAGTTAGCTAACAGAGAAAGAAAACCCCCGCTTCCTTCCATGTGATTCTTGTAGAGGTCTTCCGATACTCTCCGAAAGAGGTAGACTTGCAGCCCTTTGATCTCACAGCACCAATTAATAGCTGCAACCCTCATTAGATGCGATTTACCGCCCCCTGCAGCCCCTCCGTAAAGGATTTCATTAGCTGTAGAGAAGAAAGCTTCCGATTGCTTATCATGCAATCCTATCTCAAGAACGGGGTTAATCGCCATTAGGCTTTTTAGCTATCAAGTTAATTGTTGGGGTAATATCTTTCAGTTGAATTTCTGATTCGTTTTGCGTCTTATCTTTCTGATCTAACAACTGCTTGCCCATGTGGATCAGCATAGGAACGCTACCACTCCAGCAAGCATCTAACTGCGCCTTTCTAAGTCTGGCAACTAGCTTTGCCCTACCTTCATTGATTGCCCGACAAAATTCTGGGTTTTCTGACTTCCTTCTTTCTACTGTTCTAACAGTGCAAGAAAACCATTCCGCTATATTTTCGTTAGTGCATCCAAGCCCCGCTAACTTCTCTACAACGTCCAGATCGAAAATTACCTTTGGTCTTCCAACATCATTTTTGTCGTTTTGGGTTTCGTCTTTCATCTTGTTAGAAATCACAATTATAATGCCTCCCCGCAGTTAGGACAACTCTTGCTTTTTGTTTCCTCATCATCATCTAAATCTAGCGGGGGGCAAGCCGTCATTAAATCCTCTACCATGTCTAGTTCAAAGCCTGTTAGCTCTAAGTCAAAATCTCCGCTGTCAATGTCTCCGATTATATCGGCTAACTCTGCTCTGTCTATCTCTGCCAGTTCTGCAATCCTGTTATCTGCTACCAAGTAAGATAACTCATCCTTGACGTTATCAAAGTCTTGAAAATCTACAGGCACTTCTTTTAGCCCTAGCTCCTTGCTAGCCTCAAGCCTTCCATGACCAGAGACAATAAAGCCAGATCTGTTAGAGACTATGATGGAGTTCCTAAATCCTTGATGACTTATTATCTTAGCTAACAGCCTAATTTGATTCGGGCTATGCGTGTTAGGGTTTCTTGGATGAACTTTTAGATCTTCCAATTTAACCATGCGATCATGAGAGCAATTAACTTTAAGCTCTTTCACTATAGCTAGCCAGCAAAGCCTTTAATGTTTTCGGTTGTGACTTCCCAAGCTCTTTTGTTAGNTCTTTAAAAGAGTTTGCGGTTTCCTCGTCCATACTCATACAAATGGTTACCCTAGGCTCGTTTAGTCTAGGTCTACCCGCTCCTTTTCTAACGCCTCCGTGATTGCTGTTTGATTCTTTAGTGTTCATTTTTTTGTAGGAGTTTATTATTATATTCTTCGATTTTAATTTGCTGTAATGCAATAGCTTTCTCTTTGTCAAATTCTTCCATTCTTCCAGCGTAAACTTGCGCCCCGTCAATGAGAGCATAAACTAAATATTTGCCATGCCCCCTATGGTAGTGGCAACCTTTAACGCCTGTTTTTAAGTTGATTCGTTTAGGCTTTGCTGGCTGTTTTGCCATTAGCTTTTTCGTGGCTGATTTTAATGCTGCTAATTCCTTTGGTTGCCAATCCGTAAAAATGCTGTTTTCTTCTAAGTTCATCTGTTGTTAGATTGCTTGCAATTATTGTTTTGGTCAATCATTTAATGNTGTATTAAATCAAATAGCATTTCCATTGCTTCCCGCTCTTGTGAGTCTGTCAGAGTTAGTTCCTCTCCGTCTTCTGCAATGGCTGAAACGATTTCTATTTCGTCCTCATCATCTGGAGTTTCTTGCACTCCGTAAGCATCACGCATCCCGCTTTGCCCTTTGATTAGGTAACCCATAATTTCAATGGGCTTATCTTCATCATCGTAAATTGTTACTTCTAATGACATAGGGCTAAAGTGAAACATGAATAAGAGAGGACAAAAAATACTATGCTTATGGCTAAAAGTTCTAGTGTAAGTTTCATGGGTAGTAGTGTTTTTGGTTGTTGGTTAGCCTGTGACTATTGGATATATAATTGCAGCCCAAAATATTGGCTTTGCCTTGAATTTTTTAACAGCATCAGCTTCAGAATTAGCTGATATGTTTGCGGTTTTGTCTTTTCCCATCATGTCGATGTATCGGATCTGATAATATTTGGTTTTCATAGTAGTAGTGTTTTTGGTTGCGCCCCCCGTAGGGGGCTAGGTTGGTTAGAGTTGCTTCTGGAGATCATCAACTGCAGCTTTCCATTCTTTAGCTGTCCTGTCTTTGTAGCTAGTCCCTCTTGGGCTAATGTTATGAACATCCTTGTAGACCTCCCAATAGCTTTCCCATTCTAGCAGTGCATCTACTTGTTCTGGCTCTGTAATTTCTGGGTTAAATTCTTCGATGTCTTCAATGATTGCTTCAGCAAAAGAAGGATGACAAGTTTTGCAGATATGCGCTCTAAGTTTCAGTTGTGTAATTGTTGCGGTTTTCATAGTAGTAGTGTTTTTGGTTGCCCCCTTTCGGGGGCTGTATTGGTTGAGGGTTTTTAGAATGGCACTCCGTCATATTCGGAGGGGCTGTTTTCAAGTTGCCCCATCATTAGTAAATCTTCGTTTTCTTCAATGGGGGCTTCTAAAGACTTTTTGAAATCCTCAAAAGTTCCTGCATCTAATCCCATCTCATGGCAATCTTCACAGTGATTACAATAAAACTCGTAAGCTTCATCTGGGGCGGTTGATCCATAAGCTTCGTTCATGTAGTCTTGTGAGCTTGCTTCGTCTTGGTAGTGTTCATCTTGCTGATTCATGGTAGTAGTAGTTTTGGTTTAGGTTGTGCGGTTTCTCCCGCTGATGATTAAAAATTAGCATCTCATTTGATAAATGGCTAGCACTAAATCAATCTATTTTCACTTATCCCCCTTTAGCCCTTATTCTATATATGTTACAACCTTAGATTTTTTTGATTAAATCCTCAGTTACAAACCATTTTTCCCTTTCTTCTTTGCTTGCCTTCCAATTATAAAGTTCACGCAAAGCAATTAAAGCTTCTGCCGTTCTTTCCTTCTTTGTTTTGGTTGATAGTTTAATGTCTTTTGGGAGGTTGTCTGTTAGATCCCATTCAATAACATTTCTTCCCGTCACCCTGCATCTTCTAACACCACTTTCATAAATTACACCCAGCCTCCTAAGTTCCGTTGTTCGAGATCCTATCCCATATGAACCAGAGTCAAGATCTTTTGTTGCCTCATTAGTTGTGCATGGAGCGTTTTTCATTATAGCACGATAGACCTTCAATCTCCTTTTAGATAGAAGCCCTTCCGCTTTGATTTGATTGTAACAATCTATTGATGTTTGCCTTGTCATTTTCTGTTAGTTTTTTCTTTTTTGTTTTGCTGCTGAGTGAATCGAATCTAGGTTAGCTCCGAAAATTTCCCATGCTTCCTCTATTCTTGAACTTAGATCTTCTTTGAATTGGTTAATGATTGCTCCCTTTGTTATTTGTGGAATGTTGCAATCTATCTCCAATAAAAGAGCGTCAAAGGTAAGAGGCTCTATTAAATTCAAATGCCTTTCGAATGATGACTTCAAATCTATCTTTTCCCAGTCTATTGATGTATTCATATTTTTAGCGGTTTTCTAGTCTTGAGATAAAATTCACGATTTCTATTTTGTCTGGGTTATGATCTAAGAGGTAAACTGTAACCATGCTTGTTAGAGTTATTTCGTTATGCTGCATCCATAATTTAACTTCTGAGAAATTTCCGTTAAGATAACTTTCTATTGCGTCTTCTATTGTTTCCATTTTGTTAGTAGTGTTAAGAGTTGCCCCCTTTCGGGGGCTTGATTAATTGTTAGGCTGTATAAGTTTCGTCTTCTATTTTCCAAGTCATGGAAATTTTATTGGTTGTTATTTTGCGGAGAAACTTTAGCTCCATTAGAGCTTCCTCAACTGATTCAAATCTTTTGATTTTTACAATGCAGCCTTCGCCTTTTGTGATTTCGTAACTGAAGTTTAGTGCGTTCATGGTAGTAGTGTTTTTGGTTTTGGTTTGGTTTTTATTATCGCTCCATGCGCTCTTGATCTTTTAGCTGCTCTGCTTTCATCTTTGCTTGCGGTCTGTTTGCAATGACTGTTTTAATTGCTAGCTCTTTAGAATCTCCTAGGCTGATTAGTGCATTGACTGTCTGTGTTTCTTGGGTTGTCATGGTAGTAGTGGTTGGTAGTGGTTTGGCGGTTTCTCCCGCTGATGATTGAAATCTACAGGATGAATTGATAAAAGGCTAGCACTAAATCAATCTATTTTCACTTATCCCCTACAGCCCTTATTCTACAAGGCTTGAGGGGGCAAAATAATTTTACCCATGCCACAATTCAAGCTCAAAGCTTCTTCTTTTTACTAATCCTTTGCGGATTTTGCCCCCTGCTTTTCTATACATAGGCATTACCTCGGAAACGCTTTGATAATTTCCATCGTTTAAACGCCCCTCTTGAGAAACAAGCTGATANAGTGCGCCCCTTCCGCAGTTGTATGTAAAACTTGTTAGNGAGGCTAACTGATTATCTGTTAGCGGAACTTTCACAATTTCTAAAACTATGTTTTTGTATTTGTGCAATTCCTTTTCTAACAACTCGCTTGCCTCTGCCTCAGAAATAATTCCTTTGCTAACAGACTTTCCAGTGTGACCATATCCAATAGTTCTTTTGCCTCCGCAGCAAGTGTAAGATTCCGCTCTGAATCCCTCAAAGTATTTAACCCCTTGCGTCATTTTATACCAAGCAACTTTTGGTTTTACTAAAATGGGTTTTTCAGATTGGATTTGCCCTTGAGCGATTCCAGCAAGAAAGGAGAAAATAAGAAGGGCAATAAATGTAATTGTTTTTTTCATGTCTGTAGTAGTGTTAAGAGTTGCCCCCTTGCGGGGGCTTAGTTGGTTAGGCGTAAAGTGCTTTGATGTCGTAGTAGTAGCCGTTGCAAGCTTCGTGAGTTGCGTTCTTAATGTTGAAATCACAATAGCCAAACTTTGCTTGAAATTCCATATTGAATTTTGCGATCATCATAGCTTCTTCGTCTTGCATTACTGTAGCTAAGAAAAGATAGTTTTCTGCATGGTTGTTTGCTTCTTCGTTTTTCTTGTATTGAGCAAGAATAATGTCGTTTTGCTCGCCTGTCATTGTGTCTAGTGTATTCATGGTAGTAGTAGTTTTGGTTTTGATTGGGGGGCTTTTGCTCCCGCTGATGATTAAAATCTACATGATGAATTGATTAATGGCTAGCACTAATTCAATAAATCTTCATTTTATTTTACAATGCCTTATTCTATAAGGGTTTAATCATTCATTTTATTCTAGGAAGTCTTCTAGTCCTTGCCAAATAAGATTATTAAATATGGTTTCATAGCTTCCAGAATAAGCTTCCCCCTCTTTTGCTAGCTCAATGTAGTTTTCAGTATATGGATCTAACAAGTAATCAGATAGGTTAGAAAATTTACATGATGACGGATCTCCTACGCAATCAACCGCAGACCATAAATCCAAATGATCTTTAGCTAACAGTATTGCATATCTCCCCCCGTTGCATTTTTCGCCCCAATCAATAACGTATGTTTCGTAATTATTCATTTTTTTATTAGTGTTTTTTGTTTTGTTAATGCCCCCTTTCGGGGGCTTGGTTGTTATGCTGCTTTTGTTTCTATGATCATCTTGCAGCCGTCAGAATCTATCATATCAATTCCAATATCTAACAGTCTTGCTTCTAAATCATNAAATACTTTAGATGAAACGTAGCCAGCTAACAGATAGCCAATGTATTCATCTTCAAAAACTATTTCCGTTTCTCCAAAGGTGTAAATGTCTGGATATAGTTTCTCCCCGTTCATTGTTAGATTGTGATCTTCAATTAGTTTTGCAAATAAGTTTTGCACTATTTCTTTTGTTGGTTTTTTCATATTTTTGTATTGTTAAGGTTGCCCCCATTTCTGGGGGCTTTGATTTCTGTTAGACTTCTAGTTCCCAAAGATTGTCTTCTAATTCTTGCGCTGCTTCTATGACTGAGTGAGGCACTTTCTTTTCTGCTAATGTTCCGTGGTTATCTATGCAACCTGTATCTTCTGCCAGAGCAAGAGAGCCGTAATACTTCCCGCATCTTGACTCTAGGTAAAGATGATACTTTTCTCCGTCATGCTCCGCTTCGATTTTCCAGCCGTTGTTTAGTGTCTTATTAATTGTCTTCATTTTGGTAGTAGTGTTTTTGGTTTTGAATGTTGCCCCCTTTCGGGGGCTGATTGTTATTTAGATTGCTTCAACTTGTGATGCGTGAAAGAGAGCGTATTGTTT
>JGI20156J14371_10000325_pt1 | contig 41989 bp, 36 predicted proteins | sample COG_06_FD_14371 | JGI IMG/M metagenome (IMG submission 14371)
TCCCGCTCTGGGCACAAGCACTATTTGAGAAAGACCGCGATATACGCGGTCTTTTTTTTCGTCCCTTTGGGGAAACTCCTGTAGATTTTGCTGTTTGCCGACCTGATTTTGTGTCATTTACGGCTCACTTCGTGTCCGAAGTACACTCTTACTTACCTCATTATTAGTTAGTTAAGGTTGATTCGATTCGCCTGTGGCATTAGATTTGCTCCGCAGCCAAGCGTCCGTAATTCAAACTTGTAATGGGTAGAAAAGTCAATTTCATCGTCCTCACGGTGTTGGTCCTCATTTCATTCATCACCGGCATCACCGCCAGCCCTGGCGCGGATTGGGCCGAGGTCATGGAGTCCAACCCGGGCGATGTAGCATGGATGGTGGTCGCCAGTGCTTTCGTGCTCCTGATGACGCCCGGTCTGGCCTTTTTCTACGGTGGCATGGTCGATCGAAAAAATGTGATCTCCACCATGCTACAGAGCTTTGTGGCCTTGGGGGTCATCAGTATTTTATGGGTGGTCGTAGGCTTTAGCCTATGCTTTGGAGACAGCATTGGGGGCATCATTGGAAACCCACTGACGTTTATGAATTTCAAAGGCGTCGGAGCGGCCCCGCACCCTGAAATAGGGAGCAGTATTCCGTTCCTTCTGTTCGCCTTGTTCCAATTGAAGTTCGCCATCATCACACCCGCCCTCATCACGGGAAGCATGGCCGGCCGCATCCGTTTTCGCAGCTACATCCTGTTTATGGTGCTGTTCTCCCTCTTCATCTATGCCCCCCTTGCCCACATGACGTGGCACCCCGATGGGCTGCTGATGAACTTGGGTGTACTCGACTTTGCAGGAGGCACTGTGGTGCACATGTCTGCAGGGTTTGCTGCCTTGGCAGGCGCTGTCTTTTTAGGCCCCCGCAAAAACCCCCGTTTGGACCACGCCAATATCCCCTTCATCATTCTCGGAACGGGGTTGCTGTGGTTTGGTTGGTTCGGGTTCAACGCCGGTTCAGCCTTGGGCGCAAATGATGACGCGGTTCTGGCCTTCGCCAATACCCACTTCGCCTCTGCCGCCGGCATGATCACTTGGATTTTCTTCGAGCGCTTTCAGGGACGAAAAATGAACGCTGTGGGCGCCTGTATTGGTGCCATTGTAGGTCTTGTAGCGATCACCCCCGCTGCGGGGTTCGTCACCATACAAGAGAGCATCCTCATTGGATTCACCGCTGCACTGGTCTCCAATTGGGCCATTGCCCGTCAAAAGCGCGGAGGCTTGGACGACACCCTTGACGTCTTCCCTTCTCACGGTGTTGGCGGTATGGTCGGCATGGTATTAACGGGTGTCTTTGCCTCAGAAGTCGGCCTAACCTCGGGAGAATACGCCACCTTTACTTGGCACCTCATCGCCTTGATTGGCACGGCTGTTTTCACCTTTGCAGGAAGCTATGGCATCTTCAGCTTGGTGGACCAGATCATTCCTGTGAGGGTCAGCGGATGGCAAGAAACCTTGGGGCTGGACGAAAGCCAGCACGGGGAGCAACTGGATTGACCGTCCACAATGCCATCGGCAAAACAGCTGCCAACTTCTGCTTATTCATCGTGGTAGCCAGCAGTTGAAGGCTATCTTTGTAGCACACGGCGCAGGCGTGTTCCCACAGTGGTAGAATCATGAAACCGCGCCAAACCCTATTCTTTTGACAGATTTCAATTCGCTCGGTCTGAGCGAACCCATTATGAAGGCCCTCGTTCCACTTGGCTACGAGACCCCTACCCCCATTCAAGCTCAAGCCATTCCTTACGTCCTCGATGGACGTGACGTTTTGGGTGTGGCCCAAACCGGAACCGGAAAGACAGCAGCGTTTTCGCTGCCCATGCTCCACAGGCTCAATCGAAAGCCACAAGGAGATGGCCGCCGCCCCATTCGGGGACTGGTATTGAGCCCCACACGCGAATTGTCGGCCCAAATCGGCGAGAGCATTCGGGACTATACGCCCAACCTCCCCATCACCCATACGGTGATTTTTGGTGGTGTGAAGCAAGGCAAACAGGTGGCCGCGCTCAAACGTGGTGTGGACATCGTGGTGGCCACTCCAGGACGACTGCTCGACCTGATCGACCAAGGCTTTATCAACCTCCGCCAATTGGAGTATTTCGTGCTCGACGAGGCGGACACCATGCTCGACATGGGCTTCATACACGACATCCGCAAGGTGATCAAGCTGCTGCCACCCCGGCGACAGTCTTTGTTCTTCTCTGCGACGATGCCCCAGAACATTCAAGAACTGGCCGACACGATCCTCATCGACCCCGTCACGGTCGAAGTGGAGCGGCGCAGTTCCGCTGCGGAATCGGTGGACCAACGTGTCTACTTTGTACGTCAAGCTGAGAAAAAGCACCTGCTGGTCGATGTTCTCAAGGCCCCCGATGTATCGAGCGCTTTGGTCTTTACCCGCACTAAGTATGGCGCAGACAAGCTGGTTCGGCACCTTCGCAAAGAAGGGGTCCGGTCCGAAGCGATTCACGGCAACAAGTCTCAGCCCCAGCGCGAGAAGGCTATGAAGGCATTCAAGCGCGGCGATCTGGGTGTATTGGTGGCGACCGACATCGCCGCTAGGGGCATTGACGTGGACGACTTGAGCCACGTGGTCAACTTCGAAATCCCGAACATCCCCGAAACCTATGTGCACCGCATTGGCCGCACAGGAAGGGCTGGAGCAGAAGGCATCGCCATCTCGTTTTGCAACGAAGACGACGAGCGCACCTACTTGCGTGACATTCAACGGCTCATCCGCCGCGAGGTTCCACTTCATGTGGACCACGAGTACCATTTGGCACTTCCCGCGATCCCCTTGGACTCTGGAAAACCAGGAAGCAGTGGTGGCGGCGGGAAATCCCGCAGCAAAAAAGGCGGTGGCGGTGGCGGTGGCCGCGGCAAGGGCGGTCATCAAGGTGGCGGTTTTCGCAACCGGAACAGCCGCGACGGTCAAGCGGGGCCGAAGGGCAATCGCTCCGGGTCGGGCCGCAACAAACGCAGACGGCCAGGAGGAGGCGCTCCCAAAGGAGGGAACTCCGGGGGCGGCCAATAAACCTAATTCTGTCCATGCACCCCTGAGAGTTCTGGGGTGCAGCGCATTGAAACCGCTGAATCACGAGGGCATCATCCTAACTTGCCCCTGATGAGTGCATTCATCCCATCCATAGGCTGGATCAAAACGTATAGCCGAAAGGACTTCGCCGGAGACCTTCCTGCTGGCCTGACCGTTGGCGTCATGCTGGTTCCACAGGGCATGGCATACGCCATGATCGCCGGCCTTCCCGTTGTGTACGGCCTTTATGCTGCCCTCATCCCACAAGTGGTGTATGCCTTCCTCGGAAGTTCACGCCAACTCGCTGTCGGCCCGGTCGCCATGGACTCCCTACTGGTCGCCTCTGGCCTCACGGGACTTGCCGTAGTAGGGTCGGACCGGTACATCGAGCTTGCCCTCATGTTGGCGCTGATGATGGGGATCATGCAGCTCGCATTGGGCGCGCTGCGCATGGGCTTTTTGGCTCAGTTTCTCTCGCGCCCGGTCATCAGTGGATTTACCAGCGCTGCAGCCGTGATCATTGGACTGAATCAGTTGCCCAGTTTGCTGGGGATTCAAATGGAGCGCAGCGCCCAATTGCACGTCTTGATCTCTGAGGCGATCTCTGCCAGCTCCGATGTGCACCTGCCTACGGCTTTCTTGTCGGGAGCGGCAGTATTGGCCCTTATCGCTCTGCGCCGATGGGCACCCCGCGTTCCAGGCGCACTGGCAGTGGTGGCTGCAGGAATCGCCTTTCTCACCTTCGCAGGAGATAGTGACATGGGCATCCGTTCAGTCGGTGACATTCCTTCCGGACTTCCGGGCTTCCGCATGCCAGGGCTGTTGTGGGAAGACCTGCGCACCCTCGCCCCTGTAGCCGCTACGCTCGCCTTTATCGCCTTCGTGGAAGCCTATAGCCTGGCGCAAACCGTTGCCCAACGCAGGGCAGACCACGACATCAACGCCAATCAAGAATTGCGGGCCCTTGGCCTCGCCAACATCTTTGGGTCCATGTTCGGAGCCTACCCCACCACAGGAGGCTTTTCGCGCACGGCCGTGAATGAACGAGCGGGGGCCATGACCGGTGTGAGCGCCCTTATTTCGGCCACAGTCGTGGCTTTGACCCTGGTCTTCCTGACCCCAGCCTTCGGCAATCTGCCACAGTCAGTGCTTGGAGCGATCATTGTGGTGGCCATTGCCGGGCTGGTCGATGTGCGCTACGCCAGACAGCTTTTCAGCAGCCACCGCGAGGAGGCGCTCCTCCTGTTGGCCACATTTTGTCTCACCGCCTTTGGAGGCATGGTCATGGGCATTGGATCTGGCGTTTTTTTGAGTCTGGTGCTGACTGTTTTTAGGAGCACGCGGCCTCATGCGGCTGAACTCGGTGCGATTGCGGGCGTCTACAGGAATGTGGAGCGCTTTCCAAAAGCTCAACGGATCCCGGGTTGGCTGATCATACGCTACGACGGCCCCTTGCATTACGCCAGCCAGGCGCACTTCAAAGGGTTCTTGAAAGAGCGGCTCGATGCGCTCCCCTCACACAGCCAACCTGTGCATACGGTTCTTCTCCACGCAGAGTCAATCCCGTATGTGGACGCTTCAGCTTGTGCCATGCTCTCCGGTTTGATCGACGAATGGCAAAAACAAGGCGTCACCTTTAAGCTGGCCGGGGCCATTGGCCCCACCCGCGATGCCCTGCACCGCGCAGGACTCATGGACCGCATTGGAGCAGACCATTTCCACACAGGGGTTGAAGCGGCCTTGCAGGCGCAGGAGAATAGCCAACAACGGCAAATCGCCACCCAGACCGTCCTGTCCGAAGGCTAATCTCCTCATCTTTATTTCCGAAATTTGCACCCTATGAAAGTCGAACAGATTTACACCGGATGTCTCGCCCAAGGCGCCTACTACATCGAGTGCTGTGACGAAGCCGTTGTCATCGACCCGCTGCGGGAAGTCCAGCAGTACATCGACCGCGCGGAAGCGGGAGGCAAGAAAATCAAGTACATCTTCGAAACCCATTTCCACGCCGATTTCGTGAGTGGACACGTCACCCTGGCCGAAAAGACGGGAGCCCCTATTGTTTTTGGCCCCAATGCCCAACCCAAATTCCAGGCCCACATCGCAGAGCATGGAGAAGTCTTTCAGGTGGGCAAGGTGACCATCGAGGTCATCCATACGCCCGGACACACCATGGAGTCCACCACTTATTTGTTGCGCGACAAAGCGGGCAAGCCCCATGCCATCTTCACGGGCGACACACTGTTCCTTGGAGACGTAGGGCGGCCGGACTTGGCGCAAAAGTCTGCCGATATGACCCAAGAAATGCTCGCTGGCACCCTGTTTGACAGCTTGCGCAACAAACTCATGACTTTGCCCGACGAGGTGATTGTCTATCCAGGGCATGGTGCGGGTTCTGCTTGCGGCAAAAACATGAGCTCTGAGACTGTAGGCACCCTGGGTGACCAGAAGGCCAACAACTATGCGCTCCGAGCCGACATGACCAAATCAGAATTCGTTGCGGAGGTTACGAATGGCTTGCTCCCCCCTCCGGCGTATTTCCCCCTGAACGTAAAACTGAACAAAGAGGGCTACGTCTCCATCGACGAGGTATTGGCCCAAGGTGGCCGAGGCTTGTCTCCCGCAGCATTTGAGGCCGCAGCCAACGAAACCAACGCCGTGATCCTCGACGTCCGCAGCATGGATGCCTTTGCAACGGCACATGTTCCGCGCAGCACTTTTATCGGTCTTGACGGCAACTTCGCTCCTTGGGTAGGCGCTATGATCGTCGACGTCAAGCAGCCCATCTTACTCGTCACCGATCAGGACAAAGTGGAAGAGGCCATCACCCGACTTTCCCGTGTAGGCTTTGATCACGTTTTGGGCTACTTAGAAGGTGGCATTGCGGAGTGGAAGAAGGCCGGAATGGAGGTTGATGCGATCACTTCGGTTGGCGCTGAGGAATTTTCCCGGTTGCGCAAGAACAGCGACATCAAAGTCATCGACGTACGCAAACCCGGAGAGTACCTCTCAGAACACATCGTGGAAGCGGAGTCTATTCCCCTTGTAGCCTTGAACGGGCATTTGGCAGAAATCCCCGCAGAGGGAGACTTTTATCTCCATTGCCTGTCCGGCTACCGGTCATTGATTGCCATGAGCATCCTCAAAGCGCGTGGCTTCCACAATGGCACCAACGTCCTCGGCGGCTTCAACGCCATCAAAGAGACAGACACTCCGTTGAGCGATTACGTTTGCCCTTCGACGCTCTAATTGTCTCGAGGCAGCAACACATGTCGGAGATAGCAGCTTAGGCTTTATTTTTGGCCCCCCAAAGCCGGCTAAGGCTGAAGGACCACCCACCCAGGTGGCGAAATTGGTAGACGCGCAGTCTTCAGGTGGCTGTGCCTTCGGGCGTGCGGGTTCGAGTCCCGCTCTGGGTACAAGGAAAGAGGCTCCAATAGGGGCCTCTTTTTTTTGTGCAACTGTTGTTGTCTTTGGCGTTTCCCTCTTCAAATTGAGCACATCCGCCTCCCCTTGATCACTTGTTTGTTGTCGTTTCTCAACTATTGTGGCGATGACTGCGGGACAACTTCCACAGGGGCAAACATGGACCCGGAAGCTCCAAAGGTGTTGGCTACTTATGACATTCTGGGTGGCCCATCCGGCATCCGCACTGCCGCGTTGCTCAAACAGCATCTCGACAACGGGCAAACCCGAAAAGTGAGCATCTCAAATCAATGAAAGCCCGCACAGGGCTCTGAACCGACTTCTGATCAGGTGTACAAGACTCCTGCGGCAACCGTCAACCTCGTTCCCGGATCTACGAGGATAAACGAACCAGTTGCGCGGTTCCGGCGATAGTCGTCCACCAGCAACGGTGCTGCTGTTCGAATGCGTACCCGCGCAATGTCGTTCATGCCGATGCTTAGGTCCTCTTCCAGGCGGTGCAGCGTATTGATGTCCAGTTTGTAGACCACTTCTTTGACCACGGCCTTGACCTCGCGGGAAGTGTGGTGCAATTCGAAACGGATTCCGGGACGCATGGGCTGCTCACCCAACCAGCAAATCCTCGCGTCCAGGTCTTGGATTGAATCGGGCTGGTTGTTTTCGCGAACCAGCATGTCGCCTCTGCTCAAGTCGATGTCGTCCGCAAGGGTCATCACCACGCTCTGAGGCGGAAAAGCCATGTCCATCTGCTTGTCTCCAATCGCAATCGAGGTCACCTTGCTGCCCATCCCACTGGGAAGGGCCACGACGGCGTCGCCCACTTTGAACACCCCACCGGCCACGCGACCAGCATACCCCCGGAAGTCACGGTGTTCATCGGTTTGCGGACGCACGACATATTGAACCGGGAACCTACAGTCCTGCATATTCCGGTCCGCAGCCACATGTACGTTCTCCAGATGATTCAATAGGGTTGGGCCATCATACCAAGCCATCCGCTCTGAACGGTCGACCACATTGTCGCCTGCCAAGGCACTGATGGGAATGAACCGAATGTCCGGTATATCCAAGCGGCTGGAAAAACTGCGATAGAGGTCCACGATCTCATTGTACCGCGCCTCATCCCACTCCACCAAGTCCATCTTATTGATGCAGACGACCATGTGCTTGATGCCCAAGAGGTGGGCGATAAAGCTGTGCCGGTGGGTTTGCTCGAGCAAGCCCGCACGGGCATCGATGAGAATGATGGCAAGGTCGGCCGTGGAGGCGCCTGTCACCATGTTGCGGGTGTACTGGATGTGTCCCGGAGCGTCCGCGATGATGAACTTGCGCTTCGGCGTGGCGAAGTAGCGGTAGGCCACGTCGATGGTGATGCCTTGCTCCCGCTCGGCCCGCAGGCCATCGGTGAGAAGGGAGAGGTCGGCGCCATCCGTACCGCGCTGGTTGGAGGCCTGCTCGATGGATTCGAGCTGGTCTTCAAAGATGGTTTTGCTGTCGTACAACAAGCGTCCAATCAACGTGCTCTTGCCGTCGTCTACGCTGCCTGCCGTAATAAACCGAAGGAGTCCCTGTGCCATGATTTCTTGCTGCTCTATTCCTTATGAAGGGTTTAGAAGTACCCTTCCTTTTTACGGTCTTCCATGGCGGATTGACTCCGCTTGTCGTCCATTCGGCCGCCCCGCTCCGTCTTCCGGGCGGCGGCCACTTCGGCCACAATCTTTTCTAGACTGTCCGCATCGCTTTCGACAGCGCCGGTGATGGTCAGGTCACCCAAGGTTCTGAATCGAACCTGCAACTTTTCGGGAACCTCTTCTGGCCGCAGATTGAGGTATGCACTGTTGGCCAAAATCTGCCCTTCGCGACGGATGATCTCACGCTCATGGGCGAAATACAGGCTGGGAATGGCGATGTTTTCTCGGAGGATGTAGTTCCAAATGTCCAACTCCGTCCAATTGTTCAGTGGAAAGACTCGGAAATGCTCGCCGGGCTGGTGCTTTCCGTTGTACAAGTCCCACAACTCAGGACGCTGGTTCTTGGGATCCCACTGGCTGAAATCATCCCTGTGACTGAAGAAGCGCTCCTTGGCACGGGCCTTCTCTTCATCCCGGCGTGCCCCACCCACACAAGCATCGAATTGATGCGCCTCAATGGTAGAAATCAGTGCGGGCGTCTGGATGCGGTTGCGCGAGGCATTGAACCCCTTCTCCTCGGTCACTTCCCCCTTGTCGATCAAATCTTGGACACTGCCCACAATCAATTGTACCCCAAGCTCTTGAACGAGGTCGTCACGAAACTGAATCGTCTCAGGGAAATTGTGGCCCGTGTCGATGTGAACCAAAGGCATGGGGATCCGGGCTGGAGCAAAAGCTTTGCGCGCCAGGTGGGTGACGCAAATGCTGTCCTTTCCCCCGCTGAATAGGATGGCCGGGCGGTCAAATTGTGCCGCTACCTCTCTCAGTACATATATCCCCTCTGCCTCGAGCTCATCGAGGTGGCTCAAGTTGTAATCACTGCTCATTGCTCTGTTCTTTACTCACTGCAGTCCGCCCAATGTTTCCGTAGCGGAACCATGCCCGCTCATGGAAATAGTACAGCACCATTTTGAGGATGCTTTCCACGACCATGATTCCTCCGGCGGCTTTGACGTCCCCGAAAACCACATATACAAAAGTGAAGGTCGTGACCGATGCGATGACGCGCCAAGTAATGGTTTTGGCGATGTGCCGCTTTCGGGATTTCTTTTCTTCTAACATGTTAGTCCAACCCTACAAATGAGCGAATGGCTCCCACCCCCTCTTCTACCGAAACGTCTGTAGTATCCAGGTCCAAATAATCGGATTCAGGAGCGCCATACGCTTCGGAATGATAATGCTCTCGTCCGCGGACCTCTGAGGTGTGTACAAACACCTCTTTGACAAATGCCCGGGCCTTAAACTCCTCTCGCATCCAACGGAAAGGAGCCACCACCGCAACGATCGCAATGCGCCCCTGACGGCTGAGATAGAGGGCGATGTCTTGGGCACGGCGGATGTTGGCTTCCCGGCCAGCCGGACTGTAGTCCGCATTTTCTGTCAACGCGCGGAGGTCGTCACCATCAACCAGAAAGGCATCTTCTCCAGCCTCCTGCAACGACTGCAACAGCGCACGCCCAACGGTCGACTTGCCTGCACCGGGCTGTCCGGTGATCCAAATGATAGGCCTCTCGTTGGTCATCACACAAATATAACCCCCTCTTCATCAGGAGTTGAGCTCAAAACCGAAGAGGATCAAAAAAAAATATCACCCTCAACTTCCTGTATTTAAGCGCATTACAATTTTTTCTTGATTTTTTTTTCAAGAAATGAAACCCTAAAGGAGGGGCCACAGTAAAGGGTAATGGTTTTGGTTACAGCCGCTCCCGCAAGGGAACAGGCGATTTGGTGAAACGAAGGGGCTCTCGAACGCGAGGGCCCTTTCTCATTTTATGCCCTTTTTGTTTTACGCCTTGCGCTTGAAGCGCACAAAGAAGTGGATCCAAAGGGAACGACTCAAACGCTGTATGGGCGGGAGGAGGACCAGCAGTGCAGCCACCCCCGAATACAGAAAGGTTTCCGGCTGGTCAAACATCCCAGTAAACTCGATCCATCCCAAGGCCCCAAAGGTGTAAAGTGCCACGAGTACGGCCACCCAGAGGGCCACTGTCATGCCATAATTGACATATGCCGCACCAAAATAAAAGCCGGGCTCCCGCAGGAAATTCTCTCCGCATTTTGGACAAGCAGGATGCAGTGCATTGATGGTGCGCCATCGATAAGGATTGCGCACTGTGAACAGGCGTCCCTCGCGGCAAGCAGGACAGCGGTTGCCAAGAATGCTCGCGATGAATGAACGTGGGGACTGCACCCTACAAAAGTACCGACGGCAGGGGTTGGTCCGACCCGCCCGTCAACCTTCCAACTGCTGCAAGGCTACCATACCATGGTAAACCCCTTTTGCCGCCATCAGCTCCTCATGGCTGCCCGATTCCGCGATGCGACCACACTCCATAACGATGATGCGGTCAGCCCGCCTTACGGTGGACAGACGATGGGCAATCACCACTGCAGTCCTGTCTTCCATGACCCGCTCTATGGCGGCTTGAACCAAACGCTCTCCTTCGGCATCCAAGGCGCTGGTGGCCTCATCGAGCACCAAAATGGGAGGGTCGTGGTACAAGGCCCGCGCGATGGCAAGACGCTGACGTTGGCCACCTGAAAGTCTTCCACCACCGTCTCCTATCGTCGTTTCAAAACGTTCTGGAAGTTGGTCGATGAACTCCATGGCGTGGGCAATCTCTGCGACGGTCTGAACGCGCTCAGGATCGAGGCCCTCATCGAACAAGGCGATGTTCGCCGCTACCGTGTCGTTGAACAGCAGCGGGTCCTGGGTCACAAAACCGATCTTGCTCCTCACCGCTCCCGTTGCAGCCTCACGCAGGTCCAGGCCATCCATGCGGACATGCCCTTGTTCTGGATCGTACAACCTGAGCAACAAACGCGCGACTGTGGTTTTCCCGCTGCCCGAAGGCCCCACCAAGGCGACAGTCTCCCCTTTTTTAACCGTCAAACTAAAACCGTCGAGTGCCCATTCTGAAGCACCGGCATAACGGAAGCTGACCTCATCCAAACGCACCTCATCTTGAAAATCCACGGGGACCGGTACGGCCGGTTCGGCGACAGTGACTTCGGCCTGAAGCACTTCATCCAAACGGTCGAGCGACGCCGCTCCTTTTTGGACTTTAAAAATGGCATCGCTCAACGAACGTGCTGGAGGTATGATTTGACTAAACACCACCAAGTACCCAATGAACAACTCACCTTCGAGCCCTTCTCCGCTCAACACGAGTCGCCCCCCCACAGCAAGCAGGATCGCGATGACCGTCATAGAGACAAACTCACTCACTGGCGAACTCAGGTACTCCCGCTTGTAGAGCTTGCGCATCAGCTGGAAATACCCTTCGTTGTGTTCTGCGAAACGGCCCCGAAATCGCGGGGCAGCATCAAAGGCCTTGACCACCATCATGGCGCCCAGCGTCTCTTCCAGTCTGCTGATCAAATCTCCAAGACGCGCCTTTCCCCTTCCGGCGGCACCCCGAAGCGCTGTGGCAATACGTGAAATAATGAACCCCGACACCGGCATGAATACCAAGGCAAAAAGGGTGAGTTCCCAACTGATGGCAAACAAGGTCACGAGGGACAGCACAATCATGATCGGCGCCTTGAACAAGACTTCCAGCGTCCCGATGACGCTGAACTCCACCTCCATCAAATCATTGGTCATTCGGCTGATTAAGTCCCCTTTGCGCTGCTCGGTAAAATACCCGACAGGCAGGGCCAGAATGCGATCAAACAACTGGCTACGCATGTCTCGAGCGACCCCAGTCCGGATGGTCGCCAAGCTGTAGAAGGACAAATAAGTGACGGCATTCTTGATCAAGGCCAATACCGCGATGGCCCCGCACATGACGAGCAAGGCCTGCTCCGAGCCGTTCGCCGCAACGTACTGGTCCAAAGCGGAAGTGACCCGGTCAAATACTGCAGGGGTACTCCCCCCGGTTTCCGCCGAGCCATCCGTGCGAAACAGGATTCTCAAAAAGGGAACAATGGCCAAAAAGGTGAAGAGCGAGAGGACCGAACCGAGGGCATTGAATACAATGTTCCCAATGAGGTTCAGGCGATAGCGCAACACCAGCCCGAAAAGGTCCTTGAACCTCCTCATGCTCCGGTCGTCCCGATATAGTTGTGCGGAGTGATGGCCCGCAATTCAGCCCGCACAGTATCCGACACCGGAAGTCCGGTGATAAAGGCTGCGATCGAATCCGCGTCGATGCTGGCATTGCCGCGGGTCAGGTCTTTGAGCAACTCATATGGCTTCTCGACCCCTTCCCGGCGAAGAATGGTCTGAATGGCTTCGGCGACCACTGCCCACTGTGATTCGAGGTCCGCCTGTAGCCTGGCCTCATTCAACACAAGCTTGCCCAACCCTTTGCGCAGGGCATTCAACGCCACCAAACTGTGGCCAATGGGCACCCCGACATTGCGCAAGACCGTGCTGTCTGTGAGATCGCGCTGGAGCCTACTGATGGGAAGTTTTCGGGCCAAGTGCCCCAATAGAGCATTGGCCATCCCCAAGTTTCCTTCGCTGTTTTCGAAGTCGATCGGGTTGACTTTATGCGGCATGGCTGAAGACCCCACTTCTCCTGCGACCACCTTTTGCTTGAAATAGTCCAAGCTGATGTAGTGCCAGATGTCGCGGTCCAAGTCAATGAGAATGGTATGGATCCGCTGCAGTGCATCGCACCACGCTGCGAGGTAATCGTAATGCTCGATCTGCGTGGTGGGGTGGCTGCGGTGAAGGCCGAGCTCCTCCTTGCACAAACTGCTCTGCAAAAGCGTGCCAATTCACCTCGGGGTAGGCCACATGGTGCGCGTTGAAGCCACCTGTTGCGCCACCGAACTTGGCCGCAAATGGAACCGCTTCGAATTGAGCCACTGCGTGGTCCATGCGCTCCACAAAGACGGCAAGCTCCTTGCCCAACGTTACCGGGCTCGCCGGCTGGCCATGTGTTCGCGCCAGCATGGGCACCGCCGCCCATTGCTCGGCCAATTGGGCGAGGTCATCGCGTACAGACTGCAGGGCGGGCAACAACACATCGGTGGTGGCTTCGGCCATAGACAGTGGTATGGCCGTATTGTTGATGTCCTGCGACGTCAATCCAAAGTGCACGAATTCCGACCGTCCGTCCAGTCCCAATGACGCCAATCGGTCCTTGATGAAATACTCTACGGCTTTGACATCGTGGTTGGTGGTCCGTTCGATGCCCTTGACCTCTAGGGCGCCTTCAGTATCAAATTCCACATAAATGGCGCGAAGCCCATGGACTTGCTCGGCTGTCAGTTCCGGCAGTTGGGCCAGCCCTAAACCGTGCAAAGCGATGAAGTACTCGACCTCCACGCGGATGCGGTATTGAATGAGGCCAGCCTCGGAGAAATAAGCGGCCAAAGGCTCAGTGTGGCGACGGTAACGGCCATCAATCGGACTGATGGCATGAAGGGCTGCATTTTCGGACATCGCTGCGGGCGGGTTGAACGCCGAAATTACAGACTGAAGCGCAGGCGACACTTACCTTTCGCATATGTTGATACACACCGTTTCGCACGGACTTTTCAAGCTCGATGGTGGCGCCATGTTCGGCGTGGTCCCCAAGCCGCTCTGGTCCAAGGCTCACCCAACCGATGAACGAAACCGATGTGACTGGGGTTTGCGCTCCTTACTCATTGAAGAAGGTGACCGCCTCATGCTTGGTCGACTGCGGCATGGGAGACAAACAGGACCCGAAGTTCTTTTCCCATTACATGCCTCAACCACAGGACCTCGATGTCCAGCTGCATGCTTTGGGATATCAACGCAGCGACATCACCGATGTCTTTTTGACGCACTTGCATTTTGACCACTGTGGCGGTGCCATCCGGAGAAGGTCAAGCGATCCCGACACATTCGAACCCGCCTTCTCCAACGCCATTTTTTGGAGCACCGAACGCCATTGGCAATGGGCCATTGACCCGAACCCGCGAGAAAAGGCGAGCTTCCTCAAGGAGAACATCCACCCGCTTGAAGCTTCCGGACAGCTTCAGTTCATCCCCCGGGCCGAAGGAACCACCGATACCCGGCAGCCCATTCCGGGATTTCCAGACCTGGACGTGCTGTTCGTAGATGGGCACACCGAAAGCCAAATGTTGCCCCTACTGAAGAAAGACGGGCGCAAGGCCTTGTTTACTGCGGACCTCTTGCCAGCGACCACCCACATCCCCACAGCGTGGGTGATGGGCTACGATACCCGGCCTTTGTTGACGGTCACAGAAAAAGAGCGCATTTTGACTTGCGCAGAACGTGAGGAATGGACGCTTTTGTTTGAGCACGACGCCCACAATGAGGCCGCTACTGTGCACCGCACGGAAAAAGGCGTTCGCCTTCAGAGGGCAGGAGCGCGGAGCGACTTTGGCTGGTAGACTCAGTTCCGGAGTCCGGAAAGGCAAGTCCGTACAATACCTGGCCCTGTGTAGACCATGCCACTGTACACTTGAACCAAATCTGCACCCGCGTCTATCTTCTCTTGGGCCGAAGGGCCGTCTTCGACGCCGCCTACGCCAATGATGGCAAAGTCCCCGCGGTCGCGCAGATAACGGACCACCTCTGTGCTCCGCTTGCGAACAGGGGCGCCACTGAGCCCTCCTGCACCAACGGCCTCCACTTGAGCGCCCGGCATCTGCAGCCCCTCTCGGGAGATGGTCGTATTCGTGGCGATCACCCCTTCGATGCCCGTATCAGCGACCAACCCCACAATGTCATCGAGTTGGGCATTGCTCAAATCGGGCGCAATTTTCAAAAACACAGGACGCTGAACTTCTTGGGCTCTGTTGTACTCCTGCAAACGGTTCAACAGCGCTGTCAATGGAGCCCTGTCCTGCAATTCGCGCAGCCCGGGGGTATTGGGAGAACTCACATTCACTGCGAAATAATCGACGTAGGGGTGCAGTCCCTTGAAGCACGTGAGGTAATCGTCAGAGGCCTTTTCGTTTGGGGTGACTTTATTCCTGCCAATGTTGCCCCCCACGATCAGGCCTTTGGGCCTGTCCTTTAAACGTTCGACCAACCCTTCGAGCCCCCCATTGTTGAAGCCCATTCGGTTGATCAAGCCGCGGTCCTCTTTAAGCCTAAACAGCCGCGGCTTTGGATTGCCAGCCTGGGCCTTTGGGGTAATGGTGCCCACCTCGACAAAGGCAAACCCCATGGTCGAAAGCTCCTTGAGCCACTTTCCGTCTTTGTCGAAGCCGGCAGCCAAGCCAATGCGGTGCGGAAATTTCAGGCCGGCTACCTCTGCGGCATCACCAGGTGCCGTTGTCACTCCCAAAGAATGGCGCAGAATGCCCCCAAAAAATGGTGTCTTCAAGGCCAACCTGAACAGACCCATGGTTCTGTAGTGGGCCTTTTCGGGATCCATCAAGAACGCCAAAGGGCGCAAAAAGCGCCGGTAAATCAAGTCTCCGAAGGATGCTGCTCTCATGGATGGCAAAGATGTTAATAAACATGTGGACACGGAAAATGAACCCTCCGCGATAACCCCCTTCAAGTGAGGATAGATTTGACACAGTCTGAAAGATGTTGTTCAACTGGGGAAAGAAAAAACTCAAGCCTGAAGAGGTAGCACGGATGTTTGTCCATGCAACCCTTGACAGCATTGAGGATGCCTGGCCAGAAGTGTTAGGCTTGTTGCGTGAGACGCCACACTTGGAACGCGCTCCGGAAATAGAGGAATCTGAAGTAGGTCCTTTCTTGTTGGTCGTGATGGCTGGCAACCTCGATTTCATCCCGCACTTTTTTGATACTGGAACCGATCAGGTGCTCGTCGAGGCGATTCTTGCAGAGTTGTCCGTGCAACTCGAGCTCCCCGTCCAGCAATTGGCACCCAAGATTTCGAAAATGCGTGACGCCATGGTCAAGCTCAACCAGCCTTCTAAGAAGACTTTGAGCGCCATGTCACGCGGAGTGTACATTGGGTATGGGCTCAACGATTGTCAAGAAGAGTATTTCCGCTCTCTGTCCGTACCCAACCCCCGTTTCTTGATGCAAATGGAGGACGTGCTGCAGCATTTCCTGTGGGATTGGTCCGCCTTCAATGAGCAGTACCGGGTTCACGCGCAGAGCTATCAAAGCGCCACGGTTTAAGCCGCCTCCCCTATTTACCCCCTTCTGTCCATCTCTCTGGCTTGGTCCCTGTCCTTGATGGTGTGCCGCTTGTCTACCAATTTTTTGCCCTTGGCCACAGAGATGTCCAGCTTGGCATAACCGCTGCTCGAAATAAACAGCCGGGTCGGCACCACCGTTACCCCCACGTCACGCAGCTTTCTCTGAAGCTTGTTGAGTTCAGTTCGCTTCATGAGCAACTTCCGAATGCGACGCGGCTCATGGGTGACATAGCCGGCATTCCCATAAGCGTCGATGTGCATATTGAAGATGAACAACTCGTCTCCATCGAACTTGCAATAAGCCTCTACAATGCTCGCTTTTCCTCCTCGGATGCTCTTGATTTCGGTACCGCGGAGCTGTATGCCCGCCGTGTAGCTGTCCGTCAGGAAGTAGCTAAAAGCTGCCTTTTTGTTCTTGATCTCCACGGACATGGTTTCGAAATTACGGCCAACTGCTCAAGAGGCAACCTTTTGAAATCCCTGCTCGTTATCTCGCCGCAAGAGAACTGTGACTTTATTTGCATCGACATCAACGACCATTCACAATTTGGCCTTCACCAAACACATTGCACTCTCCTTGCTGATCACCTTCTCGGGATGGGGAGTGCATGCTCAGACCGTAGGACTTTTTGAGAACGGCCCGGAATCATTTGATGGTTACACGCTGGTTTCGGCGAATGGCGCGACCAGAACACATTTAATCGACAACTGCGGACGGGTGATCAACCAGTGGGACAGTGATTACCGCGCGGGAGAATCGGCTTACCTCCTCGATGACGGTTCCTTGTTGCGCACTGCCCGCATCAATAGCCAGACCTTTAATGGCGGTGGAATCGGAGGCCGCATCGAGCGGTTTAACTGGGAGGGCGATTTGATATGGAGCTATGAACTGGCCACCGATACGACCCACCATCACCACGACATGGCTTGGCTCCCCAATGGCAATGTGGTGCTGATGGCCTGGGAGTACAAGAGCCCTGAAGAAGCAGCGGCGGCTGGCCGGATTGCAGACGGCCCGTTGTGGCCGCCTATGCTGGTTGAAATCGAGCCCAACGGTCCAGAAAGCGGCAATGTGGTATGGGAATGGCATGCCTGGGACCACCTCATCCAAGTCAGCAATCCGGACCTACCCAACTATGGTCTACCGTCAGAAAACGTGACCCGCTTTGACGTGAATTACGGCAATGTCTCGGGCGGTGGATTTCCAGGGGGCAACGCAGGTGGTGATTGGTTTCATTGCAATGGTTTGGACCATGACCCCACACGCGATCATTTGATGCTGAACTCTCGCAACTGGTGCGAGTTTTACATCATCGATCACGGCACCACCACCGAGGAAGCTGCGGGACCAGCCGGCGACCTGCTCTACAGATGGGGCAATCCCCAGACCTACGGACGAGGAGACGAGGAAGACAAGGTCTTCTACCAACAACACGATGCCCACTGGCTGGTGGACGAAGCACCCGCCATCAATGGTGGCGACCCTGCTCAAACTGTACTCGTCTACAACAACGGCAATGGAAGGCCCGGCGGAACCGGGAGTTCAGTGGACGAATTGACCCTGCCATGGGACAGCGACAACGGGGCATATTTGCTGCCTTCAGCCACCGATACAGAGGAAGCTTTTGCGCCGGCCGGACTCGATTGGATGTGGCCCGAAAACCCAAGCTCGGCGTTTCACAGTTCTAACATTAGCGGGTCTCAAAGACAACCCAATGGCAACACTTTGATCTGTGAAGGCTCAAGCGGTCACCTGTTCGAAATCACGCCCGAGGGGGAAATCGTTTGGGAGTACATCACGGCCTACAGTCAATTCGGGGCGGCGACTCAAGGTGAGAACCCCTTTGGAAACGCCACTTTCCGCGCCTACCGCTATGCTCCGGACTACGGGGCTTTTGAAGGGCGCGACATGACGCCAGGAGAACCGGTCGAACTCAACCCCCTGCCCTTCGATTGCGCCCTGTATCCTGCGCCGGTTGACACCACTACGGGCATCCCCAACCACGACTCAGTGCGCCTTTGGTCTGCATACCCCAACCCTTCAAATGGTGGATTCACCATATCCAGCCCGGAAGCCGGCACGTGGACCCTTACTGATGGACTTGGACGCACATCTGCACAAGGGAACCTTTATGCAGGCAACTCCTTTTACACCAACCATCACATCCCTGCAGGTATGTTCGTACTCGCGCTCTTTGATAAGGGTGGCCACCTCATGGGCAAACCACAACTGCACATCATTCGCTGACATACACTGACCAAAATCGCAACATGAACCGTTTTCTCATACCCCTCCTTTTACTCAGCGCCAATGTGTTTGGTCAAAACACGGTCGGCACCCTCTCTTATGATCCCGCATTGTACACCGATGGGTACACCATGATCTATCCGCACAACCAAAACCGCGCCATGCTCTTGAATGCATGCGGGGAAGTCGTGCATGACTGGACATTGGACATTGACCGCCGGCCAGGCAACACATCTTACTTGCAACCCAACGGAGACATCATCATGACTTCTCGCCCAGCCTCAATTGGCGAGGACGCCATTTGGGCCGGTGGCGGTGGTGCCACGATTGAACGCCGGACTTGGGACAATGACGTGCTGTGGAGCTTTACCGCGAACAACGATAGCGTGCGCTTGCACCATGACATTACTGTCACACCAGAGGGCAATGTGATCGCCATTTGCTGGGAGGCCATTGACAGCTTAGAGTGCATTGCCAATGGCCGCAACCCGGAGCTGCTTGAGGGAGGTGTTTTGTGGAGCGACAAACTCATCGAGCTTCAGCCCGACACCCTGGGCGGCGCAGACATCGTCTGGGAATGGCGGGCTTGGGACCACCTTGTCCAAGACTTCGACAGCACCAAAGCCAACTATGGCGTGGTGGCTGACAATCAACAGCTGATTGATGTCAATTACGGCAGCATCGGCAGCCAGCCACGCGATTGGCACCACATGAATGCCATCGACTACTTTCCTTTTTACGACACAGCTGGCCAGATCATCGTCAGTGTCCCAACCTTCAACGAAGTCTGGGTTATTTGGCACGATTACCAGTTTAGCGACGACCTCATCTGGCGCTGGGGCAATCCCGCTGCTTACCAACGCGGTGACAGCACGGATCAAAAGCTCTTTTACCAGCACGACATTCACTGGGGCAATGGATTGGGTGTGAACCCTGGCAACCCGGACTTCACGAAGTTCTTTGTCTTCAACAACCGTGTGCCCAATGTCGACACCACTGGAACCCACAGTGAAGTGGCGGTCATTTCTCCCATTTTCGATGAGTACGACGGCGGCTATGCCTTCAACACCAGCACCGGACAGTGGGGACCAGAAGACTTCGAATGGACCTACACCCAACCCGGATTGAACAGCACAGGATTGAGCTCCTTCCAACGCTTGGGCAATGGTGGAAGCCTCATCTGCAACGGCCGCACCGGCGAAATCACCGAAATCACTGAAGACGGTCAGACTGCTTGGGAATACCGCACACCACTTTTGCAAGGCGCTCCCGTGGCGCAAGGCACGGAATTGGCGTTGAACAACAACCTCACTTTCCGGGCGGACCGTTACCCTGCCGCCTTCCCCGCTTTTGCAGGACAGGACTTGTCCTCTGGAATGGTGATCGAAGTTGACCCCACGCCGCTTGAGGTGTGTCAACCTTTGGCATGCGAAAACGAACTGGCTTGCAACTTTGGAGAAGCCGGCGACTGCGTTTATGTGGATACCGACATCGATGTGGTGGGGCCCATCATGCTTGGCCTGGTGGACACCGTTTTATGTCCCAACGGCTATGAAGTTACCGACGACGGATTCGTCACTTTGGTGCCTTCTTCTGGCGGAATGGATGCCGGTTACGAATGGTTCATCACACCTGAAGTCGCGGACTTGATGTTGGCTACAGGTTTTGACATCCTCTACAATGACTTGATTTCGCAGAGCGTGTATGTGTGTGGCACTGAACTGACCGCTGTGAGTGGGTTTTTCGGAGACACCCTCACCACAGTCTATGATGGAACGGGATGGTATTGGCCACTCTACAATGGTTATACAGCTCCTGCAAGCAACTTCGACTTTGGATGCAACGACCCGGAAGCGTGCAGTTTTGACCCCTGTGCCCTTCCTGACTCGAGCCTGTGTACGGAGCTCACAGCCACTTTTACAACGTCTCCATTCTTCCAAATCACAGTTTCTGGTGGCACCCCGCCTTACAACTTCACAGTTACCGATGGCGACTTGAACGCCACCGGCTTTCCTCCAGTCACAAACGACGACGGCATTCTTGCACTCGTAGGGGGACCCGACGGCGTGTACTGTTTTCAAGTGGAAGACGCCAACGGTTGCACTGGCCTGTTTTGCGACACACTCGGGACCGTATCTGTGCTCGAGGAGCAGCTCAGCGCTTCATTCTCCATTTTCCCCAACCCCACTTCATCCTCGGCCCAATTGATGTTCCCTACGGATTGGAATGTTCAAGAAGTGCTGATTCGCGATGCGGCAGGACGTTTGGTGACCTCATACGCCGCGCCTCAGAAAGGACAGGGCATTCAAGTCGAGGATCTGGAGCAAGGCACATACCTCGTGGAGGTGCGCCACACTCAAGGATCGGCCTCACGAAGGCTTGTGGTCGCGCGATAAAAGCCGCGCTACATTGCGGACAATGCCTAACGACAACATTCTTGCACTCAGGGAAGGTGCGGTCCTGACGTTAACCTTGAACCGGCCTGCTGCATTCAACAGTTTCACGCAGCCCATGGCCGCAGCCCTTCAAGAACAACTGCGTTCAGCCGATGCTGATGCATCGGTAAGGTGCGTGGTTTTGACGGGGGCTGGCAAGGCCTTTTGTGCAGGGCAGGACTTGAAGGAAATCACGGGTGAGGACGCGCCCACGTTCGAAGAGATTGTGGGCGGATCCTACAACGCCACTGTGCGGCTCATTCGAGGGCTCAAAAAGCCCGTGGTCGCCGCGGTCAACGGCGTTGCGGCAGGTGCGGGTGCCAACATCGCCTTGGCATGCGACCTGTGTGTGGCTGCCGAAGGCGCCAAGTTTATTCAGGCTTTCTCCAAAATCGGGCTCATTCCCGACAGTGGCGGCACATGGATGCTTCCCCGGCTAGTGGGGCTGCAGCGCGCCACGGCCCTCGCCTATCTAGGAACACCTGTAGCGGCTGAAGATGCGGCTGCCATGGGCATGATCCACCAAGCCATTCCCGTGGAGGAATTTGAAGCTGGTGTTATGGCATTGGCCACCCATCTGGCCGCGATGCCTACGCAAGGCTTGGCCCTGACCAAGGAAGCCTTCAACCGGGCTTTCGAACAGGGATTCAGTGCCCAACTCGAGACCGAATTGGAACTTCAAGGCACAGCTTCCCGTACACGGGACTACCAAGAAGGTGTGTCGTCCTTCCTCGAGAAGCGCAAACCTACTTTTAATGGCCATTGATCATGGAAGACCATTCCGATACCAGCTCCGGCTGGATTGACTGTGAGGACCGCCTCCCAAGCAATGGGCAGCGCGTCTTGGCCGTGGTACCAAACAATGAAGTCTTGATGCCAGGAAAGGCGAGCTTTGAGATGCGGGACGTGATTGTGCTCCGCTTCATGGAGAATTTCTTTTCCTCCCAGTCTGACCGTGCCGACAGCCATGGCCGTCACTTTTGGTCAGGAGAAGGCGCTTCGAATCAGTACTTCAAGGCCGTTACCCACTGGATGCCCATGCCCCAAGCTCCCCGTCCCACCGACGAGGATCAGGATGGCCGCGATTAAGCGCTGGTCCTAACGCGATTTTACTGGGAAAAAATGTCCCGCTACGCCCAAAAAGACATGGGGGTCTCCAGCGATATCGATGGAATAAACTGAAGCGAAATACCAATCTTGTCGCTCGGCCAATTGTGCTCCGGCCGCACCCGCGATTTGGCCCAACCCCTTGCGCAACTTTTTACCCAATTCCGTTTCTCCCGGAACATCGTCTGCCAATTCCTCCTGAACATGGTGAGAAAGGAACACTGAGAAAGACGCGCTGTCTGGGTTTGTGACGTACAATGCGCCGGCCGCCAGCACAGCGAGGAGGATCAGATAGAGGGATTTCATGGCTGAGAATTGATGATGTGAAATGCTTGAACAGCATAGATGGCTGCTGTTTCCGTCCGCAAACGGTGCTCCCCCATGGTCACAGGCGTAAAGCCACTCGCTCCAAAGCGCTCAATTTCTTCGGGACTAAAATCACCTTCGGGCCCAATCGCGATCACAGCGCCTTTCCCCTTGGGCAGGGCCTGAACGATGGACTGTCGCTCCCACTCAGGGTGCTCAGGCACAGGACAATGCGCCAATCCGCGCCACACACCTTCCTCCAGTGCTTCCAAAGCCGTTTGAAGCGGAGCGGCCGGCGCCAGTTCTGGCAACCACGCCCTTCTCGATTGTTTCATAGCCTCTACCAAGGTGCGGTGCCAGCGTTCATACTTCTCGACCTTGCGCTCGCTGCGCACCGTCCAAATGGGTTGAATCCGTGAAACCCCACATTCACAGGCTTTTTCCAAAAACCACTCAAACCGATCCGTGTGTTTGGTCGGGGCGACCAGCAGCGTCAGGTGCGGTGTGGGTTCTGGATGGCATTCCGGCGCGCCCACCATGAGCAGTGCTTCTCGCTTTCCCATTGAGACCACTTCGGCAGGAAAGACAGCGCCGCGGCCATCCGCCAATTCCACTGAGTCACCCAAACGCGCCCGCAACACCTGAACGAGGTGGCGCGCTTCGTCTGGCCCTAGCGTATGCGGGCCGGGTTGAATATTTGGAGCGTAGAATCGACGCATGAAGACAAAGAAAGCCATGACCCGGGATGGTGCACCCCAGGTTTTCAAACATCATTCACACTGCGTGGTCAGCTGACGTAGGCCATGACTTTGGGGGCGGCTTCACGCACCGACTCCGTCACACCAGCTGCAAACTGCAAAAAGTTGGCGTTAAAGCGGTCAGCCAGCAAGTCAGCCTTGGCATCGAATGCATTGTGATCGGCCCACGTATTGCGAGGGTCGAGCAGGTTATCGTCTACATCTGGCGCACTCAAAGGCACCTCCCATCCAAACCGCTCGCAGCGGCGGAATGGCGCATCATCCATGCTTCCATTCAATACCGCGTCGAGCAAAGCCCGCGTATCCTTGAGCTGCATCCGGTGGCCCTCGCCGTGGGGGCCTCCGGTCCAACCGGTATTGACCAACCACACCTTAGCCCCATGCGCTGCCATGCGCTCTCCGAGCATATCGGCATAGCGACCTGGATGCAGCGGCAAAAAGGGGGCACCGAAGCACGCACTAAAGACCGCCTTGGGCTCGTCGACACCAAATTCCGTTCCCGCCACTTTTGCAGTGTAGCCACTAATGAAATGGTACATCGCCGTTGGCGTATCCAAGCGAGCGAGCGGTGGCAAAACGCCAAAAGCATCGCAGGTCAAAAAGAAAATGTGCTCTGGGTGCCCCCCCTTTCCAGAAGGCTTGGCGCCTTGAATGTGGGAAATGGGATAACTGACGCGGGTGTTTTGCGTCGTTTGAGCATCTGCATAGTCTGGGGTTACACCGTCTGCTTCGAAACCAATGTTTTCCAGCATCGCTCCGTGATGGATCGCCGCATGGATGTCAGGTTCGCGGGCAGGATCCAAATCGATGGTCTTGGCGTAGCATCCGCCCTCAAAATTGAAAATTCCTTGAGGACCCCAGCCATGTTCATCATCTCCGATCAATTTGCGCAGGGGATCACTTGACAACGTGGTCTTTCCCGTTCCCGAAAGACCGAAGAACACCGCCGTTGTACCATCAGCCCCCTCGTTGGCAGAGCAATGCATGGGCAAGACGTTGGACTCCGTAGGAAGGAGGAAGTTCATGGCACTGAACATGCCTTTTTTGATTTCACCTGTATACCCTGTTCCTCCAATCAGTACGCGGCGATGGGTGAAATCGAGAATGGCAAAATTGGCTTGGCGAGTCCCATGCCTTTCTGGATCGGCCATAAACCCTGGCGCACAGACCACATGCCAGTCTGGATCAAAAGTGCCAACCTCCTGGGCTGTCGGCCGAATGAACATATTGAAAGCAAACAGATTGGACCAAGCCTTCTCCGTCATGACACGCACACCTTTCCGGAATTCAGCGTCCGCTCCTATAAATGCGTCGCGAACGTACAGGCCTTTGCCATCGATGTACTTCATCATATCGGCATGCAGGCGCATGGCTTGTTCGGACTCAATGGGCTGATTCATGTCTCCCCACCACACCTCCTCTCGGGTCGCGTCGTCTTTGACAATAAATCGATCCAGTGGACTTCGGCCTGTATATCGGCCAGTCTCGACGGCGAGAGCGCCAGTAGAAGTCAGTTTGCCTTCGCCTGCGAGCAACGTCCTCTCAATGAGGCGTGCTGGGGGAAGATTCCACCATATGTTGCGAGCTCTGCGCAATCCAATCTTATTCAGATTGGGGTGGAAAGGGGTGTTTCCTTGGTGTACCATGATGTGAGGCAGATCATTGCTTGCCTGGGCCAAAGATATCGCATCAAGTGCGTTTGAGCAGGAGGGTCCCTATCAGAAAAATCCTGTATTTATTACTGCCTCACCCCCTCTTTCCGAATCGAATCATCCACAAGAGCCACCCCACTATCATCAATATTCCTCCCAATGGCGTGACAGGCCCCCACACATCCGAATAACCCCAGCTCCAGTAACGGTCGGCTACCAAAACAAAGATGCTGACAGAAAATAACCATGCGCCGCACTGCACCCAGGCCAGGCCACGGTGTTCCCCAGTGGCCCACGCTCCGGTCAACGCTGCTCCCATCAGGAGCGCATAGCGCGATGCCGTCTCAAAAGACGCCATGCCCCGCTCGTCCAATACCCCCTCCAAAGCATGTGCCCCAAAAGCGCCGGCAACGATGCCCAACACCATCAGGAATCCTGCACTGCGGATGTGCATAAGGGCTGTGGCTCTTTCTTTCATGACGGAGTATTTTGCACGCAAAGAAAACCCGCGCCCACCTCATCTTTGGTGCTACAACATCATTTCCCCCTCTCCCATGATTTCGCGACTGTTCCCATTGATTGCCCTCCCTTTTCTGCTCGCCAGCTGTTCCGGAGATTCCGCGCCCCAAGAAAGCGCCCAACAAGAGGAATCCGCATCCATTGAAAAGCCGAAAACCACGGCCAGCTCAAAGCGGAAGTCATACACTGCTGAAGAGCTCAACGCGCCTTACAGCACCGTGAGTCCTTGGCGCTACATCGTGACCAGTCCTGAGACCCAATATTTCGAGCGCTTGGTGGGTAAGTCTACCATCGCCAGGACCGTGCATGGAAGCGGGCACGCCATCCTTGTTCCCCAAGATGAATCGTTCACCCAGAACGCTGATTGGAAAGGCATTCTTGAAGAGGGTCAGGAAGAAGCTTTGGACCGCTTTGTAAAAGCCCATGTGATCATAGGTATTGAAGGACCAAAAATGCTGGAGGGCATTTATGAAAACCTCAATGGAGCGATGGTCTCTATCGAGAAAAACGATAAGGGTGAACTCGTCTGCGGTGGCGCACGCCTCATGGGACGAGAAGTCGAAACCGACGGAGGATTGGTCATTCCCGTCATTGGAATGGCCGAAGACATTCAGTGGAACTGACCGGGGCTCTGCAAGGGGTGTCACGTTTTGCGTAAGTGTCAGGTAAGGGGGGTGGAAACCGCTGTCCACTGCCTGCACGCAACCACTCCTCCCTCATCAGGTTAAACCAATAGTTCGCATAAGAATCCTTTGAAGTCGCCATGAACTTTCTTCCCACCCCTTTGATATTGGCTATTGTGCTCACTTTGGCTGCTTTTTCGCCTCAAGTTTCTGCGCAAGAATGGGGATACCAACGGTGGGATACTGTGCCCGTCTGGGGCGTCGACGGGAGCATGATGACCAACCCTTGGACAGGAGGATTGTCTGCTCCTCAGTTTTCAGAGGCCGACCTCGATGGAGATGGCGTGGGCGACCTGTTTATTTTTGACCGCGAAGGCCACCGCATTCTAGCGTTTCAAGGCTGTGTATCTGATGCACCCGAAGCCCCACTGACCTATTTCCACCGCCCCGATTGGCGCAGTGCGTTTCCGGAAGGCTTGCGGAACTGGGTGCTCTTGCGAGATGCCAATTGCGACGGCGTGATGGACCTCTTTGCCAACAGCCAGAGCGGCCTGCGCATCTGGAATGGGGCCTTCGAAGCGGGATTCACCCAGTACCCCAACGCCCCAACATCTAACGCTGTAGCAAACTGGGACTTTGGCTCTGGAGCGCAGGAACTGCCTATCGTGTGCCTCAACACTGACATTCCCGCATTGGGTGACTTTGATGGCGATGGTGACCTGGATATGGTCACCTGGACAGAAACGTCATCTACGTTGTACAGCTATACAGGACGCGGAGCCACTCCCGGATCGGTAGGCTGTGGCGACACCCTGATTTGGGATGTAACCAACCGGTGCTTTGGTATGCTCGATGAAGCCTCCGAAGACAACACTGTGTTTATTGGAGCAGAGCACGAATGCGATTTCAATGTGGCCGATCCGCGCGCCGCGGAAGGCAATGCAGAGGGGGCATCGACCATGCGTCACGCAGGAGGAACCACCGCATTGCTTGAATTGGATGGTGATGGTCACCTGGATCTACTCCTGGGTGATGTTTCCTACAATCAGTTTGTCGCCTGCTACATGACCGATGCCGTCGATGGTCAAGACAGCACCATGTTTACGACGAACCACTGGCCCGCTGACCTGGGTGATGGAGACACGCTCGACATTCAAAAGTTCCCTGCCGCCTATCACTTGGACGCAGACCAAGATGGGGTGCGCGATCTCATAGTGGCCCCCAACATCACCTTTGAAATCGACGGACGGTGGAAGCTGGTTCTACCGCAACACCGGTTCTGAGTCCGCGCCCGAATGGACGCTCAGCACCAAGGCCTTTTTACAAGAAGACATGATTGATTTGGGCAGGGGCGCCTTTCCCGCTTTCACCGACTTTGACGGCGATGGTGATTTGGACATGGTGGTGGCCAACAAGGAACGCTATTTAGGCCCTGGCAATACCCCCGCGCTCCTGGCGCGCTTTCGCAACGTAGGCTCAACCACGGCACCTGCTTTTGAGCAGCTTGACACGAATTGGCTTGCCCTGTCCGATTACAGCTTGGAGAGCGTGGCTCTGGCTTTTGGCGACCTCGATGGGGACGGTGATGATGACCTCATCTTAGGCGATGAATTGGGCAACCTACACCGTTGGGAGAACACCGCAGACCTGGGAGAGGACATGGCCTTGGTGTTGACCGAAGCTTCTATGCCCGACGCTGCTGGAACGGCCATCGACGTGGGACAATTTGCGACACCTTGTCTCTATGACCTCGATGCCGACGGGGACTTGGACCTGCTCGTCGGGGAGAAGAACGGCGGGCTCAGCCTCTTCGAAAATACCGGCAGTGTCAATGCCGCCAGTTTCACTTTTTTGACCGCAGCTGCAGGCCAAGTCGATGCGGACAACCTTCTCGGCATCAATGGTTTTCCTGTTCCTGCTGTTTGGCCAACGGACTCTGGCCTGACCTTGGTCATCGGCAATGAATTGGGCCATTTGCAACTGTATGCCTTTCCCCCCTCGCCCATGGAGGAGCCTGAAGCAGAATGGACGGAGGTCACGGACCAGTGGCTGGGCCTCTACGAGGGCGAATTTGCCGCACCGGCTTTGGGCGATCTCGACGCCGATGGCACCTACGACCTTGTTGTTGGGGTGCGCAATGGAGGCCTGACCCTGTGGAACGGGCATGCATTGGAGCCCGCGCTCCTCGGATGCACACCCGATGTCATCAACGTCATCGACCATTTGGAACCTCCCACCCAAGGCTGGCAACCGTATCCCAATCCCCTGCGCGCTGGGGAACTGCTCACGGTGCCGTCGCCCGCTGTTATCGTCCTGGATTTAACTGGGCGCCGGATGGGCAGACTCACTGCGCACCGCGGTGCGGTGCAATGGCCCGCGCGTGGAATGCCGGCACTTACTTGGTGATTCCATCCTATGGGGAGGACAACCAAACGGGCGCCCTCTCCAAAGGAAAAGGCGCCCGCCGGTTGGTCATTATTGACCCTTGATGTAAAGGAGCTTAGACGCCCATGCCATCGAGCAAGTCTGCGACTTCCTTGACGGCCTTTGCGCTCTCGTGGAGCAACGCCATTTCCTCTTCGTTGAGTTCGAGCTCGATGATTTCTTCGACACCCTTGGCCCCCAACTTAACGGGAACTCCGAGGTACATGTCATTCAATCCATACTGCCCCGTCAAACGCGCGCAACATGGGAAGATGCGCTTCTGGTCCTTGACAATGGCTTCTACCATCTGTGCCGCTGCAGCACCTGGTGCGTACCACGCAGAAGTTCCAAGGAGCTGAACAATCTCGCCGCCCCCCTTCTTCGTGCGCTGAATGATGGCGTCCAAGGCATCTGCATCGATCATTTCTGTGACGGGAATGCCGCTCACAGTGGTGTAGCGGGGAAGTGGCACCATGGTATCCCCGTGTCCGCCCATGAGAACGGCCTGAATGTCCTTTGGACTCACATTCAAAGCTTCCGCGAGGAAGGCACGGTAGCGCGCTGTATCGAGAACACCGGCCATACCGACCACGCGGTGATCAGGCAATCCAGCGGTCTTCCATGCTTGATAGGTCATGACATCCAAGGGATTGGATACAATCACGATGATGGCCTCAGGGCTGTGGGGGAGAATCTGCTCCGTGACACTCTTCACGATGCCCGCATTGGTCGCGATCAAATCATCACGGCTCATGCCAGGCTTCCGCGGCAAGCCACTGGTGATGACCACAACATCAGAACCTGCGGTCTTGCTGTAGTCGTTGGTCGATCCCACCGTTCGGGTGTCGTAGCTATTGACAGGGCTGGTTTCCCAAATATCGAGGGCCTTGCCCTCGGCAAATCCATCTTTGATGTCGAGGAGAACAACCTCGTTGCAAACTTCTCGGGTAGCGAGCACATCGGCGCATGTGGCGCCCACATTGCCTGCCCCCACTACGGTGACCTTGGTACGTTGGATCATAGGGTGGAAATTGGGTTGGTGAATCGGTCTGCAAAAGTAAGGGAGCGAATACTGTGGAGCGTAGGCCGTTCGTTCCCAATTTGGTCTTGTGATTCGCGTTTCGACTTTCCACCTCGCCGCCGCCCTGTTTTTAGGGGCCCCTTTGGCGCTTTCTGCCCAGCCCGGCACCAACACGACCCAGTGGCCGGATGGCCAACCAGGGGACGACTTTAATGTCACCGATGCCAATGGCTTCAAGCAAGGACGCTGGATCAGGGTCTACCCTGATGGCCAACTCTATTACAGCGGTTCATTTTTGGACAGCAAACCCGTCAACCACTTCACCTTCTTCAGAGAAAACGGTCGCGTCCTCAGTGAAGTCGACCACCTCGAAGGGAGCGATTTGGCAGAAGCCACTCTCTACCGAGAAGATGGATCCCCTTCCCACCGCGGTCAATACCGCACCGTAAAAGTGGACGGAGAATGGACGCAACTCAAAACCGGCACCTGGAAGGCTCTGGACAAGCAAGGCCGAGTCCGCATCGTAGAGCACTACACAGAAAATGCGCTGGACGGCGTTTACCAATCCTTCCACCCCAACGGCAACCTTTTGGAGGAAGGGCATTACCATGCCGGCAAGAAATCGGGCCTTTGGAAGGGGTATGACCGCGAAGGCACGGCACGAACCGAAGAAATCTGGAGGGAGGGAGAGCGCCACGGTGAAGCTGTGGTCATGCAAGACAAAGGGGTGCCCTTGAGCAGAGGGAATTACGACAATGGTGTACCCATTGGGGAATGGACCTTGTATAACCCCAATGGAAAGGTGCGCTCTTTGATCACTTATGAAGGAGGTAGGGTGGCTTCAGAGCAGCCTCAGAATGGGGAGTTCGAGGCCACCTATCCCAGTGGACGTCCGGAATGGGTGGGCCGATACGCCCATGGCAATCTTGATGGACCTTTCACTTCTTGGCACGACTTGGGCGAATGGGTCATGGTACCCGCGGAAGCGGGCGCCCCAGCAGGCGGACCTCCCATGCCAGGTGGCGGTCGCCCTGGAGGTGAAACGCCCATGAGACAGGAACTTCGAAACCAGCCCATGAAGGAGCTGGGCGAGTACACAGCAGGGGTGAAAGACGGCACTTGGCGCTATTTTAACGAGCAAGGCGAACGCATTCGCACGGAACGTTGGACCTTGGGCAGACTGACTGCAACCGAAGAATGAACCTGCTGCCCCCTCCTTTTCTCGCCATCCGTTGGACCTTTTCCATCCTGTGTATTGGATGGGTCGGGACTTGCTACACGCAGGTTGCTCCGTTGCACCATTGGGTTGGTTTTGCAGACAAGACCGGAGGCGGGATCGACCTGAACAGTCCTGAAGCAGGGGCACTGCTCCTCTCACCAAGGGCCCTGGAGCGCCGGAACCGTCAGGGCATACCGTTGGACTCATTGGACTTGCCTGTGCCAGCAGACCGCATCGCTGACGTGCTCTCTGTTGGCGACACAGAACAGGGGCCCTCCGTTGCCTTGTTGCACCGCAGCAAATGGTTGAATGGCATGGTGATCCAACTGGATACCAACCTGCTCGATTCGGCAGGCATGGCAGGGGTGCTTCAAGACATCGCGCAGTTAGACGGGGTGGCAGAAGTCAAGCGCACGCGGTGGTACCGCGATATGGCCCCACCTATTGCACAGCCTCAGCCTCGGTCTGTGGGACAGGATGTTTATCAGAGTGGCCCAACGGCCTACGGCGCCGCTTGGACCCAAGCCCGGCAATTAAAGGTGGACCTTATTCACGGGCTTGGGCACCGTGGAGCGGGCATGATGGTCGGGGTTTTAGACAGTGGATTTGACCGGGTCGATACCAATCCTGCCTTTGACCGTGCCCGCAACGCGGGTCTGATCCAGATTGGAGGGAACTTCCCCAACGGAGGGGCCATCTCCCCCTTTATCTATGAAGAGCATTACCACGGAGCCATGGTGTTGTCGACCATGGCGGGCCATTTGGATACACCAGGCGGTCAGCACTACATGGGGACAGCTCCGGACGCCACGTACGTGCTTTTCCGTACAGAAGATGTAGGTTGGGAGCACCTGGTCGAAGAGTACCACTGGGTTGCTGCTGCTGAGCGCGCAGACAGCATCGGATGTGATGTTTTAAACACCTCGTTGGGTTACTCTTTGTTTGACGAAACCAGTGACAGCCACAGTTTGGCGGAATTGGACGGCAACACCTTCCCCATTACTCGGGCATCCGATATCGCTGCGTCAAAAGGCATGCTTGTCTTCAACTCGGCCGGAAACAGTGGAAACAGTCCTTGGCAAAAGGTGACTGCCCCAGCCGACGGGGACGAAGTCATTGCAGTAGGTGCGGTCACCCCAAGTGGACAGCACGCGGGGTTCAGCAGTTATGGCCCTACCGCCGATGGCCGCATCAAACCCGACCTCTGTGCCGCAGGGCAAGACGCCGTCTATGTCCATCCCGACGGCTCGATTCGCACGGGCAACGGCACGTCTTTTGCTTCTCCCATCCTTTGTGGTGCCGCCACCAGCTTGTGGAGTGCACACCCCCTCGCTTCAGCGTTAGACGTCCGCAACGCCTTGCTCGAATCCGCTCACCAATGGAACGCTCCCGACACCGTGTGTGGATATGGCATTCCCGATCTCTGGAAGGCCCACCTCTTGCTCGGCGGGAGGGCGCCGCGAGAGACGGAGAATTTGCTCGTATACCCCAATCCCGTTGGTGCCTCGGCCAGGATTCTTCATGTGGTTTTCGAGGAAGAGAACCTGCGTTCAGCCTCAGGAACACCCCTAACCTGGTCCATCTTGGACGGCTTGGGGCGCACCGTCTTGGAAGGCCACATTGAACGCGAAAAAGAGGCCCTGACCACCTTGAGCATTTCGGTGGAACACCTCGCTGCTGGCACCTACATCCTCGCCCTGCTGGGCGTACCTGAAGAGGACCCCACGAATATGCCCACGTCATGGACACGGTTTGTGGTAGAACCCGATTGAAGATGAGCGGCAGTCTGTGGAAGCGGTGGAGCGTTGTGTGCTTTTGCCTGTTGACCGTTTGGACAGCGCAGGCGCAGCGTGACCGTTCCCAGAATCCCAAGCGACAGCGAAAGGTTCAGATCAAGCTCCAAAAGGAGCGCGAACAGAAAGAAAACGCCGCCTTCAAAGCAGGGCGTAAGGCCCATTGGAAGGCCCAAGACCGGGCGACCCGAAAACGATGGAGGGCCCAGCGCCGAGCCTCTAAGCGAATGCGACGCGGTGGTGGACCCGACAGCTGGTACCAGGGAATGTTCCGGTCCGGAAAACCCATACCCTGGACCCGCCGCGCCGCCAACAAGGTGGGGGGCCTCTTTAAGCGCAAACGCAAACGCCGGTCCTATTGACTCATGTCATTCAACCGCCCATGGATCCCCGTGTTTGTTCATCGCTTCGCTGACGGCGGTCCTGTTCTATGCCGGCGTTCTCTTCGCCCCCCAACGGTGATATCTGTGGAAGCCATTCACGAAAAAGCCCCTCGCGAGAGGGGCTTTCCTGAGCCGATAAGCGGACTTGAACCGCTGACCTACGCATTACGAATGCGTTGCTCTACCAGCTGAGCTATATCGGCTTGCACATCGCTTTCGATGGCGGGCGGCAAAGATACGCACGGTGTTTAAGAAGGTTACAGCCTCACCCGATTTTTCGCGTGAATGTGGCGCTCTCGCGCCTCTTAAACATCGCGCAATCAACCCTTTCTATCGCCCCACAAACTGCGCAAGAATTCTGATATACCTCGCTCTCTGGGGCTGTGACCTGGCTTAAAAAATCGGCGCCCCTTCAATTCTTCAGGCAGGCACTCTTGGCCACTGAATCCACCGTGATCGTGGTCGTATTGATAGCCACTGCCATGGCCCAGCTCCTTCATCAGTTGGGTCGGCGCATTGCGCAGGTGCATGGGAACGGGCAAGTCACCATGGTCGCGGACCGCCTTCTGGGCGCCGCCGATTGCGGCGTAGGCACTGTTTGATTTAGGACTGGTCGCCAAATAGGTGGCGCACTGGGAAAGCGGAATGCGGCACTCTGGATAGCCCAGACGTTCAACGGCGTCGAAGGTGGCGTTGGCCAAGACGAGGGCGGTGGGATTGGCGTGGCCAATGTCCTCACTGGCGGAGATGAGCAAACGCCGCGCTATAAACTTGGGGTCCTCCCCTCCTTCGATCATGCGCGCCAACCAATAGACAGCGCCATCCGGATCGCTGCTGCGAATGGACTTAATAAGGGCGGAAGCAATGTCGTAATGGTTGTCTCCGGTCTTGTCATAGCGGCTCAAGTTGGACTGAACAAACCGCGCAACGAGGTCATCGTCTACGGCCATGGCGCCCGAACTTCCATTTTGCTCAGCGGCCGCACCCGCCACCACGAGTTCAAGCACGTTCAATAAGCGCCGGCCATCGCCGCCGCTCGCCCGCAGCAGAGCATCCCACTCGCGCACCTCCACATGGTGCTCTTTTAGCCACTCATCTTGCGACAAGGCCCTGTGAACCAAAGCTTCCAACTGCTCACGTCCGAAAGCTTTCAGCACATACACCTGACTGCGTGAAAGCAAGGCAGGAATGACTTCGAAACTGGGGTTTTCTGTCGTGGCTCCGATCAGCGTGACCGATCCGCGCTCTACGGCACCGAGCAGGCTGTCCTGTTGAGACTTGGAAAAGCGATGGATCTCGTCGATGAACAGCACGGCCCGGGTGCTAAACATCCCTTGGCGTTCTGCGCTGTCGATCACCTCTCGGACTTCCTTGACCCCGCTTCGTATGGCACTGAGCTGGTGGAAAGGACGGCCCGTCGCCTCTGCCATGAGCCGAGCCAATGTGGTCTTCCCGACCCCCGGCGGGCCCCACAGGATCATGGAAGGCAACTGCCCCGCTTCCAAGGCCCTGCGCAGGGTCGCATCCGCTCCGACCAAGTGGGTTTGCCCCACATAATCTGCGAGCGATTTGGGCCGCATCCGCTCAGCCAAAGGAGCGTCCATTCCGTGCATCGAACTCATGGCTGCTCTCGTGGAATTTCAGAGTCCCGCGGGACCTCGACATGGTGAAGGGGAACACCCTCTGGCCGCGCGTGCTTCCAACGGGTATGAGACCACAGCCAATGCGCAGGATCTTCCCTTAATTGCTGCTCAATCCGGTCATAGGTCGCCTTGAGCAAGGCGCCTTTGGGCCACAACTTGGGGGTCTCGGTGATCAATTCATAATGGACCTCCCAGTAACCGCGGGGTTTGCCTTTGGCCTTGCGCACCCCAAAAAACACCACTGGCATATCAAATTTTCGTGCAAAAGCCTCCAAGCCAAAATGCATGGCGGTCTCCTGCCCCATCCATTCCATCCACCACGCCTTGTTGGGGTCCAATGGGCGCTGGTCCACCGCGAGCGTCGCCGCCTTGGCCCTTCCCAACTCTTCGACCATCCATGCTGAGACCCGCTTCATGGGCACCAGTTCCGTCCCAAACTTGCCCCGCGTCCGCAAAATGAGGTCGTTATAAAACGCATTAGATAGGGGTTTATACACGCCCATCACAGGCAATGGTAACGCCGCTCCGACCGTGACAGCAAAGCGCTCCCAATTCCCAAAATGGCCACACGACAGCAGCACGCCTGGCGGCTTGTTGGCGAATGGGGCCAACACCTCGGGGTTGACATGGTGATAGCGCTTGAGCAACTCCTCTGGGCCCGCATGAAAATGCCGCAAAGACTCTACGAGGACCTCGGCAAGGTGGGTGTAGAATTGGCGCGCAGTGCGGCGCAATTCGGGCTCAGACATCTCTGGAAAAACCCTTTTGAGGTTGGACGCCACAACCTCACGGCGATATCCCGACCACCAAAGACATTGCGAAAGCACATCGGCCAACGGATAGAGCAATGCGTATGGCAACCGGCCAATGGGGGCCACAAATAAGGTGTGCAGAATCCGGGTCATGGGGTAGAGATGCGCAGTCCATCCCAACCGAGGGAGACTCCTTTGGGCAATTCTGCTTGGATGTCCTCATGCTTGCCAAGCAAGTGGCTGATGTGGGTGAGGTACGCCTGCTGAGGTCCTACCCGCTCAATGACTTCCAAAGCCTCCTCGAGGTTGAAATGGCTCAGGTGGGGTTCCTTACGTAAAGCATTCAGCACGAGAACCTCTACCCCTTCGAGGCGCTCCCAGGTCAGGGGGCTGAATGCGTTGGCGTCGGTGATGTAGGCAATCGGTCCAATTCTGAAGCCCAAAACGGGCAACTTGTAATGCATGACGGGCAGTGGCAACACCTCTACACCGCCAATGTTTTGGGGGTCCTCGTTCAATCCGTGGAGGCGAACCTGTGGAACTCCAGGGTATGGGTTTTCGCGAAATACATAATGGAATTCGCGCTTCAGCGCTTCTTGAACCTGCGGGGTCGCGTGCACATCCATATCTCGCTTCAAGCGAAAATTGAAAGCCCGGATGTCATCCAAGCCAGCCACATGGTCCTTGTGTTCGTGGGTAAACAGGACGGCATCGACCGAATCGACCTTTTCCCGCAACATTTGCTGTCGGAAGTCTGGGCCTGTATCAATCACCAAATGCCGCGGACCATCTGGAGCATCCGCCCCATCCACATAAAACATCGCACTGGAACGCAGCCTGCTGTCACGGGGATCTGAGGAGGCACACACCCCACAATCACATGCGATCACGGGGACGCCTTGCGATGTGCCGGTACCGAGAAGAGTGAGGTGAACGCCCATATGGGCAAAGTTAATCCGAGAGGGCTCCGGCGTTCCAACTTGACATAGGTACCTTTGCAATGAGCAACACCCTCAATCAACAAACACCGTGGAATCCAACCGTGTCGTCCTTTCGGCCAAGCAAAAGGCCCTGCGGATCAACATGAACCACGATCTCTATGGCACTTTTGCCGAGATCGGAGCAGGTCAAGAGGTGGTGCGTCATTTTTTTCGCGCTGGAGGTGCGAGTGGCACCATTGCTAAGACGATCAGTGCATACGACAAGGACTTTAGCGATGCGATCTACGGAGTAGAGCCCTCAGGGCGCTACGTGTGCGAAGCCCGGGTCAACAAGATGATTGACCACGAATACCGGTTGTGCGAAGAACGGCTGCCACGGGAGAAGCACCCGTCAAAACGGTTCTTCGCGTTTGCGAATACCGTGGCCACCATCAACTACCACAAAACAATTGAGGGACACGGTTGGTTTGGCCTCCGCTTTCAAACCGGCCCCAACAAAAAGCCAAACTCAGTCATTCTGCACGCCCGGTTCCACGAGTCCGATGCTTTGCTCCAGCATGCCACCATTGGAATCTTGGGGGTGAACCTGATCTACGGGTGTCACTTTTTGTACAAACAGCCGAACGACCTGCTGCAAAGCCTCTATGACGAGCTGGACAAGGACCGCATTGAAATCGACACCATTCAGATGAATGGCCCTGATTTTGCAGGTGTTGACAACCGTTTGCTGTCTCTTCAACTTGTCAAGCACGGCATGACCGATGCGGTCATCTTTAGTCCCGACGGACGCAACTTGCAGGCAGCCGATGTGCTGTACAAGCGGAACATCCTCGCCATTCGTGGCAGCTTCCGCCCTGTTACCAAGGTGAACCTCGACATGATGGAGCGGGGCCTGTCCCTTTTCCGTGAGGAAAACAGGGTCGATGAGACCAACATTCAGTTGTTGTTTGAAATCACACTCAACAACCTCAAAGCGGAGGGGGACATCGACGAAAAAGACTTCTTGGACCGGGCGGATATTCTATGCTCTTTAGGGCATACAGTGCTGATCTCGAACTACCAGGAATACTACAAACTCATTGAGTATTTCTCGCGCTACACCAAGAAACGCATGGGCGTCATCATGGGTGGAAACGCCATGATGGACCTCTTTAATGAGCGTTACTACCGTGAGTTGAATGGTGGCATTTTGGAAGCTTTCGGCATCATGTTCAGCCGAGACCTGAAGGTGTATGCCTATCCATGGCACGACGCCAAGAATGACGTCTTGATCAGAACGGACAACGCCCCCATTCACCCCAGGATCAAGCCCCTGTACGACTATCTGCTCTTTAACAAGCGGATCAGTGACATTCAGCTCGACGACCTGTCCTTATTGGACATCTTCAGTGTGGAGGTGCTGCGTATGATCAGAGACGGTCAAACGGGCTGGGAAGACCTCGTCCCGCTGGAAGTGGACCAGATCATCAAGCAGAATCGGCTCTTCGGTTACGATGGCCCCGCTCCTCAAGACAAAGGAGGGTTCGCGGGTGCGGCCATGCTGAATTGACCCCCATCAAAACCTCTGCCCAAGCAAAAGGCGGCCTTTTGGGCCGCCTTTTGCAATTCAGGTTTTTGGCTTCTGCGCCAAGTAGGTTATTCCGAAGGAACTTCCTCAGCTTCGCCTTCACCAGCCTCTACCAAGCGGTCGAACTCTTCTTGTGAGCCCACAACCTGGTCGTGCCAGTGACGCATGCCTGTTCCCGCAGGGATAAGGTGTCCTACGATGACGTTCTCTTTCAAGCCGCTCAGGTGGTCTTCCTTGGCACTTACCGCAGCCTCGTTGAGGACTTTGGTGGTCTCTTGGAAGGACGCCGCTGAGATGAAGGACTTGGTCTGCAAAGAAGCCCGCGTGATGCCTTGGAGCAAAGGACGCGCCGTTGACGGCATCGCTTCCCTTCCTTCGACAAGTTGACCGTCTTCGCGTCGGATGGTACCGTTCTCGTCGCGCAATTGACGCGCAGAGACCATTTGACCCACCTTGAACTCCTTGCTGTCACCAGCCTCGGTCACCACCATCATGCCGAACATGCGGTCGTTCTCGTCGATGAAGTCTTTCTTCTCTACAAACTGCTTCTCGAGGAACTTTGTGTCACCCGGATCTTCCACCACCACTTTCTTCATCATCTGACGCACGATGACCTCGAAGTGCTTGTCGTTGATCTTCACACCCTGGAGGCGATAGACCTCTTGGATTTCATTCACGAGATACTCCTGAACCGCAGTTGGTCCTTGAATGGCCAAAATATCAGCTGGTGTTGTCGCACCGTCAGACATTGGCATTCCCGCCTTGACGAAGTCATTCTCCTGCACGAGGATGTGCTTGGACAATGGCACGAGGTACTTGCGCTTATCGCCTGTACGGCTCTCCACGATGATCTCACGGTTACCCCGCTTGATCTTACCGTAGGTCACAATGCCGTCCACCTCTGAAACCACTGCAGGGTTTGAAGGGTTCCGTGCTTCGAAGAGCTCGGTCACACGTGGCAAACCTCCCGTAATGTCACCAGATTTACCCGCGACACGGGGAATCTTGGCAAGAATGCGGCCAGTCTCAACGGAGTCACCTTCTTCCACACTGACGTGAGCACCTACTGGAAGGGAATACACTTTGAGTACTTCCTTCTTGGGACCTACGATGTGAATGGCAGGGTTCTTCTTCTTGTCCTTGGTTTCGGTGATGACGATTTCACGGAAGCCGGTCTGTTCGTCCAACTCCTCGCGATAGGTCACGCCGTCCTCGATCATATCGAAGACCACCGTTCCCTGCTCCTCACTGATGATCGCGTTGTTGTAGGGGTCCCAAGTACAGATGATATCTCCCTTCTTGATCTTCTTGCCATTCTTCACTTGAAGGACAGCACCGTAAGGCAAGTTCGTAGAGCTCAATGTGATGCCGACCTCTGGGTCGATCACCTTGAACTCGGTAGAACGGGAAACCACCACAGTCTCGACTTCCCCGTCTGGGGTTGCCCGCTGAACGGTTCTCAAATCTTCGAGCTCCACCACGCCTTCTTGACGTGCGACAATCTCATTCTCGTCAGAAATCTTGGACGCCGTACCACCTACGTGGAACGTACGCAGCGTCAGCTGTGTACCTGGCTCTCCAATGGACTGCGCGGCGATTACGCCCACTGCCTCGCCCTCCTGGACCAGACGGTTTGAGCTCAAGGCTCGGCCGTAACACTTCGCACATACACCGCGGCGGCTCTCGCAAGTCAGCACTGAGCGCATCTCGACTTCATCGATACCAGCCTCCTCAATCATAGCGGCCACAGCCTCCGTAATCTCAGCACCGCTGGACACAATCAACTCGTCGGTTTCAGGATGGTTCACATCTTGAACAGCAGTACGACCAATGATGCGGTCCGCAAGAGATTCTACAACCTCTTCGTTCTTCATCAACGCCGTAGCTGTGAGACCGCGGATGGTGCCGCAATCCTGCTCATTGATGATCACGTCTTGCGCCACGTCTACAAGTCGACGGGTCAAGTATCCCGCGTCCGCCGTCTTCAAAGCCGTATCCGCCAGACCCTTACGGGCACCGTGCGTAGAGATGAAGTACTCCAAGATGGACAGGCCCTCCTTAAAGTTCGACAGGATGGGGTTCTCAATGATGTCCTGTCCTCCAGCAGCACTGGACTTCTGCGGCTTGGCCATCAGACCACGCATTCCGCTCAACTGACGGATTTGCTCCTTGGAACCACGGGCTCCAGAGTGCATCATCATATAGATGGAGTTGAAGCCCTGCTTGTCAGTCTCCAGACGATCCATCAAGATGTTCGTCAACCGCGAGTTGGTGTTCGTCCAGATGTCAATGATCTGGTTGTAACGCTCGTTGTTGGTGATGAGGCCCATGTTGTAGTTGTCCATCACCTCTCCAACGCGGACGTTTGCTGCATCGACCAATTCCACCTTCTCCTTTGGGATGATGATGTCATTGAGGTTGAAGCTCAAACCACCCTTGTAGGCCATCGTGAAACCGAGTTTCTTGATGTCGTCAAGGAATTGGACAGCTCGTGGAACACCTACAGACAGCAAAACGTCCGAGATGATGGTCCTGAGGCTCTTCTTGGTCAACAGCTCGTTGACATAACCCGCTTCAGTGGGCACCACTTCGTTGAAGAGCACACGCCCTACAGTGGTGTCAATGATGGAGCTGTTGCCTTCATGATCGTTCCAGCGCACCTTGATCCCCGCATGCAATGCAGCGCGGCCCTCGTTGTACGCAATGATCACCTCTTCCGGTGAGTAGAAGGTCATTCCCTCTCCTACCACTGGCTCCTCTTTAGTGGACTTGCGCTCCTTGGTGATGTAGTAAAGGCCCAATACCATGTCCTGCGAGGGAACCGTAATCGGCGCACCATTGGCAGGGTTCAAGATGTTATGGCTTGCCAGCATCAGAAGCTGCGCCTCCAAAATGGCCGCTGGGCCCAATGGGAGGTGAACCGCCATCTGGTCTCCATCGAAGTCAGCGTTGAATGCTGTACAAGCAAGGGGGTGCAGTTGCAATGCCTTGCCCTCGATCATCTTGGGCTGGAAGGCCTGGATGCCGAGACGGTGCAGGGTCGGAGCACGGTTGAGCAGCACAGGGTGCGACTTCATTACGTTCTCCAAGATGTCCCACACCACAGGCTCCTTGGCGTCTACAATCTTCTTGGCCGACTTGACCGTCTTGACGACGCCCCGCTCGATCATCTTACGGATGATGAAGGGCTTGTAGAGCTCGGCCGCCATGTTCTTTGGCATGCCGCACTCGTGCAGTTTCAGTTCAGGTCCCACGACGATAACAGAACGCGCGGAGTAGTCCACACGCTTACCGAGCAGGTTCTGACGGAAACGGCCTTGCTTGCCCTTGAGGCTGTCAGACAGCGACTTCAATGGGCGGTTGCTCTCCGTCTTCACGGCAGAGGACTTGCGGCTGTTGTCGAACAGGCTGTCTACAGCCTCCTGCAACATCCGCTTCTCGTTCCGCAAAATCACATCTGGAGCCTTGATTTCGATCAAGCGCTTCAAACGGTTGTTACGGATGATGACACGGCGGTACAGGTCGTTGAGATCGGACGTTGCGAAACGGCCACCGTCAAGGGGCACCAATGGACGCAGCTCCGGTGGAATCACTGGAACCACCTTCACGATCATCCACTCGGGATTGTTGTTGATCCTCTGGTTCGCGTCACGGAGGGCTTCCACAACTTGCAAACGCTTGAGTGCCTCGTTCTTGCGCTGCTGGCTTGTCTCCGTATTGGCCGCATGGCGCAGGTCGAAGCTCAACTGATCAAGGTCCAAGCTGGCCAACATATCGTGCAGGGCCTCAGCGCCCATTTTAGCCACGAACTTGTTGGGGTCCTTTTCGTCCAGATACTGGTTGTCCTTGGGCAACGTATCCAAGATGTCCAAGTACTCATCCTCGGTGAGGAATTCGTTGACATCGAGAGCTTCGCCGTCAGTCTTCGTGGCCACACCGGGTTGGATCACCACATAACGCTCGTAGTAGATGATCTGATCCAGCTTCTTGGTCGGCAAACCGAGCAAGTAGCCAATTTTGTTGGGCAGGCTGCGGAAGTACCAGATGTGTGCTACGGGGATCACGAGCTGAATGTGTCCCATGCGCTCACGCCGGACTTTCTTCTCGGTCACCTCTACACCACATCGGTCACAGACGATGCCTTTGTAACGAATGCGCTTGTACTTGCCACAGTGGCACTCGTAGTCCTTGACAGGGCCAAAAATGCGCTCACAGAACAGGCCATCGCGCTCCGGCTTGTAGGTCCGGTAATTGATGGTCTCAGGCTTCAGGACTTCGCCATGGCTTTGCTCGAGGATTTCCTCGGGCGATGCCATGCTGATGCGAATCTTGTTGA
>JGI20156J14371_10000342_pt1 | contig 40865 bp, 31 predicted proteins | sample COG_06_FD_14371 | JGI IMG/M metagenome (IMG submission 14371)
CACAACGAACGTCAATTATTGCCACCGAGTGACGGCTGATGATGGTGCCTTAGGCGAACAGCATTTGAGGGATTTCCAGGACAATGAAAAGTCCATCCCGACCATCCTCACCACATCACAGAAACTGAGTACGGGTGTTGATGCCCCTGAGGTTCGCAATATCATCCTGTTGCGTCCTGTCAATTCAATGGTGGAGTTCAAGCAAATCATTGGGCGGGGAACGCGCCTGTTTGAGGGCAAGGATTACTTCACCGTGTATGACTTCGTCGAAGCGCACCACCACTTCCAGGACCCCGAGTGGGATGGACCGCCACAAGCACCCGAACCCACTGAGAGTCGGCCACGGAAACCCATCGATGGTGATGGTGAATTTGTGGAGCCCAACAAGGTCGAGGAACCGCGTCAACGCATGATCAAGATCCGTTTGTCGGGTCGCAAGGTCCTGGAGTTGGACAGCATGGTCAAGACGTCATTTTGGTCCGCGGATGGCACGCCCATTTCCTCCGATCAATTCATCACAAACCTCTTTGGTGAGATTCCTTCCCTGTTTTCATCGGAGAGCCAACTACGGGAAATTTGGAGCAACCCTGACACGCGCAGGAAACTCCTTGAGGAACTCAGTGAGCGCGGATACACGCGTCCTCAATTGGAGGACCTCAGGCGCCTTGTAAACGGCCAAAACAGCGATCTGTATGACGTCCTTGCCCATGTGGCATACGAGGCCGCCCTGGTGCCCCGAGAGGGGCGTGCGGAACGCGCCAAAGTGGAGTTGGCATCGTACAGTCCAGCCCAACAGGAATTCCTCAACTTCGTCCTGGACCAATACGTCCGCGCAGGCTCCGATGAGCTCGACACCCAGAAACTTCCTGACCTCTTGGAATTGAAGTTCGGCTCGGTGTCCGATGCCAAGCCCGCCATTGGCAACATCCCCGAAATCCGCGACATGTTCATTGGGATGCAGTCCACGCTTTATCAGCCTTCCAACGCCGAGGTCGCCTGATCAGTTTTTCACGCGGCGGACGGATACATTTCGGCACCAGCATTACTCATACCGCTGGTAGCACCGTCAAGGCCAAGTGAAGCACTTGAAAATGAACAGGCTTGATCTTCTCATACCCAATTATCAAAACCGAGAGAGAAGTTGGATTAGTACCAACACACTGTGTTGAAGCCTGTGGGTAGGGTTATGAATGGAAATCAACCCGAAGCAATCTTCACCCAATTGAGATCTGTTCAGAGTCACATTCCGCCCTGTGGGTGAATTGTCGGCAGCATTGCCTTCGAGTAAACGAGCAATGACCACTTATGCGTCTGAATGGATTATTCGGCAAGGGAGAAGAAGGGGGGTCACTCTCCGCCGATGCCATCCTCCTCGTTTTCCGAGTCGTCATAACATTGGCCAAACGTTGCCAAGACTTCGAGAACATCTCCTACACCTGTGCANCCATCCAAGTCCACGTCAGTTGGGGTGGCGACCACACAGCCTAAGTTGGTGTAGTCCCAGACCGTTCCATCGAGGCAGCACCCTGGCCCAGGGCAGCATGCATAGTCACAGCTTCCATCGTCGCATTCGGCTTCGGCTGAATAATTGCAGGCATCCGGCTCTAAACACCCGGAGGGCGCACATGAGCCATCATTTTGCGTAGCGGTTGAATCAAAGTTGCAGGCGGTGATGTCGGTGCACCCAAAGCAGCTCAATGTGTCACAGCTTCCGTCATCGATGGATGCCCCAAGCGTATAGTTACAGGCAATCGGATTGGTGCAGCCAACGCAACTGTAGTCACAGCTGAAGCAGTACTCATCGGTCCCATGGATGGGGTCGTAATTACATGCTGTGGGGTCACCACATGCACAGACGCAACCTTCGTCCGCTCCGAAGTAATAATTCTCAGTCCATGACGAGCACGAGGCCGTTGGATGGTCGATGCCGCAATTTTCCGCTCCTCCAGATGCTGAATTTTCCGGGCTGGCTCCCGGTAGTAGCTCGCACAACTCAACATCCCAGCAATAGTAACAAGTTGCATCATAGCAGCAACTGCCGGATGGTGATTCCTGTGAAAGCGCACTCAAAGAGTGGAGCAAGCAAAACAAAGCAGCAATTCGGTAGATCATGGAGAAGCAAATTACCCATTTCTGTCCCGGCATTTACTTGCATTCAATTGGTCCATTCAGCGCATAGTGGTGATGGATTATCACTTCATCCCCCGCTGGTTTTTGATGGCTTCGTAGGCGTCGGTAATGCGGTCGAAGCGGACGCGGGCTTGCTTCTGGTGGTCGCCAGCCATGTCGCGCACCGCCGAGGTGTTCGTTCGCGTCTGAAGGAGTCAAGGCCACTCCGTTTGGCTGCGAATACAAATTGGACGTGTGTTATATGACTCTTAAGGAAGGGACTATGGTAGATTGCATCCGCTGGTCCTCACTGGCCATTTACAACCAAACCAAATGCGCTTCTTTACAGCACTGCTGATGCTCATGGCATCAGCCTCGCTCTTTTCACAAGAGGATTGTAACCTGTTCAACATCCAAGATCTCGCTGCAGAAAACCTCGCTTTGCACGATTCGATCGCCCAGTTCTCGGTCGACAGCACCATCCTTCAGTCCGATGGATCTGTCGAGGTTTACCTCAGCAATGGAACCACATACACTCAGGTTCAAGGTTGCACAGATGCGGCAGCTGCAAACTATGACCCGGCTGCCAACACGGACGATGGCAGTTGCTCTTCATGCAGCAGCATTGAATTTGACGGCTACACCTACAGTGCGGTGGAGATCGGCGACCAATGCTGGTTTGCGGAGAACCTGCGCACGACGGTGTATGCTGATGGCTCGGCGATCCCGGAGGTCACCGACGACGCTACATGGTCAGGATTGAGCACGGGAGCCCGCAGTGATTATGACAACGCTGCATACAACGCCTTGACCTACGGCCGGCTGTACAATTGGTACGCCGTGAACAATGGGAGCGGCCTGTGTCCGAGCGGCTGGCATGTTCCTACGGATGGAGAGTGGACGGCATTGGAGACATACTTGGGTGCCGGACCAATCGACCAATGCACTGTAATCGATGCATGCGGTGAGGGGACAGCCTTGAAATCGACAACAGGCTGGTACGACAATGGCAACGGCACGGACAATTTTGGGTTTTCGGCCCTTCCGGGCGGCTTCCGCTTCGACGACGGCAATGGCTTCTTCGACTATGTCGGGTACTTCGGCATCTGGTGGAGTTCTTCGCCCAGTGACGGCTATGCTTGGTCCCGGAACTGTGGCAACGCCAATCCAGGCATCTACCGGCACACCTACCTTCATCGTTTCGGATTCTCCGTGCGTTGTCTCAGGGATGCCGATTGAGCGTAGCGAAGGAGGGTTGACACTTTGAAACTTTGGAGGCCGAAGGCCGACGGGGAGCACATGCCGGATTTCGACCGCGAGGGCGAAATCCGCGCGGTGGGAGGGCCGGCAGAGGGCCGGCAGTGGAATGCGGCCAGCCCTACTTGATGCCGCGCTGTTTTTTGATGGCTTCGTAGGCGTCGGTAATGCGGTCGAAGCGGACGCGGGCCTGCTTCTGGTAGTCGGCGCCCATGTCGCGCACCTTGTCGGGGTGGAACTTGACGGCCATGCGGCGGAAGGCCTTCTTGACCTCGCTGTCGGTGGCCGTTTCCGGGATTTCGAGGACGGCGTAGTGGGAGGCGACGTCGGTGTAGAAGCTGGCTTCGATGCTTTTGCTGTCTTTGGCGCTGATGCCCATCCAGTTTGCGATCTGGCGGATGACCTCGACTTCACTCGGGTCTACGTTGCCATCGGCCTGGGCGATGCCGTACATGTATTGCAGCAGGAGCAAGCGCTTGCTGTGCTCCATCATGCCTTGGATCTGTCGGCAAACGGCGCGGGCGTCTACGTCTTGCTTCAAGACTTCGCGGAGGGTCAGGATGTAGCGGTCGGCTTGGGCGTCGCCGAAATTGCTCACGAAGAACCGCTTCACGTAGTCCAGCTCGGACTTGAGGATGCGGCCGTCGGCCTTCATGACCGCCGCGCTGAGGACGATCATGGATGCCGCGAAGTCACCGGCGCTGGTCTGCCTTTGGCGGGGACCGCCTCCGCGAGGCCGGGCGCCAGGTTGGGGACCGCTTTCCATGGAGAGGCTGTCGTCCGACATCATGGACGCAAAGGCATACCCCAGGATGCCGCCAATGGGTCCGCCCAAAGCCCAGCCGAGGGCGCCTCCTATAAATTTTGTGTATCTGCCCATCGTCCTTTTTTCTGATTACCAGCTTCCCCCGGCACCGCCACCGCCAAAGCTTCCGCCTCCAAAACCGCCACTGCCTCCAAAACCACCGCTTCCACTGCTGAAGTTCCCAAAAGAGCCCCGGCTGCGGTGGGAGGACCGGTTGGCCAAGAGCATCAAAGCCACAAGGGTGCCCAAGTCGTTGCTGCCTGCATAGCGCCGCACAACACCCGCCATAACAATGATGGGCACCAGGAAGACGAAACCAAAGAAGAGGAGGGCCACGATCATGCCCGCAGCGCCCAGCGGCGTGCCGGGTTCGTACTCCTGGATTTCTCCGCTGGCCATGGGCCCAAGGACGTCCAAGGCATTGCGGATGCCCCAGCCGTATGCGTCCGGCCCCCCGCGCTTAAACTCGGGGATCATCTCCAAATCGATGATGCGGTTGGCAGTGATGTCGGGAATGGCACCTTCCAAACCATATCCAACCGCGATGAACACCTGTCCTTTGCGGTCGCTGGTTTTGGGAGAGAGCGCCAAGACGATGCCGTTGTCGAATTCCGCGTCGCCCACGCCCCATTTCTCGCCCACGCCCACGGCAAATTCAAACGGCTCTTCACCGCAGAAGTCGGGGTGCGTCACCACGACAATGCTGTTGGGCGTCGTGTCGTTGAGGGCGCGGATGGTCCCGTTGAACTCCGCTTCTTCCTCTGGGGAGAGGAGGTCGGCGTAGTCGTAAACAAAAGTGCCCGGCGTGCCGTTTTCGGGCAGGCACTCCAGGTCGGCTTGGCCAAGCAGCCCGCCGGTCGTCAAGGTGATGGCCGCAAGGGCCAACAGCAGGAGGGAGGACAGGCGCTTCATGATCCGAAACTGATGTCGTCCGAGAGCTCGTTGACGTCGTCATCGGCCACCGGGAAGTGGGCAGAGAGCTGCTCACCCGCCAAACGGATGCCGGCTGCGAGGCCTTCACCCGCCTTGCCGGCTGCGAGGCCCGCGATCACGGTATCCTTAACGTCGTTCCAGAAGCCTTCTGGAACGGCCGCGTTGATGCCGCCGTCCCCGAGGATGGCGAACTGCCGATCCTGAGTGGCGAGGTAGAACAGCACCCCGTTGCGGAGTTCGGTCTTGTGCATGGACAGCGTCTCAAAGACCGTGGCGGCACGGTCAAGCACTTCGCCCTTGCAGCGGGTCTCTACATGGAGTCGGATCTCCCCGCTGGTCTGCGACTCGGCGTCGGAGATGGCAACGAGGATGTCGGCCTTGTCCTTATCGGACAGGTATTCGCGCGCCGCCATCAGGAGCCGAAATCCACCGTAGGGGCAGCCTCGGAACCTTCCACCGATTCGAAGTACTCACGCTGCTCAAAGCCGAACATACCCGCCCAGAGCGCACCGGGGAAGCGGCGCACCTTGCCGTTGTAGCCTTTGACGGTGTCGTTGAACTTCTTGCGGGCCACCGAGATGCGGTTCTCCGTGCCTTCGAGCTGGGCTTGGAGGTCGGAGAAGTTCTGGTTGGCCTTGAGCTCCGGGTAGCGCTCACTGTAACCCAGCATGCCGTTCATGGCGCCCCCGAGCACCATGTTGGATCGTTGGAAATCGGCGATGCTGCCCGTTCCGTTGCCCACCGCCTTCATGGCGTTGAAGGCCGAGGCCCGGGCTTCGGTCACGGCGGTCAGGGTCTCCCGTTCGAAGTCGGCAGCGCCTTGTACAGTGGCCACCAGGTTGGGAATCAAGTCGAATCGGCGTTGGTACTGCGTCTCCACATTGGACCATTCGGCATCGACTCCTTCTTCGAGGGAGACGAGTCCGTTGTAGCTGGACATGGCGCTGAAGCCACCGAGGAGGAACAAGGCCAGAATGGCCAAGAGTGCGTATTTCATGAATGCAGTTTAGTCGTTAAGTCCGGCATAACCGGCAGCAATGAAGGTGGTGAGCTCTTCGCCTTGGAGCAGGCCTTGCGAGAGGCGTGCGAGGGCGATGGCCCGTTCCACTTTGGGCTTGCGCGCTTCCGCATCGCTTTCGGCCCATCCGGTCACCAGTGGGTGGTTGGCGTTGAAGATCAAGTCGTAGCTGTCGGGCATGTTGCCAAACATGGCCATTCCGCCGCCGCCGCCCACGCGCTGCTGTTCCTTCATGCGGCGCATGAATTCGCTTTGCGTGATGGTGACGGGGGGGGCTGTGGGGCTCATGGCTGCAAAGGCCACCTTGTAGATGGTCTTGTCCGGAACGAGCCCTTCGAACTCCTCTTTGAGGGCGTTCTGCTGGTCCTCTTCCAACGCACTTTCGGGAGCGTCGTCTTTGGGGATCAGGCGGTCCACAATGTCGGAGTCGACCCGGCGGAACTGCACCTTGGTATCGCCAGCGGACATCTCCAGCTTCTGGATCAGGTGTGAGGTCAGGGGGCTTTCCAGATGCAATACCGTGTACCCAGCTTCACGGGCCGAAGACACGTATCCGTGCTGGGCCTCGGGATTGGGCGTGTAGAGCATGACCACATTGCCGTCTTTGTCGGTGTGGGTCTCTTTGAGGGACTCCACCAATTCGTCCATGGTGCGGTGCTGGCCTTCGGTGTCGCCGTACAAGGCAAACTTGCCTGCGCGCTCAAAGAACTTCTCGTCCATGAGCATGCCGTACTCGGTGAACATCTGGATGTCCTGCCACTTGGACTCAAAGTCCGCGCGGTCGTCCTTGAACATCTTGCCCAACTTGTCGGAGACCTTTTTGGAGATGTGTGACGTGATCTTCTTCACGTTGGCGTCTTCCTGCAGGTAGGAGCGGGAGACGTTGAGCGGAATGTCCGGAGAGTCGATCACCCCGTGCAGCAGCGTCAAGAAGTCGGGAACGATGTTCTCTACGTTGTCGGTGATGAACACCTGGTTGGAGTAGAGGTGGATCTTGTTGCGCTGCAAGTCCATTTCCTTCTTCACCTTGGGGAAGTAAAGCACGCCCGTGAGGTTGAAGGGGAAGTCCACGTTCAAGTGGATTTGGAACAGGGGCTCGTCAAAGTTCATCGGATACAGGGTCCGGTAGAACTCCAGGTAGTCTTCGTCCTTGAGGTCGGCAGGCGACTTGAGCCAGATGGGGTCGTTGGCGTTGATCACGCGCGGCACCTCCACAGACACCTTCTTGACGTTGCCTTCTTCGTCCTTTTCTCCGCTGGGGTCGTCCTCTTGGGTGGTGGACGTGCCGCAGATCACGGGGACAGGCATGAACTTACAGTACTTCTCCAAGATGCCCATGATGCGCTGGTCCTCGAGGAACTCCGCACCTTCTTCGCCAATGTGCAACACAATGTCGGTGCCGTGGAGTTGATCTTCGGCGCGGCCGAGGGCCTTGAAGTCGTCTTCGGACAAGGGCCCCATCTCGTAGTTGGGGGAGCCGTCACAGGTCCACTTCACAGGGGCGGCACCTGCGCGCTGGCTCCAAGACAAGATGTCCACGCGGTCGGCCACCATAAAGGCGCTGTAGAACCCCAGTCCAAAGTGACCGATGATGGCTTCCTTGGCTTCGGCCTGGTCGGCGTACTTCTCCTGGAACTTCTCCACGAATTCGGTGGCGCCAGAGAACGCGATCTGGTTGATGTACTTGTCGACCTCCTCCTCGCTCATGCCAATGCCGGCATCGCGGATGGTCAGGGTCTTCGCCTCGCTGTCCAGGATGACGTGCACTTGTGCGCCGTCTGCATTGCCTTCGATTTCGGAGACCCGGATCAGGGCCTTGCGCTTTTGAGTGGCATCGACAGCGTTGGAGACGAGCTCCCTCAGAAAAATTTCGTGGTCGCTGTACAGGAACTTCTTGATGATCGGAAAGATGTTTTCCGTCTGTACGTTGATCTGGCCTTGTTGCATGATAAATAAATCTGACGGCGCCGTTGCAAGAAGTGTGCCTCCGCCATTTGGCACAAAAAAAACCGCCGACCTGTCAGCAGGCCGGCGGTTCCAATGTCAGGATGTCAGGAATTACTGTCGGATGATCTGCTCCGTCTTCTCGCCTTCGAGGGAGAAGAGGTAGGTACCGGCCGGAAAGGCTGTCATGTCCACTTGGGCGCGTTCGGTATCGATGCCCGATGCAATGATGCGGCCAGACAGGTCTTGAAGGGTCCATGTCCGCGTCCCTTGGAAGACCGCTTGCACAAAGTCTTGGGTTGGATTGGGGGACAGGGTAAACACCGCCTGTTCCACATCCTCGAGATTGAGCGTCACACCGGTAGGGCCAAACCGATAGACAGTGCCGTCTGTGGGATAAGAGGTCAAGGCTGGCCCGTAATACCAGGCATCGAGTCCATCCAATGGCGTCAGGGTCGGGTCAGTCGGGTTGCCCTCTATGGCGTAGATGGAGCCATCGTAATACTCAGAAAAGACGTCGACCTCCAGCAGCAAGCCTGAAATTTGTGGCTCAAAGTCCGTGATTTCGCTGGCGATGTCCGAAGGACCGTAGTGGAACTCGATGACATTGTCCGCTTCGAATAGGCGCACTTGAAGGTTGACATAGCTCAAACTGGCTCCTTCCGCGCCAAAGACTTCATCATACAGACCGGCATTGGCCCACTCGATGGCAAAAACACGGCTACCAGGGTCACCTGTGGTCTCCCATCGGATCAGGGAGGGCTCCCCACCATTGATGGCGCGGTCCGCAAGGTCATAATTTGTGGGCATCACGCCGTGCAGCAGAATGGCCCCGTCGATGGTGGTGCCCAGCATGAGCGAACCCAGGCCGATTTGGTCCATGGCATCGATGACATATCCAGAAAACGAAAAGTCAAAACCCAGGGAAGCAGAGAATTCGGGGTCGTCCCAACCCTCGTCGTCGTCATATTGCTCGGAACCGAGCGCTGTGGCGTTTTCGAGGGGGGCGTATGGCTGGTTGAGTACAGTCAATTCATAGGGGAGCTGGGCCCACAGTGCCACCGGCATCATCAATGCTGCCGCAGAAAGTAAAATACGATTCATCAAGGTGTTTAATTGTATGGTACAAACTTCGACATACTCACGTGAGCCATCGGCCCTCCACCCTGAGAGTTACTCAGACAGCATGTTGGTTGTGACGGGAAGGCGGTGTTCAAACTCGATCCAGCTGGCCCCTTCGCGCACTTCCGTGTGCCAAGACTCATCGGATCCTGGATAGGCTTCCCAAGTGGCGCTCGGCAACAGCAAGGTGTCCACCCAGTGCGTGGCAGAAGCGTACGCTTCGCAGTCGTGACACTTGCCCAACTTGTCCAAGGTGTAGTGGCGATAGGTATCGCCAGGGCCGAGCATCACCGAAACGGTGTCGTGGGTGAACCCGCTGATGACGGCATCCACCAGGAGGGAGTCTTCTGTAAGGTTCTCAATGTCGTGCCGCACATACGTGCCGCCCTCACATCCCAACCAGACGAAGGGCACCGCCCAGCAACAGACTTTCCACACAGACCTCATGTGGCCAATGTCATGCTTTTTTGCAAGAAGCCCTTTAGAAGTTGGGCTTGAGGACAAAAGTCTTGTAGAAGGTGTCGATCACCGCAACGGCTTCCTCGGGGGTGTCCACGACCTGAATCAGATCCAAATCCTTGGCGCTGATGGTCGCATTCTGATCCAACAATGTGGCCTTAATCCAGTCCACGAGGCCTTCCCAAAATTTCTTGCGGACAAGCACAATGGGGAAGCGCTTGGACTTGGCGGTTTGAATCAGCGTCATGGCTTCAAAAAGCTCGTCAAGGGTTCCAAATCCACCGGGCAGCACAATGTATCCTTGGCTGTACTTCATGAACATCACCTTGCGCACGAAGAAGTAGTCGAATTCCAGGCTCGTCTCGGGGCTGATGTAGGGGTTGTGGTGCTGCTCGTGGGGCAATCTCATGTTGAGTCCGACGGAAACCCCGCCGGCTTCGTGGGCACCCTTGTTTCCGGCCTCCATGATGCCCGGGCCACCGCCGGTAATCACACCGTATCCGCTCTCTACGAGCTGACGGCCAACTTCGGTAGCGAGCTTGTAATCGGGATCGTTGACGTCCTTACGGGCCGATCCAAAAATGCTAATACAAGGTCCTACGCGTTGCAGGCCAGCAAAGCCTTCCACGAACTCGGACATAATCTTGAAGATGGACCAACTGTCGTGGGCTTTGATGTCATTCCAGCTCCTCGGGTCATTGTGTGTTTTTCTAACCATGACCTCTTAAGATACGGAATATTATACAGAGTTCCGCATCTCCAAAGTCGCTGCGATATGGGGGGCAGTGGCGCCTTTTCCGCTGGCTGCTACCTCCTCTGGGGTGCCTTCGCTAACGACATGTCCTCCGCCGTGTCCTCCTTCGGGACCAATGTCAATCACATGGTCTGCGTTGCAGATGACGTCGAGCTGGTGCTCGATGACCATTACGGTATTGCCTTGGTCTACCAAGCGGTGCAGGACATTCAATAGCATTTCCACATCTTGAAAGTGGAGTCCAGTGGTCGGCTCGTCGAGGATATAGAAGGTGTTCCCAGTATCCTTTCGGGCCAACTCTGTGGCGAGCTTTACCCGCTGGGCCTCTCCACCGGAGAGGGTGGTGGAAGGCTGCCCCAAAGTGATGTAGCCCAAGCCCACATCGCGCAGTGTGGCACACACCCTTTTGATTTTGGGGTAGGCCTCAAAAAACGCCAAGGCTTCTTCTACGGTCATGCCCAAGATGTCGGCGATGGACTTTCCCCGATAGCGCACCTCCACCGTTTCCCGGTTGTAGCGCTTTCCGCCGCAGTCTTCACAGGGCACGTGCACATCGGGCAGGAAGTTCATCTCAATGGTTCTCAGGCCTGCTCCTTTGCAGGTCTCGCAGCGGCCGCCGGCCACATTGAAGGAGAACCGGCCTGGTTTGTAGCCGCGGATTTTGGCCTCGGGGAGCTGGGTAAAGAGGTTGCGGATTTCGTTGAATACGCCGGTGTATGTGGCCGGGTTTGAACGCGGCGTTCGCCCAATGGGGCTCTGGTCGATCGCAATCACCTTGTCGAGGTGTTGCAGGCCATTGATCTTCTTAAAAGGGAGGGGGCGCTTGGTCTCCTCGTAGTAGTGGTTGTGCAGGGCGGGGTGGAGGGTCTGATTCACCAGGCTGCTCTTTCCGCTTCCACTCACACCGGTCACGCAGATAAAGGTGCCCAGGGGCATCTTGAGGTCGACCTCCTTGAGGTTGTGGCCACTGGCCCCCAGCAAGGAGAGCTTTTTTCGGTTGCCCTTCCTGCGCTTGGATGGGATGGCAATGTGTCGGCTTCCATCGATGAATTCTGCGGTCACGCTGCCCTGGGCCAAGTGTTCCGAGGGCGGGCCTTGTGCCACCACCATTCCCCCGTGTTTCCCGGCTCCGGGGCCAATGTCAATCAGGTGGTCTGCTTGGCGCATCATGTCTTCATCGTGTTCGACGACGATCACGGTGTTGCCCACGTCCCGCAGGGTTTTGAGGCTGTCGATCAGGCGTTGGTTGTCGCGTTGGTGCAGGCCAATGCTCGGCTCGTCCAGGATGTACAAGACCCCTGTCAACTTGGAACCAATCTGAGTAGCCAATCGGATGCGTTGGGCTTCGCCGCCACTCAAGGTCCGCGCTGGTCTGTCCAGCGTGAGGTAGTCGAGTCCCATGTCCAATAGAAACCCGAGGCGGGCAGCGATCTCTTTGAGCGGTTCTGCGCCAATGGCCGCTTGCCGCTCGTCCATGCTGGTGGCCGCCTCACGGGCCCATGTGGCCAGGTCGACCAGGTCCATGCCCACCACATCGGGCAGCGTGGAGCCGGCGATTTTGAACTGGTGCGCGGTCGGTTGCAGACGCGATCCCCCGCAGGCATGGCATGGCCGCTTGTGCAGAAAGCGCTGAGCCCATCGGCGGAGCGGTGCTCCTGAACCGTCTTTGGCGGCGCGCTCAATGGTCGCGATCACGCCGTCAAAGCGGACCTTGCGCTCCTTGGTTCCCGCTTTTCCGGGCAGCACCACCGGTTGGTCGGCACCGTAGAGGATTTTGGACAACGTGGCTTCGTCCACATCGCCCATAGGGGTGCGCACAGAGTGACCGCCGGCAACCAGCAGGGCCTGCACCACATCGCGGGTCACGCCCGCCTTCAAAGCGCCCAATGGGGCCAATCCACCTTGTCGGAGGTTCTTGGTCTCGTCGGGGATGATGAGCTCCCGGTCCGCCTCGGCCACTTGGCCCAATCCGTTGCACGAAGGGCAAGCTCCATAGGGCGAGTTGAACGAAAAGAGGTTGGGCTCGGGCTCGGGGTAACTGATGCCTGTGGTGGGACACATCAAAGCCCTGGAAAAGTGTCGGGGGATGGCGTCGTCTACGGGAAGCACCATCATGCTGCCCTTGCCCATGGCCAATGCCGTCCTGAGCGAACGCATGACCCTTTCGGTTTCTTCGTCGGCCGGTTTGCCTGCTGCGTCCAATGCGGGCTCATCGGGCATCACAACCCGGTCGACCACCGCTTCGATGTCGTGCACCTTGTAGCGGTCGACGCGGTAGCCGGGCTCGAGCTCGACCACTTCGCCATCGACACGTGCCCTCAGATAGCCTTGCTTTTGGATGGACTCGAAGAGTTCTCTGTAATGCCCTTTCCGGCCGCGCACCAAGGGCGCCAACAACAAGAGCCGCTCGCCGGCATGGTCTTGCGCAATCCGCGACAGAATGCCTTCATCGGTAAAGCGCACCATGGGCTCTCCCGTGGCACTGGAGTATGCCGTAGAAGCACGGGCATAGAGCACGCGCAAGAAGTCGAGCAACTCGGTCACCGTTCCGACGGTGGACCTGGGGTTCCGACTGATGGTCTTTTGCTCGATGGCGATCACAGGGCTCAAGCCGGTGATCCGTTCCACCTTGGGACGCTCCAAGCCGCCCATAAACTGCCGGGCGTAGGCACTGAATGTTTCCAAGTAGCGCCGCTGTCCTTCTGCATGGAGGGTGTCAAACGCCAGGCTGGACTTGCCAGATCCGCTCACACCGGTAATCACCACCAGGCGGTTGCGCGGAATGGTCACGTCAATGTCCTGCAGGTTGTTCTCACCCGCGCGTTCCACCCGAATGAGGCGTTCGTCCTGAAGGGAAGGGTAGACGTCCTGTGCCATGAAGGTATTCAACAAGCAGAAGGCCTTTGGGTTTCCCCGTTAGGCATCTTCTGTCAACACGTTCGGGTCTGGCTCGGGAATCTTGAACCCGATGGCCGCCACCAGCAGGGTCATCAGGGGCGAGACGTAGTTGAATACACAGTAAGGGGCAAAAGCGAGCACCCCCACACCGAGGACGCCACTTTGGGCCACGCCACACGTATTCCAAGGAATGAGCACGCTGGTGACGGTGCCTGCATCCTCCAAGGTTCGGCTGAGCAGCTGCGGCGCGACACCGCGCTGCTTGTAAGCTTCCCGGAACATGCGGCCAGGCACCACAATGGCGATGTATTGGTCCGCGGCAATGATGTTGAACACGACACTGGAAAAGGCCGTGCCAAACACCAAGGAGAACGTGCCCTTGACTGCGGTCAAAATCGCGTCGGTGATGCGCTCCAAGAAACCCGCGGCCCCCATGACGGCTCCAAAAGTGAGGGCGCAGATGATGAGCCAAACGGTATTCAGCATGCCCTTCATGCCACCCGCAGACAGCAGGTCGGTTACCACGGGGTTGCCAGTCTCGATGGAGGTGTCCAACGCAGCGGCCGACATCAATGCCGTAAAGGCTGTACCCCAGCGCGTTGGCCCAAGGCCCAAGGCGGGGCCGAGCGCATCTTCAGCGAGGGTAGCGAGCAATGCGGGCTGGGCGATGGCGGCGGCCAATGCTCCGCCCAAGACACCCAGAAAGAGTGCCGGAACCGGTGCCACCCGACGCGCAATCAGCACAATCACACCCACCGGCACCAGGAACAAGGCCCAGTGGAGGTTGAAGTGTTTGGCCAGCTCGGCCTGCATCATCGCGGCGCCTCCGAGATCGGCCACATCTGTATTGGAGCCCAGGCCCGCCATGGTGAAGACAATGAGGGCGATCACGATGCTGGGCACCGTCGTCCAGAGCATGAAGCGAATGTGCGTAAACAGGTCGGTGCCCGCTACGGTCGGCGCCAAGTTGGTGGTATCCGATAGGGGAGACAGCTTGTCGCCGAAATAGGCGCCCGAGATAATGGCGCCAGCAATCCAACCTTCGCTGAGCCCCAAAGCCTGTCCAATGCCAATGAGGGCAACCCCTACGGTGCCAACTGTTCCCCAGCTCGAGCCCGTGGCCAAGCTCACGGCAGCACACAGGATGCAGGCGGCCGGTAAGAACACTTCTTTGGACAACACGTCCAGCCCCACGTCGATCAAGGTCGGGATGATGCCTGAAACGAGCCATGTTCCGGCCAAGGCACCGATGAGCAATAGAATCAGAATAGCCCCTATGGCATCGCCAATGGTGTCTTTGATTTTCTGCTCAAACGAGGCCCAGTTTTGGCCGCGCCACATGCCAATGGCGACGGTCAGTCCTGAAGCCAGCAACAAGGCGATTTGATTGCTGCCGTAGCTGCTGTCTTCGCCAAAAGCGAGCACATCTGCGGCCAAGAGCAAAACCAGAATGACGATGGGAAACAGGGACAGACCGAGGGAGGGGCGCGATGATGTCATGGGTCAAGGGCGAGATTTGCGGCGTCTGACATCAATGGCCAAGGTCGCGGGCGTGATGCCTTCGACGCGGGCTGACGCCCCCAGTCGAGAAGCAATTTCAGCAGACAGTTGCGTTGAAGGCACCTCAGTTCGAGGGGTGCGGAGTCCTTCCACACGGAGTCGAACAGGTTCTCGGTTGGGAACCCAGCGGGCCAAGAGGTGGTCCCATGGGGAAATGGTCACCTGAGCGCGGGCCACGGAGTCCAGCAGGACCGCTTGCAATCCCGTATTTGCTTCAGCGCCCACCAATTCAATTTCGAAGAGATAGGTAACCTGACGGTCGTCTTCCATGGTTCTCAACAGCCATAGAAAGGCGGCGAGGCCCAAGCACACGGCGAAGGTGCGTCCTTCGATCGAACGCAGGCCAGAAAAGGGCTTGCGTTCGGCCATTAGCCGGCGTTTTTCAAGGCCTCTCCGTCCGCAGCGCCTTCGGCAGAGATGCCGGCAAGGTCTACGCGGATTTCCCCTTTTGCGACTTGGAGGGTGGCGGTTTTATCGTTGACCTCCAAAACTTTACCGTGGATGCCCCCTACAGTGACCACCTTGTCTCCTTTGGCGATGTTCTCACGGAATTTCCGGGCTTCTTTTTGCTTTTTCAACTGCGGACGCATGATGAAGAAGTAGAACACCAGCATCGTGCCGATGATGAACACAAGGGTGCTGCCACCTCCCGCAGGTGCGGCTTGGGCGAGGATGAGGTTCAAATCAAACATGTCTGTCGAAATCTATGGTACAGATGGGGGAATGGGGCCCATGACCCGGGCCGAAAACTGTAAAACAAAAGAGGAGGGCACCGCATTGGACACCACTGTTGCACTTTCAGAGACGGGGCCGGAGCGTTCGCCGGCATCGAATTCCAAGGTGATGCTGCCTTCGCCACCTGCTGGAATCGGATCGGCAGGCCAATCGCGGGCCACGGTGCACCCGCAGCTGGGCAACACCTGCGCAATGACAAGCGCAGAGGCTCCTGTATTTGTAAAGGTGTACGTCGCTTTGGCCACTTCTCCTGCGGCGAGAATGCCCAAATCCACGGAGTCGGTGCTCCATGTGACCACAGGTGCGTTCGTCCTGTTGTCTTCGCCTGGAATATGAATGAAAGAAGCGTCTACAGACGCAGGCGCTTTTGGACCGCAGCCTGCCAAAACGGACAACACCAAACAAGCCAATGTGGCCCAGGTGCGATCGTGTCTTGTCGCGCTCATTCGATCAGGCCCCTTCCTGTTTTGACGATGGTGCCGTCCTCGCGCATGGAGGTAAACAGCTTGTCGAGTACCCCATTCACGAAGGCGCCTGACTTCTCGGTGCTGTAGAATTTGGCCAAATCGATGTACTCGTTCATGGTCACTTTGAGGGGGATGGTCTCAAAAGCGCGGGCTTCTGCCAAGGCCATCCTGAGTAGGATCAGGTCCATGGCCGCAATGCGTTCCAGGTCCCAGTTGGCGGCCGCCTTTTCAATCCTTTCGTCGTGCTCTTTGGCGAGGTCCAACGTCTTACTGAACAGGTCCTCCAGAAACTGGCGGTCGTCTCCCTCTTCCTTCCACATGCCCGAAAGGATCAGGTCATCGGAGTCCTCATCGATGGTCTTGACCGTCTTCAAAACGATGGAACACACCAAATCCAGGTCGTCGCTCCACAGAATGCTTTGCTCTTCAATCCAATCCTGCAGGTCCTCATCGTTGGCAATGTGCTTGCGGAACATGCGATTGAGCGACTCCCTGTCGTGCTGGAAGTTCCGCTCCGTATTGTCCATGTAAGACTTGTACTCTTCGCTGGCAACGAGAGACTTGAACAGCTTTTTGACCAGGTCACGCTCTTGTCCCCATCCCAGCTTGCGGTTGGCCGCTTCCTTGGCGATGGACTTGCTCTTGATGATGATCCTCAAGGGCTTGTTGTTCACGAATTTCGTGTTCGGATGCAGGTCCTCTGGAGTCGGTTGCTTCTTGAGTCTCCCCGCCTCAATGCGTTCGATGGCCGCGTCTTGAAACTCGCCAATCAACATCAACAACAGCAGATAGAGATCGTAGGTCTTCTCAAGAGACGAATGCAACATCTTGTGTGCTTCCGTGACGGAACCCTCGTGGTCCACCTGAAAAGCGTACAGGATGTGGAGGACTTTGATCCGAAGCTGGCGTCGATTGAACATGGTCTCTGAGAAGTGTCGAAATTTCGGTCATTGCCCGCTTCATTCCACACGTTTAGCATTTTCAGTCACACTAATTTTGAACATGGCCCCGCGTCAAACGTTGTTACATCGCAAGCCCATTCTCAATGTCCGCACTTCAGCACTTTTTTCCGCCAGCGAAAGCCTTTTTGTGGCTGTCTGTATTGGCTTTGTTTGGATGTGAAACCCCCATTGAAGTGAGCATTCCCAATGCCCAACCCCTGTTGGTGGTAGAGGGGCGCATTGAGCCAGGTCTGCCCCCGATTGTTTTGCTCAGCCGGTCTCAAGATTATTTCGCGCCGGTGGATGCGGCCACTTTGGGCACCTTGTACGAAGCAGGCGGCGAAGTCGTGTTGACCGTGGACGGTGAGGCATTTCCCTTGGACGAGCTTTGTGCAGGCGATTTGGGTCCAGAGGAGTTGCTGCTGGCATCCAGTTTGCTGGGCCTGCCAATGGAGGTGCTGGAGTTGAGCAACCTCTGTGCCTACACGAGCTTTTCTCTAACGGGACAAACGGGCAGTACCTATGCCCTCCAAGCGGTTTTGGACGGAGACACTGCCCGGGCTGTTTCAAAACTGAACCCTCCAGTATCTCTGGACAGCATTTGGTTTGAGGTTCCAGGCAATACCGACAGTTTGGGCTTTATCTACTCGCATTTTACGGATCCTGATTCCCTGGGCAACGCTTACCGATGGAGCGCCCGGCGGGTCGATAAAGACCCAGGATTGCTGTACCCGTCCATTTCCGTTGTGGACGATGCCTTGTTCAATGGGCTGACTTTTGAATTCTCTCAATTCCGTCCTGTAACGGCAGAGGACTTTGAAGAAGATGCCAATCCTGACGAAATCGGATTTTACAAAACAGGGGATACGGTGATTGTGCGCTGGGACCACATCGACCGTGGCGTTTACCAGGCGATCTCGAGCATGGAAGAGCAGCTGCAGGCCCAAGGTTCTCCTTTCGCCAATCCTTCAGATGTGAACAGCAATATCGAAGGCGGGATTGGGCTTTGGGTGGCGTATTCACCTTTTGTGGATACGGTGATTTGCATCCCCTGAGCTGAAGGTGGAAATTGCCACCATGAGTTTCCGACGATCCCTTACAACATGCAGCGCGATTGCGGCGGTGTGGAGCACGACCACCTATGCCCAAGAGTTGGAGCAGGTAGATGTGTTTCGCGACGCTGTTGTGGCCACTTGGACTGCCAGCGCTGACAATGGAGGGGGGGCCTTGGCCCGCAGCTTCCACAGCGGTTCGCCTTCCGATGCGATGGTGTTCCCCTCCTCGGGAGAGGGCAGTTGGGGCGCTGTGCAGGCGCGCAGGAGCACCTGGCCTGTCCAGCCCGTCAATGCTGGAGCGACTGCTGCGGATACCGACTTGGACAACGCGCAATTGGAACTTGCTTTGAAAGGCGCGCAGCTCGCTTTGGTCGAGGAAGACATCGCTTTGTTGCGGGCCAATCGCCAGGTGAGCGGAACCTCTGAAGCCCTGTTGGTCGAGGACTTGGCCGAAGTGGCAGATTGGATGCACGGTGAGATGAAGGATTTGCTGTTCAGAAGGGTCGAACTCAATATGGAAGTCGCCGAGCAAGAGCGGCTGGTCGCATCCTTGGAGAAAAAGGCCGCAGCGGAGAAACCGAGAGGGGCATTTTTCTGGGAGGTGAGCGGGCTGGAGGTGTCCAATGAAGCCGTACGCACCCAAGTGGTAGAGTGGGGCGGTGGACAGCAATGGAGCCCCCAAGACATGCTCTCTTTGTCTTCTACATCCGGAACGCCCCAGCTCACCTGGCATCAGCGGGCCATGGTCAACGTGGACCTGCCCTCCTCGGGAAAGGCAGTCCCCATCTTGGTTCACGACGCGGCATATGGAGGATTGCAGCAACGGCCCGACGCAGAGCCCATGCCCATGCTGGCCTATGGCCGACAGCTCAAGGCTGAAGGTGTGTCGGCAGACCGGAGCCGTTCCCGGTCCGATTCGGAGTGGCCCGGTACCTATTGGACCCTCACAGAAATGGAAGTTGGCCCCCACTGGGACCGGAACGTGCCATTGGGCCAAGAATCGCTGCCCGCAATAGTGCGGCATTTCTCGGTGCCCAAACAGTCTGCGGTGGTCAACATGCGCATCGCGGTTCCACGGCCATCCATGCCCGTTGCCGCAGCAGAGCAGGCTTTGCTGATGATCGATGGCCGTCCGTCAGGCAAGGTGTGGCTCACAGAAAGTGGGGACAGCCTGCTCATCGATGCGGGTGTGGTGCGGGATTGGACCATAGAGCGCAAACGTGAATCTGCCTTGTGCGCAAAGTCCACCTTGGGCAACCGCGTCAAGCACCACCGGGCGTTTAGCATCACCGTATCCAATCGCAGCAACAGCGCAGGTGAGGTGGTCATCGATGAGCCGCTTCCAATCTCCAACAGTGCAGAAATTGAGGTGGCCCCGGAGTCATTGGGCGAAGGCACACTCGACGAAGCCAGCGGCATTGTCCGTTGGAGTTTAGAGCTCAAGGCAGGCGAAAGCCGCACCATTCAGTTCTCCTACGACCTGAGTCACGGGCGCGACCAGCGCATACCCGACTTGGATTAAGGTTGGCGCAACAGCCCTTGGGCCACGGCCTTGGCTGCGCCTTTCGTTGAAAGGGCTGATCGCAGGTCATTGTGGGCGCGGCTTTGGGCCTCTTTCCCTGCGGAGGACAGCACTTCCTCAAGGGTTCCGGCCAAAGTCTCTGGTGTACAATCGTGTTGGATGCGCTCGGGTACCGCCTCGCGGTCGAGGATCAGGTTCACCAGGGAGATGAAGCGCACGGTGGTAAACCACTTGGCCAGTCGGTAGGTAAAACTGCTGGTGCGATAAGCCACCACTTGCGGCAGGCCGCTTAGCGCGGCTTCGAGCGTGGCGGTTCCACTGGTGATGATGCCTGCCGTGGCATGCCGATACAGGCCGGCGGTTTCGCCAAAAATCACCGGGAAATCAGTGGGGTAGTCTGAAGGTTGCCTTCCAGGTGCCCCAGCGATTACAGGCACCAAGTGAGGCAACCGCTGGGCAGCTTCGGTCAGGCACGGCAACATGCGCTCAATTTCTTGAAGGCGTGATCCGGGCAGGAGTGCCAAGAGCTCGCCATGGGCAGGCAGCCCGCAGCGCAACCGCCATTCTTCTGCGCTGACTTGAGCGGATTCGATGCTTCCTTCAGCAGACGCAGCAGATGTGGCCAGCGGAATCACATCGGCCAATGGGTGGCCCACATAGTCCACCTGGAGGTCCACCGCCTTGTAGTGTTGTGCCTCAAAAGGAAGGATGACATACAGCCGATTCAAATCGCGGGCCATGGCGTGAATCCGCCCTTGCTTCCAAGCCCAAACTTGGGGGGCGATGTACATGTCAACCGCATAGCCTTCCTTACGCGCCCACCGCGCCACCCTCAGGTTAAACCCCGGGTAATCCACGAGCAAGATTCGGTCGGGGGAGAAGGCTGCAATGTCCGATTTGACGCGGCCCATGAGCTGTCGAAAGAAGCCCAGTTTGCGGATCACCTCGGCAAAACCCATCACCGAAGTGTTGCGAATGTGCTCGATCAATGCTGTCCCTTCAGCGGCCAGCGCGTCTCCGCCCATGCCGCGCACCTCGACCTCAGGAGCACGGGCTTTCAGCGCGCGAACCACAGCGGCTGCATGCGCATCCCCGGAAGGCTCACCGGTGAGGATATAGAGCCGCTTCAGGCCGGTCATTGTGGGATCAGCCGTCGGGGTCATTCGCCGTATTGGAGGTAGACAATGCCGATCACCATCAACACCATGACGAGCATGGTGCCTCGGGCGAACTGGTCCCATTTGCGCTTGTAGGCCCAATGAAAGGCGGGCACAATGGAGAGTACACAAAGGCTGGCAATGCGGTCCTTGTACAGGGGGCTTCCCATGAAGACTTCCCGATGGAAATAGGACAGGGATTCGTCTTGGACCCAGCCCCATGCCGTTCCCAGGATGAGGTAGCCCAAAATGGCAGAAAGAACGCCGCCCAATATGCCCAACGGCAAGGTGTCCAGCTGCTTAGGCTTCATGGTCCAAGTTCCAGCTGTTCAGGGTTCCAATGGTGTGGTGGGCGGTGAGGTCAAACTGCACGGGGACCACACTGGCGTAGCCTTCTTGCAAAGCGAAGATGTCGGTATCCTTGCCCTTGTCGGGGTTGTGGAACTCGCCGCGCATCCAATAGTAGGGATTGCCACCAGGGGTGGCGCGTTGGTCAAAGGTGTCGCGCCAATGGCCCATAGCCTGCCGACAAATGCGGATGCCCTTGAGGTCCTCTTTGGCGACTTTGGGGATGTTGACGTTCAGACAAGTACCCGAGGGAAGTCCGTGCTCTAAAACGCTGCGCACAACGGTTTTGGCGACCTCGACGGAGGCCGAGAAATCGGCATCCCACCGCTCGTCGAGCAAGGAGAATCCTATGGAGGGGATTCCGCACATGGCGCCTTCTACGGCAGCGGACATGGTGCCCGAGTAGATGACGTTAATGGAGGCATTGCTGCCGTGGTTGATGCCAGAAACAAGCAAGTCAGGCAGGTTGTCCTCTCCAAAGACTTCGGCTACAGCGAGCTTGACACAGTCCACGGGCGTGCCTGAACAAGCCCNGGCTTCGGTCACACCCCGTCCAAACTCAAACGGATGCAGTTTCAAAATGCTGCTAAAGGTGACGGCGTGACCCATTCCGCTTTGGGGGCTGTCCGGTGCAATCACGTAGACGTCTCCAAAATCCGTCATGGCCTCGGCCAGTGACTGAATGCCTTTGGCGGTAATGCCGTCGTCATTGATGACCGCAATCCGCGGCCTGCGTTCAGATGTCATGCGCGTTGGGGGGTGCGGGCGAGCGATTCAAGGAACCACGCCCAGTATTTATGGACGGAAGAAATAGAGGCCCGCTCGTCGGGGCTGTGGGCGCCGAGGATGGTGGGGCCAAAGCTGACCATGTCAAGGTTGGGGTAGCGGCTGCCCAAGATTCCGCACTCGAGGCCAGCGTGGCAGGCCAGCACCAGGGGCTCGTGNCCGTGCAGTTCTCGGTAGAGGTCGGCCATCATTCGGACCACTTCGCTATCGGGGTCGGGTGTCCAGCCGGGGTAAGCCCCTCCGCGGGATGCTTTCATGCCCGCCAAAGCGAACCCTGCCTCAATCCTGCGTGCGAGGTCCATCTTTTCGGTATCCACCGAACTCCTGGTCAGGCAATGCACTTCTGCAGCGCCCTCCTTCAATGCGATCCGGGCCACATTGTTGGAGGTCTGAACCAGCCCTTCGATGTCGGGACTCATGCGGTCAATGCCATTGGGGCAGAAGTCCAGAGCGGCGAGCAAAGTGTCTCCCGCTGCGGCGGCCAAAACCTGACCGGGTGTGTCAGCGGTTTCAAATGAGACGGAAAGGGAGGGGTCCGTTGTCCGGTATTCAGCTTGAATATCGGCAACCAGGCCATGAAGCTTTTGGGACCACTCGGCTGCGGAAAGACCACTGGCCACCGACGCCCGGGCCTCGCGGGGGATGGCATTGCGCAATCCGCCACCGTCCAGTGAAGAAAGCTCAACAGGGGTGGAACCGTCGCTGTAGAGCATCATTTCGCGCAGTACGCGGACCAACAGTTTGTTGGCATTGGCAATGCCTTTGTGAATGTCCATGCCGCTGTGGCCGCCGCTGCCACCTTTGACCTCGACCAGCACACCGTGCTCGGCAGCAGGGGCCGTGGTGGCCAACTGGCCGGAAAAGCCCAAGTCGATGCCACCAGCACAGCCGATCCCAATCTCGCGGTCATCTTCAGTGTCCAAGTTCAGCAGGATTTCTCCCTTCATCCACCCTTGCTTGAGCTCGAGCGCTCCGGTCATGCCCGTCTCTTCGTCGATGGTGAACAACAACTCGAGTGGGGGATGGGGGGCGTTTTTACTCTCCATGATGGCGAGCATCGTGGCCACGCCAAGTCCGTTGTCGGCACCCAATGTTGTGCCCTCGGCACGGACCCAGTCGCCATCCACCTTCATGCGGATGCCTTGGGTGTCGAAGTCAAAATCCGTGTCGTTGTTTTTCTGGCAAACCATGTCGACATGGCTCTGCAGGATGACCGTTTTGCGGTTTTCCATGCCGGCGGTGGCGGGTTTGCGCACCAGCACATTGCCCACATCGTCGGAAGAAACGTCGAGTCCATGGGACTGGGCCAGGCCCGTGATCCATTGGCACACGGCCTCCTCTTTTCCCGAAGGACGGGGGATGGCATTCAAGTCGGCGAACCGGCCCCAGAGGGCTTTCGGTTCCAATTGGCGTACAGCATCAGACATGGCCCGAAATTCGGCCAAAAATGGGGGGGTACCATGTCAATTGACGCATTCCATCCCAAAAGCCGCCAAAAGGATGAGCAGATCGGCGCTCGAAACGAGGCCATTGCCGTCTACATCCTGCGTGCAATCGGACATGCAGCCAAACTCACTGAGCAGACCGAGCAGGTCATCAATGGCGGTGATGCCGTCTTGGTTGATGTCGCTCGAACAGGGAGCCAACTCGGCTCCAGAAACAAAGCCATCGCAGTTCACGTCCCCGCCCAATGGCAGGAGTGGAGCGTTTGGATAGAAGTTGGCATTGGCGTCGTTGCAGTCATTCGCATTGAGCACCCATCCTGGTGGAGGAACACCACAAAAGTTCGCGGCCACTCCGTTGGTTTGGTCTCCAAAGCCATCGCCGTCGGTGTCGGGCCAAGCCATTGTGGCAAAAAAGCAGCTACCGTCGTCTTCGGTGGCGCCCACGACAAAATTGCAGGCGTCGGGGTGGGTGCAGCCAGAGAACTCATCGCCGTCGCACACACCGTCACCATCTGAATCTCCACCCAGGCATTCTCCGTCGCAGTTGAGCCCCACTTCTGGGAACGTGCAGGTTCCGTCGTCGCAGAGCGAGAATAGGTCAAAGTTGCAGGCAGCGGGGTGGGTGCAGCCTGTAGCAAGGATGCAGGATCCGTCGCTCTGGGTAGCGGATGCATCAAAATTGCAGGCCGCAGAATCGGTGCATCCGTAGCATGTGTAGTCGCAAGGACCTTCGCCATCGGCGAGCGGGTCGAAATTGCATGCGCTGGGCATCATGCACCCGACTTGGCTGACAGGGGGAAGGCACAATTCGGTTTGCAAAACGCTGCTGAAATCAGGGTTTTCTGCGTGGTACAGGGTGTCGTCTAGACAGGTCAAGGTGACCGACGCCGACGCCCCTGGACAAGGAGCCCACCCGTTGGCTGAGGCATCTTGTAATTGGAAGGTTCGGCAACCGGCATCCAGACACAGGTTCCATTGCTGGCCATTCGACGTAACCGCGCCGGCACCAATGGAGAGTCCGTCGGGTGCCAAACTCCAACTGGTTTCCTCGGGGTGGCAATCCGGCTGGATATCAATGGTCAATGGGTAGCACGTGGGCTCGCATGTTCCATCATCATAAAGGGCAGAAGGGTCGTAGTTCGAAGCATAGGGGTTCTTGCATCCCCCATCGTCCAGATTGGAAAGACAGAACGGGTACTCGCCCTCAACCTCGCTAGACGGAGCGGATATAAATGGCGCATCCTCTCCGAGGAGCGTCAGGCTAAAGTCCAAGCCGGTACCACAATCAGCCATCAGACTCTCATAGCCGCTGAGCTGATCTCGGTGCACCTCAAAGGTGATGCATTCGGCAGGCAAGCACAGCGTGTCTTGATGGGTTGACAGGGCGTCGAGCCAGCCACTCCTGTGCAAAACACGCCCTTGAACATCCTTAAAGAGCCAACCGTTTTGAGAGCCGAAGCAATCAGAAGTAAACGAGAGCACAACGGTCATTCCGCTGTCGATTTGGAAAGACTGGGTGGCACGTGTGTTGTTGGAACTTCGGTCGTCGGGGGCCCCGTCCACAGCGGAAATGATGATGGAGAAGTCGGCCAAGCCAGATGGGGCGGCAATGGGGTCGAGCATCAGGTGGATGCTGTCGCCAGGTGTAATCTGACCGTTCCACGTGGTATCTGCCGAGGCCCCGCCAAAGTACCCGTATTGCAGGTTCAATTGATGGATGTCCGACGTGCCCAGGTTGAGCACGGGGACTTCAATGCTGGGCTGTGCCGCGCAGCTTGAGCCTCTCGGAGAGCGAATTCTGCCCAAGGCGGCGTCTTTGGTCGGAGGCTCGGGCAGATCAAGAACGTAGACCCCCCTTCCATATGTGGCGGCGGCCAAGCGGCCTGAGGGGCCGTGAATGAGCAAGTCCGAAACCACCACATTGGGCAGTCCATCGGAGAGGCGTTCCCACGTTGCACCTGCCGCATCCGGTCGCACATAAACCCCAATGTCGGTGCCCGCATAGAGCGCGCCGGAGCCGGCATCACGTTCCAAACAATTGATGGGAGCCGGAGGCAGCCCCTCACTGATGCTCACCCAATTCAGGCCTCCATCTAAACTTTCGATGACCTTCACGCTGTCATTGTAGTTGGAAAGGGCGGCCCAGATGTGGTCTGCATCGTCTGGTGCTACAAAGACGTCTTGGATCCAGTCAAACCCATTGGGCGGGTCCAGTTCGGAAAAAGTCTGTCCATCGGTGGACCGGAACATGCGGAATTCTTTGACCACATAAAGCCTGCTGACATCATTCGGCGCCAAAGCCAATGCCGTGCACTCGCCTCCCGGCAAAATCTCGAGGGGGACCCAATGGTTGCCCCGGTTGGTAGACCTGTACACCCTGTCTTTGGCGATGTACACCCAGTCGGGATTAAATGGACTCACCTCCCAAGGGGTCAACCAAGCACCTTGCTGGTTTTCCTCGCTGCCCGCATTCCCTGCGATTTGTTGGAACGCGTTGCCGCCGTCGTCAGAGCGAAACACTTGACCGTAGTACAGCGAAGCATAGACCACCTCCGAGAGGGCGCCGTGAAACGCACATTGGAAGCCATCGCCCCCCAGAACATGCTCCCACGCGCCCTCGTGCTTCATGAAGGTGCCATTGTCTTGTGTGCCCACCAAAAAGCGGTCAATCGCTTGAGGGTCGAGGTCCAAGCGGTAGGCCTGGGTGATGGCCAAACCTGCACTTTTATCGGCAGCTGTTGAAAGGGCGGGGTCAAACAGAAAAGCGCCGCCATCATTGGCGACGAGCATGCGTCCATCTTCTAAATACTTCAGACCATGTTGGTCGGCGTGGAGGTAAGGGAGGTCGCCCCCAGCATACCAGTGCGCGGCGCACTGCCATTGGGTACCGCCATCTTCCGTTGCCCACAAGTTGACCCCTCCCACATGAACCAGGTTGGGATCTTCGGGGTGAACAGCCAGGGCCAAATCGTACCAGGCCTGTCCACCAGAATCGCCTCCGTCAACGGTCCAGCCGAGCAGGTTGGGTCCTTCGCCCGCGAGCATACGGGCCGTCCAGTTGGAGCCTCCATCAGTACTGCGCCAAAATCCGGCAAAGCCTTGGTCGTTGTTCTTGCCCGCCACAGCGTAAACAGTGTCCGGAGCTGACGGTGCAAAAGCCAAGGTGATGCGGCTGATGCCAAAGGAGGCACCATCAAGACTGTTGACCGTCCAAGTGGCCCCCGCGTCGTGGCTTTCAGCAATGTCATTGCCAAACTCTGCAGCCAATAGGTGGTCGGGATCCGAAGGGTCTATTTCTAATGAGGCGTAGTCACCGGAGAGGGTCCGTATCCAGTTGTCGCCCCCATTGACACTGCGGTAGATGCCCAAGCTCGATGCGGTCCACAAGGTGTCTGGGTGGTTCGGGTGCACCAAGACCCGCGTCAAGGTTCGGCCCATGTTCGTGCCCCAGTCCAATCCAGTGGCTTCCCACGTCAAGCCGCCATCTGCTGTGGTCCAAACCCCAATGGAGCGGGTGTCACCAAAGTCGCCATCGCCCGTTGCAATCCACATCCGGTCCGCATCTGTGGGGTGAAATGCGATGTCTGAAACCCCAATGGAAGCCAGTTCTTGTCCCCCCATGGCCGTCCAACTGTCGCCTTGATCTTGGGTGCGCCACAATCCTCCAGAAGGGGCACAGGCCCACCATTCGTCTGTGGATCCAGGACGGTTTACCAAGCGGTTGAGTCGGCCATTGCCGCCCAATCCTGTTGGAGCGTCTGGACCTGCGAAGGTCCAACTGGGGTCTGTGCTACTGCGTTGTGCTGATTCTTGGATGCGGTCTTCTTCGGCGCGTTGAATGGAACGCGCGATCACCGCATTGCTCGGCCGCATTCCTGTCGCATCGACCCGTGGCTCCATAAAGGCCAGCCAGCGCTGAAACGGTTTCGCGCCCTTTCCCCGCATGGTGGGGGACAAGCCGTCGGCCTCATACAGTGCGGCGATGGAATCCAGAGGCAATGTGCCTTGACGCAAGGCTGCGCTCCAGTGGGCCGCAGATGGTTCTTGGGCTTGGAGTCCCGTTAACCCCCAGCATGACAAGCCCAAAAACAGGACGCACCTCGCCCTCCAAAGGCGGGTCAGCACAGGGGCTGAATATGGTCGTGCAAGGGGCATTGCGCAATGTGCATTTCTGGCCCCAAATGAGGCGCTAGGTCAATTCGAACAAGGCAGACCGAACGCTCCGAGAACGATCAGAAAATCTGCCACATCTACGCCGGGGATGCCGTTTACATCTAACGTACATCCTTCAACGCAACCAAACTCGCCGAGGAGCAGGAGGATGTCATTGACGTTCACGAAACCATCATTATCGAGGTCTTCGGGACATTGGCTTTCCTCATCGGGAGCCAATGGTCCGCCGCTGCAGTCATTGTCGACGCCATCCTGCGTCCCTGGCGCGCCAGGATAGACGTCATTACGAGAATCATCGCAATCGGTTGCGTTTGTAACAAATCCAATGACGTTGTCTTCGCATCCTGTGACGTTCACATCCACATTTCCAAAGCCATCACCGTCCACATCGGCATAGAGCACAATGGGGGCTTCACAAGATCCATCATCGATGGAGGCGATGTCCATGAAATTGCAGGCCGTGGGGTCTGTGCAGCCTTGGATGGCCGTGAGCGAGAAGTTGGCATTGCTGATGTCAAAGAAGACCGATCCGCTGCCTTTGACTTTAATCCGTGCAGCTGTTGTGGTGACGGCGGGCAGCAATACCGTGGCCGACCCACTATTTGGGACGTTATCGGCCAGCTGATAAAACCAAGAGTAGCCTCCGTCAACGCTGCAGTAAATGTCGACTTCGGAGCAATTGACATTGCCGCCATCGGTGCCTGCGACATCCCAAAGGACAGTCAGTTCTGAATTGCCAGAGCGGCTGATGTTGGTGTTGGGGTAGGTGACCAGAAAAGGACCTGTAGAGGCATCTACAAAAAAGGTCTTGGTCCCAACGGCGACGCCGCCACAGCCCGGGTTGTTGTCCCGTACCGTGCATTTGAAAGTCAATGTTCGGTTGTAATCCGGCAGGTGTTCTCCAAAGGATACCTGATTGGACAGAAGCTTGTCGACTTTGGGAATAACCCGGGTCGGGGAGCTAACCGGCGGAAAGGACCGGATGCACGGAGCATTGCCAACAGGGTTGTTGAGGTTGTTGTCGCCACTGGTTGTGGCGTTGCCCAAGTTGTATTGCTCCCAGCTGTAAGTGAGGGTGTTGGAAGGGTTGGGGTCGCTGGCAACAGCGGTGAGTTCGATCGGGGTCTCCTTGGGGATGCTAAAGCCACTGCTGCCCACAGAAACAGTAGGGGCGGAGTTTCCACTCGAAATTTGGGTGGCACAAGAGTTTCCAAAGCCGCTGTGGAGGAAGTTGGTGCCTTCAATCAAACTGTGCACATGGTAGACATCGTCTGAATTGGTCTGCAAATTGGGGGCGCAGATCCCGCTGTAGCTCATAATGGTCGATCCACTGCCAGGTTCGTATGCCGCTGAGGAGGACCTGTTGCCGCTGCAGGAGTTGTTGAAGGTGTGGTTACAACCGAATTGGTGGCCCATTTCATGTCCGACGTAATCCACGTCAAAGGGGTCTCCAATGGGGGCCGGAAGGCCGGTTACGCCGCCTGCTTTGAAGCTGGTACAAACAGAAGCTAAGTACGCGACACCGCCGCCACCTGTCGAAAACACGTGGCCGATGTCATAGTTACTGAAACCAATGATGTTGTCGATGGTCGCCTGATTCTGAGAGAGCATGGCGCCCCCATTTGAATTGGTGTAAGGGTCGGTAGCTCCGTTCAAGAAGATGAGGTCATCGTTGTCTGGAATCAGGGTTAGCCTGATGGCCATTTCGGGCTCCACAATGCTGTTGATGCGGTTAATGGAGGTGTTCATGGCCGACAAAACACTGGAGACGTTGCCGCCATGAAATTGCCCGTATTCTCCGGTGCACGCCAAGGCCAGTGAATAGTTGCGGCGTGTGGGACCGTAGGGAGGGCCAATGCGTTGGGTGATTTTTCCATCGTCCACCCGTCCAGGGCCATCGACCTCCGAAACCTTGCCGATGCCCATTTGGCGCACATCACAGTCTTCCCTGCGCTTGCCCGTGGCATTCATGAATTCTGAACGGGTATACACCATCAACTGGCCAAACTCTCCCACATTCCAAGGGTCGATGTATACCGTCCCGTTGGGCGTGTGCAGCATCCCGTGGAATCCACGGGGGCTCATGTCGATGCGGCCAAAAATCAGGCTGTTGCGTTCGGACTGGACCAAATAGCTCCGGATTTCGGGATACTTGGCGGTCAGAGCGGGGGCCATAACATCGGAGCGGACGGCCCTAAAGGGATGGGCTTCCCAGCCTTGCTCATTTTGAGCCGTTAATGGAAGGGTCAAGCGACATGGGCTTTCTTCTAAGCTGGAGCCCGAGCGTTGGGCACCGTCCCACTCTAACGGAGCGGCATCGAGCACTGTGGAAAGAAAATCATGGTCGTAGGATATGGCGCGGGCTTCAGGGACCGCTTCGCGAGACTGGGCGCGGCTCTGCTCTCCGTTACTCCAGCTGGCATCCTTGCTTTCCGGTGGCGCGGAATACCACTGTGCAACGGCAATGTGTGAGGTTGCGGTTAACGCAATCAGCGCAAAAAATGAAGGAAGGAAGGAGTTCCGGTACATGAGCATACTACAAGTTAACCTCGATTTTGATTCAGTCAGGGCCACAATGGGGGTCTGATTTGAAATGAGATTTGTCATTGTGAATGGGAAAGAACCGGCAATCATGTGGAAAACGGCAGGCTGAAGCATGCTGAAAGGGCCCTAAAACTCAGTACTTTTCACTCTGGCTCAACAGGCACAATAGCGTGGCAAACCAAGGGAATCAGGATTATACAGAGAGCGACATTAGGTCGCTCGATTGGAAGGAGCACATCCGGCTTAGGCCCGGCATGTACATCGGCAAGTTGGGCGATGGTGCCAGCGCTGACGATGGCATCTATGTGCTGCTTAAAGAGGTGATCGACAACAGCATCGACGAACACTTGATGGGCCACGGAAAGACCATCGAGATCAGCATCAAGGAGGGGGCGGTTCAGGTCCGCGATTACGGCAGGGGCATTCCGCACGGAGCGGTGGTGGACTGTGTCTCCAAAATCAATACGGGGGCCAAGTACAGCGAAGGCGCCTTCAGCAAAACGGTCGGTCTGAACGGTGTAGGTACCAAGGCTGTGAACGCCTTGTCGACTGAATTCCGCATTGAGAGTTTCCGCGAGGGCCAGGTCAAGGCGGCACGCTTTGAATTGGGGGTGCTCCAGGACGACGAAGCGGTGGCCTCCACATCGCTGCGCAACGGCACCCGCACTTGGTTCCGTCCAGACCCCACCGTCTTCAAGTCGTACCAGTACCGTCGAGAATACGTGGAGCGTCTGCTCTGGAACTATGCGTACCTCAACAGTGGCCTCACCCTGGTCTTCAACGGTGAGAAAATCCACAGTGAAGACGGCCTCAAAGACCTGATCAAGCAGAACCTCTCGGCAGAGCCAGGTTATCCCATTATGCACTTAAAGGGGGAGGACATCGAAGTGGCATTGACCCATACACAAGCCTATGGTGAGGACCACTACAGCTTTGTCAATGGACAATACACCACGCAGGGTGGCACCCACCAGAAGGCACTCAGAGAGGCCTACGTCAAGGTGGTCCGTGACTTCTTTCAGAAAGAATACGACCCGGGCGACATCCGCATGGGCTTGATGGCTGCAGTGGCTGTAAGGGTCCAGGAGCCGGTCTTTGAGTCCCAGACCAAGACCAAGTTGGGGTCGTCTGAAATCCGACCGGGAGGAACCAGCATGCGCTCCTTTGTGTATGACTTCTTGAAGGTGGAGCTCGCCAATCACTTGCACCGCAATCCGGATACGGCCACCGCGTTGCTCAAGCGCATCTTGCAAAGCGAGAAGGAACGCAAGGACCTTGCAGGCATTAAGAAGTTGGCCAGAGAACGGGCCAAAAAAGCCAGCCTGCACAACAAAAAACTCCGGGATTGCCGGGTGCACCTCACCAAGAAGCACGACCGCGCAGAAGAGTCTATGCTCTTCATCACAGAGGGCGATAGCGCATCGGGCAGCATCACCAAGGCCCGGGATGTCAATACACAAGCGGTATTCTCTCTGAAGGGCAAGCCGCTGAATTGTTACGGGCTAACTAAAAAGGTGGTCTATGAGAACGAAGAGTTCAACCTTTTGCAAGCGGCCCTTGACATCGAGGACGGATTGGATGGGCTGCGCTACAACCAGGTGATCATCGCGACAGATGCCGACGTGGATGGCATGCACATCCGCATCCTGCTCATGACCTTCTTCTTGCAGTTCTTTCCTGACCTGGTCAGAAAGGGACATCTGTATGTATTGCAAACACCGCTCTTCCGGGTGCGGAACAAGAAAGAAACCCGGTATTGTTATTCCGAGGAGGAGCGCCTGAGCGCCATTGCAGCGCTGGGCCCCAAGCCCGAAATCACACGATTCAAGGGATTGGGTGAGATCAGTCCCGATGAATTTTCTCATTTCATTGGAGAAGACATTCGCCTTGATCCTGTAGACCTCGGAGGCGAGCACCAACTCGATGACATGCTGTCTTTCTTTATGGGCAAGAACACCCCTGATCGCCAGCGTTTCATCATTGACAACCTCCGTGTCGAAAAAGACCCGGACGAACCGACTGAAACCACGGAAGCGGCATGATTGAGGAAGCCCAAGGTCCCGAGGAGCGGGACGAACAGGATGGCGAGAAGCCCGAAGAAAACAATCAAGGGGCCACCAATGATGGTGCGGCCCCATCGGCCGAGGACGCAGATGGCGATGCCATTGACGCCGAGAAGGAGACTGGAGAAGGTGCCGACGGTGGCACAGGGGACATGGAGCAGGTCATCCGGATCAAGGGGATGTACAACGAGTATTTCTTGGACTATGCGTCATACGTTATCCTCGAACGCGCTGTTCCGCACTTACACGACGGCCTAAAGCCCGTTCAACGCCGCATTCTTCATTCGCTGCGAGAGCTGGAAGACGGCAGGTTCCACAAGGTGGCCAATGCCATCGGCAATACCATGAAGTTTCACCCCCATGGTGACGCCAGCATTGGAGACGCCATGGTTCAAATCGGTCAGCGCGAACTCGTGCTCGACTGTCAGGGAAACTGGGGCAACGTCGCCACAGGAGACCGCGCTGCGGCACCGCGTTACATCGAGACGCGGTTGAGCACGTTTGCCAAGGAGGCCCTGTTCAATCCCAAAACGACCAACTGGCTGGCCAGCTATGATGGGCGGAACCAGGAGCCGGAAACGCTGCCTGTCAAGTTCCCCCTCTTGTTGCAGCAGGGCGCCGAGGGCATTGCCGTGGGATTGGCCTGCAAAATGCTGCCCCACAACTTTATAGAGCTGATTGACGGTGCGGTGGCCTATCTCAAAGGGCGCAGCTTCAAGTTGTTGCCCGACTTTCCGGCAGGTGGCGAGGCCGATTGTGAACTGTACAATGACGGGCTGCGGGGAGGCCGCGTTCGGGTCCGTGCCAAAATCCGCAAGGAAGACAACAAGACCCTCGTGGTAGAGGAGCTCCCGTATGGAGTGACCACCACTTCCTTGATTGAAAGCATCCTCAAAGCCAACGACAAGGGCAAGATCAAAGTGAAGCGGGTCGAAGACAATACCGCAGAGTTCGTTGAAGTGATGATTCACTTGGCGTCCGGAGTCTCCCCTGACCGCACCATTGACGCCTTGTTTGCTTTCACCGATTGCGAAGTGCGCATCGCCCCGAATGCCTGTGTGATTGAGAACGACCGCCCGGTGTTTTTGGGCGTGAAGGAAATTCTCAAGCGCAGTGCAGACCGGACGAAGATGTTGCTTGGGCGAGAGCTGGAAATCCGACTTGGAGAGCTTCAGGAGTCCTGGCATTTTGCTTCGCTCGAGAAGATTTTCATCGAGAAGCGCATCTACCGCGACATCGAAGAGTGTGAAACGTGGGATGCCATTTTACAGGCCATCCACGAAGGGCTTGCGCCCCACATCAAACACCTCATCCGCCCTGTCACCGATGAGGACGTCACCCGTTTGACCGAAATCCGCATCAAGCGCATTTCCAAGTTCGACTCGGATAAAGCGGACCAGCGGATTGCCAATTTGGAAGTGGAGATAGAGGAGGTCAAGAACCACCTGGAGCATTTGACGGACTATACCATCGAATGGTACCGCCAGCTCAAAAAGAAATACGGCAAAGGCCGGGAGCGCAGGACCACCTTGCGCACGTTTGGCAACATCGACAGCGCCAAAGTGGCGGTGGCCAACCACAAGCTTTATGCAGACTTAACGGAGGGGTTTGTGGGCATTGGCATGCCGCGAGGTGAAGGCGAGTACATCTGTGATTGCTCCGACATTGCCGACATCATTGTGTTTCGGAAAGACGGAACCATGCAGGTTTCGAAAGTCAGCACCAAAGCCTTCTTTGGGAAGGACATTCTGCACGTGGGCATTTGGAAGCGGGGCGATGAGCGCACCACCTACAATTTGATGTACCGCGATGGCAAGAAGACGGGAGGCGGACGGACCTTCGTGAAGCGTTTTCATGTCACTTCCATCACCCGAGACAAGGTCTATCACCTGACGAAAGGCACCCCGGGAAGCCAGGTCTTGTGGTTTAGCGCCAATTTGAATGGCGAGGCCGAGCAGGTGACGATTCACTTGAGCAGAATGCCGCGATTGAAGTCGCTCAAGGTCGATGTGGATTTCGCTGAAATTGCCATTAAGGGACGCGCTGCAGGGGGCAATACCGCCACCAAATATGCCGTGACAGGCAGGGTAGACCTCAAGAGTGCGGGTACCAGTACTTTGGGTGCCCGGAAAGTGTGGTTCGATGAAGCCGTCAAACGCCTGAACAGCGAGGGCAGGGGCAGATTGATAGGCGCTTTTGGGCCGGATGATCGCTTGCTGGTTGTTGTGGCTTCCGGAGCCTACGAGCTTGTGAAGCCCGAATTGAGCACGCATTTCCCGGACGATATGATCTTCTTGGACAAGTGGCATTCTGACCGGCCCCTCACGGTGGTGCACCGCGATGGAGAAAAGAAAGCCGTTTATGTCAAGCGCTTCTGTGCTGAGTCTTCGAGCAAGACCATGGAGTTTATCGGTGAATCCGAAGGGTCGTCCATGCTGCTCTTTACCGATCACGGCGCTCCTGTGATCAAGTGTAAAGCCAAAGACTTGGGTGAACAGAGGTTCAGCCTCAATGAATTCATTGCGGTCAAAGGGGTCAAGGCCCGGGGCAAGCGTTTGTCTGCGGACCCCCGTGCCAAGGTGGGTTTAGAAGACACGCCGAACCCGAACGACAATGGCCCTGCCGAACCCGAACAACCCGATGCGGCGGTCACAGCGCCAGCGCCGGTTGAATCAGAGGTAGAACCCCAAGAATCTACCCCTGCACCTCAACCTGAACCCAAGGCGCCCTCCGCGGCCGCTCCCCCTGCAACACCCTCCTCGGAAAAGTCAGAACCCGAAAGTTCTGCCGATGGCGATGGAGGGCCACAGCCCACCCTTTTCTGAAGATATCTTCGCCCCATGTACCGCTTGATTCCTTTTTGTGTGGCCACACTCCTGATGGTGGCCTGTTCAGACGCACCTGCTGACCGTGATTCTTCCTCAGCCCATGCGGTGAATGGAACCGATACTTCGGATGCCCTCATTCATCCCGAGTGGTCGCGCAACGCGGTCATTTACGAGATGAATGTGCGCCAGCACACCCCGCAAGGCGACCTGCGCAGTGCGATGCTCGACTTGGCACGGATCAAACAATTGGGCGTGGATGTGATCTGGCTCATGCCGGTGCACCCCATTGGAGAAGTGAACCGCAAAGGCGGAGAGAACAGCGACAACTACTTGGTGCAACCTGGCAGCGCTTCTTTGGGCAGTCCATACAGCGTGCGCGACTACAAAGCCCTGAACCCAGACTATGGCACTTGGCAAGATTTTGACGCCTTTGTAAACATGGCCCATGATTACGGATTGAAGGTCATCATCGATTGGGTTGCAAACCACACTGCATTCGATGCGGTATGGACGGAAACCGCTGAGGGTCAGGGATATTACTTGCTGGATGATGAAGGTAAAATTCAGCCACCAACGGGCACCGATTGGGTCGATGTGGCCCAACTTGATTGGGAGCGTGGGGCGGAAAATGGGCTCTATACCGCCATGGAAGACGCCATGCTGTTTTGGGTGCGAGACCACGATATCGACGGCTACCGCTGCGATGTGGCGGGCAAGGTGCCGACGCCATTCTGGGACCGTGTGAGAAGGACGTTGGAACGGGAAGAACCCGAGGTCTTTATGCTGGCCGAGGCGGAGGAGCCCGAGCACCATGGACGCGCTTTTGATGCCAGTTATGCGTGGGAATTTCACCACATCACCAATCAAGTGGCCAAGGGCAGCATGAATGCCGACAGTGTTCGGGATTATTTGAACCGAGAATTTGAACGGTTCCCCGCATCTGCGTACCGTTTGAACTTCATCACCAACCACGACGAAAACTCGTGGAATGGTACGGTTGCAGAACGTTATGGCGATGCCAATCGCGCCATGGCGGTCATGTGCGGAACATTGTTCGGTACGCCTTTGGTATATGGCGGCCAGGAGAGCGAAATGAACAAGCGCCTGCGCTTCTTCGAGAAGGACACCATTCCTTGGGGTGATTACCGCGCCATGTCGTTTTACCGGATCCTGCACGATTTGCACCACCGTCATCCGCCTTTATTCAATGGCGAGTTTGGCGTCCGTCCGGTGCAACTGGTCCAAGAAGGGGATGTGCTTTTCTTCGAGCGGGCATCTGAGGGAACGAGTGTGAAGGTGGTTATCAACCTGAGCGACAAGCTTGTAGAGTTTCAACCGGAAGGGCTCGATGGATACAAGGCCACCTTCGCCCATCAATCCAGCAGTAAAGAAGTCTGGGAGCCCTGGAGCTTTGAGGTTTTCGTCAAAAAAGACGCATGAAATACATCGCACTGATCGCTCACGATGGCAAAAAGGACGAGCTCGTCGAGTTTGTCTCCAACAACCGCGAGTTCTTTTCAAAGGTGCCGACGTTGGCCACCCATACCACAGGCAGTAAGCTCAAGGAGAAGGGGATTGACGTGGAGACAGTCGCCTCTGGACCCAGAGGAGGGGATGCCCAAATCGCCTCCCGAATCACCGAAGGCAAGGTGGCGGGCGTCATCTTTTTTAGAGACCCGATGGGAAAGCATCCGCACGAGCCGGACATCAATATGTTGCTCCGTCTTTGTGACGTGTACAACATTCCATTGGCCACCAACCCGGCGACTGCAGAGTTGATCGCACGGAACATCGCCTGAAGGTCATTCATGCGCCGCTGGTCGGATTTCCCCAAGGACAATAGGGACCGTTCCGTTCGGCGATGGTTAGGCGAAGCTTTGCAGGCGGGGCTGTCCACTGCGCAAGCGACAGAGCGGGAGTGCCGGGCTTTGGCCGATCGAATTGTAGCGGGAATCGATGACCGAAGTCGCTCCATGTTGGAAGTGGTGGAACGCCAGTACGATGAAGGCGAATTGGACCGCATGGCGGGCTGGATGGACCGTGTCATTGCAGGGGAACCCGTGCAGCATGTGGTGGGTTGGACCGACTTTAGAGGACTCAGGATTTTCTGCAGCCCGGCGGCCTTGGTGCCGCGGCCCGAAACAGAAGAGGTCGTGGAATGGCTGCTGGAGGGTATGCGGGACATATTGCCCAGCACTCCGGGCACTCCCATCCGTGTTTTGGATGTAGGGACAGGCACAGGGTGCGTGGCCTTGGCCATCAAGGCGGCCCGACCGCATTGGGAAGTATGGGGGGGCGACCTTTCCGAAGCAGCGTTGGATTTGGCCCGTCAAAATGCGGCTGCGCTGGGGTTAGAGGTCCATTGGGCTCAAGGCGACGCGCTCGATGGCGCTTGGGCCCCTTGGCCGGCCATGTTCGATGGAATCATCAGCAATCCACCGTATATCCCCGAGTCTGAATACAGCGAAATGGACGCTTTGGTGACCGAGCATGAGCCCGCCATGGCACTGTTCGTCCCCGACCATGACCCCTTGCGCTTTTACGCGGCATTGAAGCAAGGAGCGCTTACACACCTCGCCCCCAATGGGGTGATGGTGGCCGAATGCCATTCGAAATTCACGCTCCAAGTGGCCGATTGTTGGCAACTCGAGGCGGCGGAAACGGAGGTCCTCTGCGACCTTCAAGGCGCCGAACGGGCAGTTCGCCTCAAGCGACATTGAACAGGAAAACCATGCAGGAAGAGCAACGCATCAAGGAGCTGCGCCGCACCCTCCACGAACACAACCACCGTTACTACGTGCTGGCTGCGCCGACCATCGCCGACCGCGAGTTCGATGCGCTGCTGTCAGAACTGGTGTTGCTCGAATCTGCCAGGCCTGACCTGTTTGATCCCAACAGTCCTTCCCAACGCGTGGGCGGAGGTTTTACGGATCAATTCGAAAAGGTCTCTCACAGCCGTCCCATGCTGTCCCTCGCCAACAGCTACAGCAGAGAGGAAGTAGAAGAGTGGGCGGACCGCATCCACCGCGAGTCCGCTGGGGAGACCAGCTTTACCTGCGAATTGAAATACGACGGAGTCGCCATTGCGCTTCAATATGAGCAAAGGCGGCTGGTACGCGCTTTGACCAGAGGAGACGGTACAGTGGGCGAAGACATCACCAAAAACGTGCGAACGATCCGTTCCATTCCCTTGTCACTCCCGGAATCCGCTCCAGAAAAAGTGGAAGTGAGGGGCGAGATTATTCTGCCATTTGCTGCATTTGAAGCACTCAATTCTAAAAAGAAAGAGAAGGGGGAGAAGCTGTTTGCCAACCCTCGTAACACCGCAGCTGGAAGCCTCAAGTTGCAGGACAGTGGAGAGGTCGCCAAAAGGGGGCTCGATTGCTTCCTGTATGACATACAGCTTGAAACCCCAGATCAGTGGGGTGTTCAAGGGCACAGCGATGGGGTGCATGCCGCAGTCCAGTGGGGGTTCAAGACGCCTTTGGTATTGAGCCGAGCCTTTGAAGTGGCGCAAAATGTGGACGAGGTCATGGCGTTTTTGGCGCACTGGGATTCGGCGCGACACGGCCTGCCTTTTGCCATTGATGGCGTGGTGCTCAAAGTGGATCAGCACAGCCAACGGAAGACATTGGGTTCAACGGCCAAGGCACCGCGTTGGGCTCTGGCGTTCAAATTCGAAACCGAGCAGGGTTTGACCCGCCTCTTGCGCATTGCGTATCAAATCGGAAGAACGGGTGCGGTGACGCCTGTGGCCCATTTGGAGCCCGTTCCCATTGCCGGGACGACGGTTCAGAAAGCATCCCTCCACAATGCCGACCAGATTGCCATGCTCGACATCCGAGAAGGGGACATGGTCCGTGTTGAAAAGGGCGGAGAGATCATTCCCAAAGTGGTGGGAGTGGTCTTGGAAGATCGGCCACAAGATTCCATGCCGCATGTTTACGCGACGGCTTGTCCGGATTGCCAGACACCACTGGTGAGGGCGGAGGACGAGGCGCGTCACTATTGCCCCAATGCAGCCGGATGCCCCGAGCAGATAAAAGGCCGGATTGAACACTTTGCTTCGCGTCGTGCCATGAACATTGACGGATTAGGGTCAGAAGGTGTAGAGCAGCTTTGGAGTGCTGGACTGATTCGAGATGTAGCCGACCTCTATCAATTGGAGATGTCAGCGCTATTGACTTTGGACAGAATGGGTGAAAAAAGGGCAGGCAACTTGCTCGCCGGAATAGAGGCATCGAAGCAAATTCCCTTTGAGCGGGTGCTGTTCGGTTTGGGAATCCGGCATGTGGGAGAGACGGTGGCCAAGAGGTTGGCCCGGCACTTTGGTTCGCTTGAATCTTTGATTGAGGCCTCTGAGGAAGCGNTGTTGGAGCTGGATGTCGTGGGCCCGGTCATTGCAGAGGCAGTGGTGGATTGGTTTGCTCAAGAAGCCAATAGAGCCCGCGTTGAGGGNTTGAAAAACAGCGGATTACAGTTCCAGGTTGTCGAGTTGGAGGACACTTCTGTGAGCCAAGTTTTGGCTGGAAAAAGCTTTGTGGTGAGCGGTGTGTTTTCCGTGCCGAGGGACGAATTGAAGCGAATGGTAGAGCAGCATGGTGGTCGGCTGCTCGGAGGCGTTTCTGGCAAGACCGATTATCTGCTGGCTGGAGACAAAATGGGCCCCTCAAAAAGGGAGAAGGCCGAAAGGCTCAAGGTCACCGTCCTGAGTGAGGCTGAGTTTCGCGTTCTCTTAAGTTGAGAACAGTAGGCCGAGCCTCAAAAAAGTAAGAAGTTTCCTAGAGGTGTAACACTTTGCGGGCGTTGAGAGTATGCGCCAAGGTTGCTTTATATTCATAGCACCTTATTCATTGATGATGAAGCACTTGATACTTTCGGCCTTTACCATGTTGGTGGCGTGTTGTTCGTTCAGCAACGTCGCTGCGCAGAACTGCTCGGACCCCAATGCGTGCAACTACAACCCTGCCTCTGACGGCGGGGTTTTAAATGCTCCGTGTCTTTTGATTGAGACTGTAGCAGTTCATGAGACGGGCGATTTGGACGGATTGACCACCTACAGGGTGTATTTTCAAGCAGAATCATCCACTGATTTTGTGACGTCGGTATTCGGCAATGAGGCCACCCCGCTCACGCTGACCACGACCACCGACTTCTATCAAAACGCGCTCGGTGGGGCCTCAGCACAGGCCCAGAACCCCTTGCTTTTTGGGAACTTTCCTGAGTTGATTTACGACAGTTATGTCACCATCGGGCTGTCTGAGACTGCCAGCGCAGTGGACGGTGAATCCAATCCCACTTTGGTGCCTTCTCCAAGCCAAGACTGGATCGCAGCTTTTGATCCAGGCAGCGGTGTGGCGGGCACTGACATCATCATCAATGATTTGGTGGGAGGTATTTGGTACATCTTCAACGGCGATGCCAATGGCTTCCCTGATGAAAACAACCGCGTATTGTTGGCCCAGCTCACAACAGATGGAGTTTTGGGGGGCACCTTGAATGTTCAGTATTTCCCAAATGGAGGTGAAGCTGCTACAGCGACACTGTCTCTTGAAAACGCTTGCCAATTCACCCCTGAAGATTGCACGTACCCAGAACTCTACGAGGACTGCTTGGGCGATTGTTTGAACGATGCGGACGAGGATCAGGTGTGCGACGAAGTGGACGACTGTGTGGGTACGGTCGATGCCATTGGTGAATGCAATGGCAGTTGCGCAGAGGATGTCAATGAAAATGGCATTTGTGATGATGCCGAAGAGTGTATTGGATCACCTGCTTTGAGCGCAGCATCGCCATCTTCAGGTTTGTCCTGCATGGGTGGCGCGCTGGTTTCTCTCTCTGGTTTGAATTTGTGCGATGCGACAGTCAGTGTAGATGGCGGAGCTGTCTCGGTGTCCAGCAGTACAGCCACTGAGGTCAACTTCACGATGCCGGAGGGTTCT
>JGI20156J14371_10000348_pt1 | contig 40344 bp, 33 predicted proteins | sample COG_06_FD_14371 | JGI IMG/M metagenome (IMG submission 14371)
AAAAACTGTGGTATTGATCCCGATGAATATTCAGGTTTTGCTTTTGGAATGGGAATAGAGAGAATAGCTATGTTAATATACCAAATTAGTGATATTCGACTTTTTTTTGAAAATGACGTACGCTTTTTAAAACAATTTAAAGGAACCCTTTAGGTTAGTTTTTTTGAAAGCTTTTGAAAACTCTTTTTAGGACTTTTATTCAAAAAAAGAATCCCATAAACAGTATCAATTATTGGACTATTATTTCCAATAGATTTATTTAAATTATAAACAGGCTCTGTTGCATGATATCCTTCTGCTACCATATTCATTTCCATTTGAGCTCCTTTTATAGTATAACCTCTGCCAATCATGCTTCCAAAACGACGATTTCTACTAAACAGAGAATAGGCGGTAACTAATAAGTCACCCAAATAAGCAGATTGATTAATGTTCCGCTTTGAATTACTTACTTTTTTAACAAAGCGATTCATTTCCCGTATAGAATTACTTAATAATACACTTTGAAAATTATCGCCATAATTAAGACCATGAGCAATCCCAGCGGACAATGCGTAAATATTTTTTAAGGTAGCTGCATATTCAATTCCTAAAACATCTTGTGATACTTTAACTTGAAGATACTTAGTATTAGTCATTGATTTGAGAAGAAGTGCATTTGTTTCATTTTTTGAAGCAAGCGTTAAGTATGAAAGCCGCTCTAATGCTATTTCTTCTGCGTGCGAGGGTCCACCTATAACAATAAAGTTATCCCAAGGTAAATCAAAATGCTGGTGTAAATGTTCACCTGTTATAAGCTGGCTTTCAGGAAGAATTCCTTTTACACCTGATACAATTATTTTATTCTTTATGGGTTGAGTAAGAAGTTTTAATTCATTTCCTAAATAGGCTGATGGAATTGCTAACACTAACCATTCTGACCTTGAAACTACTTCATTAATATTGCTACTAACAGTAATTCTTTTAGGCCTAAATTTAACTGTTGTTAAATAATTAGGATTCTTTGATGTGGCTTTTATTTTTTGTGCTTGTTCAGGTTCTCGCACATACCAATTGACGTGCATCTTGCTGTCTGTCAATATTTTAACAAGGGCTGTAGCCCAGCTACCACTACCTAAAACACCTATAGATATTTTAGGAGCTATCTTTTTACCAAGAGTTTCAAGTATTTTCAAATTTGGAGAATTCTAAATTTTATAACCAAGTGCTCCAAGGTATTCTGCTTAAAAGGAGAAGTAAACCTAAGCTGTAAAAAAGAATAATTCGCAAAAACTTTTTGGATGATTCAGATTGTCTTTTATGCATAGACCATCCAATGGTTATTAAAACAATCGCTAGAATATTTGTTATGGGGTGCTCAACAAGATATAGTCGTGCTTGAGCATCTTTCATTACACCCATACCTATTGCAGCCCACTGATCAAACCATGGAGACACAAAGTACAGAATCAGGCCAATAAGTAATTGAATGTGAGAAAATATAAGTCCAAAAAGACTTATTCTCAAGTCTTTTGTGCTAAATTCTTTACCCATATAGCGGCCAATAAATGCATTGATAATTACAGCGACTAAAATAAAAAGGACAAAAAAAGCCCAGTAGGAGTGAACAGTCTTTAAATATATAAAAAAACTTACATTTAATAAAATTAACAATACAATGAAAAAAACATCACTTCTTTTACTAATAGCTATATTAGGTTGTAAACAACAGATATCAATAGAGGAATCACTTTCCCCTACTTTTGGGATTGTTGTTCATGGCGGTGCAGGAACCATCTTAAAAGAAAATATGACACCAGCAAAAGAAGCCGCTTATAAGAAGGTACTTACCGAAGCAATTAAGATTGGTCATACCATATTACTAAATGGTGGGTCTAGCCAAGAAGCTGTTGAGAGAACAATCCATGTAATGGAAGATTCTTCATTATTTAATGCAGGAAAAGGAGCAGTACTTACTTCAAATGAAACCATAGAATTAGATGCTTCTTTTATGAATGGTTCAAACCTAGATGCTGGGGCAATATCGGGTGTTAGTACTATTAAAAATCCTATTTCAGCTGCTATAAAAGTGATGGAAAACTCTCCTCATGTAATGCTTTCAGGAAAGGGAGCAGAAAATTTTGCAGCAACTCAAAATTTAGAATTTGTAGAGCCAGAATATTTTTTCACTGATCATAGAGTCAAGGCATTAAAACGCGTTAAAGCTCTTGAGGCTTTAAGAAATAAACCTATTTCTTCTGCAGAAACTTCTTTTTTACAACATCAGCGTTATGGAACTGTTGGTTGTGTTGCTCTTGATCTCGAAGGTAATTTAGCAGCAGGAACATCTACGGGAGGTATGACTAATAAAAAATGGAATCGAATTGGTGATGCCCCTATAATTGGTGCAGGCACTTATGCCAACAATGCAACGTGTGCTATCTCTGCAACTGGATGGGGTGAGTTTTTTATTCGTTCAGTAGTAGCGCATGATATTTCTGCTTTGATGGAATACAAAGGCCTTTCTATCAAAGAAGCTTCACGAATTGTGATTCATGAAAAAGTTGGAGGATTAGGAGGCGACGGTGGCGTTGTTGGGATTGATACCAAAGGAAATGTTGCAATGGAAATGAATACTCCAGGCATGTACCGTGCCCACATGGATGCAGAAGGAAATTTAAATGTTAAAATTTATAAGAAATAGTGGAATCTAATTACTATGCGGTCATTTTTTCAAGTTCCCTCTTGGATTTGTAAGATTTAAAATATATATAATTTTCAAAAGAAATGTTTAAAAATGTTAATTATCAAAATAGATTTATAGAGATTGAATCTTACAGAGAAAAGTCAGGAAAAGGAGTAACTATTTCTTTTCAGAAATCAATAGCTGCAATTCAAGAATGGAAAGAGCATTCCGCACATTTAAGGGCACAAAAGTATGGTCGTGAAGTTGCATATTCTAATTACACCATTAAAATATGTGAGGTACAAAGGGAATATGATTTAAAAAGAATAGATGTAAAAGACAGGAATTATTAATGTTAACTGAGGATTCACTAATGTTTGATCAAAAGCGAAAAATAATCCATGTTGACATGGATGCTTTTTTTGCTGCTGTAGAGCAATTAGATCATCCAGAATGGCAAGGAAAAGCACTAGCTGTGGGAGGTGATGGTTCAAGGGGGGTGGTCTCTGCAGCAAGTTATGAGGCACGAAAATTTGGAGTACGAAGCGCAATGAGCAGTATACTTGCTAAACGCCTATGCCCAAATTTGATTTTTGCACCTACTCGATTTGATCGATATAAGGAAATTTCTCAACAGGTGCGTATGGTTTTTTTAGAATACACAACTTTAGTGGAGCCCTTATCTCTAGATGAAGCTTTTTTAGATGTTTCAGATTACCCATCAGCTACATTAGTGGCAGAGGAGATTAGGGAAAAAATTTTAAAAAAAACTGGTCTTACAGCTTCTGCGGGAATTTCGATAAATAAATTTTTAGCAAAAATTGCAAGTGATTGGAATAAGCCTAATGGTCAAAAAACAATTCCACCAGAGGAGGTTCTCCCATTTTTAGAGAATTTAGATGTTAAAAAATTTCATGGTATTGGAGCTAAGACAAAACTCAAAATGTATGGTTTAGGTATTTATACAGGAGCAGATTTAAAAGCTAAAACGGATATTTTTTTAAATAAATATTTTGGAAAAGCTGGGCTGCATTATTTCAAAGTAGTTCGTGGTATTCACAATAGTCCTGTTAAACCCGATCGGATTCCAAAATCTGTTGGAGCAGAAAGAACATTTATTACTAATCTCAGCAGTGAATTGTTTTTAGAAGAAAAAATACTCGAGATTGCTGAGCTTCTTGAAAAAAGAGCGAAAAAAAATAAGGTTGCAGGCAAAACAATCACCTTGAAAATTAAATACAGTGATTTTGTTCAACAAACACGAAGTAAAACAGGGAGCTTTTATTTGTCTTCAAAGAAATTGATTTTTGAAGAAGCAAAAAAGTTACTATATCAAGAAAAGTTAATTAATTCAGTTCGTTTAAGTTGGAATTTCTCTTTCAAATCTTAACACAAAAAAAAAGNACCCTCAAATCGTTAAGCTTACAATTCAAAATGAACAGTTGAGTTTGCCCTTTTAAACTACAGAAACACGTAATGTATTTACCATTCCTTTTACTTTTATTGGCATTGATGTTAAGTTGATAAGCATATCCTCTTTTTCTACACATTCCTTTTCTAAAGCAATTTTATTGATTTCTTCAATAGTTTTATCCGTACTATTTAAGTTGTCATAATAAAAAGTTTTTACACCCCACAAAAGGTTTAGCTGGTTTAAAATCTTTTTATTAGATGTAAAGACTAATATATGAGCTTCAGGTCTCCATGCTGAAATTTGATAGGCTGTATATCCACTATTTGTGAGTGTACAAATTGCTTTTGCATCAATATCGTTGGCTAGATGTGCTGCATGATAACAAATTGATTTAGTAATAAAACGTTTTGTACGAATATTAGGTGCAATTTGAGGAACTTTAATTAAAGGCGAGCCTTCAACGGCTTTTAAGATTCCGGTCATTGTTTTTATGACTTCAACAGGATATTTACCAACCGAAGTTTCTCCAGAAAGCATTACAGCGTCTGCTCCATCCATCACAGAATTTGCAACATCATTTACTTCGGCTCGTGTAGGGGTTAAACTGTCAATCATTGTCTCCATCATTTGTGTTGCAATGATAATTGGTATTCGTGCTTGCTTTGCTAAAAGCACTAATTGTTTCTGAATTAATGGCACTTCTTGTGCAGGCACTTCCACTCCAAGATCACCACGGGCAACCATTAGCCCATCACAATGCGCAATAATCTTATCAATATTTTCAATTGCCTCTGGCTTTTCAATTTTAGCAACAATTGGAATTTCTTGATCTGTATGTTTTGCCATTAATTCTTTCAAATCAATAAGATCTTGGCTAAAACGCACAAACGAAAGGGCAATCCAGTCTATATCTTGTTTAAAAATAAATTCCGCATCTTTTATGTCTTTTTCGGTCAATGCAGGTAATGAAATATTTGTATTAGGTAGGTTGACTCCTTTATTTGATTTAAAAGGACCTCCTTGAATTACTTTTGCTATAACTTTATTGGATTTATTGGTTTCAATAACTTCAAAAATCAATTTTCCGTCATCCAATAAAATTTGCTCTCCTTTTGAAACGTCGTTAGGAAAATTCCGATAGTTCATGAAAGCTTTTTTTGAATTTCCAACAAAAGGTTCGTCTGTTAAGAAAACTACTTTATCTCCCGAGTTTACAAAAGTATCATCTTCCATTTTCCCAACACGAAGTTTTGGTCCTTGAAGGTCAGCCAAGATTGAGGTATTAGTATCTAGCTTTTTATCAACCTTTCTAATCATTTTAATTCGATCAGAAACGTCTTGGTAATCAGCATGTGAAAAGTTAATTCGAAATACATTTACTCCCTCTAAAATCATTTTTTCAATGACGTCTTCAGAAGCTGTTGCAGGTCCAAGTGTTGCAACGATTTTTGTTTTTTTTATAAAACTCATTTATGAAATATTACGTTTATTTTTTTTTTAATAACTTCAGTATTTACTCGGTATAAGAGAGATATTTTCGACCATTTTTTGAGATGTGATAAAACAGTTTCAATTGTTTCTTGGTCTGAAGATTTAATGAAAAAATCAACTTGTTTAAGTTCAGAAAACAAATATACCTCATTTCTTATGGGAAGGTTGAATAAATTATTGGAAATTAACTTTTGCTGTTTTAATTCGTTGTGGTATTTATTTGAAAATAAAGAACATTGAAAGTCATACATTTTGTCTTCCCACTCAAAATGAATAAAATTATTTTTAATGCCTTTGAAGCTGAGGTCGTTTTCACTCCTTTTAAAATTACTGTTCAGGGTGTTGTTTAAGTAAAATGCTAATTGATAGCCTTCTAAGGAAGAATGAATTGCAATCAAGTTAACTTCTTCAAAAGTTTCTTCAAGTTCTAAATTGTATACTTTTTTAGCATTCATTTTTTAACTGGAGTACTTATTTTTAATATTGAAGTAGCCAACTTAGCCGCTTTTTCTTCTGTTTTTTTCTTAGAAATTCCACGTGCTTTCACAACTAATCTTTTATCTAATAGTATATTACAATAATAATTAATGTTTGGGTCAAACCCTTCATCTAATTTATTATTAAACTTAAGTTCTTTCTTTTCTTTTTGCGCCCATTCAATTAGAAGGCTTTTGTAGCTCAATACTAATGAATCCAAGGATTTCATATTCACGAAAGGATCAATAATATTTTTCATTACATAGTCTTTGGTTTTGATATATCCTTTATCAATGAAGTGTGCACCTATCAACGATTCAATTAGATTACCATGTATATCATCGCCAAATTTTTTATTATGAATTGAAAAATCAGCTAGTTGCAAGAGCTCCATTTTTTCCCCAATATCATTTAGTTGTGTTCGACTTACTATTTTGGACCTAAGCTTTGTTAATCTTCCTTCTTTTGCTTGAGGATATTGACAAAAAAGATATTCTGCAATAATAGCACTTAGCAGTGCATCACCTAAAAACTCTAACCGTTCAAAGTTAAGCTTGTTACCAGAAGTATCTTTTAAGTTTAATGAGCTGTGAGTAAATGCTTGCTTATACAACGCTTTATTCATTGTCTTAATGCCAAGTTTTTTTCGCAAGTGAGTAAAAAAAATCCCAGACGTTTCCATTCGGGATTTTCTTATGTATTCAAGAATTTTCACAACAACAAGTTATTGTATTTTTTTGAATAAAACACAAGCGTTATGACCTCCAAACCCAAAGGTGTTTGATAATGCAACATCTACATTTCTTTTTTGTGCTTTTCCAAAGGTAAAATTGATCTTTGGGTCAATATTTTCATCAACAGTTTGATGATTAATTGTGGGAGGTACAATACTATGTTTTATAGCCATAATTGAGGCAATTGCTTCAATAGCTCCAGCAGCACCAAGAAGATGGCCTGTCATCGATTTGGTTGAATTTATATTCATTGCATAGGCATGCTCTTTAAATACTTCAATAATCGCATTTGATTCCGCAATGTCACCCAATGGCGTTGAGGTTCCATGCATATTTATAGTATCAACATCGCTTGGTTTTAAGTTGGCATCCTTCAAGCAATTTTCCATTACTTTAATAGCGCCTAAACCTTCAGGATGTGGAGCGGTCATATGATGTGCATCTGCGGAAAGGCCTCCTCCAGCTAATTCAGCATAAATAGTAGCATTTCTTTCAATAGCATGCTCATAAGATTCTAAAATTAATGCTCCTGCACCTTCTCCTAACACAAAACCATCGCGGTTCTTGTCAAAAGGACGTGAAGCTGTTTTTGGATCTTCATTTCTTTTTGAAAGAGCATGCATTGCATTAAACCCACCTATTCCTGCTTTTGTTACTCCCGCTTCAGAACCACCAGTAATCATTACGTCTGCATAGCCTAAACGAATATAGTTTAAGGCATCGATCATTGCATTTGACGCTGATGCACAGGCTGATACTGTTGCAAAATTAGGCCCTCTAAAACCATATTTTATGGAAATTAGTCCTGGAGCGATATCAGCAATCATTTTGGGAATAAAGAATGGATTAAAACGGGGGTTTTCGTTTCCAGCCGCAAAGTTTAGTACTTCGTTTTGAAACGTTTCAAGACCACCGATTCCTGCCCCCCAAATAACACCTACTCGGTCTTTATCTGCAGTTTCAATAGGGAATTTTGCATCTTGAAGTGCTTCATCAACTGCAACTAAAGCATATTGTGCGAAACGGTCGTATTTCCTCGCTTCTTTTCTGTCAAAGTGATCTAATGGATCAAAACCTTTTAACTCACAAGCAAATTTCGTCTTAAAAAGGGTAGGGTCAAAATAAGTTATTGGGGCAGCACCACTAGTACCAGAAAGTAACCCTTCCCAATAAGTTGAAAGAGTATTCCCGATAGGTGTAAGTGCTCCCAATCCGGTAACTACTACACGTTTTAGTTCCATGGAACTTCGTTAGTCTATTTTTTCTATAAATTGGATTGCTTGCCCAACAGTAGTAATGTTTTCCGCCTGGTCATCTGGTATTTGGATATCAAATTCTTTTTCGAATTCCATGATTAGCTCTACTGTATCTAAGGAGTCTGCCCCTAAGTCATTTGTGAAGCTTGCATCTGCATTAACTTCATTTTCATCAACCCCTAGTTTATCAACTATGATTGCTTTTACTCTCGAGGAAATATCTGACATAATAACTTTTTGTTTAAATTTAAGTTGTGAACAAAAATAATAAATTTAACTGATTACAAATGATTGCTGTTAAATAATAAGTTTATTTTTGATTTACTTAGAGAGGTAAATCAATTCCTGCATACTACTATTACTACAATATAAGTAAAATAAATGAGTAAAAAAATTATTCTATTAGCCTCAGGAAATGGTTCAAATGTTGAAAATATTTGTCACTTTTTTGAACAAAATTTAGAAGTTCGAATTATAGAAGTGTACACTAATAATCCTGATGCAGGTGTTTTAAAGCGCATCAAACCTTTTGGTTTGAAGGGATACATTTTTAATAAAACAACTTTTACTAACGGAGATGTCTTAAAGGAAATTAAAAAACAGCAACCGGATCTGATTGTTTTAGCGGGTTTTCTATGGAAAATAGGAGTAGATTGGATAGATGCTTTTCCTTTAAAAATTATTAATATTCATCCATCACTTTTGCCTAAATATGGTGGGAAAGGTATGTATGGATTCCATGTGCATAAATCTGTTAAAGAAAATAATGAGAAAGAAACAGGCATTACTATTCATCATGTCAGTGATGCTTATGATAAAGGCGCATTTATTTTTCAAAATAAAGTTGCTCTAACAACAACAGACACTATTTATGATATTGAAGCTAAAGTTCGTGCTTTAGAAAAGGAATATTTTCCAAAAGTGATTAATTCTTTACTTAAAAGCATGTAGGATGGAAGTAAATACAATATGTCTTTATACTGACGGCTCTGCAATTGGAAATCCAGGTCCAGGAGGCTATGGGCTTAGATTAGAGTCTCAAAGTACAGGACATATAAAGGAATATTCCCAAGGCTTTGTCAGAACTACAAATAATAGGATGGAGCTTATGGCTGTGATTGTTGGCTTGGAATTGTTAAAAAAGGATTCCATGAAGGTTGTTGTTTATTCAGATTCAAAATATGTGGTTGATTCTGTTGAGAAAAAATGGCTCTTTGGATGGGAGAAAAAAGATTTTAAGCAAAAAAAAAATCCTGATTTATGGAAACGTTTTTTGGTAGTTTATCGAAAACATAAAGTTCGTTTTAAATGGATAAAAGGGCATAATTCACATCCTCAAAATGAACGATGTGATCAATTAGCAGTTGCTGCAGCAAAAGGTATAAATTTAATATCGGACACTTTTTTTGAAAGCATTGAAAAAGAAAATCTTAAAACTTGACAAGTTGTTTATAGTCTTTAATAAATGTTTACTATAATTATGATTAGGCATGTAGAGTTTTTTACTTTTGTAAAATGAATCAGAAACTTTTAGTAATAGGCACCATGGCTTATGATGCCATAGAAACACCTTTTGGAAAAACTGGTAAAATATTAGGTGGTTGCGCAACCTACATTGGACTTGCGGCTTCCCTTTTTAAAGCTAAATGTGGAATAGTTTCCGTAATTGGAGATGATTTTGAGCAAGAGCATCTAGACTTATTAAAGTTAAGGAAACTTGATCTATCAGGAGTAGAAACTATTAAAGGTGAAAAAACTTTTTTTTGGAGCGGAAAATATCATAATGATTTAAACACTAGGACAACCATGGAAACCCAACTTAATGTCCTTACAAAGTTTAAGCCTATTGTTCCAGATCATTTTAAAGATGCAAGCATTGTTCTTTTAGGAAATTTAGATCCCAATTTACAATTAGCAGTTTTAAATCAATTATCCAATAAGCCTACCCTAGTAGTCATGGATACTATGAATTTTTGGATTGAAAGTTACAGAGAAAAGTTAGATGAAGTTATTGGAAAAGTAGATGTCATTTCAATTAATGACGAAGAGGCTAGAATGATTACATCAACCCATTCTTTAGTTGAAGCTGCTAAAAAACTCCAGCAAATGGGTCCTAAATACGTGATTATTAAAAAAGGAGAACATGGAGCGCTACTTTTTCATGAAAATCAAATTTTTTGTGCACCTGCACTTCCATTAGAAAAGGTTTTTGATCCAACAGGAGCGGGGGATAGTTTTATAGGAGGGTTTGTTGGTCACCTTTCACAGTGCAAGAATGTTTCTTTTGAAGAAATGAAGACAGCTACAATTATCGGTTCAGCTATGGCTTCTTTTACAGTTCAAAAATTTGGAACAAAATCTCTAGAAGAATTAATATTACCTGAACTAAATGAACGTTTAGATATCTTTAAATCATTAACTGAATTTGAATTAACATTAACATAAAATTAATACTTTCTAATGAGCGACGCTATTAAGCATGAATGCGGAATTGCCCTTTTACAACTTAAAAAGCCTTTATCTTTTTATAAAGAAAAGTATGGTAGTTCTCTTTACGGTTTAGACAAGATGTATCTTTTAATGGAAAAACAGCATAATAGAGGTCAGGACGGAGCTGGTTTTGCGAGTATCAAATATAATATGAAACCTGGGCAGCGCTATATTAGTCGTGTGCGTTCTGCAGAACAACAACCCATTCAGGACATATTTAACACGATTAATAGTAGAATTCAAAAACAAATTGATTTAGATCCAGACCTCCTTTCAAATTCCGAAAAGTTAAAACAAGACGTACCATATGTAGGAGAGTTAATGTTAGGGCATGTTAGATACGGAACTTTTGGCAAAAACAATATAGAAAGTGTCCATCCTTTTTTACGTCAAAATAATTGGATGCATCGAAATTTGATTGTAGCAGGAAATTTCAACTTAACTAACGTTAACGAACTGTTTGATAATCTAGTTGATCTTGGACAACACCCTAAAGAAATGGCGGATACTGTAACTGTTATGGAAAAAATAGGACATTTTCTAGATTATGCAGTAGCTAAAATATATAAAAAATTAAAGCGTGAAGGATATTCAAAAGCAGAGGCTTCTCCCTTAATAGCTGAACGCTTGAATTTGTCTAAAATATTGCGGAAAGCAGCTAAAAATTGGGATGGTGGTTACGCTGTTGCAGGGCTTTTAGGGCATGGAGATTCATTTGTTCTTAGAGATCCAAATGGGATTAGACCAGTGTATTATTATAATGATGATGAAATTATTGTAGTAACCTCGGAACGTCCCGTAATTCAAACTGTTTTTAATGTTCCTTTTGAGAGTATTCAGGAGTTAGAACCAGGAATGGCTGTTATTACTAAAAAATCAGGTGACACAGAAATTAAACAGATTTTAGCGCCTCAATTAAAAAGGGCCTGTTCCTTTGAGCGTATTTATTTTTCCAGAGGGAGCGATGCAGAAATTTATCAAGAGCGTAAAAATTTAGGAGCTGCTTTATTCCCAATGGTTCATAAAGCAATTGAAGGTGATTTAGAAAACTCTGTTTTTTCTTTTATTCCAAATACTGCTGAAACTTCCTTTTATGGAATGATTGGAGCTGTTCAAGATCATGTTCGTGACCTTCTCACTAAATCAATCAAGAAAGATCCGCCAGATATTGAAGCCATAACTAAAATGCTAGGTCTCAAGCCTCGTATTGAAAAAATTGCGATAAAGGATGCAAAGTTACGCACTTTTATCACTGAAGATAAAGGAAGAGATGACCTTGTTGCTCATGTTTATGACATAACGTATGGAATTATAAAAAACACAGACAATCTTGTCATAATTGATGACAGCATTGTAAGAGGCACGACCCTTCAGAAAAGTATTCTTCAAATGTTAGATCGCTTAGGTCCCAAGAAAATTGTAGTGGTATCTAGTGCTCCACAAATTAGATACCCAGATTGTTACGGAATTGATATGGCTAAATTAGAGGAGTTTATTGCTTTTAGGGCAGCTCTTTCTTTACACAAAGATAAAGGAACTTATGAAGCTACTTTGAAAACAGTATACGAGAATTGTAAGGAAAGTTTAAAAGATAAAAGTAAAGTTCCTCTTAATTATGTTAAACAAATCTATGATCCTTTTACTGATGATCAAATTTCAATTAAAATTGCACAACTTCTAAAAAATAATATTAAAGCTGAGGTAAATGTAATTTTTCAAAAGCTTAGCGGCCTTCACAAAGCTTGTCCCAAAAACCTAGGGGACTGGTATTTTTCAGGAAATTACCCTACACCTGGAGGTTGTCGTGTTGTCAATCAGGCATTCATAAATTTTATAGAAAAAAGCAATAAAAGGGCATACTAATTGTTAATTTATAATTAGTGTACATCAACAAGTTAATTACTTTAACGTTTAGATTGCTTCATATTTGAAGCATCGTTACTTAAATAGTTTAAGATAAGATTTGGGATAAAAGGGAGGTATTTATATCTCCCTTTATTTGATAATAAATTTAAAGGAAATTACACTCCTTTTTTATAAAGTTCACTTACTTTATCCCAGTTGATTACATTAAAAAATGCTTGAATATAATCAGGACGTCTGTTTTGATAATTCAGATAATAAGCATGTTCCCATACATCGATTCCTAAAATAGGGATACCACCACACCCAATACCTGGCATTAATGGATTATCTTGGTTTGCTGTAGCACAAATCTTCAAAGAACCATCAGATTGCACACATAACCATGCCCAACCAGATCCAAATTGTGTAGCGGATGCTTTAGCAAATTCATTTTTAAAATCATCAAACGATCCAAAAGTATTATTAATAGCGGATGCCAAATCACCAGAAGGAGTTCCACCGCCATCAGGCGACATTATCGCCCAAAAAAGTCTGTGGTTGTAGAAACCACCACCGTTATTTCTTAACGCCTTATTGTTAAGGTCAAGTCCTTTTAAAATCTCTTCAATTGTTTGAGAAGCATGCGGAGTATCAGTAATTGCATTATTAAGATTAGTGGTATAACCATTGTGATGTTTACTGTGGTGAATTTCCATAGTGCGAGCATCAATATTTGGTTCTAATGCATCGTATGCATAAGAAAGGTCAGGTAATTCAAAAGCCATTTTTTTAATTTTTAAGATTCAGACAAAATTAAAATTTCTTTTCTGAATAAAGGCTTAACTTTTGAAAAGCCTTACATTTAAATTACTTTTAAAGTTTTGAATCAAACAAATTTTCATATTATAAATGCCGCTGCTGGCTCTGGGAAGACCTATAATTTAGTATTGCGGTATTTAACACTTCTTTTAGGTTCAAAAACCCCAAAGCCTTATCGAATTCTTTTAGCATTAACATTTACGAATAAAGCCGTTAATGAATTAAAAAACAGAATATTAGCCGTTTTATTTGCTCTATCGAAAGATACTTTTTTAGATAAAAACATTAAAAACACCCTGTGTGATGGACTGGCTATCGACGAAAAAGAATTAAGTCGAAGAGCACAGCTTATGTTACGCCAGATTTTATTTGAATATGGAAGTTTTGACGTGATTACCTTAGATAAATTTACACACAGATTAATACGAACTTTTGTAAAAGAACTAAAACTACCATTTGGATTTGAGGTTGTATTAGATCCTAAGAGTCTACTTGAAGAAACAGTAAGTTCTATTATTGAGGAAGTAGGAAAAGATGAATTATTAACCCAATTACTAAATGACTTTAGTATTTCAAGAGTTTTACAACAGAACAGCTGGAATATTCAAAAAGATTTAAATGAATTTGCTGGAATATTACTGAATGAAAATGATCGTATTCCTTTGTATGATTTAAAAAAGAAAACAATATTAGATCATTTAGAAGATTTTAAAACACTAAGCAAGGAAAAATTAAAAGCTGAAAATAAAGCTACTGAGATTGCAACTGAAGCTCTTTCATTAATTCATCAGCATGGACTTGAAAAATCCGACTTTTATAAAGGGACCCTGTACAATCATTTTCAAGCAGTAGTTCAGAGGCATTATTCAAAACTTTACTCTAATCAATTAGCTTTAGCATTAGTAGGCGAAAAATCTCTTTATAAACAAAGTCTAGACACTAAGAAAAAAGAAATTATAGACACAATTCAAGTTAAATTAAACGAAGATTATTGTGAAATTAAAAAATATGTAGGAAAAGCACTACTTAGCGAAGCAACAATTAAATCGTGGGTTCCACGCAGTTTATTACAGCGATTGGAAGCGCGCTTAGAAGTTCTTCAAAATCGAAAAGAAGTTAGGCTCTTAGGAGAATTTAACCAAAAAATAAGTAAACTAGTTCAGGATGCAGATGCCCCATTTATTTATGAAAGATTAGGGGAGCGATACCAGCATTATTTTTTAGATGAATTTCAAGACACCTCAAAATTACAATGGACAAATTTGATTCCATTAATTTCAAATGCCTTAGCGGGCGAATCTCTCAATGGGGAACAAGGATCACTTCTTCTTGTGGGTGATCCAAAACAAGCAATTTACAGATGGCGTGGTGGCGATATCAAACAATTTGTAAATCTATTTACACATAAAGACAATCCTTTCAGATAAAAGCATCAAACGATTTCCTAGTTAAAAATTATCGCTCAGGAGCATCTATTGTCGATTTTAACAATCAATTCTTTTTAACTTTTTCAAAATTATTTGAAGAAACGGATTATCATAAAATTTATGGTGAAGAAAGCCAACAGGAAGCAAAAAAAGTAGGTGGATATGTAAGTGTTGAAGCTATTCCAAGTGGCAGAAAAGTTGATGAGAATATTCAGGTTTATGTAGAGAAAACAAACGCCACTGTAATCAAAGCAATTGATTCAGGATATGCGCTAGAAGATATTGTCGTTCTAGTACGCACAAAAAAACAAGCATCAGCTATAGGTGCAGGGTTAACAGAAGTAGGGTATCCTATTATATCTTCTGAATCTTTAGTGGTAGGGCAATCGACATATGTACAGTTTATTCTTGCAATACTAAAATTAATTGCACGTCCCAATGATTCGGAACAACACAAATTAATAATAGATGTATTGTGTTTGTTAACACCCGAGTTTGAAAAGGAAAACCATTTGTTTATATTAAATCATATTCATTTAAAAAGCAAGGATTTTTTTAAAAAATTAGAAAGACAATTTAGGTTTAAATTATCATTAAATAATCTATCAAAGTTATCTGTTTTAGAGGCTGCGGAGTCTATCCTCGAAAGTATATCTCTACTCCCTTCTAGCGATCCATTTTTAAATACATTTATTGAAGATATTTTTGAATTTTCAACCACAGAATCTCAAACAATTTCAGGCTATTTGAAGTTTTGGGAAAAACAAGAGAATACCCTTAGAATAAAAACCCCTGAGGGTACCAATTCAATATCTGTAATGACAATTCACCAAGCAAAAGGATTAGAATTTCCAGTTGTTATTTTACCTTTTATGGATACAGTACTTAATTCATCTAATATCAAAAATAAAATCTGGTATCCCTTTAAAGAAGAACCACTCTCTTCGATTAAATGGGCTTGGATTAATGCCTCTAAAAATATTCAATTATATGGAGTCCAAGGACAGTCACTTTATGATCAGTATGTTTTGGAACAAAAATTAGATGCCTTCAATGTATTATATGTAGCACTAACCAGGGCAAAAGATCAGTTATATATTATCACCCAAGAAGTTGCTAAAGAAGGTGCCTCCACGTATGCCGAATTACTAAAAAGTTTTATTAATAATCAAGGAGGAACCTTAGATGAAAACACATCATTTGAATGGGGAGAAAAGACCTTAAAAAAAACTGCTGAAACTGAAGAAGAGACCAGCAAAGAAGAAAAAATTAAAATTCAATTTAAGACTTCTTCTTTATGGAAGAAAAAATTAGTTGTTTTTAATAGACCCACTAAAGAATCAATATTAGCTCAAAAAAAAGGTTTGTTGCTGCATGATGTTTTAGCGAAAGTAACCCATTCTGAAAAACTCTCGAAAGTAATAGAAGAATCCATTTCTAAACTTAACTTTTCAGGAGAAACAATATCATTTATAGAAAAAAAAATATTTGAAATCGTACACCACCCTATTCTCTCTCCCTATTTTAAGAGTGATGATGTTGTTCTATTAGAAAAAGACATATTGGTTCCTGATGGTCGAACTTTACGCCCAGATCGAGTAAACCTTTTAGCAGATGGTAGTGCCGTTATTTTAGATTATAAAACAGGTGAGCCCAAGGAAGAAGACACTCTTCAAATTGATTCTTATGGATCTATTTATGAAACCCTTGGCTATAATCCTGTCAAAAAATTTTTGGTCTATATTGGTTCTGAAATAAGGGTCGAAAATTGTAGTTAGTACTTGTTGTAAAATGATTAGGAAAATTATAGTTAAGCAAGGCTAACAAAGACCTATTTTTATAAATTTAAGGATGAATACCTTTTTAGATGATGTTGCGAAAATAATTACTACTTCTCATAAAGAATTAGATCAGATTAAAATTATTGTTCCAAGTATCCGATCTATAACATTCCTAAAAGAAGCCTTAAAAAAGCAAATACAAGTCCCAAAAATTTCCCCTGAAATCATAAGTATAGAGTCATTTATCAATGATTTATCAGATCTAAAAACAATAACAAAAATTGATTTATTGTATTCTTTTTATGAGGTGTACTTAATGCATACTCCAAAAGAAAAACAAGATACAATGAATCAATTTTTTAATTGGGCTCCTTCGGTTTTACAGGAATTTAACGAAGTTGATGCTCAATTGATTGATTCCAACAAGTTGTTTGCTTTTATGGGTGCTGTAGATGAAATTGAAGCATGGAGTTCAAGCGAAAAAGAAAGTATTAGGAGTAACCATCTCAACTTTCAAAGTGAATTACCAGTTCTTTATAAAAAGCTATACGAATACTTACTTTTAAAACAAAAAGGATATGCAGGTATGCAACTCAGAGAGGCCGTTCGTAATTTAGGTTTTTATACAGAGTCTAAATTACTCCATCATTATTTTGTAGGATTTAATGCACTAACAAAAGCAGAAGAAACTATTATCCAGGAACTTTTAGCAACAGAAAAGGCAGAGATTCTATGGGATCTTGATCAAAGTTTTTACGATGATCCTTATCAAGGGGCAGGTCATTTTATTCGGCGTTATCTTAAATCATGGAATTCTTTAAAAAAAGAAAAAACAAATATATTTTCTAATAATTTTTTTGCTGCCAAAGAAATCGAAATAATAAGTGTTTCTAAAAATATTACACAAGCAAAAACAGCAGTTCAAATTGCAACAGAGCTAAATGAAAAAAATCCTAACAGTAGTTCTGTAATTGTTCTGGGTGATGAAAATTTATTACATCCAACGCTATCAGCACTTCATCAAAATGTTAGTGATTGGAACATTACGATGGGGTACCCTATTGCAAAAACAATGTTATCATCTTTTTATTTTAATTTATTTGAATTATTGCAAAATTATAGTGAAGCGGGACATTCTATTCATGAAGTGAAAGCAATATTAGAAGTGGCATCTACAGGATCAGTTTTGGAAGATAATGGAGAGTCTTTAGCTGATACTATTGCTCTTTTCCAAAAGTCAAATCGCAATTATATTCCAGTAGAAACCCTTAGGAATTCTGGTGGTGAATTGAGTGATCTTTTGTTTTCTCCTTTTTCTTCAGTTAACACTTTCTTAGAACGAATTCAAAAAATAACGATAGCTTTTAAAACCTTTTATAGTTCTTCAAATAATGAATCCCTTTATGCTCATTATTGCGATAGGTTTTTAATACTTTGGGAAGATCTTTCCGAGCAACATGAAGATAAAAAATTAATGACAACACTGGAAGATGTTAAAATGGTCTTTCAATTAATGGTCCAACAAGAAACATTAGATTTTTCTGGAGATGCTCTCTCTAAACTTCAGATTATGGGGGTATTAGAAACTAGATTATTAGATTATGACAATGTGATTATTACCAATGTAAACGAGGGAATTTTTCCCTTTGGGAAAACACCTTTTTCGGTGATTCCTTTTGATGTGCGAAGAAAATTTGAAATGAATACATTTATCGAGCAAGACCATCTATATGCATATCATTTTTTTCGACTATTACAGCGGGCAAAAAATATTTATTTACTTTATAATGCAACCCCTGAAGGATTATTTTCTGGAGAAAAAAGTAGGTTTTTAGTTCAATTAGAATATTTCAAATCACCAAAGCACAAGTTATCGTTCAAACAAATTGATTATCCTTTAACAGTTCAGAAAACTTCTCTCAAAAAAGCAATTAAAACTTCAGCGGTGTTAAAGCAGTTAGATGAAATTGCAAAACAAGGATTCTCACCTTCTTCAATTGGACAATATATTCGTAATCCTTATCTTTTTTACGAACAGCGAATGCTTAAGATAAAACCCTTTGAAGCTAATGAAAATGATTTGAGTGCTCAAAACAAAGGGACAATTATGCATGAAGTTTTAGAATTAGTTTACACCCCNTTTTTAAATAAAAAACTGAGTTCTCAAGACTATGATAAAATGTTACTTACGTTACCAAAACTCTTAGAGAAAACTTTTAATTCAATCTATAAAAATAATGGTCAAAGAACTGGTAAAAATTTTATCATCTTTAATGTTATGGAAAAGATTTTAACCTCTTTTCTAATTGAAGAAAAAAGCCAGATCACCAAGGGTAGAGATTTAAAAATATTAGGACTAGAGTACAGATTTTCTAAACCTATTTGGGTAAAAGGTCTTGAAAAGGAAATTATTTTTAAAGGAAGTATTGACCGAATTGATTCTCTAGACGGTGTCATTCGATTTGTGGATTATAAAACAGGAAATGTGACTGCCTCAAACCTCTCCTTTAGGCATTGGGATGAGCTTATAACAGACCCTAAAAAAAGCGCATTATTTCAGGTGTTTTTGTACGCTTATGCGATTAAAGATGAATTTAAAGAAGATAAAGTAAGGGGAGGTGTCATACCTCTGAAAAATTTTGAAAATAATTTTATAGCTGCCTCTAAAACTGAAAATTCAAGGGCAAAAACACTAATCGAAATGAATGAATCAATTTTTTTGAATTTCGAAAAAGAGTTATTTACAATAATTAGTGAAATTTTTGATCCTAATATTCCTTTTGTTTTTAAAATTTAAGAAACTTTGATTAGCACTAATTTAATCATCAATCATTTATTTTTTATATTTTTACTAAACTAGATGATTGGTTTGTTTACTATTTTCATTGAAATAAAATAATGAAAATGAACTTAATTAGTTCAGCTAAATATTAAGGTATAGGGTCTCATTATTATGGAAAATAAAAGCGATTTTGACAAAATAGATACTAACAAAGACGGNGTCATTTCAGAAGAAGAATATGCAAATGCATCGAAATCTGCTGGAGTTAAAAAAGAAAAGTTAAATTGGTTTTTACGTCTGTTTACTTTAGGAGACCGGTTTGACATTAAAGACTTTTTTGATAGGTTTAAAAAATCAATTTTAGAATTTATAATTCTAGTTTTTGGTGTGACTGTCTCGTTTGGTATAGAACAACAAGGAGGAGAATCAGATAATCGAAATGATGGAATTGAAAATCTAAATAATCTTAGGGAAGAAATTGATAAAATGATTAATTATACCGATGAATATATCGGACAGATAGATTGGGTAGCTGCTATGTATTCGAAGCAATACGCTAAGTGGGAAGAAGATAACGATAGTATTTTTATCGATTTTCAGGAGGATGACGAAGAACCCGACGGGAAGTATTATTTTGCTCCTATGGGTCAATATACCCAGAGACAACCCTTTAATCCTCCAAGAGTTAATTTTGATGCCATCAAACTCGATGGAACATTTAGACTATTACCTAAAGAGGTTGGGCTTCAAATGACAGAAATTTATGACGGAACTGATCTAAAATATTTAATTGAAAATACAGGCAAAAATGAGGAACGTTATGTCCTTCAGTTTGTTAATCGAATTGCAAATAAATGGGTTTATGATTTACCTTGGGTAGATATTGAGTATGACGAATTTTGGATACAAAATAGAAAGTATATTCAAAATGATAAGTTCATGAAATATAACCTTTATCAACGGGTAGATTTATGGGAATATAGCATTAAAGAACAACTACAGGTTTATAAAAGCTCTCTACTTGAGAGTACAAAAATGTTAGATTCAGTAATTGCAGTACGTGACAGTGAAATTGAAATTATTTGGTGGGTACTTAACCCTAAGGATTAGTCGAGCGGATAAGTTCTGAAACTAATTTCCCTGAAACTATTGCTGGGGGTACTCCCGGGCCTGGTACAGACAACTGTCCTGTGAAATACATATTTTCAACTAATTTACTTTTTAATTTAGGCCTAAGAAATGAAGTTTGGAGAAGTGTACTTGCTAATCCATATGCATTCCCTTTGTATGAGTTATACTCATCAATAAAATCACTGACACAAAATGATTTTTTATAAATTATATTTTTTTTAATTTTTTGTTCTGTAATGGATTCTATTCTATCTAGTACAATATTGAAATATTTTTCCCTAAGTTCCTCAGTATCTTCTAATCCAGGTGCTAATGGAATTAAAATAAAACCATTTTCACAGCCTTTTGGAGCTGTATGCTCATTAGTCATTGAAGTAAAATTAGCATAAAACAAAGGTTCTGATGGCCATTGAGGATCTTTATATATTTCTTTGGCATGCAGATCAAAACTAGTATCAAAAAAAAGATTGTGATGAGCTAAATTATTTATTTTTTTATCAAATCCTAGATAAAAAAGTAGTGATGAAGGAGCTAAAACTTTATTTGACCAATATTTATCAGAATATTGTCTTAAATCTTTCGGCAATAATTTTTCGGTGTGATTATAATCAGCTCCAGATAATACGATATCCGAATTTATCACATTTCCATTCACTTGAATTCCTGTTGCAATATTTTTATCTGTTAGTATCTTATTAATAGTAGAATTATTGTGATAGTTCACGCCAAGGGATTTACCAATACTAATCATGGCATTAACTACATCATGGAACCCATTAGTAGGCTGCCACGTTCCTAAGCCAAAATCTGCATAATTCATGAAATTATAAAAAGCAGGAGTATTGGAAGATTCTGCTCCTAAGAACAAGACTGGAAATTCTAATATTGATCTTAATTTAGGATTCTTAAAGTTTTTATGAACTTCTCTTTTGATGTTAGTGAAGAAATACCCAACTCTTTTAATAGTATCCAATGAGATTAGCTCTAGCGGAGATAATCCAGGCATTTTATAAAGCATGTCTGTTACAGCAATTTTATAATTATCTTTTGCTTTAGAGATAAACTTTTTTAATTGTTTTGAGCTTCCGGGTTCTTCATTTTCGAAAACCTCACAAATCTTGTCTAAAGAATCAGGAATTGCTATAAAATCATTTTTTCCAAAATATACGTGATAAGCAGGGTTTAATTTTTTTAATAAATAAAAATCTTCTGGTTTTTTGTCAAAATCTTTAAAAAACTTTTCAAATACATCAGGCATCCAATACCAACTAGGTCCCATATCAAATGTGAAACCATCCTCTTTAAATTGTCTAGCTCTACCGCCAAAATCTTCATTTTTTTCAAATATATCAACTATGTACCCCATTTTAGCTAAGTAACAAGCAGCTGAAAGGGAAGAAAATCCTGAGCCAATAATAACAACTTTTCTTTTCATAAGCTGACAAAGGTATCATAAAAAGAAGTGTTTAGAAAAGAAATAATGTATTGAAAAATAGAAAACTTAATTCATATTTTTATTAACAGCCCAAGTAACGCCACGCGTCATTATTTGCCATACCTCAGGTATTTCAAATATATCAGCTGAATGCCTAAGGAAGAATAAAAAATCTTGCCTTTCCCATAGGTTTTTGTCCAAACTACCGGCATTTCAACACCCTCAATCCAAGGATCATGGTCACCATTAAAAACTGTTGTTGCAATTACATTTATAGAGGGATCAAGGTGCATATAATATTGTTCAGAATTCAGCGAAAAGTCATTAATTCCCTCAGTAATAATGTGTTCAGGCTCAGAAATATTTACAGTATAATCTACTTGTCCTCCTGGATGTTTTACAAATTGTCCTCCAATCATGTATTGATATTCAGTATCATTTCTAAAAGCATCACCAAGCCCTCCATGGCAACCTGCCAATGCAGTGCCATTGGCTACAGCGTTTTGCAGGGCTTTAGATTCACTAGATTTTATCGTACTCATAGTTATATGCTGAATGATAAGATCTGTCTTGCTCATTACTGTTTTATCTAAATAGATTCCAGTTGATTTGGAAAGCGTAACATTCGCCTGTTGAGCCTCTAACCAATTTGCTATTTTATGAGCAAATACTTCAGGCTGGTGGCCTAACCAACCACCATACACAATTAAAATATTTTTATTTTTTAGGGCATCATTTTCAGATTGAGCCAATAAAAATTGAGTTAATAAACATAATATTAGAGTAGTAAATTGATGTCTTTTTTTCATGGTTACTCCTCTATTTAAAATTATTTTTTATTGCGTGAAGTATAAATTTCTTCAACAAATGAAGCACTTATAATTCCTGTTGGAATTGCAACAACTCCAATTCCTACCAACGAAATAACAGAAGCAAACACTTTCCCCCAAACTGTGATAGGAATTACATCACCATAACCAACGGTAGCTAAAGAAACGGTTGCCCACCAAACTGAAGCAGTAATACTCGAGAAAACATCTGGTTGCGCATCATGTTCTAAAAAATATATTGCTGAAGCAGAAAAAAGAATAGTTAATATTGAAAGAAAAAGAGTAAAATATAATTCGTGTTTGACAGAACTCAATGCTTTAATGAAAAGCTTTAAAGATTTGCTTCCTCTTCCAAGTTTGAAAATTCTTGTTAAGCGAAACAATCGAAGGATTCTGAAAAATCGGCCATCGAGAAGCACAAATTGTTTTAGATAAAAAGGAAGAATAGAAATTAAATCAATTATGCCGAAAAAACTAAAAATGTAATTTTTTATTCCCTTCCACTTATTCTCTTTGTAGCTAATATAGACTCTATAAAGATATTCTAACGAAAATATAAGAATAGAAATTATTTCAAAATATTTGAAAAATCGATTAAATTTGATGTTGATGGATTGATGTGATTCCAACACCATGGCAATAATATTTGCGACAATTAGGCTATAGATAAAAATATCAAAGCGGTTTAATTTTTTCATAATATATTTGTTAGGTAAATTCGTCAAACTTATATTTTAAACCATAAGCTTGACACTAATAATGTATAAATTTAAAAATTAATACGCTAGGTTTAATTTTTATTTTCAATACATCAATTCAAATAAAGAATAAACTAAAAGTTTATACAGTAATATTTTCTTTCTCTTTTTCAACTCTTTTTTCTCTAAAAAAACAACTATTTTAGTCGAAGAATTAATCTTCAATTTATTTAATAATGGAAACTGTTACTACAGTTACTTTTTTTTCCTTCACAAAAAATAAATTTTGGGCGTTTAAGCAAATGGGTATAGCACCCTTTAGAATGAATTCTGTTGAAGGGTTAAAGTTTTTTAAATTTTTAGGAACTGGAGGAGGAAAGGGCTTTAGCTTGTGGCCTGATTTTTCAACCTATGCTTTTTTAGGTGTATGGGATGATGAAAGTACTTATGTGAATTTTAAAAATACACACCCCATTTTTTTAGCTTATCAAAAAATGGCAGATACCCAAAGAGACTTGGTTTTAGAATCCCAAATGAGTCATGGAAAATGGAGTGGGGTGAATCCTTTTCTGCAAAATAAATCGTCAGATTTCAAAATAAAATCAAAACAGCCAGCTGTTGTAATTACTAGGGCTACATTACAATGGAATCGTCTTTTTTCATTTTGGTTAGCCGTTCCTGCTGCAAGTAGAGCTATTGAAGAGGCCGAAGGCATACAGTATTTTAAAGGGATTGGAGAATGGCCATTTATTCAACAAGCGACCCTGAGTATTTGGGATGATTTTGAAGCCGTTAATACATTTGCATATAAAGGAAAAAAACATTCAGAAATTATTAAAAAAACACGTGAAAAAAAATGGTATAAAGAAGATCTTTTTTCTCGTTTCCACTTAATTTCAGACCTCACTAAAACACTTTAACATGAAGCAAATAATTGTTATAGGCGCAGGAATTGGAGGACTTGCTTCTAGTGTTCGTTTAGCTTTAAAAGGATATAAAGTGCATGTATTTGAAGGAAATCATTTTCCAGGGGGTAAATTATCAACTTTCGAAAATAGTGGTTATAGATTTGATGCTGGCCCATCATTGTTCACAATGCCTCATTTTGTAACAGAACTTTTTAAAATGGCGGGTGAAAACGCTGAAGATCATTTTAGATATTCAAAGAAAGAAGTTGCGTGTAATTATTTTTGGACAGATAAGACTAAATTTAAAGCTTATTCAGACAAAAAGGCTTTTCTTGACGAAGTATCTCATGTTTTCAATGAACCAAATGAAAATGTAGAGCAGTATCTTCAAAAAGCTAAGAAAAAATATCAACTTACAACCTCATTATTTCTTGAACAATCGCTTCATAAACTTAAAACCTATCTTTCATTAGACACTATAAAAGCATTTTTACAATTACATCTTTTTGAGCTACAAAAAACTCTACATCAGGTAAATGATGATGCTTTTACTTCAGACAAACTAGTACAGCTTTTTGACCGTTATGCCACCTACAATGGATCAGACCCTTATCAGACCTCCGGAATAATGACCCTTATTCAACATTTAGAGGGTGCTTACGGAACTTTTGTGCCAGAGGGTGGAATGATTGCCATCACAAATTCGATATTCGCTCTTGCGAAACGCCTGGGTGTTACTTTTGATTTTGATTCACCTGTACAAGAAATTGTAGTTAAAGGAAAATTAGTAAAGGGTGTTCAAGTCCATAATTCTTTTCATGCTGCAGATATAGTAGTTTCAAATATGGATATTTATCCTACTTACAAGAAGTTGCTTCCTAAACTAAAAGCTCCAAAAAAACAATTATCTCAAGAACGCTCCAGTTCTGCCGTAATTTTTTATTGGGGAATACAAAAAATCTTTAACACATTAGAACTACATAATATTTTCTTTTCCGATGATTACAGAGCAGAATTTGATGCCATTTTCAAAGAAGAAACAGTTTCTGACGACCCCACCATTTACTTAAACATCACATCAAAAGATGTTCCTGGAGATGCTCCTGCTGGCTGTGAAAACTGGTTTATAATGATTAACACCCCCGCAGATAAGGGTCAAGATTGGGATGAAATGGTTTCTAAATTAAGAACCATTGTAATAAATAAACTTTCAAAAGAATTAGCGGTAAATTTAGCGTCACTTATTGTTTGTGAAGAAGTATTGACGCCTCCTTTAATTCAATCAAAAACACAATCCCATCTTGGTGCTTTATATGGCTCCTCAAGTAACAACTCATTTGCTGCTTTTTTAAGGCATCCTAATTTTTCAAGTCGTATAAAAAATCTTTATTTTTGTGGAGGAAGTGTCCATCCTGGGGGAGGAATTCCTCTATGTTTACTCTCCGCGAAAATTGTAGATGAATTGATACCTTCTGCAAACTCATGAATAGTGACTCTCTTTTAACAAAACAAAATATTTCCATTGGCTTAATATGGCTATTTCATGTTTCAGGAATGATAGGTATTATTTATGGTGACGCACTTTGGTTTGTTAAAGCAACTCCTTTAAATTTATCACTTAGTTTTATATTGCTCATACTTAACACCAAGCTAAATAAAAAAGTATTTTATCTAGTTATAGCATGTTTTTTCACAGGAATGTTGGCTGAGATTATTGGTGTTAAGTATGGTTTCCTTTTTGGTAATTATTCTTATGGTGAAGCTCTTGGGATTAAAATTATGGGGGTCCCAATTACTATTGGATTAAATTGGTGTATTCTTATCTTTATTACAGGATTTATTGCTCAATATTTTACAGATTCTCTTTTAGCTAGAATCTTTACAGGGGTAGTACTTATGTTATTTTTAGATTTAGTGATGGAACCCGTTGCGCCGAAATTGGACTTTTGGACTTTTGAGAGTGGTCTAGCATCATTTCATAATTATTTAGGATGGACGATCGTTGCTATACCATTACAATGGGCCTTTCATTATTTTAAAATCAAAATTAAAGGACCTTTTCCTATTCATTTGTTTTTACTTCAAGTTTTATTTTTCCTAATACTTTTATTAAAGTTAAATACCTTAGAACTCTAAAGAAAAAAGTAAATGAAAAAAATAGAGTATTTATTTCTTTTATTAATGATTTTACAGTCATGTAATAATACTGATACTAACAGGTAGTTTCTTCAGGTCTTAAAGTAGATTCCATAGATTCACTCACACTAAATCAGGCAATAAATTTTAACCTTATAGAGTATCCGGGAGTTTTTTTAAGATCTGAAGGATTAGAAGAATGGCAAGATTTTAAAAAACTTCACGAGTCTTTAAAACGCTTATCTGATCTAAATCTTAGAGATGTTCAAGTTGATTTATTATCACTCTCAGGACGATTAAAAGAAGTTTCTAAAAAGACATTACCAGGAACTTTAGAGGTTCCTCAAATTAGAAGCCGATTAAAAGTTGTGGAAATGCAAGCACTAAAATCTCGCTATTTCACACAATATTATCGTAAAGATTCTTTAATTCCTTCCTTAAACAAACTTTATGAATCATATAATGCTCTAGTTTCAAGAATGACAACCTTAGATGCTGAAAATGCTGCAGTATCTCAAAAAAATATTGAGAAAGATTAATAAGAGGAATTGATTTGATTTTCAACTGAGAGCATTGAAAAGGAAGAATTATTTTCATTAATCGCCTTTTTAATTACATTAATATGACGATCAAATTTTGATGTGTCTTCTATGAAAGGTAGTATTTTTGAATATATTTCAAGTAGAATTGTATCAGACTGAAGACATTTATCTAAAGTTGAATTTTTAAGAATATCAACAGAAGATATTAACAATTGATTGAAATTGAATCCACCTATTACCAGGTCATCATATGACATACCTAAGGTTTGAATTTCACTTAAAACCTCTTGAAAAAAACGATTTCTTAGAAGAGCTTCTTGATTGAAAAAACGTTTTTCTTCAGAAGCATTAGCCTCGTCAGCTGCTTTTAAATAGGTTAGCTTCGCGTTTTTTAAATGCGTAAGTAGCTTTTCTAATTGTGCGATATATTGGTTTTGTTTTCCCATGTTTTAACTAATATCAAGATAGTTAAAGCATTATTGATTTTTCGCCAACTCTAAACTTTATATTAACAGATTATCATCTTTAAATTCAAAAGTTGTTTCCCTCAAAATAGCATCACTATTAATTACCCTATGTACAAATTTATCTTCATTAAAGTTAGGGGCTGGTAAGGCATATTTTTTTGCTACAAACTCGTAGTATTCTTTTCTTTTTGGATGATGAGGTGATACCAGATTAAATATTCCTCCTTTTTCTATTGGTAGCTTGAGAATTGCTTCGATACCTCCTATGGCGTCTCTTTGAGTAATAAAGTTAATAACCCCTTCTGGATTTGTAATTAGTTTTCCTTGTAATTGAAAAATAGGATTTCTATCATAACCAATTAAACCACCTAGCCTAATAATAATTGATGAAGGAGCATAATCTAATACCTCTTGTTCACAACTTAATAATGCTTTAGCAGAATGTCTTTCAGGTCTTGGAGTTATTGTTTCATCATAAACGCCGGCAATAGTTCCATACACCGAGATACTACTTAAAAAAATAATTTTTTTGATTTTTAGTGGTTTAATTTTTTTTAGGATTAAACGTATTTTTTGAACATAGTTATTTGATTGACTTTTTCTATTTGGCGGAAGGGATATGATTAGGCAAGATAATTCCTTAAAGAAATCGATGTTTCCTTTTATGTTTTGTGAAGTAATCTCAATTTTGTAGTACTCGAATCTATTTTTTTTAAGTAGCTCTATTCCCTCATCACTTCTTCTAGAAGCTTTTACCTGCCATTTTTTCTTTTGTAAATTTAAACCTAGAGGAATTCCTAGCCAACCACAACCTAAAATTCCTATAACTTTCATTTTCAAAAATTTATCCAAAATACCTATATATTTTTATTAATAAAGCCTGTGTGTTGAAATAATCTTATTAATATCAGGAAGAATTCGTTATATTTAAAAATCACTAACACTTTATTTGTTATGCCAATAAAAAGTTTTCAAGGCGAACGCGCCCAAAAAGTAAAACCGACTCCAAGTAAATTAGTGGTTTCAGATATTATGACACGTCAATTAATTCTCTTTAATCCAATGCAAACGATTCATGAAGTTATGGCAGCATTTATTAAGCATAGAATTTCGGGAGGTCCAGTGGTAAATAATGATGGAGATCTAGTAGGGGTTATCTCTGAAGCTGACTGTATGAAAGAAATTTCAGACAGCCGATATTTTAATATGCCTATATTGGATAAGTCTGTTGCTCATTTTATGACTAAAAAAGTAGATACCATAGCGGCTAATACAAGTGTGTTTGACGCAGCAGCATTATTTTCTAAATCAAGCAGAAGACGTTACCCTGTTATGGAAAAAAATCTTTTAGTAGGTCAAGTAAGTAGAAAAGATATTGTGATTGCAGCCCTTAACATGAAAAGTCAAACATGGCGTTAGGTATATATTGTTTTTGCCGCTCTATAAGTATTAGCATGCGCTTCAATAATGACCTTTATGTCCTTAGAATATCCACCTCCCATACTGCATTGAAGCGGAATGTTTCTATCATTACATTGTTTTAGCACAAATGTATCTCGTTCTTTACATCCTTCAATGGTAAGATTTAACCTACCCAGCTTGTCTGTGCCTAAAACATCTACACCAGACAGATAAAAAATAAAGTCAGGTTTAATATTGTCTATCAATTCAGGAATTATTTTTTTGATTTTATCCAAGTATTTTTTGTCGCCAGCATCATCCTCTAGCGCAATATCCAAGTCACTTTTTTCTTTTCGAAAGGGATAATTTTTTGCTCCATGAACAGAAAGAGTAAATATTTTTGTATTTGATTCAAAAATAGCAGCAGTACCATTTCCTTGATGTACATCTAAGTCAAGAATTAATATTTGAGATGCTTTCTTTTGGTCAAGTAAATATTGAGCTGCAATAGCCTGGTCATTAAGTAAGCAAAAAGCTTCTCCACAATCAGAAAAAGCATGGTGTGTTCCTCCTGCAATATTCATGGCGATTCCTGTTTTTAAAGCTTTTTCACAACCCATAATAGTCCCCCCTGCTATCATAAGTTCTCTTTCTACCAATTCCTTTGTAAGAGGAAAACCAATTTTTCGAATCTCTCTTTGAGTTAAATTTAAATTGATAAGCCTAGTCACATATTCTTTTTTATGAATACGGAATACATTTTCTAATGCGACTTTGGTTGGTGTGAAAAAATCAGATGGTTCACAGGTTCCTTCATGGAGTAATTGTTGTGGAAGAAGTTCATATTTTTCCATAGGGAAACGATGATTTCCCGGAAGTGGGAGCCTATATATAGGATCGTATGCTATTGGAATAAAAGAAGTTAACTCCATTTAATGGATGGACAATCCTGTTTTTGTGTCTTCTGCTTCAGGAGAAACAAACACAAAATGACCTTCGCTATTTTCTCCCAATAAGATCATTCCATTACTTTCAATTCCTTTAAGGGTTCTTGGTTGAAGATTGGTCAAAAGAGTAACTTTTTTCCCTATAAGTTCGTCTACATTAAAGTCTAAAGCAATACCTGAGACAACAGTCCTTTCCTCCGATCCAATTCTTACTGTTATCTCCATTAATTTTTTTGTTTTAGACACTTTTTTAGCAGCAACAATAACAGCTACTTTGAGATCTAATGCCGCAAAATTTTCAAAACTTGTTTTGGGTTTTAAGGGTAAAATCGTAACAGTTTCTGTTTTATTTGCTAGACTACTCGCTTTTAATTTTGAGCGTTGAAACTCCATTTGTTCATCTTCAACTTTTTGAAATAGGAGTTTAGCTGTTCTAATTAGATGTCCAGATTGGATTAGTATAGTATTCGTTGAAACATCCTTCCATTTTAAATGAGTCACATTTAAATTCAACATGTTTTTTAATTTAGAAGCTGTAAAGGGTAAAATAGGTTCACTAATTACAGATAGACCGGTTGCGATTTGAAGTGCTGTATTCATGATCGTTTTAACGCGCTCAGGATTTGATTTAATAAGTTTCCAAGGCTCTGAATCGGCTAGATATTTATTCCCAATTCTTGCAAGTTGCATTAAGAGCTGACTAGCTTCTCTAAAACGATAAAGTTCAATAGAAGTTCCAATTTTTTTGGGGAGCAGCCTCATTTCTGAAAGAACATCACGGTCAATTTTTAAAAGCTCAGAAGCCTTCGGAACTTCCCCAGCATAATATTTATGAGTGAGGACAACTACACGGTTAATAAAATTTCCATAAATGGCTACTAATTCATTATTGTTTCGTGCTTGAAATTCATCCCAAGTAAAGTCATTGTCTTTTGTTTCAGGTGCATTTGCTGTTAATACATAGCGTAAAACATCCTGATGTTCAGGAAATTCCTCTAAATATTCGTGTAACCAAACTGCCCAGTTTTTAGAAGTAGAGATTTTCTGACCCTCTAAGTTTAAAAATTCGTTAGCAGGAACATTTTCCGGTAAAATATATTCTCCAGAAGCATGAAGCATGATTGGGAAAATAATACAGTGAAAAACAATATTATCTTTTCCAATAAAATGTACCAATTGTGTATCCTTGTCTTTCCAATAAGGTTCCCAATCAATTCCTTTTTGATCTGCCCATTCTTTTGTAGATGAAATATATCCTATTGGTGCATCAAACCAAACATAGAGGACTTTTCCCAATTCCCCTTTTAAAGGTACTGGTATCCCCCAGTCTAAATCACGGGTAACTGCTCTTGGCTTTAAACCAGTATCAATCCATGATTTTACTTGACCATAGACATTGGGTTTCCAATCTTTTTGATGTCCTGTAAGAATCCAATCGCTAATAAAATTTTCATACTTATTTAAAGGAAGATACCAATGCTTTGTTTTTTTTAATTCAGGCTTTGCACCACTAATTGTTGATTTTGGATTAATAAGTTCTGTGGCACTTAAACTACTGCCACAGCTTTCACATTGATCTCCATAAGCCTCTGCATTTTGACATATTGGACAGGTTCCCAAAACAAACCTATCTGCTAAAAATTGTTGAGCTTCAGGATCATATAATTGATCCGAATTTATTTCTTCAAAAATTTTTTTTTCATTTAACTGCTTAAAGAATCCTTGTGCTGTTTCATGATGAATTTTTCTGGAGGTGCGAGAATAATTATCAAAAGTAATACCAAATTTTCTAAAAGAATCTCTAATGATTTGATCATAAGTATCGATAATTTCTTGAGGAGTTTTTCCTTCTTTTTTTGCTTTTAGTGATATGGCTACACCGTGCTCATCGCTTCCACAAATAAAAGCAACATCTTTTCCTTGGCCTCGTAAATAACGAGTGTAAATATCAGCAGGTATATACACTCCAGCTAAATGCCCAATATGAATGGGACCATTAGTATAGGGAAGGGCTGCGGTTATTGTGTAACGTTTTGGCATAATGGTCACTTCATTTTTTCAAAAATAAACAATTATTTCCCTATTTAAATTACAAAAGCACGTCTTTTAATTTCTCTAAATCATACAATCATTTCAGAACAAAACCTCATGGTTCAAAAAGAAGAAAAAATAGCTATCTCGTTTCTTTTGAAGAATTTTTAAAAATCATAATATTGTTTTAACTCAAGTATTTTTTTTTTGAAAATTATATTTTCATTTGTTTACAAGGGGAGANCATAAAAATATTTTCAATTTCTTCTAGGTATTTNATCTTAACAAAAAGGGCATTAATTCTTTTTCTTGATATTATATTAAAAAAAATATCACTAGATATTTTATTGAATTTTAAACAAATATTTTACATTAATACAAATTAATAATCAAATTGTTAATTCGTTTTATGAACTAGAATAATGTTTTAGATGCAACAAATTGTTTAAAATAATTACTTTTGTTAAAAATCTAATGTTATGAGAACTATTGCTTCAACCGTAGCGGCATATATTAAGACTAAGCCTTATTTATCATCTGCTCTTTCAGATGGAATCATAAACCTTACATCATTAGCTAGACAAATTCAGCCTGATATTGAAAATGTAATGAGAAAAACAGTAAATCAGGGAGCCATTGTAATGTCTTTAAAGCGTGCTTCGGATGATGCAGAATTTTCATCAGGTTCAGCTAAAATAACAGGTGTTTTGAAAAATATGGGTGATATTACTGTTAGGTCTTCTCTTATTGATTATAGCTTTTCCATCTCCGAAACTTTGTTGTTAAATCAAGCTCATTTATTAAAAAAAATTGAACATAAAAAAGAAGTTTTTTACACTTCTTCAAGAGGAGTAGCGGAGTCAAATATTATTGTAAGTCAAAATATTTCTGAGTTAGTGGATACTATTTTCAGTGAAGAGACGTGTCATTCAAAAGTCGAAAACTTATCCTCAATTACAATAAAGCTTCCCACAGAAAATGTTACCATTCCTGGAATTTATTATTTTATTTTTCAACGCCTTTCATGGGAGGGAATTAATGTAAATGAAATAATTTCTACCTCTAATGAATTTACCATTTTAATTGATGAGCAGCAGGTAAGTAGTGCTTTTGAGGAAATTAAGAAGCTGAAGTCTCTTTAATAAAAACTAAACTTTGCAAAATGTTAGTTAGTTTTTTAATCTCATCAATTGAGTGAATTGATAATAGCAACTTTGGGCCATTTTGAGTACTTTTTTCTTTTAACTTTAATCGATCAGGAGCCTTTTGAATTTGCATTAATAAAAAAGAAAAAGACTCTGTTTGGAAAAATGGACTTTGTTGATCAGAAACAAAATAACAAATACAACTCCCTCGTTTAATAATCAACCGTTCAATACCTAATTGAGTAGCAACCCATTTAAGGCGCATACTGTCTAAAAGTCCATTAGTAGCCTCAGGAAGCGGCCCAAAACGATCTAAAAGAGTTTGTTCAAAGTCATTTAACTCAGAAGGGGTTTTTACCTGACTAAGTTCTTGGTAAAGTGCAAGGCGTTCTTTGACAATGTTAACATAATCATCAGGAATAAATAACTCTAAATCGGTATCAATCTGCACCTCTTTAACGTAGGTTTTTATTTCATCATTTTGATCATCATCATAAAGCTCTTTAAACTCATTTTCTTTAAGTTCATCAATTGCTTCTTGAAGAATTTTTTGATATGTTTCAAAGCCCATTTCATTTATAAAGCCGCTTTGTTCACCGCCTAATAAATCCCCTGCACCTCTAATTTCAAGATCTTTCATTGCAATTTGAATTCCTGAGCCAAGTGCTGAAAATTGTTCGATTGTTTTAATTCTTTTTTGCGCATCACTACTCATTGCACTGTGAGGAGGAGTGATGAAATAGCAAAAAGCTTTTTTATTGCTTCGGCCCACTCTTCCTCTCATTTGATGGAGGTCACTTAAGCCAAAATTATTGGCGTTATTTATGAAGATTGTGTTAGCATTTGGAACATCCAGTCCATTTTCAATAATAGTAGTAGCAATTAGAATATCGTATTCCCCTTCCATAAAACCTAATAATGTTTTTTCAAGCTTATTTCCTTCTAATTTACCATGTCCAATAGCAATTCTTGCATCTGGAACCAAACGTTGAACAAGACCCGCTACTTCCGTAATATTTTCAACTCTATTGTGAATGAAAAATACTTGACCACCCCTTTGTAATTCATACATTATTCCATCTCTAATAAGAGTTTCACTAAATCGAACCACCTCACTTTCAATAGGATATCTGTTTGGAGGGGGGGTTGCTATTACCGATAAATCTCTTGCAGCCATTAAACTAAACTGTAAAGTTCTAGGAATGGGTGTAGCTGTTAAGGTTAACACATCAATATTAGCTTTGAGAGATCTTATTTTTTCTTTGACAGCAACACCAAATTTTTGCTCCTCATCCACAATAAGTAATCCTAAATCTTTAAAAACAACATTTTTATTTACTAACTGATGTGTGCCAATTAAGATGTCAATTTTTCCAGCCTCAAGATCTTGTAATATTTGAGTACGATCTTTTGAAGAGCGAAATCGTTGATATAATCTACTCGAACAGGCAATTCTTTTAATCGGTTTGAAAATGTTTTATAGTGTTGGAAGGCAAGTATAGTGGTAGGGACCAAAATCACCACTTGTTTACTATTATCTGCAGCTTTAAATGCAGCTCTGATAGCTACTTCAGTTTTCCCAAAACCAACATCACCACAAACTAAACGATCCATAGGTTGTTGCGATTCCATATCTGCTTTCACGGCTTGGGTTGCCTTTCCTTGGTCTGGTGTGTCCTCATACATAAACGAGGCTTCTAATTCCCATTGAAGGTAACTGTCTGGGTCAAAGGAAAACCCAATTTTTTGACGTCTTTTAGCGTATAATTCAATTAGATTAAAAGCAATTTCTTTAACCTTGGTTTTTGTTTTTTGCTTTAATATTTTCCAAGCTTTTGAGCCTAATTTATAAATTTTTGGAACTGAACCATCCTTCCCATTATACTTACTAATTTTATGTAATGAGTGAATGCTGAGGTAAAGAATGTCCCGTTCCCCATAAATTAATTTAATTGCTTCTTGCCACTTATCTTCAACTTCAATTCGCTGAAGCCCTCCAAAGGTTCCTATTCCATGGTCAATATGGGTAACATAATCTCCCACTTCCATTTGAGTTAATTCTTTAAGATTTAAAGCTTGTTTTCTTGTGAGGTCAGATTTGAGTTTATATTTATGATACCGCTCAAATATTTGGTGGTCTGAAAAACAAGCCCATTTAGCTTCTAAATCTTCAAAACCTTCAAAAATTGAAACCTCTTTTGTTTTGTAGTGAACGGTTTTTTCTAATTCTTGAAAAATATCATGAAAACGTTTCGTTTGCTCTTTATTACTACAAAATAAGGTGTTTTCAAAGCCATCATTATGATTGTTGTTAAGATGGGTAATTAACAAATCGAATTGTTTATTAAATGCAGGCTGAGGACTCTGCTTAATATGAATAAGCTCCTTAATACTTAATTGATCCGTGCGTTCAAGCACAAGCACAGATTTGCCTATACTATCACGAACCCATTCTTTTTTATTTACAAAAAGAATTTCAGGAGGGTATTGGGTGGTAGCCTGAAGAGTCGAAAAAGTTTCTATCGCTTTGTCGTACAAAGTTTGTAAACGATCTGTAGTTTTATCAAAATTGAAAAATATGAAACTACTTTGCGTTGGGAAAAAATCTAAAATTGATTTTCGCTTATCGGTAAAGTCATTATTAGAGGTGTCAGGTAATAATTCAATAGAATCAAAAGATGTAATAGAGCGCTGAGTCTCCACGTCAAAACTACAAAGACGCTCTACAGTATCATCAAAAAATTCAATTCTGTAAGGATGCTGGTAAGCAAAAGAAAAAACATCGATGATTCCTCCACGAACAGCAAATTCTCCTGGACTAGTAACAAAATCAACACGCTCAAAATTCATTTCAAAAAGACTTTCATTAATAAAACTTAAAGAAAGAGTAGTATTTTTAATGACCTTAAAAGTTATCCGCTTTAAGGTGTGTTGAGAAATTATTTTTTCAAAAACTGCTTGAGGATAGGTTACCACTATTCGTGGTTTTTTAGCGGCACTTATTTTTTTTAATACTTCGGAACGAAGCAGCACATTAGCATTATCAGTTGTTTCTTGTGCATAAGGTTGTCGGTAACTTGCAGGAAAATAGAGCACGTCTTCTGAACTCAGTAAACGTTCAAAATCATTAAGGTAATAGGCTGCTTGTTCTGCGTTATCTAGAACTAAAAGAAGGGTGTGTTGTTGTTTTTGAAAGGCTGATGCGATTCTAAAAGAAAAACCAGAACCTACAAAACCTTTTATGTGGACACACTGCGTCTCAAAAAATGCTTTTTCTATTGCTTTTTGAGAGTCTAAAGTATCAAAAACGGCTAAAGTCGAGTTGATTGTACTTTTTTGGCGAAGGTACAAATTCGAATAATTAAATCGAATGTTATTTCGTTAATAACTCAGGGTAAAACCATTTTTTCTGTCAAGCGGAAATAAGTACATTCGTTTTTATGTATTTAATATTTGATACGGAGACGACTGGCTTACCCAAACGATGGAAAGCTCCACTTACGGACAGTGAAAACTGGCCACGTTGCATTCAGATTGCTTGGCAAATCCACGATATTAAAGGTGCTTTGATTCGCCATGAAGATTATTTGATATTACCTGACGGTTTTACGATTCCCTTTGATTCGGAAAAAATACACGGTATCTCAACAGCATTAGCTGAAAATCAAGGAACTCCCTTAGCGGAGGTATTAAATAAATTTCATACTGCTTTAAACGAAGTGGAGTTTGTGGTTGGACATAATGTAAGTTTCGACCGAAATATTATGGGGGCAGAATACCTCCGTTCAGGTCTTGAAGATGTTTTTGAGCAGAAAGCGGTAATCGATACTTGTACTGAAGAGACTGCAAGGCTATGCCAAATTTCAGGTGGTCGGGGTGGAAAATTTAAGCTTCCCACTCTTTCAGAGCTATATTATTTTTTATTTCAAGAACGCTTTGAAGATGCTCACAATGCCACAGCAGATGTAGAGGCAACTACAAGAGCTTTATTTGAACTATTACGAAAAGAATTCATTCATCCTAAGGCATTTGATAATCAAGACCTACAGACACAAGATTTAAAATCACAACCTCCATTTAAATCAGCGGGTTTAAGCCATCAAAATCTTAAAAAAGCCTCAGAACAGTTAATAAAAAAAGAAAGTCCCGCACAAACTACTTCAATTTCACAGGCAGATAGTTCTGCACTTTCCACCGCTCCTTTTGTTCATTTACACAACCATTCACAGTTTTCAGTATTACAAGCAACTTCAAGAGTTAGTCAATTGGTTACTGCCACAGCAGAATATAAAATGCCAGCAGTTGCCTTAACGGATCATGCTAATTTAATGGGTGCTTTTCATTTTATAAAAGCTATAAATACTCATAATAAAGCTTTAGAGGAAGGAGAGCAAACTATTAAACCTATTGTTGGTTGTGAATTTTATGTTTGTGATGACCACACTGATAAATCACGAAGAGATGATGGATATCAGATTGTCTTTTTAGCTAAAAATAAAAAAGGATATCATAACCTGGTAAAAATGACTTCTATAGCTTACGTTAATGGATTTTATTATGTGCCTAGAATTGACCGAAAGGTAGTGCAGCAGTATAAGGAGGATCTAATTGTTTTAACAGGAAATACCTACGGTGAAATAGCATCTAAAATATTAAATTTAGGAGACCGACAAGCAGAAGAGGCTTTGCTATGGTGGTACAAAGAGTTTAAGGATGATTTGTATGTAGAATTAATGCGCCACAACGAGGAAGGAGAGGATCGTGCCAACACTGTTTTGGTTCGTTTAGCTAATCAGTACAACCTTCCTTTAATTGCTACAAACAATACATATTATACCAAAAAAGAAGAGGCAAATGCACATGATATTTTATTGTGCGTAAAAGAAGGTGAAAAGCAGGCTACACCTATCGGAAGAGGGCGGGGATTTCGTTATGGGTTCCCTAATCAAGAGTATTACTATAAGTCTCCCGATGAGATGAAGACGCTCTTCAAGGATCTTCCAGAGGCCATTTTAAATATTGAAGCTTTAGTTGCTAAAATTGAATTTTTTGATTTAGCTCGTGAGGTTTTGCTTCCTAAGTTTGAAATTCCAAAAACGCATCAAGTGCCAGATGACTCAGATGGTAAAAAAGGTCAAAACACTTACTTAAATCATCTTACCTATCAAGGAGCAGAAAAAAGATATGGCACTTTAAGTGATGAAATAAAAGAACGTATTGATTTTGAGCTTGGAGTAATTGCTAAAACAGGGTATCCAGGATATTTTTTAATTGTCCAAGATTTAATAGCGGCAGCGAGAGGTTTGGGGGTTTCTGTTGGACCAGGTAGAGGTTCTGCAGCTGGGTCTGTTGTGGCCTACTGCCTTAAAATTACCAATATTGATCCAATTAAATATAATTTACTTTTTGAGCGGTTTCTTAATCCTGATCGTGTTAGTATGCCTGATATTGACATTGACTTTGACGATGAAGGAAGGAGTAAGGTAATGGACTATGTTATTGATAAATACGGGTCTAATCAGGTGGCCCAAATAATAACCTACGGAACAATGGCAGCTAAATCTTCTATTCGAGATACCGCCAGAGTACTGGACCTACCTCTGGGTGAAGCAGATCGAATTGCGAAGTTATTACCCAATATTAAACTTGGAAAAATTTTATCATCTACTGATGCTGAGTTAAAAGAAAATCTTCGTAATGATGAAATTTTACGAGTTAATGAAATAAAAAACCTTGCAGAAGAAGACAGTCTCTCTGGAGAAACTATTCAACAAGCAAAAATACTTGAGGGATCTTTAAGGAATATTGGAACACATGCCTGTGGGGTTATTATTACACCCGATGATATCACCCAATTTGTTCCGGTTGCTACCGCTAAAGATTCTGATTTGTATGTCACTCAATTTGATAATTCCGTTGTAGAAGATGCCGGGTTATTAAAAATGGATTTTTTAGGATTAAAAACTTTAACGCTCATAAAGGATACTGTAAAATTAGTTAAGTATAAACACAATGTTGATCTTAATCCAGACACTTTTCCGTTAGATGATGAAAAAACGTATGAACTTTTTCAAAGAGGAGATACAGTAGGTATTTTTCAATATGAATCTGCAGGAATGCAGAAGTATTTAAAAGATTTAAAACCCACGGTTTTCGCAGATTTGATTGCAATGAATGCTTTATACCGTCCGGGACCTTTAGAATACATTCCAAGTTTTGTTGATCGTAAAAATGGTAAAGAAGATATAAGTTATGATTTGCCAATAATGGCAGAGTATTTGGAAGAAACTTATGGGATTACCGTGTATCAAGAACAGGTGATGTTGTTGTCTCAAAAACTAGCAGGTTTTTCTAAAGGTGAAGCAGATGTGCTTCGCAAGGCAATGGGTAAAAAGATATTTTCATTACTTCAAAAGCTAAAACCTCAATTTATTGATGGCGGAATAAATAATGGACATCCCCAAGAAGTATTAGAGAAAATATGGAAAGATTGGGAGGCTTTTGCTGCCTATGCGTTCAATAAATCGCACTCTACATGTTATGCCTTAATAGGGTATCAAACGGCTTATTTAAAAGCGCATTACCCAGCAGAATATATGGCCGCTGTTTTGTCAAATAACATGAATGACATTAAGCAAGTCACATTTTTTATGGAAGAATGTAGACGCATGGGACTTAATGTCCTTGGTCCAGATGTGAATGAGTCTTTTTATAAGTTTGCGGTTAATGACGACCAGGCCATTCGTTTTGGAATGGGAGCCATTAAAGGAGTTGGAAAAGGAGCCGTAGAAACCATTATAGAGTATCGTAAAGAACAACGTTATACCTCGATATTTGATTTAGTAAAGCGAATAGATTTGAGGGCTGCGAATAAAAAAGCATTTGAAAACCTAGTCCTTGCGGGTGGTTTTGACTCTTTTTTAAATGTAAACCGCTCTCAATACCTTAACCCTGACGGAGACGGGGTTACTTTTCTTGAAAAAGTATTAAGGTTTGGCGCAAAATATCAGGAAAATTTAAACTCATCTCAAACAAGCTTATTTAGCGAAGAAACTACAAATACCTACCAAGATTTAACCATTCCAACTTGTGAGCCCTGGACAAATTTAATCCGCTTAAAGAAAGAAAAAGAAGTAGTAGGAATTTATATTTCTTCACATCCCTTAGATGACTTTACACATGAGATTGATCATTTTGTAAATATTACACTTAATCAAATTGGAGACTTAAATGACTTTCTTAGAAAAGAACTCAATATTGGAGGTATAGTAAACGACATACAGCACTTGGAAAGCAGAAATGGTAAAGGATGGGCTCGTTTTGTGTTAGAAGATTTTACCGACCAATATGAATTTAGAATTTTTGGTGAAGATTATTTAAAGTACAGGCACTTTTTGGTAGTGAATCAATTTATTAGAATCCGGATAATGATTCGTGAAGGATGGACTAATAGGGAGACTGGAAAAGTAGGGGCTCCAAGAATGCAATATTT
>JGI20156J14371_10000355_pt1 | contig 39740 bp, 12 predicted proteins | sample COG_06_FD_14371 | JGI IMG/M metagenome (IMG submission 14371)
ATTTCAGATCTTGGTATTCTAGACGCTGGTTCTTCACTTAAGGATACTTATGCTGCTTTAAAGGAAATAACTTTTGAAATTCAAAAAAAAAGTAAGCTTTTGGTTTTGTTGGGGGGTTCTCAAGATTTAACTTTTGCCAACTATTTAGGGTATGAGCAACTAGAGCAACCTATTAATTTAACTTGTATTGACCATAGTTTTGATGTAGTTGTTGACCAAGAGCAAGAAATATCTGATAAAAACTATATTAATCATTTGCTACTTCATAGTCCTAATAATTTATTTAATTTTTCAATTCTTGGCTGCCAGCAGTATTATGTTGGTTCGGATGACTTAAGGTTTTTTGACGAACTTTTTTTTGATTATGTTCGTCTAGGAGAGCTCCAAAATACTATTTCGAAATCGGAGCCCATTTTAAGAAATACCGATCTTTTAAGTGTCGATTTATCATCTTTGAGAAATTCCGAATTTAAAAACAGCACCTCCAATCATCCAAATGGTTTTTTTGGCAACGAAATGTGTCAAATGATTAAATATGCTGGATTAAGTGATAAAATTTCAAGCGTTGGTTTTTACAATTTAAAGTCTGGGGAAATTAATGAAGTAGATGCTGAGCTCATAGCACAGTTAATTTTCTTTTTAGTGATGGGCTTTTCTCAGCGAAAAAATGATTTTCCTGTTGGAAGTAAAAAAGATTTAATTAAATACTCTGTATATCAAGAAGATTCCAAACACAATCTTATTTTTCATAAAAGTAAAAAGACGGAAAGATGGTGGTTGGAAGTCCCTTATCCACCAACAAAAGATTTTAAGTTTGAGCGCCATCATTTGATTCCTTGTAATTACCAAGATTATAAAATTGCTCAAAACGGTGTCATTCCGGATTTGTGGTGGAAGACCTACAGGAAGTTAAATTAGTTAATAAATTATTATATTTACAATCTAAATTTTGTATTTTCGTGAATTATAGAAATTTGTTGATTTACAACATTATTATGGTAAAACATTGATATTCAATTGAATAAATGAAAAAAACTATTACTTACATACTACTTATTATCCTTTCAGGAAATGTTTGTGCCCAACAAGATTATCAAATTACACACTATATGTTCGATAATTTGTCCTTCAATCCGGGTTATGCTGGAATGAATAAAAATATTAATGCAACAATGATTGCCAGACAACAATGGTCTGGATTTTCTGGAAGTCCAACGACTGCTATGGTCAATGTCCACGCACCTGTTGGTATGGTTAGAGGAGGTTTAGGGCTAACCTATGTTTCTGATCAATTAGGCTTTGAGAAAAATAGTATTGCAAGGTTAAATTATTCTTATCATTTGCCCTTAGGCGCAGGACAATTAGGTATTGGAGCTAGTATTGGTGTTATTCAAAAAAGTATTGACGCAGAGTGGAGAACTCCATCGGGAACTAGTTGGGAATTAGACAATTCAATTCCTGGTGTTGCAGGGACACAAGGAGGTAATGTTTCACAGTCAACACCTGATATAAATATAGGACTTTTTTATTCTACTAAAGAATTATACTTTGGATTCTCAACTACCCATTTAGGTGGTTTTAATATGGAAGATTTAAATATTCAAAACGTTCATCATTACTGGGTAACTGCAGGGTTTAATTACGATTTAAATGCTGATATTCAGCTAAGGCCTAGTATTTTAATTAAGTCCGACGCATCTTCTTCAATTATGGATGTAAATATTAATGCATTGTATAAGAATATGGTTTGGGCAGGGTTGACTTACAGATTCGGTGATGAAATTGCACCTATGGTAGGATATAAATACCCGTTTTCTGATGGAAGTGTTTTAAGAATAGGTTATGCTTATGGTATTACGACAAGTGTTATAGGGAATTACAGCAATGGTTCTCACGATATCATGTTGAATTACAATTTTAAAATATCTAAGCCTGCACCAATTGAAAAATCCAAAAATCCTCGATTTTTATAAAAAATGAAACTATTTAAATCAAATATCGTTATAGGAGTTCCATCAAGCCATTTTTGGTCTGGATTAAAGATAAAAAGCTTTAAAATGAAGAAATTATTATATTTTATTTTAGTTGTTTTAACTATTTCTAGTTGTACAACACAGTCAAGTAACGGTCAATTAGTAGGTGCTACTGGAAGACCTATTTGGTACCAGGCAGATCCATATGGTATGCTATATATTCAGTCAGGTGCTTTTAATATGGGCCAAAGTGATGAAGATGTTCCCAATACTCATAATAATAAGACAAAAACTGTTTCTGTTGCGGCATTTTATATGGACCAAACAGAAATTACAAATAATGAATATCGTCAGTTTGTAAATTATGTAAAAGATTCTATAGCCAGAAGAATTTTGGGTGCAGAATTTCCGGATAGATTTCTTGTTCCTACTTATGATGATGAATTACAAGAAAAAGGAGAAGACGAATGGCAATTAAATTGGGACGAAAGATTTAGTTATATTTCTTTTAACCCTGCCAAAGAGCAAAATATGGAATATGCTCCACTATTAGCTTCTATGTTTTTAAACGAAAGTGATAGATTTTATTCAAGAAAAGAAATTGACACAAGAAAATTAATGTTTGAATACTATTGGGTTGATTTGCAAGAGGCAGCTAGAAAAGGAAGACCTTTAGTTAAAAGAATCTCAAATTCTGCTGCTGAAGTAGATCCTGACCATAGGGTTAAAATGAAAAATCCGGATATGGCTTTTCCAGTTGATCCAGGTCAAGTAAGTGGTAGAGATTTAAATCTAGGAGTAAGAAATAGCAAAGGTCAAAATAATGCTATAAGAGGACATGAAGATCGTTCAAGGTTTATTATCAAAGAAGTTATAAATGTTTATCCCGATACGCTATGTTGGATTCATGATTTTACTTATGCCAACAATGAATATATGACCAACATGTATTTCTGGCATCCAGCGTATGATGAATATCCTGTAGTTGGAGTTACATGGCAACAATGTAATGCATTTAATGTTTGGAGAACACAGTTATTAAATTCATGGAGAAAAGCTCACTATGAGGCTTACGTACAAGATTTTAGACTTCCTAGTGAAACAGAATGGGAGTATGCTGCAAGAGGTGGTTTAGATAATAATCCATACCCTTGGGGAGGTCCTTATGCAAGAAATTCTAGAGGTTGTTTCTTAGGTAACTTTAAGCCTATTAGAGGTCGTTACATGGAAGATGGAGGGTTTCATACAGTTAAGGCTAGTTCGTACCATCCTAATGATTTTGGATTATACTGTATGGCTGGTAATGTTGCCGAATGGTGTAGAACAGCTTACGATGAATCAATGTACGAATATGGACACGATATGAATACAGAATATCTTTATAATGCATTAGACCACGATCCACCTTCAATGAAAAGAAAAGTAATAAGAGGTGGTTCTTGGAAAGACATAGGTTTCTATCTTCAAACAGGAACTAGAACTTATGAATACCAAGATACAGCGAAAAGTTATATTGGCTTTCGTAGTGTAATGAACTATTTAGGTAGAGGTGGGCCAAATAGAGAGGGAGATTTTTAAAATAAATTAGAATAATCAATAAGTAATAAAACAATAAAAATTAAAATTATGAGTTCAGGAGAAAGTTTTTTTGAAAGCACTAAGTTTAAAACAATAATGAAATATGTGTACGGCTATGGTGGTGCAATTGTAATTATTGGTGCTATGTTTAAAATACAACATTGGCCAGGTGCTAGCATCATGTTAATTGGAGGTCTAGGGATTGAAGCTGTAATCTTTATGTTATCGGCTCATGAACCTTTACATGAAGAAATTGATTGGACTATTGCTTATCCTGAATTAGCTCTTGGACATTCTGACAGTGACCATAATCCTAACCAACTTCCTGAAATGAATAAAGAATCAGTTGTTGAGCAACTAGACAATATGTTAGCAAAGGCTAAGATCGAGCCTGAATTAATTGAAAGCTTGGGTGAAGGAATGAAAAATTTAAGTGATAATGCTGGTAAACTTGGAGATATAAGTTCTGCTTCTGATGCAACAAACGAGTATGTTGATAATCTTAAAGGTGCTTCTAGTAAAGTAGGAGAACTTTCTAATGCTTACGACCAAGCAGCAACTTCAATTAAAGAAATTACTTCAGTTTCATCTGGTAATTCAAATTTCGGAGATCAATTAGACAAAGTTTCTGGTAATTTAACACAACTTAATAATTTATACGAGATGCAATTAGAAGGTGTTTCAGCTCTTTCAAAGGCTAGTGAAGATATGTCATCTGGAATCTCTAACATTGTAAGTAATCTTCAGTCATCTGTTGATGATACTAAAAAGTATAAAGAAACTATGTCTGATTTAACATCTAACCTTGCTGCTTTAAATTCAGTTTATGGCAATATGTTATCTGCAATGAATGTCAATAAGTAATTACTAACTAACAGTAAATAAAAAAATTAGATTATGGGTGGAGGTAAAGAAACGCCAAGACAAAAAATGATTGGTTTAATGTACTTAGTACTTATGGCACTTCTTGCTATGAACGTATCTAAGGAAATTATTAATGCTTTTGTTACACTTAACAATAAACTTGAAAATAGTATTGAACAAGTAGAATCATTTAATGTTAATTTATCTGGTGAATTAGATACTAAATTTGCTACATTAAAAGCTACTGGTGCACCACCTGATGAATTGAAAAGAGTGGAGAATATCAAGATGACCAATGATGACATTGTTGAGTTAACAAGACATGCATGTAATGATATTGTTAAAAGAAATTTGTATTTATTAATTTCACCAGCTGCGACTGACACCAAATTTGGTGAGTTTTTTAATATTGAAGAGGCAATTGTTAATTCTACCTCCGATGATACATCAGTCATAAATGCAAAAGCAAGACTTGTTGCATTAGTTGATAAAGTTAACGGTCTTGGATTAATAAAAGTTGATGAGGGCCATGAATTACATGGAAAAGAAACTGTCCACGATGAATACCACAATCCATTATTTCATATCGACGATGCAGGCTATATTCATATTAGAGATTTAACAACCTATACTAAAAAAGATGATTACGACACACCCACAAGGTTATTAGCTGGAGAATCCAATACGGAACTCGCAATAGAAGGGACACATATGATGGAAGGTTTAGTACATTATAGAAATGCATTAATAGCTTTAATTGCTAACCATCCAAGTGATACATTGGAAGATGGTACTGTTTATCAATATGAATTTGATACAACCCTAATTGGGGAACCTGAATTTTTAACAACAGAGTCAGATAGAGAGAAATTTGCTTCTCTTGTAGATTCTGTAATTAAACTTGAAATAAAAGAACATAAATTAGATGAAAAAGATAAAAAAGCTGTAAGGGATATTTATGTTAGAATGACAATTCCTAAAATGGTAACGAATTTTGATGAGCCGACACCATGGCTTTTTGGACAATTTGACCATGCTCCTATAGTTGCTGCAACTGCAGTTATGACATCACTTAGATCAGATATTTTACAGGTTCAAACTCTTGCTTCTCAATTAGTATCAGATAGAGCTGAAGTTGAGTCATTTAACTTCAATAAAATTGATCCATTGGCTTTTTCAGCAACTAGTTACATTAATCAAGGTGATTCTCTTGGACTAAGAGTAATGATTGCAGCTTACGATTCTTCCGAAGCAATGGAGTTAAAATATTGGGTGGATGATACTACTCAATTCAAAAAAGATGAATCTGATCAAGATATTGAATCAATGCAAACTTTTAAAGGTCGTGCTGGTCAGAGTGTTTCTATTTCAGGCTCGGTTGGAGATCACGTACTTTCTGGTTTTATAGCTGTAAAGGAAAAAAATGTTAAAAAATGGAAACCATGGAAGTTTAACTACTCTGTTGGGGCTCCTAATGCTGCAATTGCTGCAGCTGATTTACAGGTTTTATATATTAACTGGAATAACAAAATTAGAGTTTCTGCTTCGGGTTATAAGCCGGAATCTATTAAGCTAACTGGTAGAGGATGTGCTGTGAAAGGTCCGGATAGCAAAGGTTATTACACGGCAACAGTAACCAATGCTAGAGCTAAAGAAGCTAAGTTAATTGTTACTGGTATTGATGACAAAGGTAAAAGTAACGAATTGGCAAATGAAATATTTAGAGTATTTCCTCTCCCTAAACCTACTGCTTATTTTGCTAATAAAGCTGGTGGAAATATCAAAAAAGCTAATGCCGTTAATTATTCAACAATTGTTGCAAAACTTGGAGATAGTCCATTGGATGTTCCTTATGAAGTAGTTGGATTCCAAATGTATACCACTAAGAATGGATCACCTATTACTTATAAATCTAAAAACAACAGACTAACTGGCCCTATGAAAGCCGCTATGAAGAAAATACCAAAAGGTGGTAATTTAACTTTTACTGCTGTAGAGGTTAAAGGTCCAGGTGGAAAAGTTAAAAGGCTTGAAAGTGGTATTGTTATAAAACTTATTTAATTATGAAATCGTTATTAAACATATTATTTATTTTTCTTGTTACTCAATCTTTAACTGCACAATTACCGGGTTCTGGAATTAGTTTAGAGTCTAACGTTTTGGATGGAGTATATATTCAAGAGCATATTCCTACCAAAAGAGTTGTGTCTTATATTCACCTTAGAGAAGCAGACGTTATGTGGAGTAAAAGAATATGGCGTGTTTTAGATTTAAAGGAGAAAAAAAACCATAAACTTTATTATCCATTGGAACCGCAAAACGATAGAATTTCTTTGTTTGAGGTTATGAAATATGGAGCTTTAGATGAAGGATCAATAACTCTTTATGATTTGGGAGGAATTGAACTAGATGATAAGTTTAGATTTCCTGTGAGACCTAATAATGGAAATGCCAATGATCCGGAATTCAAAAGAAAGCTGGAAACAATGTTTGGTCAAGAAACTCAAGTAGATTCTATTGAAATTGTAGATGGAGTTGAAGGTCCTGCAATAGATGATGATGGTGAAAATATTAAAATAACTGTAGTAGAAGAATATACAAGTAGAGATATTGTTAGATACGTTTTAAAAGAAGATTGGTTTTTTGATAAGCAAAGATCTATGTTAGATGTAAGAATTATAGGTATATCCCCTGTGGTATATTCTAGAAACCCTGAAACTTTAGAAATTGATGGACTTAAAAATCTTTTCTGGTTGTATTTTCCAGAGTGTAGATATGTCTTTCAGAACTTTTTTGTTTACAACCCTGATAATGATGCTCAAAGAATGAGCTTTGACGATTTGTTTTGGAAAAGAGATTTTTCATCTTACGTTCAAAAAGAAAGTAACGTCTTCGACAGAGCTGTTTCACCTAACTGGGATGGATTAGATGCATTATTACAATCTGAAAAAGTTAGAAACGAGATTTTCACATTTGAGCACGATTTGTGGCACTTCTAGAAACCAAATAATTTTATAATTTAGAGCCCTTTAATTAGGGCTTTTTTTATATGCTGAATTTAACAAATATCACGGTTAGTTTTGGAGGAAGAGATTTGTATAAAAATATTTCTTTTCAAATAAATCCTAAAGACAAGATTGGAATTGTTGGTAAAAATGGTGCAGGTAAATCTACCATGCTCAAATTGATTACTGGAGAACAAAAGCCAAATTCAGGATCTATTAACACCACTAATTCCTTAAGCATTGGATACCTCCCTCAAGAAATAAATGTTTCTTCAAATGAGGAAATTTTAAACGAGGTGCTAAATGCCAATAAACAACTGCTGACAATAAATAATAGGCTAGATGAGATTAACCTAGAGCTAACCACTAGAACAGACTACGAATCAGACGCATATATGCAGCTTTTAAGTGAGCTTTCCGATCTCAACGAGCAATTGCTGCTGTTAGATGGAGATAATCAATTAAAAGACGCCGAATTGATTTTAAAAGGCTTAGGTTTTGAGCAAAATGAGTTGAATCTTCCATATTCTAGCTTCTCTGGAGGTTGGAAAATGCGGGTAGAGCTGGCCAAGCTTCTTATCCAAAAACCAAGTGTGATTTTATTAGATGAACCAACCAATCATTTAGATATAGAATCCATTCAATGGTTAGAAATGTATTTGAAGAATTATATTGGTATTATCCTTTTAATTTCTCACGATAAAACTTTTCTTGACAATATTACCAATAGAACTATTGAATTAGCCAATAGTAAGCTTTATGATTACAAATGCAATTACACCAAATATTTAGAGCTTAGAGAAGAGGAGATATTTACCCAGGTTGCGGCCAAAAAAAACCAGGAAAAAATGGTCAAGCACACCCAAGAGCTGATCAATAAGTTTAGAGCTAAGAAAAATAAAGCTGCATTTGCCCAGTCGCTGATTAAGAAGCTGGACAAACTAGAAGACATAGAGATAGACCAACTGGAAAAAGATGGTATACAGTTTAAATTTCCAGAACCTTCTCACTCTGGAAAAGAGACGCTTAAAATAGCTGGTTTAGAAAAAAAATACGGCGACAAAGAAATTTTTTCTAATGTTGATTTGTCGATATCTAGAGGAGAGAAAATAGCATTAATTGGTAAAAATGGAATGGGTAAATCTACTTTTATCAAAAGTATTGTAAAAGACATTACTTACAATGGGAATATTCAATTGGGTCATCAAGTTATGATGGGTTATTTTGCCCAAGATGAAGCCCATAAATTAGATCCTAAAAAAACAGTTTTTGAAACAATTGACGATGTTGCTGTTGGGGAAGTAAGAAAAAATATTCGCCAAATTCTAGGTTCTTTTTTATTTTCGGGAGACGATACTGAAAAAAAAGTTCAGGTACTCTCTGGTGGAGAAAAGACCAGACTCTCTTTATGTAAATTACTACTTCAGCCCAATAATTTTTTAATTCTAGATGAACCTACCAACCATCTTGATATGATTTCTAAAGAAATATTAAAAGATGCTCTTGCAGGATATGCCGGAACTTTGCTTTTGGTTTCTCACGATAGAGGGTTTTTGGATGGTCTTACAGATAGAGTTTATTTTATAAAAGATAAAACAATCAAAGTATACCACGAGCCAGTCACTCAATTTATAAATAGTTACTACAACGATATTAATAGTGATGTAAAAGCAGCTAAAAAACCAGAAAAAAAGATATCTCAAAAAAATAAAAAGCATCAAAATCAACAAAAGTCTCTGGAAAGAAAGATTACACAGTTAGAAGAGAAGCAAACTAGTTTAGAATTTGAGCTCTACGAAACCAATGAACCAGAAAAATTAAAGGAAATTCAAGAACAATTAAGTAAGCTGAAAAAAGAGATCGAAGTTAACTTTGAATCACTAATGGCCATTGGAAACTAATTTTCCTCTTTTGTACTGTTGTGTAACACTGTCTTCACCTTGTAAATTATAGAAAATAGCTTTTCCATCTATAAAATTCAACTTAAATTCTACCAAGGATTTTCTTATTCCATTTTTACGAAATCTAAGCATGTTTCCATGCATTTTCCCATCTATAAAATTCTTTTCTAGGCTAATTTCACCAGATTCATAATATTCTAAACATTTCCCATTATATGGATTAGTTCTCTCTTCAATAAAGAAATAATTGTATAGTTCATCGTAAACTAAATCATTACAATGACAAGAATTTTTTATAATGGTAGAAGATTCTTTTTCTGTTTGACATTGGTTAAGAAAGTAAAGGATAGATACTAGTAGAAGATAGCTAAATAGTCTTGGTGTACAGTTCATTATATTTTAGCAATTGTTTTAAAATATTTGAAAATATTTTTGTTGAATGGAGGATATACCATTTTGAGCATGTTCCCAAATTTCTTTTTTACCACTCCTTTTTCATTGGAGAAATCAACAAAACTGTGTTTGCCTCCTGATTTTCCAATTCCACTATTGTTTATCCCACCAAAAGGAAGATTTGGATTGACTACTGTCATCATCAGTTCATTGACAGATACTCCACCAGAAACAGTATTTTCCATAAAGAATTTTATGTTCTTTTTGTTGGAACTCATTATATATATAGCAAGTGGAGAAGGCATTTTTTGAAATAATGCTATTACCTCACTATTTTTTTCGTAAGTTAATACTGGTAGAATAGGCCCAAATATTTCTTCTTGCATTACCATCATTTCTAAGGTTATATTGGTAAGTAAAGTTGGTGCCATAAACTTATCTTTCTCGCTTAATTCACCTCCGTATTCTACTTTTGCACCTTTTTTAATAGCATCTTTTAAATGGGATTCTACTCTTTTAAAATTATTTTCATCTACTATTCTTCCATAGTCTTTAGAATTTTCAATTCCTTCTTTTTTAGTATTGTAAAATTTATCTACAGAATTTTTAAAGTATTTGGTAAAATCTGAAAGCTGGTCTTTTTGAATTAGGACAAAATCTGGAGCAATACAAGTTTGGCCACAGTTAAGAGTCTTTCCCCAAGCTATTTTTTCTGCAATTTTTTTAACGTCTCCAGTACCATCTACTATTACTGGTGATTTTCCACCCAATTCTAGGGTTACTGCCGATAAGTTTTTGGATGCTGCTTCCATTACAATTTTTCCTACTTTGGGACTTCCAGTAAAATGTATGTGGTTAAAAGGTAGTTTTAAAAGTTCGGTAGATTCTTTGACAGAACCTTCTATAACAGCAACTTCATTTTCTTCATAAAGCGTCTGTAGCATATTGGCTATCACTTTGGAAGTGTTTGACGAAATCTCAGAGGGTTTAACAATAATCGCATTTCCAGCTGCAATCCCATAAATTAATGGGTATAGCGAAAGAAAAACAGGGTAGTTCCATGGGGAAATCATTAGAATATTTCCTTTAGATTCGTATTTGACATAGGAAGACATTCCCACCATGGTAATAGGCGTTGGAACATACTCGTCTTTCATCCACTGTTTTAAATTTCTTACTACTTGCTTAATGTTTAGTAGAGTAGGTGTGATTTCTGTAGTAATTACTTCTTCGTTGGATTTTCTTAAGTCTTTATAAAGGGCATTGGCTATAATTTGGTGGTTACTGTCACTGGATATAAAATTTTCAATTCGCTTAATTTTTTCAATTCTTTCTTTTAATGAAGAATTTCTTAGCCTTAGAATATTACTAGGCTCTGACTGAAGCTTAAATATTCTTTTTATTTCTTTTACACTATCCATTTCTAGTCTTTATATTCCATTTTGGTCAAAGGTTGGTAAATAGCCCCTCTTATTCTATCGTCTTTACTGTAGCCATAAGTCCCATCAAAAACCCAGAACATTTGGGTCATAATGGTTCCTACAAATCCTCTTTTGGTATCTATCCAAAAATGGGTGCCTTCGTAACCACCACCTATCCATAGACCTTTGTCTCCTCTTCCATTTTCTAAATATGGTTCTCCGCTCACCCAAAGATTATAACCGTTGTATCCATAAGAATTATCTTTTTGAGTATGGGGAGATGTCAGATCTTCAATAGTACTTTTTTCTAAAAATCTGTAGCCGTTAAGGGTTCCTTTATTAAGAAGAATTCTTAAAAAATCTGAATAGCCGTTTGCCGTAGCAATCATTCCTTCTCCACCAAGATAAAGTTGATGTTCAGGACGATAATCTGGCACATCTTGACCAAAAATATCTAGTTCTCCAACCTTAGCAGTTCTGAGTAAAGAGTCTTTTCCAGAAAATCTTGGGAGCATACTAGCACCTTCTGGAAGATCGTAAGCCAATCCTTCAATTTTCATGGGATCTGTAATACGTTCTTTAACTAGTTCTGCCAATGTTTTTCCGGTAGCTCTTTCACAAACTAGTCCCAAAACGGTAGTATTCATTCCATAGTAATAGTAAGATCCAGGATGTTGACAAAGCGGTAATAGTGCCAATTTATTGATGAGATCTTGACTGTTTTCAGCCCTAGCTACATTTTTGTCTGCTATGGCCGAATCTAAACAACCTACGTTGGTAGTAGAATAGTAAAATCCAGCTTGATGGTTTAGAAGATGAACAATGGTCATTACCGAATCGTTTTCTACATATTTAATTGGACACGGTTCTTTTCTTAAAGAGTCTTCTTCGTACCAGTTTATAGAGGCTATTTCTAAACTGTCTTGGGTTACCGCAACTTTTAAATCACTAAATTCTGGGATGTATTTAATTACCGAGTCATTGAGAGAAATAATGCCATCTTCCATCAAGTCTAATGCTAGGCAAATGGTAACAATTTTACTCATAGACCAAATTCTAATCCAAGAATCTCCATCTATATTTTCATTGGCTAGTAAACGCTGGTTTTTTTCTAAATTTTCATAGGCTACAACGCCATTAGAATCTTCTAGTCTTGTATATATAAAAGGGTATATTTCTCTATCTACAAATGTTTGGGTAATGCTATCTATCTGACTTTTATTGGTTATCTCTAGATAAGATTTTGGCTCTGTTTTTGTTTCTTTACAGCCAAAAATTATAAGAAAACACAAGAAAATTAGGAAGAGAGATTTTTTCATTTTTTTAATTTTAATGGTGGAGATGAATACTCTAACTTAAAAACATCGAATGCTGCAAAGTTAATACTTTTAGTACCATTGCTAGTTGCGTATAATCCTAGATGAGCTCCCGTATACCCTTCGGAAAGTAATATGTCGCTATTGGTAGTTTCAAATAATTCCCAAAGATCGTTGGATTGGTATCTAAAATAGTACTGGTAAGTATTGTCTTTTGCTATTACTTTAAGCTCTATATAGTTTTTGAATTTTTTGCCCATTACCAAGTCTTTTTTAATAATAGGATTTTTCTTTTTGTCGTTGATTACTAGTTGAAGTACGTTTTCTTTGTCCTCCCTTTTCACGTCAAAAAGTAGGTAGTTGTCGTCTTTTTGAATAAGACATAAACCCGCTTCTTCCCCATCTAAAGTAGGTTTAAATCTCATGGTGGTAGATACCTCAAAATTGGTTTCTTTTTGTTTTATTCCTATAAAATTATAGCCTGTTCTCTCTTGTATGATTGGTTCTTTACAGTACATGGTAAGATAGCCGGAGTTGGTAGTTAAGTCATAGCTGTTCTCTAAAGGAACTCTTCTATGGGTCCAATCTTTGGATAAGTAGTTTTCTTGAAACTCGTATTCCCTTGGTGTTGGAACATAGATAGAATCTTTAATGGGAAGAAAGTAAGAATAATTTTTTTCTATTTTCCCAGTGGAGGGATTGCAAACAGGCCAATTGTATTTTATTTCTTTCCACCAGTAGGGTTCCTTTTCCCACTTTACAGGCAGGATTAAGGTTTCTCTTCCCATGTTAGAAGCTCTATTTACTTCGTTTCTAATTCCTAGGCAAACCATTCTCCACTCACCATTAGGAAGCTCAACCATATCGGCATGGCCAGTGCTATTGATCCAATAATCGTAGGAAAGATGTCTGGTAGATAGAATTGGATTTCTGTCATTGGCATCGTAAGGCCCGGTTATATTGTTGCTGGCAGCAATCATCACAGCGTGGTTAAAGCTTGTTCCTCCTTCGGCAATGAGTAAATAGTACCAGCCGTCTTTTTTATAAATATGTGGTCCTTCTGCCCAAGTTCCTTGACAGGCGCCTCTCCACAAAAAATGTCTTTCTCCTACAAGCTGAAAACTGCTGGAGTCTAATTCTTGAATCCATATTTCTCCTTCTCCTTGGAAGTTTGGATTTTCAGGAGCGTGATTTCCAATGTAGTAGATCTTGCCATCATCATCAAAGAAAATGTGGGGATCTATTCCCGGTGCTCCTTCCACAATAATTGGGTCAGACCAAGGTCCCTCTGGCTTAGAAGCTGTGATAATAAAGTTAATCATTTGGGCTGGTTCGTCTTTTTTGGGCTGATATACGTTGGTGGTAATTATGTAAAACTTTCCATTGTGGTAGCGAATGGTAGGGGCGTGAATTCCTCCGTTGGACTGTACATCTACCAAATTCATTCTTCCTGTACATTGTTCTTTTCGGTGCAGTCCATGGCCTATTAAGGTCCAGTTGGCCAAGTCTTTACTATGGTGAATAGGAAGCCCTGGAAAATACTCAAATGAGGAGTTGACTATATAGTAATCTTCTCCCACTCTACAGATAGAAGGATCTGGGTATCCGCCTTTTATAATTGGGTTGGAAAACATAGGTATTTGCCCCAAAGCTTGGAAGTTTACTAAGGATAATAGCAGTCCTATATATAGTATTTTAAAAACAGTTTTCATTTAAAGTATTAAATTTAACCAAATCTTTTGGGTTTATAATGCGATGTAGAATTCAATATTATTTAATAGCTATTTTTTCTTTAACCTTCGTTTTTTCTTGTGATAAAAAGGAGGATCCTATAGATAATGAAACTGATGGTTACCAGCAGTACGGAACACCAGTTGCCAATATTCCAGACAATGAAGAATTGGTGATGTACGAAGTTAATTTAAGGGCATTTAGTAGTGGCGGTGATTTACAAGGCGTTCAAAATAGATTAGATAATATTGCAGAATTGGGCGTAAATATTATTTGGCTTATGCCTATTCAGACCAATGGTGGGTTCATTAATTCTCCTTATGCAATATCGGATTATTATATGGTGGATGAGGAGTATGGAACTTTAGAAAATTTAAGAACTTTTATAGCTGAGGCGCATAACAGAGGAATGTTAGTCATTCTAGATTGGGTGGCCAATCATACCGCTTGGGATAATACTTGGATGGCAGATAGCAGTTGGTATTCGCAAGATGCAAATGGAACTATTATTCACCCAGCTGGTACTAATTGGACAGATGTAGCAGATCTTAATTTTGATAATGAAGACATGGCCAATCAGATGATAGACGCTATGAAATATTGGGTATTGGAAGCCAACGCCGATGGGTATAGATGCGATGCGGCAGATTATGTGCCTTATGAATTTTGGAAAAGGGCTATTGATAGTTTAAGAGCCATTCCTGATAGAGAATTGGTTCTGTTTGCAGAAGGTGCGAGAAACGATCATTTTGAGGCAGGTTTTGATTTGAACTTTGATTGGAGTTTTTACAATAGAACGGTAGATATATTTGCAAGTGGTACCAATGCCAGTTATTTAGGAAATCAGCACAACATTACATATGGGGCAGTGCCTAGCGGTAAAGAAAAAGTAAGATTTACTACCAACCATGACCAATGCGCTTGGGATGGAACTGCTATTGATATTTATGGAGGACTAGATGCTTCATTGGCTGCTTTTACAGCTACACTTTTTTATCCTGGTGTGCCACTTATATATACAGGCCAAGAAATAGGGTGGAATATTCAGATTCCATTTTTTACTAATTCGGTTGTTAATTGGAACTATGGTACTAGCACATTGGAAAAGTATAAAAAATTAATGAATGCCTATACTAATAATGATGAATTTAAATTGGGTGCGTTAAATGACTATTCGAGTAGTGATGTTATTTGTATTAACAGAGAAATTGTTGACAATAGTGCGTGGTGTTTGATAAACTCTAAAAATACTATTTCTAGCTTTTCTTTGCCGCTAGAGCTTCAAAATTTTAGTGGAACTAATTTATTAGATGGTAGTAGTTATGTGTTAAATGGAAATACTATTTCTTTGGCTCCTTATGAAACTTTAGTTTTTAAATAACTTTCAAATTACTATCATAAATTTCATGCATTTTATCATTAAAAATGCTGTTTTGGTCAGTATTTAGGTAAATAACACCTAAAAGTGGTAACATATTTTATCTGTTATAGTATATTTATAGACTTGCTAAAACTTTAAATATGAGACTTTCAATTTTCCTTAGATCAATTCTATTTTCAATTTTATTTTTAATTACTGATTATCAATCAGTTGCGCAAAGTCTTGGAGCACCTGAGTCCATGAATTACCAAGCGGTGATAAGAGATGGTTCTGGAAACGTATTGGTCAGCCAAGCAGTAGGTCTTCAAATAAAAATATTACAAGGCAGTTCTAGTGGAAGTTCTGTTTATGAAGAAACTTTTGCCCCCACTACCAATGCTTATGGTTCCATAGCTATTCAAATAGGAACGGGAATAGTAGTTAGTGGAACTTTCAATACCATTGATTGGGGTGGAAACACCCATTTTGTAGAAACAGCAGTAGATATAGATGGGACTGCAAATGGAACTTCTTATGTAATTATTTCTACCACTCAATTAATGAGTGTTCCTTATGCATTACACGCTAAAACAGCCACAAATACCGATGCAGCTGAAAATGTAGCTCTTGGAAATAACGCATTATCTACAAACTCCTCAGGGATAGCAAATACAGCATTGGGTTACTCCTCCGGAAGTAACATTACATCTGGTAATTATAATATTACTATTGGAAAAAGTGCTGCTACTTCTTCGCCTGCTTCAATCAACGAAATTGCAATTGGAGCCAATGGAATAGGATATGGAGATAACAGTGTTACTCTAGGAAATAGTAGTGTTACCAAAACAATTTTAAGAGGAAACATTGGAATAGGAACAGTTACACCAACCTCACTTTTACAAATAAGTGATCCAAATGCTCAAGGACCCACTTTTAAGATAGATGGTTTGAGCCCTTCAATATTATTACAGGACAATAGTGGAGTTTCTAATACAGTTGATAATTTTGAAATAAGAAATAACTTAGGAAACCTAAACTTTAATTATGGAGACAATAGTGATGCTAATGATGATGGGTTTCTTTCCAATACTGCTTTATCTATTTTAAATAATGGCACAACCCGAATAACAAATTTAGCAGGAACTGGTGATAGAATGGTGGTAGCAGATGCAGACGGAGATTTATCTACTCAAACAATTCCATCAGGCTCTTCTAGTCCATGGACAGAATCGGGTAGTGATATTTATAGAAATTCTGGAAATGTGGGTATTGGAAATAATTCCCCATCAGCAAAATTAGATGTCAGTGGAACTGTTAGGGTTTCAAGTCTTTCAGATTCACCAACTTTTATGACAAATAATTCTGATTTTCAAAGTCCAAATGCATCTCCAGGGGATGTTTTGTATGTCTATCTAAACGGTGTATATATTACACATTTTACAACAAATTCTGGCGCTTTAGTTAATAGTTCAAATGATTTTGGATATTCTGGAAATGGCCCTAGAATAGGTCCTTGGGGCTCGGGGGTAATTAAGTATTATGCAGGAACACTGAGTGCTTTAACCTCTATCAATGATGCTAATTATGCAAATTGGGTAGGTGCAGGTTCACAATATATTTTTGATACAAGAAGTACTGCTAATGGAGGGGAGACTTTTGATGGTGTTGGAAATTTTTCATGGACAGATTGGACAAGTAAGAATTTAAAAGTTTCTTTATCTCCACCTCCAAGCGGCTACAAAATGGTAGTAGCTGATGCAGATGGTGATTTATCAACTCAAGCTATTGGTACTGGTCCAGCAGGAGCAGACGGAGCAACAGGTCCAGCAGGAGCAGACGGAGCAACAGGTCCAGCAGGTCCAGCAGGAGCAGACGGAGCAACAGGTCCAGCAGGAGCAGACGGAGCTACAGGTCCAGCAGGTCCATCAGGAGCAGATGCAACAAATTACTGGACAGAATCTAGTAGTGATATTTACCGAAGCTCTGGCAAGGTTGGTATTGGAACTAATTCACCGAAATCTACATTAGAAGTTCAAAGAGGAAATTCTTTAACTGGAAGTGCTTTGCCAAATGAAGATGACTATGCTTTAATTTTATATAGCAGTGATGAGATATTTGCTGCCTCTCATACTAACAGAAGTGCATATATGACTATAGGTTATCAAGGATTATATAAAAGAGGAACTGGTGTAATGCAAATATATAACACTACTAACAATGATGTCAAATTTGGTACAAATAATACAGAAAAAATGATTATAAAATCGTCTGGAAATGTAGGTATTGGAACTACTTCGCCATCTGCAAAGTTAGAAGTTAGTGGAACGGCTAGAATTACAGATTTAGCAGGGACTGGAGATAGAATGGTAGTAGCCGATGCGGATGGAGATTTATCTACTCAAGCCATTCCATCAGGTGGAAATTCTATGCCTAACGGAACTAACAACGGAGACATGATGTATTGGGATGGTTCTGCTTGGCAAACTATTGCTGTTGGAAGTGCGGGAGCAGTACTACAAATTATTGGGGGAGTTCCTACTTGGGTTTCTTCACCAGATATCACTGGACCAAATATTACTCTCAACGGAGATGCTAATATGTATATATCTCTTAACGGAACATTTACTGACCCAGGAGCTTCTTCTGACGAAGGAACTGTTACAACAAGTGGGACAGTTGATATTACTACAGCTGGTACTTATAATATTATTTACAGTGCTTCTGATGCAACAGGTAATACAGGTACTGCCACAAGAACAGTTCAAGTATATCCAAATCAATTACAATTTAATTATACTGGCTCTGAGGAAACTTTCGTAGTACCAGTTGGAGTAACAAGTATCTCAATTGAAGCCCACGGAGGAAGAGGTGGTAACAAAAGCGGATATGGTTATGGAGCAAAAGTTGAAGCAACACTAAGCGTCACACCGGGGCAGGTTTTATATATTAATGTAGCTGGTCAAAGTCAGGGATCAAATGGTGGATATAATGGTGGTGGAAATGGTTATTCTCAAGGAAGCGGTGGGATTGGTGGTGGTGGAGCAACAAATGTTGCTAGTTCGTCTGGTTTACTTGCTTCTTTTTCTAATAATCAAACTGCAGTTTTAATTGCAGCAGGAGGTGGTGGTGGTCATTCTAGCAGTTACACATTTTATACCTCTAGTGGTGCTTCTACTGGTCATGGTGGCCAAACGGGTCAAAACGGAGGAAGAAATTTTTGGAGAACATTGTACGGTTTTGGAGCCTCTCAAACAAGTGGAGGGGGGGTTAATCAAGCTGTCACCTCTCAAGGAGTAGGTAGTTTTGGTGCTGGGGGGAAATTCACATCTTGGGGATTTGATGACAATTACGGAGGTGGTGGAGGTTGGTATGGCGGCGGCTCTGGAGCTAGAGAATGTGGAGGTGGAGGTGGAAGCAGCTATGCTCATTCAACATTGGCAACTAACGTTACTTTCACGACAGGTGCTCAAAGTGGATCAGGTCAATTAATAATTACAATTCCATAAACTATAATTGAAGTTTAAAAACTACATATTATCTCTTGTTTTAGTTTTCACTAATATTTTAGTGAATGCACAGGAATTATTTTCTCCTGCTGGAACAAGTGTTAGTACTTCAACGGTAGTTTTTGAATACGCTATTGGTGATATTATTGTGGGTTCTGTAGATAATTATAATTTTCAAATTACTCAAGGATTTTCTCAGCCGAGATCTTCTAGCGCTACAGTCTGGACAGGCGCTGTTAACTCGGACTGGAACAATCCTGGAAACTGGTCTGCTGGAATTCCTAATAATACGGACGATATTGTAATTTCTGGTGGAGGTAATAATCCAGTAATAAATACTGCCGGTGCAGCATGTAAAAATTTAACTATTTCAAGTGGGGGTTCTATCACCATTTCTGATGCTTCATATAGCATAAACGTAGACACTTTAAAAATTGAAAATGGGGCTCAAGTAACCATATCTAGTGGTGATGTTTATACTAACAATGTTATACATTCTGGCGATTTAAATATAAGTGGTGGTAATTTAGATATAGATGGAAATTATACTGCCAGTGGTAATATAAATGCCAATATAACTGGTGGAACTATAAAAGTAGAAGGCAATTGGACATCTTCAGGAAGTGGCTTTGACCCGACCGGTGGAACTGTGGAGTTTAGTGGAAGTGTAGCTCAAACCATTAGCCTAGCTGCTGGAAATAATTTTTATGATTTAACTATTAATAATTCTAATGCGACTGAAAAAGTTTCTGCTCAAGGAAGTGCTTTAGTAGTGAGTAATCATTTGAACATTATAGATGGAATTTTTGAATCTGCTTCTGACTATCATGATGTAACTATAGCTTCTGGATCATCATTACAATTAACTGGCGACATTTCCGTAAGTGGCAATTGGACGAATAATGGAACTTTTACGCCAGGAACTCATACAGTAACTTTTGACGGTTCTACCGCTCAATCGATTGCTGGGGCGAATAATTCTTTTTATAATTTAACCATAAATAATTCTTCTTCTGGAATAAGTTTAAGTTCTGATGTTGCCATTACTGGAACTCTGAATTTAACACAAGGTCAGATAGATATTAATTCAATATCGGTAGATTTTAGACCTGGTTCTAATGTTAGTAATGCATCCAATAATTCCCATACTTTTGATGGACCTTTGGTAAGATGGTTTAATTCAACTAATCCATTTACTTATCCATGTGGAGATGGTACTAATTACAGACCAGTTACTTTAACATCCAGTAATAGTAACAGCAATAATATGTATGCATCGTATTTATTTGCTAATCAAAATCAAAGCTCAATAAATTCTTCTTTGTCATCCATAGAAACTTATGGTTGGGATATTCAAAGAAGTGGTGGTTCTGATGGTTTTACTATTACGATTCCATTTGATGCTAGTTATAATATTTCAGATTTTAACAATCTAACTATTGCTTACTATGATGGAACGCAGTGGACAGAACTCCCTTCTACAGTTACTGGAACTTCAGCTAGTGGAAGTATTACCACCAATATCCCAGTAAGTGATTTTTCTAATCGCTATTTTGCATTGGGTTATAAATCCCCAAGAACCTACGTCCCTGACGACAACTTTGAGGCTTATTTAGAAACGCACGATGCTAGTGGAAATACGTTAAGTGTGGGCGATGCCAATTCTATGGGTGATGGAATAGCTAATAATGATTATGTTATTACAGCCAATATTAGTGGGGTGACTAGCTTATTAATTCAGGGACAAAATATTGCAGATCTAACAGGGATTGAAGATTTTAATTCTTTATCAAATTTAAAATGCTACAACAATCAACTTACTAGTTTAAATGTAACTCAAAACACTTTACTTTCTAATTTGTGGTGTTATGATAATTCATTAACAAGTTTGAATGTTATTCAAAATACTTTGCTTACTGATTTTCGTTGCAATGATAATCAACTAACTAGTTTGGATGTGACTCAAAATACATCACTTACTACTTTCACTTCGAATAATAACCAATTATCCAGTTTAGATGTAACTCAAAACACTTCACTTTCTACTTTTTGGTGCTACGATAATTTACTATCAAGTTTGGATGTTATTCAAAATACCTTGCTTACTGATTTTCGTTGCAATAATAATCAACTAACTAGTATAGATTTAAGTTCGAATACTGCATTAGATGTATTGAGTTGTAATAGTAACCAATTAAGCAATTTAGATTTACGTGCTAATACATCACTAACTAACTTTAATTGTGAAAATAACTCGTTAACCAGCTTGGATGTTAGAAATGGAAATTACTTAAATTCTTCCCATTTTGAAGCACAAGGGAATCCAAACTTGTTATGTATTTCTGTAGATAATGTTAGTCATGCTACTGCTAATTGGACAGCTATTGATGCGCATACTATTTTCTTAGACGATTGTGCTTCATTTGTTGCTTTAAATGCCGATTTTTCCGCAGATGCCACTACAGTTTGTCAAGGATTTGCAGTTAATTTTACAGATGCTTCTACAGGCTCCGCTGGCATCACTTCTTGGAGCTGGGACTTTGGCGATGGAACAACCTCTACTTTACAAAATCCAACGCACACTTACAATACCGTTGGAACTTACGATGTTAGTCTTACTATAAATGGCAGTGGGGATACAGAAACCAAGACGGGGTATATCACCGTAACTCAAATAGGAAGCATTTATGCCGATGATTTTGAGACGCAAGGCAGTTGGGCAGGAGATTTTGGAACCACCAACGGGCTATGGAATATTTCCTCAGGCCCTACTACATCTGTTTCTACAGGGCCATCAGGAGCTCACAGTGGCAATAAATATTTTTATTTTGAAACCAGTAGTGGTGGGTTAAACTCTGGAAGTATCGTATCTGCAGCTATAGATTTAACCTCACTCAGTGCTTCTACATTACTTACCTTTTGGATGCATGCTTGGGGAGATGGAATAGGCACATTAAACGTAGGAATTGGAAATTCTCCAAGCGGAACATTTACCAATGTATTTACTGTTTCTGGTCAACAAACTGCCAGTGAAACCGATCCTTTCCAACAAGTATCTATAGATGTTAGTGCCTACAATGGCCAAACCGTATATATTCAACTTAATTATGTAAGGTCTTCCACAGGAACAAGTTGGAATGGCGATTTGGCCATAGACTTATTAGAAATAAAATCTTGTGTGGGTTGTATTGCACCTACCAATATTTTGGCATCTAACGTTACTGTCAACAGCGCCGATATTTCTTGGACTGCCGGAGGAAGTGAAACAGCTTGGAATTTTGAGTATGGACTAAAAGGATTTACTAAAGGCACAGGAACAGTTTTAAATCTAAATGCGACTTCTTATAATTTTACGGGCCTTAGTGCCTCTACTATTTACAGTTATTATGTGCAGTCCAACTGCGGATCGGACCAAAGTGCTTGGCTAGGGCCTTACGATTTTCAAACTACTATCACCCCGCCAAGTGGTGTTACTTGTAGTAGTGGGGCTAGTAATTTCAATTTAAACAATGGCTTTGATGCAGGCGCACCTGGTTGGACAATCACTGGTTCGGGATGGTCTACTGCCGTAACATCTGGAAATTCGCCGCTTTCTGGTCCGATTAGTGCTCATCAAGGTTCTAACTGGGCAGAGTTTGATGCTCCTACTTTTTCTTCTTCTACAGGAAGTTTAATTTCTCCAGTAATAGATTTAACAAATTCTAGTAGTTCTGCAGAACTTTCTTTTTACTTACATGCTTATGGGGTAGATATAGGTACTTTAAATGTTGGTGTGGGTGCTTCAGTTTCTGGTCCTTTTGCCAATGTTTTTTCTTGGACAGGGCCTATTCAAACAGCAGATTCGGATGCTTGGACAGCGGTAGGGGTTGATCTATCTTCTTATCTAGGCCAGCAGATTTATTTGAGTTTTGACTACACTGCCAATGGAGAAGGAGATTTAGGAATAGATTTGGTACAAGTACAGTCTTGTGGTATTTTAAATACTTATGTTCCAGACGATAATTTTGAAGCCTATTTAGAAACCCACGACGCTAGTGGAAATACTGTAAGTGTTGGCGATGCCAATTCTATGGGAGATGGAATTGCTAATAACGACTATGTAACTACTGCCAATATTAGTGGTGTGACACTTTTAACAGTCAATGGTCAAAATATATCTGATTTAACTGGAATTGAAGATTTCATTGCTTTAACAAGATTGGAGTGTCACAACAATTCTTTGACAAGTTTAGTGCTAAGTCAAAATACTGCTTTAACTTTCTTATATTGTTATAACAACCAGATAGGTAGTTTAGATTTATCCCAAAACATTAATGTTACTACATTAGAGGCTAATGACAATCTATTAAGTTCTATTGATGTTTCTCAGTGTGTTTCTTTGTTTGATTTACGAGTTAATCAAAATTCATTAACCACTTTAGACGTAAGTCAAAATACCGCTTTACACAATATCCATTGCAACGATAATCTTCTTACTTCTCTAAATGTAAACCAGAACACGTCTCTAGTTCAGATAATTTGTTACAACAACCAACTAACCACTTTAGATATAAGTTCGAATACTATTTTAACAGATTTAAGATGTTATAATAATCAACTAACAAGTTTAGATGTGAGAAATGGAAACAATTCCAACTTTACAAGTTTTGTTGCTACTGGAAATTCTAATCTAAATTGTATATCTGTAGATGATGCATCTTGGTCTACCACCAATTGGACAAACATTGATGCGCATACTATTTTCTTAGACGATTGTGCTTCTTATGTTGCTTTAAATCCTGACTTTTCAGCAGATGCCACTACTGTCTGTGAAGGAACCACTGTTACTTTTACAGATGCTTCTGCAGGGTCTGCTGGCATTACTTCTTGGAGCTGGAGCTTTGGCGATGGAACAACCTCTACTCTACAAAACCCAACGCATACTTATACCACAGCTGGAACTTACGATGTTAGTCTTACAGTAAATGGAAGTGATACGGAAACTAAGACGGGTTATATTACTGTTTATAGTAATCCAACAGTTGACCTTGGTGTTGACGTTGCCATTTGTGATGGAACTACGCAAACATTAGACGCTGGTGCTGGAGCTAGTAATTATTTATGGTCAACTGGTGCAACTACCCAAACTATTGACGTAACTACTGCTGGAACGTATAGTGTAATGGTGGGGAATGGAACGCAGGCTAATACCAATTCTCTCGATTTTGATGGAACTGATGATTTTATAAATTTAGGGACAAATTTAAATAGTATTTTTTCAGCAAACACCTGGAGTATTTCAACCTATCTTTATTACAACTCAAATACAGGTATTGATGCATTTTTTTCCTCAGGATGGCCAGTACAAATGTATCTAAATGGTAATAAAATTGAAATATACTTAAGTTCAGACAACTCAAATAATTATTTACCTGGTGCTAATGGTTTTACTTCAAACACTACTTTAACTAACAATACTTGGTATAATATTGTTTTCACAAGAGACGGGAATAACAATAAAATATATATAAATGGAGTTTTGGATGCAACTTCTGTAAGTTCTGGTAACGTTGCTACTACTACAGGTAGTGTTCCTGTTGAGATTGGTTCGATAGGTGGCTCATGGACCGCACCTAGTTATTACTTTGACGGTAGAATAGATCAGTTAGGTCTATGGAGTTCAGCTTTATCGCAACAAGAATTACAAAACTACATGTCTACCCCACCAACAGGAAATGAAACTGGACTAGTTGGTTATTGGAACTTTAATGAAGGTAGTGGAAGTATAGTTACAGACTTAACTTCGAACGGAAATAATGGAAGCATCAATGGAGCTTCTTGGAGCACAGATGCACCAGCACAATATGCTAATAATTGTACTGCAACAGACGATATTGTAGTATCCGTAAGTCCAAACCCAACAGTAAGTGCTGGAGCGGATCAAACTATTTGTGCTGGAGCTAGCGTAACTTTAAGTGGTAGTGGAGCGGCAACTTATACTTGGAACAATGGGGTTACCAATGGTCTTGCTTTTACGCCCAGCTTTAATTCAGGAAATATTTCACTACCATGGGGACCAACTACAGTAAATCAATCTACAGAAAATATTACGATAGAACCTTCTCAGTTAGTTACCATAAACATCAATCATAGTGATGTACATAATACTGGATATGCTAGTGATGGAATTAAACAAGCATATATAAAATACACGTATGCGGACGGTACAGTAGACGAATTTAGATTTCATGGTAATGGTGGTATAAAATTATATGACCCTACTACTTCGACTTTTAGTACTAATACTTTTACAGTTGGTGTTCATTCTTCTGATTTTATGAATATTGCCAATACCGCTAAACAATATTATGTAGAATGTACGTCTGTGTCAGGGTCCAACTCATGGATATTTAAATCTTTAAATACTGGGCTAGTAGACATAGAATTACATGAAAATTCACCTTGGACTGGCTTGAATAGTGTTTCTATTACAGAGAGTAGCAATTTTACCTATACAGTTACAGGAACCGATGCCAATGGATGTACTGGAACTGACGATGTGGTAATCACTGTCAATCCATCTCCAACAGTTGACCTTGGAGCAGACGTTGCCATTTGCGATGGAGCCACTCAAACATTAGATGCTGGTGCTGGAGCTAGTAATTATTTATGGTCTACTGGAGCAACTACCCAAACTATAGATGTAACTACAAGCGGAACGTATAGTGTAACAGTTGGTAATGGAACAGCAGCTAATAATACGAACAGTTTAGGTTTTGATGGTGCTACAACTACTCAAGTAGCATTTAATAACTTAAATAATTTAAATTCTGGTGATGGAGATTATATAACCGTTTCTTTTTGGATGGATTGGAATGATGGAGATGATTGTATGCCAATTTCTTTAAAGTATTATGATCTTATATTTTACAATAACGGATTTGGATTTAATCATTCAGTAGGAGATTGTTACGGAGTTTCTGATAATTTGTTAACAGGTGGATGGCACCACATAACAGCAGTTTTTTATGATGCTATAGGTACTGAAAATGCTCACGACTTTGAGAAACTGTATGTAGATGGTGTTGAGCAATCGCTAAGTTATATAAGCCCTCCAAACGCTGGATTAGGCAATCCTACGCCAAGTAATGTTAATTTTTCTTTTCAAGAGCTACTTATAGGGACTATTTATCCTAATGATGGTTTTCAGTTTAATGGTAAAATGGATGAACTTTCCTTATGGAATGGCATTTTAAGCGATGCTAAAATCCAGGAATTGGTAAACTGTCCACCTGAATTAAATGAAGCTAATTTGGTAGGTTATTGGAATTTTAATAGTGGAAATGGGAACAGCCTTTTAGACCAAACTAGTAATGGATATAATGGTGCTATTTCTGGAGCTACTTGGTCTACAGATATACCCTCTCAATCTTGTACAAATTGTACAGCAACAGACGATGTGGTAGTAACGGTAACTCCTCTTCCAACCATCGACTTGGGTGCTGACACTACTTTAATATGTGCTGGAACAAGTGAAACTTTAGATGCTGGGTCGAGTTTTGATTCATACTTATGGAGCGATGGTTCTACCAATCAAACTCTATCAGCCACCACAGCTGGAACATACAACGTTACTGGAACAGATGCCAATGGATGTACTGCTAGTGATAGTATGGTAATTGATGTTCTCACTGTAAACATTGCCCAAAACGATACGTCGATTTGTGAAGGGGATAGTTTGGTGTTGTTGGCTAATGGTTCTCAAACTTATCCATCAGGTTCAAATAACAGTCAACTTTCGGGAACACTAAATAATGGCTTGGTAGGTTACTGGCCGTTTAATGGAAACGCCAATGACGAAAGTGGTAATGGTAATAATGGAACTAATAACGGAGCGACTTTAACAACTGATAGATTTGGAAATAGCAATAGTGCTTATGACTTTGATGGATCAAACTATATTGAAGTTCCTAGCTCAAGTTCTTTAACAAATAATTATTTAACTGTTTCACTTTGGTTTAAATCTTCTAATTTATCTTTTCAAAGCTTACTATATAAGTCTGACGTAAATGCCATGAATGAAGAATATTCTATTGCAATAAATCGGCTTGGTACTAATAGATTTGATTGCAGTGTAAAAAATGGAAATAAATGTTCCAACCCAGGTCAAGGTTGGCAAAGAAATAATTTTACAGAAAATGTAACTGATAATAACTGGCATCATTTTGCTTTCACTTACAATGGTACTGAATCCAAAGTCTTTATTGATAATAGTTTCATAAATTCAGAAACTTTCTCTAATTCTGTTATTGATAATTGCGGAGGAAGATTATTAATTGGAACAGCCTGGAATATTAGTCATTTCTTTCTGGGAGAAATGGATGACATTGCAATTTATAATAGAGCTCTAACAACACAAGAAATTTCTCAACTACACTCTAGTTCTTCCAACTACACTTATTCTTGGTCCCCAGCCGGCGAAACCACTTCATCTATCACAGTTCAACCAAGTGCTACTACTACTTACACAGTAGATGTCACTAGTGGAACCACTACTTGCCAAAGTGATGTAACGATTTCCGTCCAACCATTACCTACACTAGACTTAGGGGCAGATGTGGTACTATGTAACGGAGCTACTCAAACACTTGATGCTGGGTCGCATAGTAGTTATTTATGGTCCACTGGAGAAACAACACAAACAATAGACATTACAACAGCTGGAATTTATTTTGTAACGGTACAAGACGCATTGGGCTGTGAAGCGAGTGATACTTTAATTGCTACTGAAAAAACATTGGCCGTAGATGCTGGCATAGACCAAACGATTTGCGAGGGAAGTTCTGCGATACTAACTGCTAATGTTGGCAATAATTATACGATTGGTGTTACGGCTAACGGTTCTTCAGATTACATTCTCTCAGGTGCTTTTTCTGGAAACGACCCACCAATTAATATTACACTTGGCGATACGCTCACCTTTAATGTCAATGCTTCAGGACATCCATTCTATTTAAAAACTTCTAATACCACAGGCACCTCCGATGCCATTACCGTAGCCAACAACGGCACATCTTCAGGAACTATTTCTTGGTCTCCAACCACAGCAGGAACTTACTATTACATATGCGAATACCACGCCGGAATGGTGGGAACAATTACAGTTACCAACAGCACAGCTACTTATGCTTGGAGTACTGGTGAAACTACCCAAACCATTAACGAATTTGCTAGTGTTAGCGCAACTTATTCTGTTACAGTGACCGATGGTAATTGTACAGCAACGGATAATGTAGACGTAACTGTAACGCCAAACCCAACAGTGGACTTAGGAAACGATGTCGCTATTTGCGCGGGTGATAGTATACTTTTAGATGCTGGCTCAGTTCACACTAATTATTTATGGAATACGGTGGAAACCAGTCAAAGCATATATGCAAATGCTTCTGGTCTTTACAGTGTAACGGTGGGTAATGGGACACCAAGCAATGTTGGAAGTTCGTTAAGCTTTAACGGTTCTTCAACAGATATAAATATTTCAAATAACTCTGTTACCGGAAGTGATGGTTTTGTAGTTTCATTTGACTTTTATTCTTCCAACCTACCTGTTGATGATAGTGGAGATCCTAATTATACTATTGTAGATCAAGGAAGTGGAGGACAATGGGGAATTCAATATGCTGAAGAAAATGGAACTCTAAGATTTCAAGTAAAAACAGGCAATTGGAGTTCTGTTGAGATACCAATTGTTGCAAATACTTGGTACAGAATAGTTGCTCAGTATGACAAAGCCAATAACAGTATTGATTTTTATAAAGATGGATTATTTGTAGACGGAATGGGAGTTTCTGGAACTTTAACATCCTTTTCTGGTTATCCAGGAATGAGGATAAATAGAGAACATAACTGGAATTTTACAATTGATGATTTCTATATCTCAAGTGATGTTAGTGAAGCTTCTTCATTAAGAAATCCAGGGGCTCCAACTACAACATCCAATACATTGGTTTATTATGATTTTAATGAAGGTTCTGGGAATGTATCCAATGATTTAAGTTCTAATAATCTGGATGGAACCATTACAGATCCATCTTGGAACACTAATGTAAATACCCATTATATAAATAATTGTACTGCTACGGATCAAATTACAGTAACGGTAAATCCACTTCCAACTATCGACCTTGGAGCTGATACTACTTTAATATGTGCTGGAACTAGCCAAACATTAGATGCTGGAACGGGCTTTACTTCTTACTTATGGAACGATGGTTCTACCAATCAAACCTTATCCGCTAACACAGCTGGAACTTATACCGTTACTGGAACAGATGCCAATGGATGTACCGCTAGTGATAGTATGGTGATAGATGTCTTAACAGTAGACATTACCCAAAACGATACTACTATATGCGCAGGCGATAGTTTGGTGTTGTTGGCTAATGGTTCACAAACTTATCCATCAGGTTCAAATAACAGTCAACTTTCAGGAACTCTAAATAATGGTTTAGTAGGTTACTGGCCATTTAATGGAAATGCCAATGATGAAAGTGGTAATGGAAATGATGGAACTGTTAATGGAGCAACATTGAGTGCGGATAGAAGTGGAACTTTAAGTAGTGCATATTATTTAATATCTGGACAGGAAATTAATTTCGGTTATTCATCTGAGTTTGAAATTACCTCAAATAATATAAAAACTGTAAGTCTATGGTATTATTCTCAAAATGGTAAATATCCATTTCTTTCAAAATATGAAAATAGTGTTAGTAGCAATAGTAATTTCTTTATTGGTTCAGCAGCTCCATCGTTTAATCCAGGTACAGGTTCAATAATTACAGCAAATGGTTCCAATGCTTATTTTTTTCCTATGAGTAACGGCACTTGGCACCACTTATTGGTAATATATGATGGGCTAAGTTCTAATATGAAACTTTATCATAATGGTATTTTTATAGATTCTTCTAATTTAAACTTTAATCTTAATCCTAGCAATAAAGAACTTAAAGTTCAAGGGGATAAAATGAATGTTGATTATTTAGATTCAGATGGGATTATAGACGATATTGCTATATGGGATAGGGCTCTTAATTCTCAAGAAATTCAGCAACTTTATAGCAACCAAAATTACACTTACAACTGGTCTCCAGGTGGAGAAACCACTTCATCCATTACCGTTCAGCCAAGTGCTACCACCACCTATACAGTAGATGTTACTAGTGGAACTACCACTTGCCAAAGCGATGTAACTGTTACAGTAAACCCAAAAGACGATGCTACTTTTGCTTACTCTGGTTCTAGTTATTGCTCTAGTGATAGTGACCCAAGTGCAACCATTTCTGGAACTTCGGGAGGTATATTTACCACAAATTCAGCAGGTTTAAATATTAATTCTTCTTCCGGGTTAATAGACCTAGATGCTTCTACAGCTGGAACTTACACCATTAAATATTTAACTACTGGTGTTTGCCCAGATTCTTCTACTCAAGACATTACCATTCATACTTCGCCAACTGTTGATCTTGGAAATGACACTACTATTTGTACAGGCAATACCCTTACTTTAGATGCTGGTGCTGGTTACAGCTATCTATGGTCAGACGCTTCTACCAACCAAACTCTAGATGTAACTACATTTGGAATTTACGATGTTACCATTACCGATAACAACAATTGTACTGCCACAGACCAAATAAATGTTCTATTTGAAACGCTATCGGTATTTGCTGGAAGTGATCAAACAGTTTGCGATGGTGATTCTGTTACTTTATCTGGAAGTACATCTGGTACTATTTGTGCAACTGCCGCAGAGGGCCAACCAGCTACTCTTACAGCACCTGCTGGAGCGGTATTTACCAGCGTAGTTTTTGCCAGTTATGGTTTGCCTGAAGGAACTTGTGGAAGCTTTACTATTGGCTCTTGTCATTCCACCACTTCTCAGTCTGTAGTTGAAGGATTAATACTGGGACAAAATAGTGTTACCATCCAAGCAGAAAATGGAATATTTGGTGACCCTTGTCCTGGGACAGTAAAAAAATTATTCATAGAAGCACAATGGTCTTACAGCAACAGTTCTACCACTTTTGCTTGGGATAATGGGGTTACTGATGGAGCTACTTTTGTGCCAACTGCTACCACTACTTACACAGTAACGGGAACCAATACTAATGCTTGTACTGCTACAGACGATGTTACCATAACAGTTTTACAAGTAGCTACCCATACTTTAAATACAGTTGCTTGCGATAGTTCTCTTTTCGATGGCAATTGGTTAACCAGTACGGGTACTTACCACGATACTTTAGTGGCTGCTAATGGTTGTGATAGCATAGTAACTCTGAACTTGACTATTAATAATTCACCAACAGTTGACTTAGGAATAGATACCATACTTTGTAGTGGAACTACCATTGACCTTAATGCAGGAAATGGGTTCTCTTATTTATGGAGTGATGCTACCACTAACCAATTTTTAACAGCTAGTGCAACAGGAGAATACAGTGTGACTATTACAGATGGAAATGGTTGTACAAATAGCGATACCATCAATGTAACATTAGCTGCTCCGCTAGTAGTAACTTTAGATTCTACCAACATTACTTGTAATGGATTAACAGATGGAACGGCTACTGCAACAGTAACAGGCGGCACACCTAATTACAGTTATTTATGGAACGATGCCAATGCCCAAACTACAGCAACTGCTACCAACTTAACATCTGGAAATTATACAGTTACTGTTACAGACGATAACAATTGTACTACAACTGGAAGTATAACTATTATTGAACCAACGCTACTTTCTGCAACAACACAAGAGCCACCACAGTTTGCTGACTTTGTATATATCGGTGAGCATTTAAACTATTACATCTACTACCATACTGCGGGTCTCAATTGGCCAGCTGCTAGACAAAAATGTTTGGATAATGGTGGAGATTTACTGGTGATAAATAACGCTCAAAAGCAAGCACATTACTCAGCTATTTTAAATTCTAATAGCTGGATAGGTCTTTACCACGATTTGAATGATCCAAATTATTCAGAACCTGCTGGTGGATGGAAATGGGTAGATGGAACTTCTCTTACTTATGAGAATTGGAATAGTGGAGAACCAAATAATTCTGGACAAGAAGATTATGGACATTTTACAGGCGGAAATCATCATTGGAATGACTTACCATTAAGTTCTAATCTTCCATTTACCATGCAATTGGACAAAAGTGCAGCCAATAGTTTAAATGTAAGCTGTAATGGTGGAAATGATGGAAGTACCTACGTAACAGCTGCTGGTGGAACTATGCCTTACAGTTATTTATGGGACGATGCTAATGCACAATCAACCGATACTGCCTATAATTTAGCGGCTGGTGATTATATAGTGACTGTAACCGATGCTAGTGGTTGTACAGCAAAAGATACGGCTACCATTTCTGAGCCAGACTTAATTACTGGAAAAGATTCTATTACTGCTTGCGATACCTATACTTGGATGGATGGCAATACTTATACAGCTAGTAACAATACAACTACTCATACTTTAACTGCGGCCAATGGATGTGATAGTGTGGTGAGTTTAGATCTTACTATTATTACTTCTCCAACAGTGGATCTTGGAAACGATGTAGCAATTTGTGCTGGAGATAGTACATTATTAGATGCAGGTTATGGCCATACCAATTACCTTTGGAATACGGGTGAAACTTCCCAAACTATATATGCAGATACTGCTGGAACATATAATGTAACAGTTGGGAATGGAACATCTGTTAGTAATAGTAATAGTTTGAGTTTTGATGGGAATAGTCTCGTTGAAGTTCCAGATAACCCTTACTTAGATTTACTAACAAATAATTTTACTCTAGATGCTAGTGTATATTTAAATGCTTACCCAACTGGTGCTCATGGAAGAATTCTTCACCGAAGTGAGGGTTTTGGAGCGAACCCAAATAAGTATTGTTTGTCAATTGAACCAACTACTAATAAAGCCGAATTTCATATTACTGGAATAGGAGAATTAGAATCTCAAATTGCATTAAACTTGAATCAATGGTATAAAGTAACAGCAATTTACAATGGTTCAGAAATGAAAATTTATATTGATGGAATATTATCAAATTCTATTGCAGCTAGTGGTTCTATGCAAGTAGATGAATATCCACTTTACATAGGAGGAAGTGGTTGGAATGGTGGTAATTCATATCTAAATGGAAAAATTGACAACCCAACAGTCTGGAACAAAGCTCTTACCCAATCCGAAATTCAACAATACATGTCATCACCACCAAATGGAAATGAAGCTGGATTGGTTGGTTATTGGAACTTTAATGAAGGTAGTGGAAGTACAGTTACAGACCTAAGTGGCAATGGCAATAATGGTACAATTAATGGTGCCACTTGGTCTACTGACGCACCTTCTCAATTTGCCAATAATTGTACGGCTACAGACGATATTGTTGTAACGGTAAATCCATTACCAACCATTGACTTAGGTGCCGACACTACTTTAATATGTGCTGGAACTAGTGAAACACTAGATGCTGGAACAGGCTTTGCTTCTTACTTGTGGAGCGATGGTTCTACCAATCAAACATTAACGGCCACTACTGCTGGAACATATAGTGTTACTGGAACAGATGCCAATGGATGCAGCGCTATTGATAGCATGGTTGTTGACGTCTTAACAGTAGACATAACTCAAAACGATACGACTATTTGTGAAGGTGATAGTTTGGTGTTACTGACAAATATTTTTCAAAATTTAAATAATTTTTCTGGAAACCTGAATAATGGACTGGTAGCGTACTATCCATTCAACGGAAACGCAAACGATGAAAGTGGAAATGGAAATGATGGAACTGTTAATGGTGCTACTTTATCAACTGATAGATTTGGTAATAGTAATAGTTCTTATGAGTTTGATGGTATTAACGATTTAATTGAAACTAATATTAACTTAAATAATCCTCCTTACACTGTTAGATGTTTATTTAATTCTGATATAGATACTAAAAAACAATCAATTATTGATAGCGATAACGAATCACAATACGGACATTCTATAATCCTAGGTTATGGAACTTTAGATAATACGATTGATGTTCAATATCATGATGGTTATTACAATTCTCCATTTATCTATCAGCCTGGAACTTGGTACGAAGTAGTAGCAACATTCGAACAAGGTGAAGTAAAACTCTATGTTGATGGAACATTAATTGGTAATAAAATCTATAATCAAGATTTGATTAATGGATTAAATTTAAGGTTTGGTCGACATAACCCTGTTGTTCCTCAGTGGTATGATGGAGTTATTGATGAGGTATCAGTTTGGAATAGATTATTATCGGACCAAGAAATCCAACAACTTTATGCTGTTTCTTCTAATTACACCTACAATTGGTCCCCAGGTGGAGAAACCACCTCATCCATAACTGTTCAGCCAAGTGCTACTACTACCTACACAGTAGATGTCACTAGTGGAACTACGACTTGCCAAAGTGATGTAACTATTTCAGTCAACCAAAGAGATTTTGTGAGCATAGATTCTACGGCTTGTGATAGCATTCAGTGGAATGGCAATTGGCTAGCAAGTACCGATATTTATATAGATACCCTACAAAATGTAAGTGGTTGTGATAGTATTGTAACGCTTAACTTAACCATTAACCTAAGCACGTTTGGAACCGATGTACTAACTGCTTGCGATACGTTAACTTGGATAGACGGAATTACTTATTCTGCTAGTAATAATACAGCAACTCATACTTTAACCAATGCTGCTGGTTGTGACAGTGTTGTAACATTAAACTTAACCATTAATACTTCACCAACAGTTGATTTAGGAATTGATACCATACTTTGTAACGGAACAACCATTGACTTAGATGCTGGAAGTGGATTTACTTACTTGTGGAGTGATGCAACAACCAGTCAAACTTTAACTGCAAGTTCAACAGGAGAATACACAGTTACCATTACAGATGCTAATGGTTGTACAGACAGCGATACCATCAATGTAACATTAGCTACTCCGCTAGTAGTAACTTTAGATTCTACCAACATTACATGTAATGGATTAACAGACGGAACTGCTACTGCAACTTTTACTGGTGGCACACAAAATTACAGTTATTTATGGGACGATGCCAATGCCCAAACTACAGCCACAGCTACTAATTTATCAGCTGGAACTTATACAGTTTCTATTACAGATGACAATAATTGTGGTACTACTGGAAGTATTTCTATAGAGGAGCCAACTTTATTAACAGCTACTACCCAAGCGCCACCACAAATTGCAGACTTTGTTTATAGCGGAGAATACAATAATCAATATATCTATTATCATTCTGGAAATTTAACATGGGATAATGCAAGAGCAAAAGCGCAAGCAAATGGAGGTGATTTAATAGTAATTAGTAGCCAAGCAGATCAATCATTTTTTGAATCTATTCTACCAGCCGATATATGGATAGGAATTTACCAAGATTTAAATGACCCTAATTATTCTGAATCTTCAGGTGGTTGGAAATGGGTAGATGGTACACCATTAACTTACGCTAATTGGGCTGTTGGAGAACCAAGTGGAGGAACTGTTGAGAATCATGCAAGATTTGTGAATTATGAGTGGCATGATTTTAATATTAATACTCAATCTCACTTTGCAATGGCTATCAATAAAAGTGTAGCCAATAGTTTAACTGTAAGCTGTAATGGAGGAAACGATGGTCAGACTTACGTTACTGCTGCTGGTGGAACTTCGCCTTACACTTATGCTTGGGATGATGGGCAAATAACCGATACTGCTTACAATTTATCAGCTGGTGATTATATAGTAACGGTAACCGATGCAAGTGGATGTATAGCTACCGATACTGCTACCATAACAGAACCCAACTTAATTACTGGACTAGATTCAATTACTGCTTGCGACACTTATACTTGGATAGATGGAATTACTTACACTAACAGTAACAATACAGCTACTCATACCTTAACTGCTGCCAATGGTTGCGATAGTGTGGTAACGCTAGATTTAACCATTAACATTTCTCCTACGGTTGACCTAGGAAACGATGTGGCTATTTGTGCTAATGATAGTACACTCCTAGATGCAGGTACTGGCCATACCAATTATTTATGGAATACAGGAGATACTACCCAAACCATCTATGCCGATACTGCAGGCACGTATAGTGTGACGGTAGGTAATGCAATAGCAACAAGTAATAGCAACAGTTCTAGCTTTGATGGAGTTGATGATAGAATTATAATTAGTAGTAATAATCTACCTGGAGGAAATAGTGCCCGTTCTGTAAGTGCTTGGTTCTATCCAGAATCTGGTTTTGGTAACATACTAGCCTATGGAGATGGGTCTCAGACAAACAAAAGATTTTCATTTTTGATGAATAGCGGCGATGTTAAATTTGTTGGAGAAAATAACGATCACTTTGGACATACAGTAAGTTTAAATCAGTGGCATTTTATAACCATAACTTATGCTAACAATAAACTTAAAATGTATATAGACGGAGCCATAGCCGACTCTGTTTTATTAGGAACAAATTTAAATACAGATAATAGCTATCCGCTAGTAATTGGCTCCAATACCACTACTAGAAATGATGAATATTTTGGTGGGAAGGTGACTCAAGTAAGTGTTTGGGATAGAATATTAACAGCGACCGATGTTCAAAACCACATGAATTGTCCACCATCTACCAATGCGCTGGGACTACTAGGATATTGGGAATTAGGAAACAATGCCAACGATGCCACAGCTTATGGAAACAACGGAGTAATCGAAGGTGCTATAATGTCTACTGAAGGACCAGTATTTACTTGTAGCAATCAAAGTTTTTGTACCGCAACAGACGATATTGTAGTAACGGTAAATCCACTTCCAACTATCGACTTAGGTGCAGATACCACTTTAATATGTACTGGAACAAGTATTACTTTAGATGCTGGTGCTGGAAATAATTATGACGTAAATGTTACAGCAGCTGGGGCTTCTGATTACATATTATCTGGTGCATTTTCTGGAAACGATCCACCAATTAATATTAGTGTAGGCGATGTAATAAACTTTAATGTTAATTCTCCAGGACATCCTTTCTTTATAAAAACTACCAATACTCCAGGTTCTGCTGGTGCAATAAGTATAGCTAATAACGGAACTTCTTCAGGCACTATTTCTTGGACTCCAACTACTGCAGGAACGTACTACTACATTTGTGAATTTCATTCTGGAATGCTAGGAACCATTACAGTTTCTAGTTCAACCAGTTTTGCTTCTTACTTATGGAGCGATGGTTCTACCAACCCAACTTTAACAGCCACCACTGCTGGAACTTATACGGTTACTGGAACCGACGCCAATGGTTGCACAACTAGTGATAGTATGGTAATAGATGTATTAACTGTTGACATTACCCAAAACGATACTACGATTTGTGAAGGCGATAGTTTGGTGTTGGAAGTGAATAATATTCAACTTAATGGAACTTTAAACAACGGGCTAGTTGGTTACTGGCCATTTAACGGAAACACCAATGATGAAACTAATAACGTTAACCATGGTGTTAATAATGGTGCTACTTTAACCACAGATAGATTCGGTAATCTTAATAGCGCTTATAGTTTCCCAGGAACTAGTAACTCTGGTATTGATGTAAACTTTAGTAATGCATTGACTAGTAATAACTTCACAGTCTCTTTATGGGCAAATCGCTCAGGAAATGGATGGGTAAATCCAAGATTATTTCACATTATTGATAAAAATTCAATTCAAAATTTGGAATGGTTAGATGGTGTTTGGTATAATAATTCATCATCCCCAGAATACTTTTCTAGTAATATTAATAACAATAGTTGGGTACATTTAGTTTATTCACAAGTTGGAGATACTCTTTTTACTTATTCTAATGGATTATTAGATGAAGTAACCTTTAATAGTATAAGTTTAAATTTAGACTCAATACTTTCAATCGGTAAAACATCTTATCATAGTGCTAAAGATGCATTCAATGGTTTGATTGATGATTTTGGAATTTGGAATAGAGCATTGACGGATCAAGAAATACAACAACTTTATAACAACCAAAACTACTCTTATGCATGGTCCCCAGGTGGCGAAACCACTTCATCCATTACAGTTCAGCCAACTGCAACTACCACTTACACAGTAGATGTAACTAGTGGAACTACAACATGCCAAAGTGATGTAACTATTTCAGTAAACCAAAGAGATTTGGTGAGCATAGATTCTACAGTTTGTGACAGCATTCAGTGGAATGGCAACTGGGTAGCAAGTACCGATACTTATATAGATACCTTACAAAATGCAGCTGGTTGTGATAGTATTGTAACGCTGAACTTAACTATCAATCCTTCCCCAGTATTTACTTTCACTCAAGACACTTTAACTGCTTGCAATGTTGATAGCATATTAGTAGATGCAGGAGCTGGTTATAATTCCTATGCTTGGAGTAATGGAGCAAATACCCAGCAAATTTATGCTTCTAGTAGCGGAACTTACTCTGTTACGGTAACTGATGCAAATGGCTGTACAGATTCGGACGATGTACTTGTAGATATATTGAATGTAGATATTGTACAAAACGATACTAGTATTTGTGATGGGGAATCTATTACGCTAGATGCTACAAGTAATATTCCTGCATTTAATCCTACCCAAAGTATGCACTTAGTACCGAGTGAATATGCAACTATTCAGCTAGCGATAGATGCCGCAACTAATGGAGATACGGTTTATGTAAGTAATGGTACTTATGTGGAGAATATTAACTACAACAACAAAGATCTTTACTTATTAGGAGAAAATAGAGATAGCACCATTATAGACGGTAACCAGAATGGTAGTGTGGTAATTATGAATGGAAATTCAGTAATTAATGGCTTTACAATTCAGAATGGTTCAGGTACTTTTTTATCTAATTATTATCGTGGAGGAGGTATTTGGGCTAATTCTCCAAATACTTTCTATATAATAAATAGTAATATTATTAATAATTCAGCAGACTCGACAGGTAGTGTAGGTGGAGGAGTTAGTGGGTATGGTAACATCATAATTTCAAACTGTAATATTGAAAACAATTCTGCTTCAGGTAGTGGTGGTGGAGTTTCAAATGCTTCAGTTTATAACTCTAAATTATCTTACAATAGTGTAGGAACTTGGGGAGCTGCTGCAGATGGTGGTAGACTTGAAAATTGTGTTGTAACAAATCATTCCAGTGGGATAGGAACTACATCTGGTACGAACGTGTTCAATTGTTTGTTTTTTAATAATATAAATAATAATGGAATTATATTTAATACTGATAGTATTATAAATACGACAATAGTTAATAATGATGGAGAAGCTATTAGAAACTCTAACAAAGACAACATTGTTCAAAATTGTGTGATTTCTAATAGTTACCATAATTCTACAACAGATCTATATCAAATAGGATTTGGATATTGGGGCCAAAGCCAAGTAGTAAATACAATGCTTTCTTATTCAATATTAGAAGGTGGACAATCTTCGGCTCAAAATAATCCTCAAAATGGAATTCTAGTAATGGGTCTAGATGTGTTAGATTTAACTCCACAATTTGTAGATTCTGCTAATGGCGATTATACTTTAGTTCCTGGTTCACCGGGTGTGGATGCTGGTAATCCAGATTTAAATGGCAATGGTATTCCA